>Ga0208370_100006_pt1 | contig 108964 bp, 102 predicted proteins | sample Subbio12Jun_QV11_FD_184822 | JGI IMG/M metagenome (GOLD analysis project Ga0208370, IMG submission 184822) | Serpentinite rock and fluid subsurface biosphere microbial communities from McLaughlin Reserve, California, USA -CR12Jun_QV11 (SPAdes) | ecosystem: Environmental > Terrestrial > Deep...
CCGTCGCTTCCGCCTGCATGAGATGCTGCCGCGACTGGCCACCGCCATGCTGCGCTGCAAGCCTTGCCCCGAGCCGGTCTTGCGCGCTGCGAGCAATTTTCATGGCTGAGGGTCGGGGCTAATCAGGTCCGCTTTTGCATCGAGCAGATCTTTCGATGGGAGCTCGAGCACCTGGTGCCGCGTGGCAGCAACGATCTGCCGAGTAACCCCCTGAGGGTCTTCGGGCGACAATGCGTTTGCATTGACATGGCAATGCGGATGCATTACGCTTATTCCGAGAGCAGTCGGAGAACCGCCATGCCCGCCACCCTCGAAGCCGAATCAACGCTGACCGATCGCTATCAGACGACCGTGCCGGAAACCGTGCGCCGCGCGCTGCGCCTGGGCAAGCGCGACAAGATCCACTACACCATCCGCCCGAACGGTGAGGTGGTGCTCACGCGCGCGGCCCCCGGCGACAGCGACGACCCGGCGCTGATGCCGTTCCTCGGCTTCCTGGCCCGCGACATGGCCGAGCATCCCGAACGGCTCCAAGCGGTGGATGCCGGCCTCGCGCAACGCATCCAGGCGCTGGTCGGCGGTGTCGAGGTGGATCTTGAGGCTCCGCTGTCGGCGGATGATGAATGAGCGGCGCCCCGCTGGTCGTCAACGGCTGGGCCCTCTTCGCCCACCCGATCTTCCTCGACCAGCTTGACGCCCTGACCGCGCAGGTCGAGGCGCTCGAGCGCAAGGATCCGGTGGGCTACGTCAAGAAGAACGCCACCAAGCGCCTGGCGGCCATCGCCAAGCTGGCGTTCGAGGTGATCCCTCAGGACCCCACCCGGCCGGAGTACCGCCAGGGCGACACGCTTGGGCCCGAGCACAAGCATTGGTTCCGCGCCAAGTTCTTCCAGCAGTACCGGCTGTTCTTCCGCTACCACGCCCAGGCGAAGGTGATCGTCTACGCCTGGGTCAACGACGAGGACACGAAGCGGGCCTACGACAGCGCCGACGACGCCTACCGGGTGTTCCGCAGGATGCTCGACAGCGGCCGCCCGCCGTCGGACTGGGGCCAGTTGCTGGCCGAAGCCCGTGCCGAGTCGGAGCGCCTTCGCCGGCTCGCGTCAGGGGGCGGGGCTTGAATTCGCCGGGGAACCGTCAGGCGGTGCGTGACGGTTCGGCTCTACGTGCGTCGCCTGCCATTCCGTTTCTGCGGGCTCCCGAGGAAGTCTGCGTGCGTCAGCGGAGTGGGTAGGAGATGGTAGGAAGAGCGAGGCCAGGGAGGGAATCGAACCCCCGACACGGGGATTTTCAATCCCTGATTTTGCGGTTTTGGGCCGTCCAGCGCCGTTCAGCGAAACGGCGCAAGTCATTGAAAAATAACCGTGACCACTCTATCCCCGTCCAAGGGAGTCTGGCACTATCCAATGCCTAATGGTCACCGAGTGGTCACCGGAATGGGGCAGCGAAAGCACAAGGGGATCATCACGCCGCGTCAGGTTTCGGCTTTGAAGCCGGGCCACACGCTGACCGATCCCGCGCCACGGGGCGGCGGCGCTTTCGAGGTGCGGAAACTGGCGACGGGGGTCGCCTACTACTTCCGGTTCACGGCCCCGGACGGCAGCCGGCAGCGCGTGCCCTTGGGCAATGACTGGACGCTGGCCGAGGCGCGCGAGGAAGCGAAGAAATACGCGACCCGCTACCAGTCGGGGGAGCGCGACCTCCTCGCCGCGCTGGCCGACGAACAGCGCGAGGCGATGAGGGCGCGCGAGGCGAGGGCAAAGGCCGAGGATGCCGACAAGGTGCGGCAAGCCGCCACGATGGGGGCGCTGCTGTCGGCCTACGTCCGCCAACTGCACCGCGACGGGAAGGCCAGCGCGTCGGAAGTGGCGCGCGCCGTTGACCGGAACATCGCCAAGCCCTTCCCCAAACTGTGGGCGATGCCCGCCGATGAAGTGCAATCGGATGACGTCCTCGCCATCGTGGCGCGCGTGACCGACGCCGGAAAGCTGACGGAAGCCCGCAAGCTCCGGGCCTACATCGGGGCGGCGTACCGTGCGGCCATCCGTTCGCGGCAGGATGCTCGGTCGACCGCCGACCTGCGCGCGCTGCGCATCCGAAGCGACCCGGCGCGCGACGTGGTGGCGGTACGCGGTGCGGTCAATGTCCGCAAGCGGGCGCTTTCCGTCGCGGAACTGCGCGCCTACTGGCGTCGCATTGCGGAACCTGCGGGCGGTGACACGGCCCTGTTGCGCTTCCACCTGCTGACCGGCGCGCAGCGTATCGAACAACTGGCGCGACTGACCGCCGATGACTTCGACGGCGATACCGGCGTCATCCGACTGCGCGACACGAAAGGCCGCCGTTTGACTCCGCGCGAGCATGACGTGCCGCTACTGCCGGAGGCATTCGACGCCATGAAGGCGATGGCACCGCAGCGGGTGGGGCCGTTCCTGTTCACCGTAACGGCGGGCGAGACGGGCGCGGTCTATTCGACGGTGCAGCACCGGATGCGGAAGGTGGCCGAGGCGATGGACGCAGCGGGGGAGCTCGAAAAGGGCCTGTTCACCCCCGGCGATCTTCGCCGCACCGTGGAAACGCGGCTCGCCGCTGCCGGCGTGAGCGTCGACGTGCGCGCGCAGCTTCAATCGCACGGCTTGGGCGGTGTGCAGGCTCGGCATTATGACCGGCATGACTACCTCGCAGAAAAGCGCGAGGCGCTGGAAACGCTGCACCGGCTGCTGACGGGTGAAGCCGGTACTGTGGTGCCGTTACGCCGCAAAGGGATGAAGCCATGAGCCGCGACCACTACCAGCCCGTGCCGTTCAACGTCGACGCCGCGCAAGCGCGATGGGCTAAGCGCCCCGGCTTCGCTGCCGCGTTCGCCGCGCTGGACGATGAATTCGCCGTGCTCTCCGAACTACTGCGCGCGCGCCAAGCCGCCGGCATGACGCAGGCCGTGGACTGCGAACTGCGCAACGTGCTGACGCCTGCCGAAAAGCCGAAGCGCAAGCGAGTAGCAGCCGCGTAGAACCGAACCGCCGCGCCTAGGACGGCCATCCGAAAACGGGGCACCTTCCCCCGCTGGCGCGGCGCTCTATCGAAGGGCGCAGGGAGAGGTGCGCGCGTGGACAAAGTGTTCATCACGATTGCGGAGGCTGCGGCGAGACTCTCTGAGGCGTTCGGGAAGGCGGTGGACGTCGAGACGATAGCGCAAGCATTTGACTTTGCGCCGTTCGGAAGGCCGCCGTTCCCTCTCTATGCTCGCTTGGGGGACGCCAAGGCCGAGGGCGTACTTGGGTTTCAAGTGATGCAAGACGTTTGGGCCGTCGCAACCGATGGCGAAGAGGTGCCCATCTATCGCTTGATCTGCCCTTGGCCTGATCCTTCGGTGCCTGAAAGCAAATGGGCGGCTGACCCCCAATACGACGATTGCAGCATCATCTTGCTTGACACTGACGAGGCGGAACGCAAGCCCTTCGAAAACGTGAAGCTGGAGGTGTCTGGGTACTTCGTGGTCTGCGAAAACGAGGCCGCATTTCTTCGCGAGCACCGTCCAAACTTTCTGAACATTCTTCCGCGGCCCGTACATCGTATCTATCCAAGCGCATTACCGCTGGCGATTGATCTGAACTCGCCGGACTCGGGGCACGCCGTGTTCCTCTTCCGTAGAGACGACGTAGAGAGTTACATCGCGGCGAATCGCGCGACACCCCAAGACAATGAGGGCGAAGGGCTGCCGGAAGAGCTGCGCGCGGCGCTCGCTGCGTATCGCGCTGTCCGCAATGATCCAAGCGCCCTGTCGGGCAAGACTCCGAAGCAAGCAATGCTTTTGTGGCTAGATCACAACACGAAGCTGAGTAAGGACGCGCGCGAGCGAGCTGCCACTATCGCTAACTGGAGCAAGGTCGGCGGTGCGCCGAGAACGCCCACAATGCGGAAGAACCTCCCCCCCGGTTAGTTTTCTCAAGCTCCCCGCCTATTCGCCAATTGCGGCCATCTCCATCGTCTGCCCCGAACGCCGGCCTTTGTCGGCGACGGACGCGACAATGCACGCCAAGCCTTCCCTAGCGACGGCCCCCGAGGCCCCGCAACCTCTCGCCCCGGCACTGCCGGCCACTGGCTTCCTGCGCCTGCCCAACATCATCGGCAAGCGTCCGACCAAAGCAGAGCCGCAAGGCATCCCGGCCATCGTGCCGGTGAGCCGCGCGACCTGGTGGGCCGGCATCCGAACGGGCCGCTATCCCGCGCCCGTCAAGCTCGCACCGAACTGCGCGGCATGGCGAGTCGAAGATATCCGCGCGCTGATCCAGCGGCTTGGCGGTGCGGCATGACCGGCCTTGCCCGCGAGCTCCGCGCCGTTGCGGATCACCTGTTCGCACGGATCGAGTCGGCAGCCGAAGCGCCCGCCCCCGCCATCCTCGAAAGCATCGCCACCGAATGCGAGGGCGCTGCGCGCGTCCTTCGCCGGATGGCTGCCGACCAGCGCCGGGAGGAACTGCCGGCATGACCACAAAAAAGAACGCCCCCGGTTGGACGGGGGCGCAGCACATGCAGAACTTGCGGGGACTGTATGGCACGCCAAAGGCTACCGGCTCCACGCCGGAGCGCAAGGGCTGGCGGAGCAATCCAAAAGCCCCGCATGACTGGCGCGACCGCCTGCCCGACCCTGCGGCCTACTACGGCCAGCGGCTCACGAAGATGACGCGACCTAACGCGGAAGGATGGGCGCAGGCCCGGTGCCCCTTCCACGACGACAAGGCGGCATCGCTGAGTGTCCACGTCACGAATCCGCGCGGCGGGTGGAAATGCTTTGCGGGCTGCGGTGGTGGCGATTTGGTGAGCTTCCACATGCGGCTGCACGGCCTGCCGTTCCCGAAAGCCCGCGATGAACTGCTGAGGGGAGGCTGAGCATGGACGCATCGAATCAGCCGCCCGAGGGGCGGAACGATGGCGCGCGCCGACTGTTTGGCCACGCTGTCGCGCTTGGCTTCACTGACCGCGCTTTGCATCCGTACCTGACGGAGGAAGGCGTCGAGCTATTCACGGTGGCACGGCTGAAGCATCCGGCGTGGCGCGAGCTGTCCGACGCCGAACGCGCGGCGATCCTTGCGAAGCTCGGCAGCCTCGCCCCTGACGAAGGCGGGAAGATCATCCGTCCCATGTGGCGCAAGGGCGCGCGCTACGTGGTCGGCAGGCCGACCGCCCCGCCCGAAGGCTGGCCGCTCTACGGCCTCGGCAGAGTGCTGGAAAGTGCGGACGATGCGCCCGTTTTCGTCGTGGAGGGCGAAGCCTGCGCCGATGCCTTGCACCGGCTGGGCTTGGCGGCGGTGACTTCGGGCGGTGCGACTTCCGACGACACCGCCGACTGGCGACCGCTGGCGGGCCGTCGCGTCATCCTGTGGCCCGACCACGACGACCCCGGCAGGAAGTATGCCGAGCATGTGGGCGCGCGTCTGCGGGGCTTGCAGACGGCTTGCGAGTGGATCGACGTGGCGGCCCTCGGCCTGCCCGAGAAAGGCGATTGCGTGGACTGGATCAAGGCCCACCCCGAAGCGACCGCCGCCGACGTGCTGGCGCTGCCGCGTGCGGTGCGGACGCACTGCGAAGCAGGCGAGCGATCGAACGAAAACGACGACGGCCCACCGCTACCGCTACCGCCGGCACTGTTGCCGGTTCAGGCGTTCCCATTGGACGCGGTGCCGGGCGCATTCGGCGACTGGATCGGCGACGCGGCGGAACGGATGCAGTGCCCGCCCGACTACATCGCCCTGCCGCTGGTGGTGGCTGCCGGTTCGCTGGTGGCACGGCATGGCGGCGTGCGACCGAAGCAGCGCGACGCATGGACCGAGGTTCCGAACCTGTGGGGCTGCATCGTGGGCCGGCCCGGTGCGATGAAGTCGCCCGCCATCGGCGAAGCCTTGTTCGCCATGCGGCGCATGGAAGCCCAAGCCCGCGAAACGCATGAGCGACTGCTGTCCAGCCACACTGCCGAAACGGCAGCGGCGAAGCTGCGGGCCGATGCCCGGAAGGACAAGGCAAGGAACGAGCTGAAGAAGAACGCCGAGGCCGACATTGCCAACCTGTTGGCCGACGACTCGCCGCCGTTACCGCCCGAGCCGCGACTTCTGGTGAACGATGCGACCGTGGAGGCGTTGGGCGAGATTCTGGCGAACAACCCCGGCGGCGTGCTGGCGGTGCGCGATGAACTGGCCTCGCTGTTGCGGAATCTGGCACGCGAAGAACAAGCCACCGCGTTGGGCTTCATGCTGAGCGCATGGAGCGGCAAGGAAGCCTACCGATGGGATCGCATCGGGCGCGGCAGTGTCGTGGTCCCCTGCGCCCGCGTGTCCGTCATCGGCGGAACGCAGCCGGGGCCGCTCTGTGCCCTGGTGGGCGAGGCGAAGGGAGCCAAAGACGACGGCTTGTTGCAGCGGTTCCTGTTCGCTTGGCCGGACGTTTCGCCCGCTTGGACCGACTGCGACCGCGAACCCGACCGCCGCACGAAAGATGCGGTCTTCGCCCTGTTTGCCCGCCTGCGCGACGCACCCCCGGAAGCGATGCAGGCCGACACACTCCCCGATGGCAGCCACGACGGACTGCCCTTCCTACGCTTCGCACCTGACGCCGCTGAACTGTTCCTCGAATGGCGGGCCGAGCTGGAAACGCGGCTGCGGGCGTCGGCGATGGCCCCGGCTCTTGAGATGGCCATGTCGAAGTACCGGAAGCACGTTCCGGCACTGGCCCTGACCCTGCACGCCGCCGAGGGAGGGCGCGGGCCGATAGGCAGGAAGGCGACGCTGTGCGCCCTTGCGCTAGCGGAGTATTTCGAGTCGCACACGCGGCGCGTGTTCGACAGTGGCCAGCGTCCAGTGATCGAGGCGGCCCATGCGGTGCTGCGGAAGCTGGCGAGTGGCGACCTGTCGGCGGAAGGGTTCACGCTGCGGGACGTTTACCGACCGCAATGGACCGGCCTACGGGAAACGGCGGTGGTGGGCGAGGCCTTGGGGCTGCTGTGCGAACACCGGCACCTGAACGCCGAAGTGCTGGAGACGGGAGGCCGGGACACGCTTGCGTTCTCTTGGCGGAGGGCCGCATGAGCCGATGGCTTGCCCGGCTGAGGGAGACGGAAACGGGGCCGGTGGGCACTGACAGAACTGACAAAAGCCCTTCTGTCAGTTTTGTCAGTTCGCCCCCCGCCCCCGAATCGACGGACGACCCCCCTTCTGTCAGTTTTGTCAGTGCCACCCCTGCCCCTGTTCCGCCCGGCGAGCATGGGCTGAGGTTGCACCTTCGCCGCCTTGCGGAAGTGGCCGGCTGCCCCGTGGGCTACGTGAACCGGCTCCACCCCGCCGAGGTGGCCGAGTACGGCCACTACCCCGATGCCGACGTGGTGGCCAGCCTTCGCCACCTGGCCACCTGCGACACCTGCCGGGAGCGGCAGTGCCGGCCCGTCACCTGCGCGAGCTGCGCCCGCTACCGGCCCAACGTGCGCAACCCCGAGGCCGGCATGGGCCAGTGTGCCGACGGCCACGGCAGTGACGGCCCGCCGACCTTCCCGCACCTACCACGGCACTGCCCAGCATGGAGGGCAGCGGCATGAGCGATGGCTACCTGTCGAAAGACCGCGAACGGCTGAACCGGATGCAGCGCGAGCGACGCGCGGGCCTGGTGCGGATCGACTACCACCCCGACGCCGACGTGCTGCCTTTGATCGAGGCCAAGCGCCCGCGCTACGGCCCCGAGGCCACCAACAGCGCCACCTTGAACGCCATCGTGCGGGAGTGGGCCACGCTCACCGGAATAAAGAACCGCCGGATAGACGCGCCCAAGACTTCGAGCGGTGAAAAATCGAGGCCGGAATTGTTTGGCGATTCGCGCGCGAATGACTCCGGGCCGGGCGGGAGTTCCGGGCCAGTATTGCGCGCGCGCGTACAAGTCCCTGCCCCGCAACAGCGGGTGCCCTGCGGGGCCAAGCGCCGACGCGACGGCCAGCCCTGCCAAGCCTTGAGCGTGCCGGGCAAGCGGCGGTGCAAGTGGCACGGCGGATGCTCGACCGGGCCGAAGACCGCCGAGGGCAAGGCGCGTGCGCTGGCGAACCTGCGGCGGGGCAAGGCAACAGCATCTTAGGGGGAGGGGCGGTGCAAATCTCTGGCGGCCTTCGCCACATGACCGCGCCCCCCGCAATTTTCGCGCGTCGCCAAAACCGGAAAGCGGGGCAACCCGACGCCTAATGGTCACCGAGTGGTCACCAGCGGAAGGCCGGAAAAAACAAAGGGCCTGCGATTGCTCGCAAGCCCTTGTTTTGAATGGTGGCCAGGGAGGGAATCGAACCCCCGACACGGGGATTTTCAATCCCCTGCTCTACCGACTGAGCTACCTGGCCTGGCGTCCCCGGCGCGACGCGTGGGCCGGCGGCGAAGAGGAAGGATCGTAGCAAGCGCCGTGGCCGGCCGGCAAGCTGCCGCTGCGTGCCAGCGGGCATGACTGACCGGAGTCTGAATGGCTATCCCGGCGTCGGGGACGCGGGCGTTCCTTGTGTGATGGGATGGTCCCGAGCCCACCGGAGGACCGATCCATGCGCACGCTGCCTGCCTTGTCCCGTCTCCTTGCCACCCTGCTGCTCGCGGCCTTCGCCAGTACCGTCCTGGCTGCCGGAGGCACGGGCACCCAGCTCGCCCGCTACGAGGCGGCGGCGGGTGATCCGGTGCCGCACTTCCGCTTCTTCCGCGTGCTGGACTACAGCGTGGTCGACGGCCGGACGATCACGATCCGGACCGGTATCCGCACGGCCTGGTTGGTGCAGGTCGACGAACCCTGCGACGCATTGCAGTGGGAGCCGGCGCTTCGCCTCGAGTCCTACGCGCGCCTCGTCACGGTGAATACCTCCCGCGTGGAGGTCGGCCGCTACAGCTGCCGGATCACCGAGATCCGTCCGCTCGATATGGATGTCCTGCGCGACCTCACCCAGTCCACGTAGTGCTCCAGCCCGGTGATCCAGCCCGGCCATCGATCCATGCGCCCGCTGCCCGCCCCGTCCCGTGTCCTCGCCGTACTCGCCGCGCTGCTGCTGGCGGCCTGCGCCAGCACTGCGCCGGCCGAGCGCGACGCCGCCCTGCTGGCCCGCTACGAGGCGGCGGCGGGTGAGCCGGTGCCGCACTTCCGCTTCTTCCGCCTGCAGGGCTACACCGTGCTCGACGACCGCACGCTGGCGGTCTGGACCGGCCCCCGCACGGCCTGGCTGCTGCGGGTCGATGCGCCCTGCAACGAACTGCGCTGGGCACCGGAGATCGGCCTGAGTTCCGGCTTCGGCCTGGTCTCGGCGCGCTTCGACCGCGTGCTGGCCGGTCGCGACCGCTGCCGCATCACCGAGATCCGCCCGCTCGACACCCGCGCCCTGCGCGGCCGCGACGAACCGGCAGGTCCCGTTCGCACGGCTCAGGTTTCCGGCGGCTGGTAGCCGGCCGGTTTCTCGGCACCGCCGCCGAACAGGAACTTCACCATTTCGGTTTCGAGGAAGGCGCGGTGCCCGGGCTCCAGCGGCGAGAGCCGGTGCTCGTTGATCAGCAGGGTCTGGTGCGCCAGCCACTCCTGCCAGGCCGGAGCGCCGATCTCCTCGAAGATGCGCCGGCCGAGCGGCCCCGGCCAGGGGGCGAAGGCGAGGCCGGGGGCGGGGACGCCGTGCTTGGCGCAGTGGACGGTTCGGCTCATGGCAGGGACTCCAGCAGGCGGCGGATCGGGCGGGGCAGCCCGAGGGAATCGTAGTCGGTGCGTGCCACCCAGCGTCGTTCGGCGGCGCGGGCAGCGGCGTCCGCGGGCATGCCGGTGGCGGGGGCAGCGGCGTCCGCGGGTATGCCGGTGGCGGCTGCTTCCATGCCGCCCGGCGCCGGTTCGCGCACGGCATGCAGGCTGGCCTGCACTTCGAGGCGGTAGTGGCTGAAGGCGTGGTCGAAGGCCGGCAGCGATCGGCCGGGCCCGGCCCCGAGTGCCGCCCGCAGGCCTTCGGCACCGGCCTCGTCCGCGGCCTCGGGCAGGCTCCACAGGCCCTGCCAGACCGCCTTGCCCTCGCGGCGTTCGAGCAGCACGCGGCCCTGTGTGTCGCGCAGCACCAGCATCCGCGCCTGGCGGGTCGGCATCGGCTTGGCCGGCTTGCGCGTCGGCAGCAGGGCCACGCGGCCGGTCGCGAAAGCGTGGCAGCCGGCCTGCACCGGGCAGTCGCCGCAGCGCGGCCGGCGCGGCGTGCAGAGGGTCGCCCCGAAGTCCATCAGGGCCTGGGTGTAGTCGGCGATCCGCTGCTGCGGCAGCCGGGCCTCGGCCTCGGCCCAGAGCCGGCGTTCGACCACGGGCTGGCCGGGCCAGCCGGCCTCGCCGGTGAGCCGCGCCAGCACGCGCTTGACGTTGCCGTCGAGGATGGCCACGCGCTGCCCGTGCGCCTGCGCGAGGATGGCGGCGGCGGTGCTGCGGCCGATGCCGGGCAGGGCGGCGAGCGCGTCGAGGCGGTCGGGCAGTTCGCCGCCGTGGCGTTCGACGCAGAGCCGGGCGGCGTGGTGCAGGTGGCGCGCCCGGCGGTAGTAGCCAAGCCCCGACCACAGCGCCAGCACGTCGTCCTCGGGCGCGGCGGCCAGCGCCGGCAGCTCGGGGAAGCGGGCGAGGAAGCGCTCGAAATAGCCGAGGACGGTCTGCACCCGGGTCTGCTGCAGCATCACCTCGCTGACCCAGACCCGGTAGGGCGTGCGCGGGTGCTGCCAGGGCAGGTCGTGGCGGCCGTGGGCGTCGTACCAGGCCAGCAGGGTGGCGGCGAATCCGCTGGGGCTGCCGCCGGCATCCGCGGAACTCATGGCGGCGGCTCCGGCGACGGTGCTTCCCCGAGTTCGATCCGCAGGCCCTCGAAGCGGGCGTCCCCAAGTTCGAGGAGCGGCAGCTCGGCGCGTCCGGACAGGGGCGGGAGCGCGGGGCGCTCCCCGGCGTCCCGCCACGCCAGCACTCCGGCGGGCACTCCGTGCAGTTCGATCGTGGCCGCGCCGCGGCTCAAGCGCAGCGAGGTTTCGGCGGCCAGCGCGGAAGGCCCGTGCTGGTCGATGCGGTAGGCGATCGGGGCGGGATCCTGCGCCAGCGGGGCCGGCAGCGCCGGCCATCCGGCCGGCCACGCCGCCAGCTCACCGTTGGCCTGCAGGCGCCAGGGCGAGAGTTGTAGATGACCGGCGAGTGTGGTCGCCGGCACGGGGCCGTCCCCGGAGACCTCGAGGACCAGGTCGTCGAGCCGGAACGGCGCGTCGCCCGGGGTCGCGGCAAGGTGGATGCGGAAGCCGAACGCGGCGGGCGCGGCCGCGACCCGGCCCGAGGCGGTGGCGCTCATCGCCGTGCCGACCCGGAAGTGCGGCAGCGAAAGCTGCACGTGGTCGATGGCGATGCCGGCACCGTACAGACGGCCGTCGCTCACCCGCAGGTCCAGGAGTTCGGGCAGGCGCTCGGCCGTTTCCGCCGGGCGCGCCTGCCACCATTCGAGGGCCGCGTCGAGGTCGATCACCGGGCCATCGAGGTGCAGGGCCTCGATGCGCAGCGGGCCGCCGAGCAGGGTCGACCAGGGCAGGGCCAGTTCCACCCGCGTCGCGGCCAGCAGGAGCCGGTCGCGCCCGTCGCGGACGGCGAGGCCCGGCAGCACCAGCCGGGGGTGTGGCCGCCAGCGCAAGGCCGGGTCGCCGTCGATCGTCCAGGCCAGTCCGGTGACCACACCGGCGCGGTCGAGGACCAGCCCGGCCACTCGCCGCGCGTCGAACCACCGGGGCAGGGCCAGCACGGCGAGCAGCAGCAGGGTGAGCAGTACGGACAGCACGGCGAGGGCGGTCACGCCGCGGCGCCAGCCCCGGCGCTCCACCGGCAGTGGGCTCCGGGTGCCGGCACCCTCCGCCCCGGCCGGCGTCCCGCTCACGGGGCGGGGCGCTCCGCGCCCGGCTCGGGCAGCAGGGCGTCGACGAAGGCCTCCGGGTCGAATTCGCGCAGATCCTCGATGCGCTCGCCGAGGCCGACGAAGCGGATCGGCAGGCCGAACTCGCGGGCCAGTGCGAACACCACCCCGCCCTTGGCGCTGCCGTCGAGCTTGGTGATGGCAAGGCCGGTGACCCGGGCCGCGGCGAGGAATTGCCGCACCTGGCTCACCGCGTTCTGGCCGGTGGTGCCGTCGATCACCATCAGCACCTCGTGCGGGGCGCTGGGGTCGAGCTTGGCCAGCACGCGGCCGATCTTGGCGAGTTCGGCCATCAGGCCGGCCTGGGTGTGCAGGCGGCCGGCGGTGTCGGCGATCAGCAGGTCGAGGCCGCGGGCCTTGGCCGCCTGCAGGGCGTCGAAGACGACCGCGGCGGCGTCGGCGTCCTGCCCTTGCGCCACCACCATGACGCCGTTGCGCTCGCCCCAGGTCCGCAACTGCTCGACCGCGGCGGCGCGGAAGGTGTCGCCGGCGGCCAGCGCGAGTCGCAGGCCCTCGCGTTGGAAGCGGTGGGCGAGCTTGCCGATGGTGGTGGTCTTGCCGACGCCATTGACGCCGACGGTGAGGATGACGAAGGGAGCCCGCGCCGCATCGACCACCAGCGGTTTCGCGACCGGCGCCAGCAGGGCCAGCAGCCGGGCGCGCAGGTGGCGGCGCAGGGCCTCGGCATCGGCGAACTCGCGGGCGCGCATCCGCGTGCGCAGGTCCTCGACGAGTTGGGTGGTGGCGGCGATGCCGACGTCCGCGGACAAGAGCACGGTCTCGATCTCGTCGAGCAGGGCGTCGTCGAGCTTCGGGTTGGAGGAGAACAGCCCGCGCAGCCCGCTGGCGAAGGCGCTGTCGGCCAGCTTGCGCCACCAGCCGCCGGATCCCTGCGCTCCGGCCTGGTCGCTGGCGACGGCGGGCGCTGGCGCGGTTTCGCTGGCCGGGGCTGCGGCGGCTGCGGCGGGCGGGGTGGCTTTCTTCTTGAACCAGTCGAGCATCGTCGCGGCGGAGGCGCTGCATCGCGCAGAATGGCGGCATGGTAACACCCGCCTCCGCACTCTCCCGATGAGCCCGCGCCTGCCGGCGGCGGCATCGAGGCCCGCCCGCGCGCCCGGGCAGGTCCGTCTCATCGGCGGCCGCTGGCGCGGCTCGAAGCTGCCGGTGCCGGACTTGCCGGGCCTGCGTCCGAGCGGCGATCGCCTGCGCGAGACCCTGTTCAACTGGTTGCAGGGCGAAGTGGCCGGTGCCCGCGTGCTCGACCTGTTCGCCGGCACCGGCGCGCTCGGGCTGGAGGCGGCCTCGCGGGGTGCTGCGCGGGTGGATTTCGTCGAGCAGGCCCCGGCCGCGGTGGCGGCGCTGCGAGCGGCGGTGGCGCGGCTGGGCGCGGCCGAGGGCCCGCCGATGGCGGTGCATGCCGCCGATGCGCTGGCCTGGCTCTCCGACTCCGCGCAGGGGCCCTTCGACCTCGTCTTCGTCGATCCGCCCTTCGCCGCCGGCCTGTGGGCGCCCGCGCTTGCCGCGCTGGCGCCGCGGCTCGCCGGGCGCGCTTGGGCCTACGTCGAATCGCCGGCCGGGAGCCCGGCGGCGGTGCCGGCGGGCTGGCGCTTGCACCGCGAACTGCGCACCCGCGAGGCCCACGGCGGCCTGTACCGGGTCGGCGGGACTTGAGTTGCTACACTCGCGGTAGTTCCGCCCGCCCCACGGCCCGCCCGATGCTCCGTCAACGCGTCGCCCTCTACCCCGGCACCTTCGACCCGATCACCAACGGCCACGCCGACCTGGTGGCGCGGGCCGCGCCGCTGTTCGAGAAGGTGATCGTCGGGGTGGCCGGCAGCACCGGCAAGAGCCCGGTGCTGGAGGTGCAGGAGCGCGAGGCGCTGGCCCGCGAGGCACTGGCCCAGCATCCCAACGTCGAGGTCATCGCCTTCAGCGGCCTGCTCGCCGACTTCGCCCGCCAGATCGGCGCCGGCGTGCTGCTGCGCGGCCTGCGCGCGGTCTCGGACTTCGAGTACGAGTTCCAGCTCGCCTCGATGAACCGCCACCTCATCCCCGAGGTCGAGACCCTGTTCCTGACCCCGGCCGAGCAGCACAGTTTCATTTCCTCGACGCTGGTCCGCGAGGTCGCCCGCCTGGGCGGCGACGTGTCCGGCTTCGTCCCGCCGGTGGTCGCCCGCGCCCTGGCCGCCCGCCGCCTTTCGTCTTCCTGACCCCGTCCCACGCCCCGGAGAACCCCATGAACCGCCCCCTGCTGCTCGCCACCGCGATCGCCGCCACCCTGCTGCTCTCCGCCTGCCAGCCCGGCCAGGGCGAGGACGAGGCCCAGCAGCAGGCCGAGGCCGTGCCGGTGGCCCCGGCCAGCGACGACGATGCCGCCTGGAAGGCCTACCTCGGCCAGGTGATCAGCCAGAACATGGACGGCATCACCGAGCGCACCTTCAACTACTACCTGCCTGCCGGCGTCGACCCGGCCGAGCCGGAGGGCCCCTATTCCCGCATGAAGACCGACGTCAGCAATGCCCTGCTGCGCACCGTGCTGCCGGGCAATATGCTGACCTTCAGCTCGCCCAACAGCACCCTGATGGCCGACCTGGTGGTTGCCGCCTTCTCCACCGAGGGCGTCCGGGAGGACGCACTGCGCGGTACGCGCGTGCTCTTCATCGGCGAGGCCAAGGACGAGGAGCGGGTCCGCCAGGCGGCACTCGCGGTCGGCGCCGAGTTCCGTTTCGTCGAAGTCCGGCGCTGAATGCAGCGGGCGGGCGGCCCCAAGGCCGCCCCGCCCATCGCCGCCATGGCCTTGCGCATCCTCGATACCTGCATCAACTGCGACGTCTGCGCCCCGGCCTGTCCGAACGGCGCGATCTCGCAGGGCGAGGCGATCTACGAGATCGCCCCCGCGAAGTGCACCGAGTGCGTCGGCCACTTCGAGGAGCCGCAGTGCATCGCCGTCTGCCCGGTCGAGTGCATCGAGCACGACCCGGCCCACCCCGAATCCCCCACCGCCCTGCAGGCCAAGTTCGAACGCCTGCAGCAGGAGATGGTCTGATGCCCGAAGGCTTGATGCCCCGATTCCTCCGCCCGTCCAGGGTGCACCTGCCGACCTGCTGGCTGGCTTCCGTCCTGGCGCTGGTGGCGATGCCGCTGGCCGCGGGCCCGGTGGCGCTCGCTTCGAACCTGCCGGCGGTCGCACCACCGGCAGCGGCGGCGCCGCCCCCGGTCACGCTCGACGCCGACCTCGGCCGCCCGCAGGGGGCCGCCATCGCCAGCGCCCATGCCGAGGCCACGGCCGCCGGCATGGCGGTGCTGCGCGCCGGCGGCAATGCCTTCGATGCGGCAGTGGCGGTCTCGGCCACCTTGGGCCTGGTCGAGCCGGAAAGCTCCGGCTTGGGCGGCGGCGGCTTCTTCCTGCTGCGCCGCGCCAGCGATGGCCAGGTGGTGTTCATCGACGCCCGCGAGCGCGCGCCGCTCGCAGCGACCCGCGACATGTTCCTCGACCCGGCCACCGGCAAACCGAAGCCGCGTGCGACCATCGACGGCGCGCTGGCGGCGGCCATCCCCGGCCAGCCGGCGGCCCTCGTCCACGTGGCCGAGAACTTCGGCCGTCTGCCCCTGCGGGAGTCGCTGGCGCCGGCGATCCGGCTCGCCGAGCGCGGCTGGCGCTTCGGCGAGAAGAACCTCGCCATGCTCGGCTGGCGCAAGGACGCAGTGCGTGCCGACCCCGGCGCCGCGGCGCTGTTCCTGGTCGATGGCGAGGCGCCGCGGCTGGGTGCGCGGATGCGCAACCCCGACTACGCCGCCACCCTGCGCCTCCTCGCCGAGCACGGCCACGACGGCTTCTACCGCGGTCCGATGGCCGAGCGCCTGGTCGAGGCGGTGCGCGCCGCCGGCGGCATCTGGACGCTGGAGGACCTCGCCCGCTACCACGTGGTCGAGCGCCGCCCGCTGGTGTTCCAGCATCGCGGCAAGACCATCGTCACCGCGCCGCCGCCGTCCTCCGGCGGCATCGCTCTGGCCCAGACCCTGCAGATCCTCGACGGCTTCGACTGGGCCGCCAAGACCCCGCCGCAGCGCCTGCACCTGCGCATCGAGGCGATGCGCCGCGCCTACCGCGACCGCGCCTTGTACCTTGGCGACCCGGATTTCTTCGCGGTGCCGGTCGAGCGGCTGATGCACCCGGCCTATGCCGCCGGGCTGCGCGCCGCCATCCACCCGCTGCGGGCCACCCCGAGCGCGCTGCTGCCCGGCATCGCCACCCTGGCGGAAGGGGCCGACACCACGCATTTCTCCATCGTCGATGCCGAGGGCAACCTGGCCGCCGTCACCCAGACCGTCAACCTGCCCTTCGGCAACGCCATGGTGGTGCCGGGCACCGGCTTCCTGCTCAACAACGAGATGGACGACTTCTCGATCAAGCCCGGCGTGCCCAACGCCTTCGGCCTGGTCGGGCAGGAGGCCAACACCATCGAGCCGGGCAAGCGGCCGCTGTCCTCGATGACCCCGACCTTCGTGATCGGCCCGGAGCGGGTGGCGGTGATCGGCACGCCGGGCGGCAGCCGGATCATCAGCATGGTGATCCAGGCCACGCTGGACTTCGGTGCCGGTGCCGACGCCCGTGCCATCGTCACCGCGCCCCGGCTGCACCACCAGTACCTGCCCGACCAGGTCTCGATCGAGCCGGGCTCGCTCAATGCCGCCACCCGCGCCGCGCTCGAGGCCAAGGGCCATGCCGTCAAGGAAGAGCCGCGCAGTTGGGGCAATATGCAGGTGGTGATCTGGCACCGTGCCGACGGCCGCACCGAGGCCGGCACCGACCCGCGCTGGGAGGCGGTCGGCAAGGGGGCCACCAGCGGGGAAGGGGGGATCTTCCGATGAGCACGCGGCTGTGGTCGGTGATGGGCAACTCGCAGCGCCTCGATGGCGGCGCCATGTTCGGCAACGTGCCGCGGGCGATGTGGTCGCAGTGGATCGCGCCCGACGAGCAGCACCGCATCCCGCTCGCCTGCCGCGCCCTGCTCGCGCGCGACCTCGCCGGCCGCAATGTGCTGTTCGAGACCGGCATCGGCGCCTTCTTCCCGCCCAGGTTGCGCGAGCGCTTCGGCGTGGTCGAGGAGCGCCATGTGCTGCTCGATTCGCTGGCCGAGGCCGGCCTCGGCCACGAGGACATCGACGTCGTGGTGCTCTCGCACCTGCACTTCGACCACGCCGGCGGCCTGCTCGCCCCCTGGGCCGAGGGCGAGCCGCCGCGCCTGCTGTTCCCCAGGGCCCGGTTCCTCGTCGGTGCCGCGCACTGGACGCGGGCGAAGCACCCGCACCCGCGCGACCGCGCCAGCTTCATCCCCGAACTCGCCGACCTGCTCGAGCAGAGCGGTCGGCTGGAACTGGTCGATGGCCCGTACAGCGCCAGCCTCGGCACCGCGGTGCGCTTCCACTTCAGCGACGGCCACACGCCCGGCCTGATGCTGGCCGAGATCCTCGGCCCCGAGGGGCGGGGCGGCGTGCTGTTCTGCGCCGACCTGATCCCCGGCCGCCCCTGGGTCCACTTGCCGGTGACCATGGGCTACGACCGTTCGCCGGAACTGCTGATCGATGAGAAGCGCCGCCTGCTCGACGAGCTGCGCGGACGTGGCGTGCGCCTGTTCTTCACCCACGACCCCGACTGCGCCCTGGCCGGCGTGGCCTGCGACGACAAGGGCCGCTTCGGCCCGGTCGACGAGCGGCCGCGGCTGGACGGCCTGCCGCTCGCCGCCTGATCCCCCGATGGAAACCCGCATGACCCCCGCCCACCCGGCGCTGGACCGCCGCCGCTTCCTCCAACTCGGTGGTGCCGCCGCGGCGGTGACCGCGCTGGGCTTGGCGCCGGTCGGTCGCCTGCTGGCCCGGGCCGGCCTGCCGCATGGCCGGGTCGAGGGCTACGGCCCGCTCGCCCCGGTGGCCGACCTCGCCACCGGCCTGCCCCTGCTGATGCTGCCGGCCGGATTCCGCTACCGCAGCTTCGGCTGGACCGGCACGCCGATGGCCGACGGCCTCGCCACTCCCAGCCACCACGACGGCATGGGCGTGGTCCACGCCGAGGGCGACCGGCTGGTGCTGGTGCGCAACCACGAATGCGACGGCACCCGGGCCAATTTCGCGCCGGGGCCGCTCAGCTACGACCCGGCCGCCGACGGCGGCACCACCACTCTGGTTGTCGATGCCGCCACCGGCGAATTGCGCGAGGCCCGGGCCTCGCTTTCCGGCACCCTGCGCAACTGCGCCGGCGGCATCACCCCCTGGGGCAGCTGGCTGAGCTGCGAGGAGGCCGTGCTCGATGCCGGCCCCGGCACCCTGTTCGGCCGCGAACTGCGGATGGACAAGCCGCACGGCTTCGTCTTCGAGGTGCCGCTGCACGGAGCCGCCAGCGCCGAGCCGCTGCACGCCATGGGCCAGCGCCTGCACGAGGCGGCGGTGGTGCATGCCGCCAGCGGCGACGTGTTCCTGACCGAGGACAACGACCCGGTCGCCGGCTTCTACCGTTTCGAGCCGGCGGTGAAGGGCGAACTCGGGCGCGGCGGCCGACTCTGGATGCTCAAGGCCCGCGGCGCGCCCGACCTGCGCCGTGGCCGCCGGGTGGGCGAACGCTTCGCGGTCGAGTGGGTGCCGGTGGACGAGCCGCTGCGCGGCTTCGGCCCGGAAGGGCAGCCCGACGGCAATGTCGGCCAGGGCCTCGCCAACGGCGGCAGCGCCTTCCTCCGGCTGGAGGGTTGCTACGCCGCCGGCGACACCATCTGGTTCACCTCGACCAGCGGCGGCGACGCCGGTGCCGGCCAGGTCTGGGCCTACGACGCCGCCGATGCCAGCCTCCGGCTCGCCTACGAATCGCCGGCGCAGGAGACCCTCTACTATCCCGACAACGTGGTGCTCTCGCCGCGCGGCGGCCTGCTGCTCTGCCAGGACAGCTACCGGCGCGAGCCGCAGTCGCTGTTCGGGCTCGACGCCGAGGGTGGGCTGTTCGAGTTCGCCCGCAACGCCACCCGCCTCGACGGCCTGCACGGCTTCAGCGGCGACTTCTCCCACTCCGAATGGGCCGGTGCCTGCTTCTCGCCCGATGGCCGCTGGCTGTTCGTCAACCTCTACACGCCGGGCTTCACCGTGGCCATCACCGGGCCGTGGCGGCGGGGGCTGGTCTGATGATCACCGGCCTCTACGCGGCGCTCTGCGCCCTGCTGCTGCTGGCCTTGTCCGGGCGGGTGGTGGCCCTGCGCCGGCGGCTCCGGGTCGGCATCGGCGACGGCGGCGATCCGGCCCTGGCCCGTGCCATCCGGGCGCAGGCGAATGCCATCGAATACATCCCGCTGCTGCTGGTGATGCTGCTGATCGCCGAGAACAACGGTGCCGGCGTGCTGCTGCTGCACGCCTGCGGCATCGCCCTGGTGGCGGCGCGGGTGCTGCATGCCGTCGGCCTGTCGGCATCGGCCGGCACCAGCTTCGGCCGGTTCTGGGGCACCCTCGGCACCTGGGGCCTGCTCCTGGTCCTGGGCGGCCAGGTCGCCTGGGGTTACATCGCCGCCCGGCTGGTCGGCTGAATCAGCCCCAACCTTCGCGCAGCACCGCCGCCAGGGCGGCGGCGTCCAGCGCCAGCGGATCGGCCCGCGCAGGGCGCGCCAGCAAGGCGGCGAAGGCCGGCGGCGGCGCTGGCGATGCTGCCAGCAGCGGACTCACCACGTCGAGGAACTTGGCCGCGTGCGCGGTAGCGGCCACCGCCCAGTCGCGGGTGTCGCCGGCGGCGCGCAGGTCCTCGAGCACGGCGAGCCCGCAGGCGGTGTGCGGGCAGGGCGCGACGCCGTGCCGCGCCTCCGCGGCGGCGATCACCGAGCGGATGCGCGCGTCGTCGATGCGCTGCACGCCGATCAGCGCGCGGGCCGCGGCCTCGTCGCCGCCGGCCAGCCAGAGCAGGCGCTCGACGTTGCTCGGCGCGCCGACGTCCATCGCATTCGCCAGCGTCGGGATCGCGTCCCGCCCCCGGTACGGCGCGCCGTCATGGAACTCCGACAGCGTCGGATTGGCGTTCGTGGCCAGCACCACCGCACCGATCGGCAGGCCCATCGCGCGGGCGATCAGGGCGGCCATGGCGTTGCCGAGGTTGCCGCTCGGGACGATGAAGTTCAGCCTGCGGCCGCGCTCGCGCTGGAAGCGCAGCGCGTGCATCGCGTACCAGCCCATCTGCGGCAGCAGGCGGCCCAGGCTGATCGAGTTCGCGGTCAGCAGCGGCACTTGGGCGCGCAGCGCGGCGTCGCCGAGCGCCTGCTTGGCGAGGCGCTGGCAGTCGTCGAAGCTGCCGGCCACGCGCAGGGCGCGCACGTTGCCGCCGAAGGCGCCCAGCGAATGCGCCTGCGCCGGCGAGACCTTGCCGTCCGGGTAGAGGATCAGCACGCGGAAGCCCTCGCGGCCGTGGAAGGCGGCAGCGACCGCGGCGCCGGTGTCGCCGGAGGTCGCGACGAGGACCGTCTGCACCGCCGCGCCGCGCACCTCCTCGACCGCCACCGGCAACCCCGGCTCCGATCGCGCCGTGCGCAGCGCCGACAGCGCGGCGGCGAGGAAGCGCGCGGCGAGGTCCTTGAACGCCGCCGTCGGGCCGTGGAACAGCTCGATCCAGTGATCACCCGGCCCGGCGAGCGGCTTCATCGGCACGTCGAAGGCGGCGGCCTGCGCGCACAGCCCGTCGAGCCGCGGGGCGAGCACGTCCTCGCCGAGCAGCGGTCGCAGCAGGGCGGCCAGGGTGTCGGCGAGCCGGGCGTCGGGGATCGCGGCGAGGGCCGGGGCGTCGAAGCGCGGCAGGCGTTCCGGCACGTAGAGCCCGCCGTCGGGTGCCAGGCCGCTGCCCAGGGCTTCGCTGAAGCACAGGGCGGGCGAAGCCCCGCGGGTGGAGACGTAGCGGACGGCATCGCCCGGAAGTCCGGCGGCGTTCATCGATCGTCCTCCCCGGGCTCGTCGCGGGCGATCACGGCTGCCGCCGGCCCGGCCACCGGCGTGGCCAGTGCGCTGGCCGCGATGCCCTGCGCCGCGAAGGCGGCCTGCATGGCCGCGGCCCCGCGCTCGGCGGCGGCGCGCCCGTCGAACCAGCCGAACAGGGTCGGCCCGGCCCCGGAGATGCCGGCCCCGAGCGCGCCGGCCTGCATCGCCGCCGCACGCACCGCATCGAAGCCGGGGATCAGCGCGGCGCGGCGCGGTTCGACCAGGGCATCGCGCAGGCCCTCGCGCAGCAGCCCACGGTCGCCGTGCTGCAGGCCGAGCAGCAGGGCGGCGAGGTGGTGGGTCTGGCGCACGATCGAGGCGAGCGGGTAGGGCGCCTGCAGCACCTCGCGGGCGACCCGGGTTTCCAGCACCTGCGCCGGCGTCACCAGGGCGGCGTGCAGCCAGTCCGGCGCGGCAATCGCGAACGGCCGCTCGAAGGCCGCGACCAGGCCGCCGAGCAGGGCCGGCGCGACGTTGTCGCCGTGGCGGGCACCGCTGGCCACGGCTTCGCCGTCGAGTGCGCAATCCAGCAGCACGGCGGCCGGTTGCGGCGCCTCGAGCAGGGCGTTGACCGCCACCACGGCGGCCACCGCCGAGGCCGCCGAGCCGCCGATGCCGGAGCCGAGCGGGATGCCCTTGCGCAGTTCCAGTTCGACGCCGAAACCGGCGCCGGCCCGCTCCAGCAGGCGCATCGCCGCCACGCCGGCGGTGTTCTCCGCCGCCGAACCGGGCAAGGCCAGCGGCAGGCCGTGCAGGGCGGTGATGCGGACGCCGGGGATCGCGACGCGTCGGGCCAGCACCTCGTCGCGCGGGCCCTCGATGGCGTGGCCGAGCAGGTCGAAACCCGGGCCGAGGTTGGAGGAACTGGCCGGCGCGAAGGCGCGTGCCCAGCGGCGTGGCGGCCGGTTCAAAGCCGTGCCCCGAGGTGGGCGGCGATGGCGAGCAGGTCGCCGAACACGCCGGCGGCGGTCACCTCGGGGCCGGCGCCGGGGCCTTTCACCACCAGCGGCCGGGCGTGGTAGCGCGTCGTGTGGAAGGCGAACAGGTTGTCGGTGTCCTGCGCGCCGGCGGCCGGATGCGTGGCCTCGACCGCGCGCAGGGCCACGCTGGCGTGGCCGCTGGCATCGACCTCGGCGAGGTAGCGCAGCACGCGGCCCTCGGCGCGCGCCGCGGCAAGGCGTCCGGCCATCGGTGCATCGAACTCGTCGAGCCGCCCGAGGAACTCCGCCAGCGGCAGCTCGCGCAGCGCGGCGGGCACCAGATTCTCGACCGTCACACCCTCCAGCGACAGCGGCCAGCCCGCCTCGCGGGCGAGGATCACCGCCTTGCGCGCCACGTCGGTGCCGGAGAGGTCGTCGCGCGGGTCCGGCTCGGTGTAGCCGGCGGCGCGGGCCTCGGCCAGCAGGGCCGAGAACGGCCGCGAACCGTCGAAGTGGTGGAACAGCCAGGCCAGGGTGCCGGAGAACAGGCCGGCGATCCGTTGCGGGCGGTCGCCGGTGTCGATCAGGTTGCGCAGCGTGGTCACCACCGGCAGGCCGGCCCCGACCGTGGCCTCGTAGCGGAAGCAGGCCCCGCTCCGGCGTGCGGCCGCGTGCAGGGCCGCCAGTCGGGCGGCGTCGCCGCTGCCGGCGTGCTTGCTCGGCGTGACGACGTGGATGCCCTGCGCCAGCCAGTCGGCGTAGCGGTCGGCCATCGCGGCCTCGCCGGAGCAGTCGATGATCAGCGCGTGCGGGATGTGCTCGCTGCGGACGTGGCGGACGAAGGCGTCGAGGTCGAGGGGCTCGCCGCGGTCGAGGTCGAGTGCCGCGAGCGAGGTCTCGGCGCGCAGCATCCTCCGCGAGTTCGCCACCGCGCGGATGCGCAGGTCGAGCTGGCGCTCGCGGCGCAGTGCCGACTGCGCGGCCAGCAGCTGGCGCAGCAAAGCGCCGCCGACATTGCCCGGGCCGAGCAGGCCGATCGAGAGCGTCTGCGCGCTCAGCCAGAACGCGGTGTGGGCCACCCGCAGGGCGCGCTCGGCATCCTGTTCGCGCACCGCCAGCGAGACGTTGCGCTCGCTCGCCCCCTGCGCGATGGCCCGCAGGTTGATGCCGGCGCGGGCGATGGCACCGGAGAGCCGGGCGACGATGCCGGGCGTGCCGATCATGCCGTCGCCCACCGCCGCCAGCACCGCCAGGCCGGGCTCCAGGGCCACGCCCTGCACTTCGCCGGCGGCGATCCCGGCGGCGAATTCGGCGCGGGCCGCGGCCAGCCCGGCCTCGGCCTGCTCGTGGCGCACCAGCGCGCAGATCGAGTGCTCGCTGGAGGCCTGGGTGATCATCACCACCGAGACCCCGGCGCGGTGCAGGGCGGCGAAGAAGCGCTCCGCGCTGCCCGGCACGCCGACCAGGCCGCTGCCCTGGAGTTCCAGCGCGGCGAGGCCGCGGACCAGCGACAGCCCCTTCACCGGGTTCGCCGATGGCGCAGGTGCGGCGAGCACGCGGGTGCCTGGTTTCCCCGGTTGGCGCACGTCGCGGATGCGCAGGGGGATGCCGGCGGCCATCGCCGGTGCCAGCGACTGCGGATGCAGCGCCTTGGTGCCGAAGTAGGCCAGCTCCATCGCCTCGGCATAGCTCACCTCGGGCAGCACCACGGCTTCCGGCTCCAGCCGCGGATCGGCCGACATCAGGCCCTCGACCTCCTTCCAGATCGTCAGCTCGCCGGCCCCGAACAGTGCCGCCAACAACGCGGCGGAGTAGTCGCTGCCGTTGCGCCCCAGCGTGGTGGGCGTGCCGTCGCCGAGGCGGGCGAGGAATCCGGTGGCGACGACATCCGGCTGTGGGTGCGCGCGCCGCCATGCCGCCAAGGCGGCGCGGGTCGCCGGCTCGTCGAGGCGGGCACCCAGTTCGCCCTGCGCCACCACCAGCACCTCGCGGGCATCCAGCCAGGCCCAACCCGGTCCGAGCAGGGCGGCGAGGATGCGGCTCGACCACAGCTCGCCGGCTCCACTGATGCGTGCCGCTTGGCCGTGGTCGGGCCGGCCGGCGCGCAGGTGCGCGAGGTCGGCCTCGAGTTCGGCGAAATCGCGATCGAGCAGCCCGGCATCGAGGCCCAGCGCCGCCAGCAGGGCGCGGTGCATGGCCAGCAGGAAGGCGAGGTCGGCGTGCTCGCGGCCGCAGCGCGCCGCGGCCAGTGCCGCGAGGAGGCGGTCGGTGCTGCCGAGGGTCGCCGACACCACCACCAGCCGGGGCCGCGGGGCCTCGGCCGCCAGCAGGGCGGCGGCACGCTGGAAGCCGGCGGCATCGGCCAGGGCCGCCCCCCCGAACTTGTGGGCGGCGGGCGCGGGGCCGGCCGACGCCTGCGCGTCGTCGGGGTTCGGAACGGGATCGGCGGCATCCAAGAGGCGGCTCCTTCGGGTGGGGCCGGTCGTTTGGATGGGGGAGCCCGCGTCCGTGACCGGCGCGGGGTGGTGGATCAGTTCGGCCACCCCGGCCCTGCGAAGGTGCCGGTCGTGGTGGTGACCCCCGCGACCGGCCCGCGAATACCGATGACGACGCCGAGGGCGGTCATGCGGGCGGCGGGCGCGGGCAGGGCGGGGTGCATGGGCCCACTTGAACCCGCGGGCCCCGGCCCTGTCAAGCCGGGGTCAGGCCGTCTTCCCTGATCGAACCGGAGTCAGGCCGCCTCGGCGGTGGCGAGCCGCGGGCCATGCAGCAGGGCGTGGCGGACGGCGTCGACGATCAGCTCGGCCTCGGCGCTGCCCACCGCGAACACCGGGGTGAAGCGCAGCGAGTTGGCGCCACCGTGGATGACGTTGACGCCGCGCTCGCGGATGTATTCCTCGGTGCTGCCGGTGCCGTAGCACTTGTAGTGCGGGGCGATCTCGCAGGAGAACAGCAGGCCGGTGCCCTGCACCTTGGTGATGGTGCCGTGCGGCAGTTCGGCCTTCAGTGCTTCGAGCTTGGCGAGGAACTCGGCACCGCGGGCGCGGATGTTGGCGCGCAGCTCGGGGGTCAGCAGCCCCAGCGTGGCCGCCGCGGTGTCCATCGCGCGCGGGTTCGCCGTCATCGTGTTGCCGTAGGTGCCGCGACGGTACAGGCCGGCGGCGCGCTCCGTGCAGGCCAGGATCGACATCGGGAACTGCGCGGCGTTCAACGCCTTCGAATAGGTCTCCATGTCCGGGGCTTCGAGGCCCTCGAAGCCCGGGTAATCGACGATGGAGAGCACGCCGTGGGCGCGCAGGCCGGCCTGGATGCTGTCGATCAGCAGCAGGGTGCCGTGCTCCTTGGTCAGGCGGCGGGCCTCGGCGTAGAACTCGGCAGGCAGCGCACGCCCCGGATCGCCTTCGCCCATCACCGGCTCGATGAACATGGCTTCGAAGTACCAGCCGTTGGCCTCGGCATCGGCGAAGGCCTGGCGCAGCGCCTCGATCGAGTAGGGCTCGATGGTGATCAGCTGGTCGGCGTGGTGCTTGTGGCTGGCCAGATGCTGGGCGTAGTTCTTGCGGCTGGAATCGGAATACAGCGCGGGCAGCTCGGTACGGCCGTGAAACGCGCCCTTGATGGCCAGGCGCTTGACGCGCCGGCCGGCATGGCGTCCGCCCGGGTCGGTGTGGAGCTTGGTGTTGACATCGGCAATGCGGCCAGCCAGCGAGACCGATTCCGAGCCGGAGTTCAGCGCGAGAAACTTCGCGTACGGGCAGCCGCCACGGCTGTGGCCGATCTCGGCGCGCAGGGCGCGCTCGAGCCGCAGCTGGGCGAGGCTGGGCGTCATGATGTTGGCCATCACCTGCGGCTTGGCCATGGCCGAGAGCACGGCGAAGGGCGTGTGACCGAAGCCGAGCATGCCGTAGCCACCGCAGTCGTAGACCACCGCGCCCTTCAGCGTGACCACCCAGGGGCCGCGCGCGGCGAGCGCAACGTAGGGGTTCACCGCGTCGTCCGGGTAGAAGTTGAGGAAGCCGCCTTGGGCGATCGCCATCTGCTCGGCTTCGTCGAGGTCGATCAACTCGGGGAATTCGGCGCGGATCGCCTCGAAGGCCTCGAGCGCGGCGTCGATGGCGGCACCGAGCTGCGGGTGCGTCGCGCCGAAGCGCTCGATGAGCGCGTCGGAAAGGCCGGTGGTGCGCACATGGCCGGCGTGGGCGCGAAGCGGATGAAGGCGGGCGGCGAGGTTCATGGCAACTCCTTGCGGGGGAAAAGAAAACAGCGCCGCAGGGCAGGGCGCTGTTTTTCTCTTTGGGAACAACAACTTGTGGCAATGCTAGCACCAGCGACGGGGCCCCGTAACCCCCGCCGCTTCAAGCGCTTGCTTGGTCTGGGTCCGGCAGCCCTGTTCAGGCGAAATCGGCATCCAGCACGATGCGGTAGCGCGCCTTGCCCGAGTGCAGGCGCTCGAACGCGTCGTTGATCTTCGACATCGGGAAGCGCTCCACCTCTGGTGCGATCTCGTGGCGCGCGCAGAACTCGAGCATCTGCGAGGTGGTCGCCGGGCTGCCCAAGGGCGAGCCGCTCACCGACTTCTGCCCGCTGATCAGTGCGAAAGCTGGCACCGGCACGGGCTCCAGCACGGCGCCGACGAAGTGCAGTCGGCCATTCGGAGCGAGTGACGAAAGATAAGCGCCCCAGGGCAGGGTGACGTTCGCAGTGACGAGGATGAAGTCGAACTTCCCCGCTTCCTTTGCCAACGCCTTCGCGTCGGTGCTGACGACGGCGCGGTGCGCGCCGAGGCGGATGGCTTCCTCGTGCTTGCTTTCGCTCGACGTGAACGCGGTGACCTCGCAGCCCCACGCGTTGAGGAACTGCAGCGCCAGATGCCCGAGGCCGCCGATGCCGACCACGCCGCCGCGGTCGGCCACGCCGAGGATTTCGAGGTGTGGAAAGCGCGTTGCGCCGAGCGCGGGCTCGACCCGGAGGGCCCGCTGCTCGCGCGCGTGCTGTTGCTGGGGAGCGCGCTGCTCGGCCACCCGCGGCATCTGTCGCAGCACGTCGGCGGCTTCGTCATCAGCGATGCGCCGCTCTCACGGCTGGTGCCGGTCGAGAACGCCGCGATGCCCGAGCGCACCATCATCCAGTGGGACAAGGATGACCTCGAGACGCTCGGCCTGCTGAAGGTCGATGTGCTGGCGCTGGGGATGCTGAGCGCGATCCGCCGCTGCCTCGATCTTCTTCGCACGAGCGGGCGGCGCGATCTGGAACTGGCGACGATCCCCGCTGAAGACGCCAAGACCTACGCGATGATCCAGCGCGCCGACACGCTGGGCGTGTTCCAGATCGAATCGCGCGCGCAGATGACCATGCTGCCGCGCCTGAAGCCGCGCACCTTCTACGACCTCGTCATCGAAGTGGCCATCGTGCGGCCCGGCCCGATCCAGGGCGGCATGGTGCATCCCTATCTGCGGCGCCGGCAGGGCATCGACCCGGTGCTGTATCCGTCGAAGGAACTGGAAGGCGTACTCGGTCGCACGCTCGGCGTGCCGCTGTTCCAGGAGCAGGTGATGGAGATCGCGATGGTCGCCGCCGGCTACACCGCGGGCGAGGCCGATGAACTCCGCCGCTCGATGGCGGCATGGAAGCGCCGCGGCAGCCTCGAGCACCATCGTGCGCGCCTGCTTGCCGGCATGGCCGAGCGCGGCTACCCGCCGGATTTCGCCGAGAAGATCTTCGAGCAGGTCAAGGGCTTCGGCAGCTACGGCTTCCCCGAATCGCATGCGGCGAGCTTCGCCCTGCTGACCTATGCGAGCTGCTGGCTGAAGTGCCACGAGCCCGCCGCCTTCGCCTGCGCGCTCTTGAACGCGCAGCCGCTCGGCTTCTACACCACCGCGCAGATCGTGCAGGACGTTCGCAAGAAGGGCATCGCCGTGCGGCCGGTGGACGTGCGCTTCAGCGGCGTCGACTCATCGCTGGAGGACGCGGGCGCCGCGCAGCCCGCCATCCGCCTCGGTCTGCGCGAAGTCGGCACGCTGCCGCGAGACGCCGCCGAGCGCGTGGTGGCGGCACGTGCGAAGGCGCCGTTCCGCGACATCGAGGATCTCTGCACACGCGCCGATCTCGACGAACGCGACCGCGCGGCACTCGCCGAAGCCGACGCGCTGCGCGGGCTCTCCGGCCATCGCCATCGCGCGCGCTGGGCGATCGCGGGCGTCGAGGAAGGCACCCTGCCGCTGTTCTCCGAATTGCCCGCCGCCGACGAAGGCCGGCTCGTCATCCGCCCGCCGACGATGAGCGAAACCACGCTCGCCGACTACGCCAGCACGGGCTTGACGCTCAACGCGCATCCGATGGCTCTGCTGCGCCATCAATTGCGCGCCCGCGGCTACCTCGACCACCGCGCGCTGCATCGATTGAAGGCCCCACGCCGCACCCGAACCGCCGGCCTCGTCACCCTGCGGCAGCGACCGCAGACCGCCAACGGCACCTGGTTTCTGACGCTCGAGGACGAGCACGGTTTGACGAATCTGATATGCTGGCGCGCCGTGGTCGAACGCTACCGCCGCACCATCGTCGAATCGCAATTGCTCGGCGCGCGCGGCCGCCCTCAGGAAAACCCACCTCCTCAGACCTCCAGACCACCGTGACCACAGAGACCCCTGCGCAAAAAAAAGCCAACTCCGGTGACGGTCGGCTTTGGCACACCCTCGGCGCCGATGACGCGCTGCGCGAGCTTGGCGCCGACCGCGGTGGCCTGACCACCGCCGAGGCCGAGGCCCGTCGCGCGAAGTACGGGCCCAACGAGCTGGAAGAGAAGGGCGGCCGGACGATCTGGCACATCATCTGGGAGCAGATCAGCTCCGTGATGATCGTGATCCTGCTCGTCGCCGGCGTGCTCGCCCTGCTGTTCAAGGGCGGCGAAGGCCCGCCGATCGACGCGATCGCGATCTTCAGCATCGTCGTCCTCTTCGTCGTGCTCGGCGTGATGCAGGAGTACCGCGCGCAGAAGGCCATCGCGGCGCTGAAGCAGATGTCCTCGCCGACGGTGAAGGTCGTGCGCAACGGCGTGGTGGTCGAGATGAGCTCGCGCGATCTCGTCCCCGGCGACATCGTCAAGCTCGAAACCGGCAGCGTGGTGCCCGCCGATTGCCGCATCGTCGACAGCGTCAACCTGCGGATCCAGGAGGCGGCGCTCACCGGCGAGTCCGAGCCGATCGAGAAGTCCGTCGGCGCGTTCGCGCGGCAGGACCTGCCGCTCGGCGACCGCAAGAACATGGGCTACATGGGCACGTTCGCGAGCTACGGCCGCGGCGAGGCGCTCGTGGTCGAGACCGGCATGCGCACCGAGCTCGGCAAGATCGCGACGATGATCCAGAGCGTCAAGCACGAGCAGACGCCGCTGCAGAAGAAGCTCGATACGCTCGGCAAGACGCTGGCCGTGATCGCGATCATCGTGGCCGTGCTGGTCGCGATCACCGGCGTGGTGATCGAGGGCAAAGCGTGGGCCGAGGTGATGATCATCGCCATCGCCATCGCGGTGGCGATCGTCCCCGAGGGCCTTCCGGCGGTGCAGACCTTCACCCTGGCCATGGGCGCGCAGCGGATGGTCAAGCGCAAGGCGCTGATCCGCAAGCTGCCGGCCGTCGAAACGCTGGGCTCGGTGACGGTGATCTGCAGCGACAAGACCGGCACGCTCACCCAGAACAAGATGACGGTGACGGCGCTTGAGACCTTGGATAACCGCATCGAGCTGGACACCCAGCAGCGCCAGTACGCGTTCCAGGGCAACGACCCGGCGATGGCGGCGCTGGTCGCCGGCGGCGGGCTCTGCTGCGACGCGACCCTGAACCCCGATGGCAACTCCGGCGTCGGCGATCCCACCGAGATCGCGCTCGTGGTCGCGGCGCACCGCTACAACCTCAGCCGCACGACGCTCGAGAGCGCGCTGCCGCGCGTCGCCGAGGTGCCCTTCGATTCCGACCGCAAGCTGATGTCCACCGTGCACCGGCTGCAGGACGCGAGCGGCCTGCCTTCGGCGATCGCCGGGATGGTGCCGGGCCTCGATGGCCATCCGTACCTCGCGTTCACCAAGGGTGCCGCCGACAACATGCTGGCGATCTGCGACCGCGTGTTCGCCGGCGGGCAGGTGCGGCCGCTCACCGACGAGGACCGCGCGAAGATCCAAGCCGCGAACAGCCGCATGGCCTCGAACGGCATCCGCGTGCTGGGCGTGGGCTTCCGGGGCTTAAGCGACGTGCCGAAGGGCACCGATCCCGCCGACGTCGAGCACCAGCTCGTGTTCCTGGGCCTGGTCGGGATGATCGACCCGCCGCGCCCCGAGGCGAAGGACGCGGTCGCCAAGTGCAAGACCGCGGGCATCCGCACCATCATGATCACCGGCGACCATCCGGACACGGCGCGCTACATCGCCGCCGACCTCGGCATGACGACCCACGACGGTCGCGTCGTCACCGGCGTGCAGCTCGAGAAGATGAGCGAGGCCGAGCTGAAGGAAGCGCTCAAGGACCCCAACGCCAACTGCTTCGCGCGCGTGTCGCCCGAGCACAAGCTGCGGATCGTCGGCGCGCTGCAGGAGCTCGGCAACATCGTGGCGATGACTGGCGACGGCGTGAACGACGCGCCCGCGCTGAAGCGCGCGGACATCGGCGTGGCGATGGGCATCACCGGCACCGACGTCTCGAAGGAGGCCGCCGACATGGTGCTCCTCGACGACAACTTCGCGACCATCGTCGCGGCGGTGGAAGAGGGTCGCGTGGTGTACGACAACCTGCGCCGCTTCGTGATGTTCTCGATCTCGGGCAACGTCGCCAAGGTGATGATCGTCGCGATCCCGCCGCTGATCGGCCTCGCCGCGATGCTCAAGCCGATCCAGATCCTGTTCTCCAACCTCCTCACCGACGGCCTGCTCGGCCTCGGCATGGGCATGGAGGCCGCCGAAAAGAACACGATGCGGCGCCCGCCGTACTCGCCGCAGGAGAGCATCTTCTCGCGCGGCGTCGGTCGCCACATCGCGATCATCGGCCCGATCATCGGCTTCCTGTTGCTGGCCCTGGGCTACCTGCAGTGGCAGCAGCTCGGCCTGCCGAACATGCTGCAGATCGACGCCGAGGACGCGCGCAACGCGCTGCTCTCCGACCCGCGGGTGATCGGTTGGGGCACGCTGATGTTCACCGCGCTGGCCTTCATGCAGGTGGGGCGCGCCTTCAGCTCGCGCTCCTTCTACGAGCCCTTCTGGCGGCAGTCGCTCGGCACGAACAAGGTGCTGGTCTACATGATCGCGCTCGTGGTCGTGCTGCAGCTGGTGGTGGTGTTCACCCCGGGCCTGCAGAAATTCTTCTCGACCACCGGCCTCTCGCTCGAGGGCCTCGGCATCTCTGTCGGCTTCGCCGTCGTGGTGCTCGTCATCATGGAAGTATTCAAGGCGTTCGAGAAGCGCCGGCTGCGCGCCTGACGCGTCTGATGCCTGCGGAAAACGCGACGCCCGGCATCCGCCGGGCGTCGGCTGACGCCGGGCCGCGACCGATCGCCTGCAGGATCAGGCGAAGTCGGCATCCAGCACGATGCGGTAACGCGCCTTGCCGCTGTGCAGGTGCTCGAAGGCCTCGTTGATCTTCGACATCGGGAAGCGCTCGACCTGCGGCGCGATCTCGTGGCGCGCGCAGAACTCCAGCATCTGCGAGGTGGTGGCCGGGCTGCCCAGCGGCGAGCCGCTGATCGACTTCTGCCCGCCGATCAGGGCGAAGGCCGGCACCGGTACGGGCTCCAGCACGGCGCCGACGAAGTGCAGGCGGCCATTCGGCGCCAACGCACCCAGATAAGCGCCCCAGGGCAGGGTGACATTGGCGGTGACGAGGATGAAGTCGAACTTCCCTGCTTCCTTCGCCAGCGCCTTCGCATCGGTGCTGACCACCGCGCGGTGGGCGCCGAGGCGGATGGCCTCGTCGTGCTTGCCCTCGCTCGACGTGAACGCGGTGACCTCGCAGCCCCAGGCGTTCAAGAACTGCAGGGCCAGATGCCCGAGGCCGCCGATGCCGACCACGCCGACGCGGTCGGTGGGCTTGATGCCGAAGTGCGCGATCGGGCCGAACACGGTGATGCCGCCGCACAGCAACGGGCCGGCGCTGGCCGCGTCGACACCTTCCGGTATTGGTGTGGCCCAGACCCAGTGCGCACGCACGCGTTCGCCGAAGCCGCCGTAGCCGGAGACGATCAGCCCGCTGGCCTTGCCGCAGACATTGTGGTGGCCGGACAGGCACTGCGCGCAGGCCATGCAGCTGCTTTCGTACCAGCCGATGCCGACGCGGTCGCCAACCTTGACCCGCTTGGCCTCCGGCCCGACAGCGACGACACGGCCCACGGCCTCGTGGCCGGGCACCAGCGGGTAGCGCGCATTGCCCCAGTCGTTGTTGACCATGCTGAGGTCGGAGTGGCACAGGCCGCAGTGCTCGACCTGCACCTCGACGAACTCCGGGTGCAGCGGGCCGGCGTCGTATTCGAAGGGCTGCAGCGCGGCTTTGGACGCGGTGGCGGCGTAGGCGCGGACGGGCATGGCGGGCTCCGGGAGGGTGGCGGTGGTCGGGGGTGGAGTCTGCTCCCGTCCGGGAGGCCTGCGCTACCGTGGCGGCGGAACGCTCGGTCCTCGCTCTGCGTACAATGCCCGCCCGCGCCGCGAGGCGCCCGTTGGAGGGTCGGCCTGTCAAGCCGTTCCGATGAAGAAGTCCGATTTCCACTACGAACTGCCGCCCGAGCTGATCGCGCAGGAGCCGCTGGCCGAACGCTCGGCCTCGCGCCTGCTGCATGTGCCCGCGCCGCCGTCCGCGCTCGCCGACCTGCACGTGCGCGACCTGCCCGCGTTGCTGCAGCCCGGTGACCTGATGGTGTTCAACGACACCCGGGTGATCCCGGCGCGGCTGTTTGGCCTCAAGGACAGTGGCGGCCGCGTCGAGGTGCTGCTGGAGCGCGTCACTGGCGCGCACGAGGTGCGTGCGCAGGTCGGGGCCAGCAAATCGCCGAAGCCCGGCAGCACGATCACCCTCGACGAGGGCACGCAGCTCACCGTGCTCGGCCGCGACGGCGAGTTCTACCGGCTGCGCTTCGAAACCACCGAGCCGCTGGACAAAGTGCTGCTGCGCGCTGGGCGCATGCCGCTACCGCCTTACATCCAGCGCGAGGCGGACATCCGCGACGACGAGCGCTACCAGACGGTGTTCTCGAAGCACGCCGGCGCCGTGGCCGCCCCGACCGCCGGCCTGCACTTCGACGAGGCCCTGCTGGCGGCGCTGCAGGCGCGTGGCGTGGACTTCGGCCACATCACCCTGCACGTGGGCGCCGGCACCTTCCAGCCGATGCGCGCCGAGCACGTCAAGGACCACCAGATGCACAGCGAGTGGCTGAACGTCGGTGCCGAGCTGTGCCAGCAGATCCGCCAGGCCAAGGCCCGCGGCGGCCGCGTCATCGCCGTCGGCACCACGGTGATCCGCGCACTGGAGACCGCCTGGCGCGACGGCGAGGTGCTGCCCTTCGCCGGCGATACGCAGATCTTCATCACGCCGGGCTACCGCATCCGCTCGGCCGACGCCCTGTTCACCAACTTCCACCTGCCGGAATCGACGCTGATGATGCTGGTCAGCGCCTTCGCCGGCTTCGAGCGGATCATGGCGGCCTACCGCCACGCCGTGCAGCAGCGCTACCGCTTCTTCAGCTACGGCGACGCCATGCTGCTGTGGCCGGAGCACGATGCCGGGGGTGCCGGGCACGTTGCTGGCGCAGGGCGGGGTGCATGAGCCGGATGGCGTTCCGGAAGCTGGGCGCCGACGGTGCGGCGCGCCGCGGCCGCCTGCACTTCCCGCGCGGCACGATCGAGACGCCGGCCTTCATGCCGGTCGGCACCTACGGCACCGTGAAGGCGATGCGGCCAGCCGAGGTCGAGGCGCTGGGCGCCGAGGTCATCCTCGGCAACACCTTCCATCTCTACCTGCGGCCCGGCCTCGAAGTGATCGAAGCCCACGGCGGCCTGCACGGCTTCACGCAGTGGCAGCGGCCGATCCTGACCGACTCCGGTGGCTTCCAGGTGTTCTCGCTGGCGCACAAGCGCAAGATCACCGAAGCCGGCGTGACCTTCGCCTCGCCGGTGGACGGCCGCAAGGTGTTCCTCGGGCCGGAAGAGAGCATGCACATCCAGCGCGTGCTCGGCTCCGACATCGTGATGATCTTCGACGAGTGCACGCCCTACCTCGTCGACGGCGTGCCGGTCTCGGAGAAGGTCGCGCGCACGTCGATGGAGCTTTCCCTGCGCTGGGCCGAGCGCAGCAAGCGCGCCCACGAGGGCAATGACGCGGCACTCTTCGGCATCGTGCAGGGCGGGGTCCATCCGGAGCTGCGCACCCGCTCGGCCGAGGGGCTCAAGGCCATCGGCTTCGACGGCTACGCGGTCGGCGGGCTGGCGGTGGGCGAGCCGGCGCATGAGCGCGAGAAGACCCTGGAGACCCTCTGCCCGCAACTGCCCGAGGACCAGCCGAGGTACCTCATGGGGGTCGGCAAGCCCGAGGACATCGTCGAGGCGGTGGCCCGCGGCGTGGACCTGTTCGACTGCGTGATGCCGACCCGCAACGCCCGCAACGGCCACTACTTCACCGATTTCGGCCAGGTCCGCATCCGCAACCAGAAGTACGAGCACGACCTGCGCCCGATCGAGCCGGGCTGCGACTGCGCCACCTGCCAAGGCGGCTTCACCCGCAGTTACCTCCGGCACCTCGACAAGTGCAACGAGATCCTCGGCTCGATGCTGGCCACCACCCACAACCTGCGCTACTACGTCCGGCTGATGGAGCGGATCCGGGCGGCCATCGAGCAGGGGCGTTTCGCTGCGTTCCGGGAGGCCTTCCACCGCGCCCGGGAGGCCGGCGAACCGGCCTGAAGCCCGGCCGGGCCGGGATTTGCCGGCGGCGGTGGCCGGTCGTGGCATACTTCGGGGCTGTTCGGCCACCTCTGCGACGACCGCCATGTCCCCGATCGACCTCCTGATCCCCGCCGCCCATGCCCAAGCCGCCGGCGGTGCCGCGCCCAACCCCTGGCTGCAGCTGATCCCGCTGATCCTGCTGTTCGTGGTGTTCTGGTTCCTGCTGATCCGGCCGCAGATGAAGCGGCAGAAGGAGCACAAGCAGATGGTCGAGAAGCTCGCCAAGGGCGACGAGGTGGTGACCAGCGGCGGTGTCGCCGGCCGCATCGAGGAGGTCGGCGAGAGCTTCCTCACCGTCGAGATCGCCGAGGGCATCCGGGTCCGGGTGCAGAAGGGTGCGGTCAACACCGTCCTGCCCAAGGGCACCTTGAAGTCGCTCTGAGCGCCCATACCCCACAGGTTCCGCGTCGGCCCTCCCGGGCCGGTTCGCGCCGGCCCGGTTGACCCCATGCTCGAATACGCCCGCTGGAAGTACGTCCTCGCCCTGATCCTGATCCTCGCGAGCGCACTGTACGCACTGCCCAACCTCTACCCGCAGGACGCCGCCGTCCAGATCACCGCCAACCGCGGCTTCGCCGTCGACGCCACGCTCGACGCGCGGGTCGAGGCCAAACTGCGCGAGGCCGGCATCGGCTTCAAGTCGGTGGCCGAGGAGGAGGGCAGCCTGTTCGTCCGCCTCGACGATGCCGACCAGCTCCGCGCCGCCGAGCTGCTGCGCGAATCCCTCGGGCGCGGCTACATCGTGGCGCAGAACCTCGCCTCGACCGTGCCGTCCTGGCTGGATGCGATCGGCGCCCGGCCGATGCTGCTCGGCCTCGACCTGCAGGGCGGGGTGCACTTCCTGTTGCAGGTCGACCAGCAGGCCGCGCTGGAGCGCCGCGAGGCCACCTTCGCCGAGCAGGTCCGGGTGGTGCTGCGCGAGAACCGCATCGCCACCGAGGAGGTGCTGGTCCGGCCGACCGACATCCTGGTGCGGCTGGTGCGCCAGGAGGACCTCGCGCGCGCCCTGACCCTGGTCGGCACCGACGCCCCGGAACTGCAACTGGCACCCCTCGGCGACGCCGCCGGCCCCGGTTTCACCGCCCGCATCCCGCAGGCCACGCTCGACGCCATCATCGACGAGACCATCAACCAGAACGTCCAGATCCTGCGCAACCGCATCAACGCGCTCGGTGTCGCCGAGCCGGTGGTGCAGCGCCAGGGTGAATCGCGCATCGTCGTGCAGTTGCCCGGCGTGCAGGACACCGCGCTCGCCAAGCGCGTGATCGGTGCCACCGCCACGCTGGAATTCCGCGCGGTCATCGGCGACGAGGCGCAGGCCGCCACGGCACTGGCCACCGGCAACATCCCGCCGGATGGCCGCATCTATTTCCAGCGCCGGGTCGGTGCCGACGGCCAGCCGTTGCCGCTGATCCTCTCCAAGCGCATCATCGCCTCCGGCGAACAGCTGGTCGGTGCCACTTCCGGCACCGATGCCGAGACCGGCACGCCCAAGGTCGACATCACGCTGAACGCCTCGGCCGGGCAGCGCATGTTCGACTTCACGTCGCAGAATGTCGGCCAGCGCCTCGCCGTGGTCTACATCGAACGCATTCCCGAGGTCCGCATCGTCGATGGCCAGGAGGTGCGCAGCACCCGCGTCACCGAGGAGGTGATCTCGGCCGCCACCGTGATGGGCGTGTTCGGCCGGCAGTTCCAGACCACCGGCCTCGAGAGCCCGGCCGAGGCCCAGCAGCTCGCCCTGCTGCTGCGCTCGGGCGCCCTGGCGGCACCGATGGAGTTCGCCGAGGAGCGCATCATCGGCCCCAGCCTCGGCGCCGAGAACGTCGAGCGCGGCTTGCAGACCATCGTCGTCTCGTTCCTGCTGGTGCTGGTGTTCTTCGTCGTCTACTACCGGATGTTCGGCCTCATCACCAACATCGCCCTGCTGGTCAACCTGCTGATGCTGGTGGCGGTGATGTCGGTGTTCGGTGCCACCATCACCTTGCCCGGCCTTGCCGGCATCGCCCTGACGGTCGGCCTCTCGGTCGACGCCAACGTGCTGATCAACGAGCGCATCCGCGAGGAATTGCGCGCCGGCAACACGCCGCTCGCATCGATCGTCACCGGCTACGAGAAAGCCACCGGCACCATCCTCGACGCCAACGTCACCGCCCTGCTCGCCGGCATCGCCCTGTTCGTGTTCGGCACCGGCCCGGTCAAGGGCTTCGCGCTGGCGCTGATCGTCGGCATCCTCACCTCGATGTACACCGCGGTGTCGCTCTCGCGCGGCGTCGCCACCCTGATCTACGGTCGCCGGCGCAAGCTGGCCGGCCTCGCGATCTGATCCGGAGCCTGCCGTGCTGTACCTGATCCCGTACGACACCCGCTACAACTTCATGCGTCTCAAGACGCTGTCGCTGGTCGTCGCCATCACCATCATCATCGCCGGCTTCGCCCTGATGGCGGTGCGCGGCTTCAACTTCGCCCTCGACTTCACCGGCGGCACGGTGGCCGAGTTGCAGTTCGAGCAGGCGCCCGACCTCGAGGTGGTGCGCGCCCGGCTGGAGGCAGGCGGCTACGACAACGCCGTGGTGCAGACCTTCGGTTCGGTCAACGACGTGATGGTGCGCCTGCAGCCCAAGGAACTCGGCGAGGGCGAGGATGCCGCGGCGGCGGCAGCAGCAGCGACCGGTGGCGCCATCGCCGACCTGCTCTCCGAGCCGGGCAACCGGGTCAGCGTGGTGCGTTCCGACTTCGTCGGCCCGCAGGTCGGGCAGGAACTGGCCACCAACGGCGTGCTGGCGCTGGCCTTCGTGGTGTTCGGCTTCCTGATCTACATCACCATGCGCTTCGAGTGGAAGTTCGCGGTCGCCGCGATCGTCACCACCCTGCACGACGTGGTGCTGGTGCTCGCCTTCTTCGCGCTGACCCAGCGCGAGTTCGACCTGACCGTGCTGGCCGGCGTGCTCTCGGTGCTCGGCTACTCGATCAACGACACCATCGTGATCTTCGACCGCGTGCGCGAGAACTTCCGCGCCCTGCACAAGGTCGAACCGGCCGAGGTGCTGAACCGCTCGGTCAACCAGACCCTCTCGCGCACCATCATCACCTCGCTGGTCGCCTTCCTCACCGTGCTGGCGCTCTACCTCTACGGCGGTGCCAGCCTGGAGGGCATGGCCGCCGCGCAGATGGTCGGCATCGTGGTCGGCACCCTGTCCTCGATCTTCATCGCCTGCCCGCTGCTGCTCTGGCTCAAGGTCAGCAAGCAGGACCTGCTGCCGAAGGCGCGCGACGTCGCCGAACTGGAGCGTCGTCCCTGAGACGGCGAAGGCCGCGGGTTCGCCCGCGGCCTTCCGTCCCGCGTGCCGCCGCGGCCCTTGGGATCAGGCTTCGGACCGCAGCGGCGGCGGCGCGAAGCTGGCCAGCCAGCCGGAATCCTGCACCGCCTTCTGCACCGCCTCGACCAGCTTGAGCGGCCCGGCGATGCACTGGCCCTCGAACAGGATCTTCTCGCCGCGGCCCTTGAAGTCGCAGACCCGGCCGCCGGCCTCGCGCACCAGCAGCACGCCAGCGGCGATGTCCCAGGCCTTGACCCCGGCCTCGACGTAGCCGTCGGCGCGCCCGGCCGCCACCCAGGCGAGATCGAGCGCGGCCGAACCGCTGCGGCGCACGTCCTCGGCGTCCTGCAGCAGCATCTCGATGCACCTGAGCTGCGGACCGACGCGCTTGCGTTCGCGCGGCGAGAAGCCGCTCAGCAGCAGCGCGCCGGGCAGTTCGCGCTGGCCGTTCAGGCGCAGCCGGCGGTCGTTGAGCACGGCGCCGCTGCCGCGCGAGGCGGTGAACAGCTCGTTGCGCAGCGGGTCGTAGACCACCGCATCGGTCGGCTCGCCGTGGTCGACGAGGGCGATCGACACGCAGAAATGCGGGATGCCGCGGAGGTAGTTGGAGGTGCCGTCGAGCGGGTCGATCACGAAGGTGTAGCGGCCCTTGCCCTGGGCGCCGGACTCCTCGCCGAGGATGGCGTAGTCGGGGTAGGCGCGCTTCAGCTCGCGTATGATCTCGCGCTCGGCCAGGCCGTCGACTTCGCTGGCGTAATCGTGGCGGCTCTTCTCGACGACGTTGAGGCTGTCGAGCCGCGAGACATGGCGCAGCAGCACGTTGCCCGCGGCGCGCGCGGCCTTGACCATGACATTGACGACAGGTTTCTGCATGCGCTGCCCGCCTCGGTTCCGCCCGGTTGATGAAGAACGAAGGCCCGGTCGGTGCCGGGCCGGCGCGCAGTCTAGCAGTTCGGCGGGGGGCATCCTTGCGCGCGCTTGAACGGGTCCGCATGGTGCTGGTCGGCACCCAGCACCCGCGCAACATCGGCGCGGCCGCCCGTGCGCTGAAGGCGATGGGCTTCGGGGCCCTGCACCTGGTCGCCCCGGCGAAATTCCCGCACCCCGACGCCAGCGCGCTGGCCGCCGGCGCCGACGACCTGCTGGAAGCGGCCCGCATCTCCGCCACCCTGGCCGAGGCGGTGGCCGGTTGCATCCTGGTGCTCGGCAGCACCGCCACCCGGCGTGCCGTGCCGATGCCCGAGCTGGCGCCGCGCGAGGCGGCCGCCCGCCTGCTCGCGGCCAGCCGCCACGGCGAGGTGGCGCTGGTGTTCGGCCCCGAGCGCACCGGCCTCGAGAACAGCGAGCTCGAGCTCTGCCATGCCTCGGTCTGCATCCCGACCGAGGCCGCCTTCAGCTCGCTCAACCTCGCCCAGGCGGTGCAGGTGCTGGCCTACGAACTCCGCCTCGCGGCGATGGCGGAGGAGGGCATCGAGGCCGCACGCGAGCCCCTGGACGAGCGCCGGCCGGCCAGCCATGACGAGATGGAGCGCTTCTTCGTCCACCTCGACCAGGCCCTGCACGACATCGACTTCCACAAGGGCCGCAGCGGGGTCACGGTGATGCGCCGCCTGCGCCGGCTGTTCCTGCGCGCCGCCCCCGACGAGCGCGAGCTGCGGGTGCTGCACGGCATCCTCGCCGACGCCCGGCGGATGGCCCGGCTGGCCGCCGGGAAAGCCCGGTAGACACGAAGTCATGCGACACTTCCCGCAGTTCTGCTCCGTAGGCCGATGATGTCCGGGCGCAAGCCGTTCCAGTTCCTCGCCGTGCTGCTGCTCGCCTTCGCGGGGGCCGCCGCCGGGGCCACCCCCGGTGTCCTCGTGCTCGGCCGGGTCAGCGACGATCCGCAGCGCCACCACGGCCAGCTCCAGCCCCTGCTCGACTACGTGGTGCCGCGGATGGCCGACGTCGGCATCCGCGAGGGCCGCATCCTGATCGCCCGCGACATCTCGCGGATGACCAGCTACCTGCGCCACGGCCGCGTCGACTGGGTCACCGAGACCGTGGCGAGCGCCTCCGGCCTGATCGACCGCGCCGGCGCCCGGCCGCTGCTGTTCACCCACCGCGAGGGGGTCGCCCGCTACCGCTCGGTGCTGGTGGTCCGCACCGATTCGCCGCTGCGCTCCCCGGCCGACCTGGTGGACCACCGGCTCGCCCTGCAGAGCCCGCGATCGACCAGCGCCTACCTGCTGCCGGCCATGACCCTGCTCGATGCCGGGCTGCCGATGGAGATCCTGCCGACGCCGGCCGACCGGCCCCGGCCGGGCAATGTCGGCTACGTGTTCGCCAACACCGAGGACAACATCGCCCACTGGGTGGTGCTCGGGGTGGTCGATGCCGGGGCCTTCAGCGGCCAGGATCTCGAGGAATGGCGCGCCGAACGCCCCGATGCCCCGGCCCTGCGGGTGATCGGGGCCAGCCGTTATGTGCCGCGGGCCATGGAACTGGTCCGTGGCGACCTCGACCCGCGGGTGGCCGCCCGCCTGCGCGAGGTGCTGCTGGCGGCGGCCACCGATCCGCAGGCCGCCCCGGCCTTGCGCGCCTTCTTCGACACCACCGGCTTCGAGGTGCCCGACGCCGCCGCGCTGGCCGACCTCGCGGCCCTCGGCGAGCGCATCCGCCACACCCGCGAGGCCATCGAATGAGCCCGCGCTGGACCCTGCGCGGCCAGCTGTTGCTCGGCATGCTGCTCGGCGCGGGGGTGCTGGCGGTGGTGTTCAGCGGCCTGATCTGGCGCGAGCAGCAGAGCTTCGTCGCCCTGCGCGAGGACGGCAACCAACTGGTCCAGGACCTGGTCCGCGAGGGCGTGGAACTGCGCGGCATCACCCTGGTCCGGCAGCACGCACGGGCGGTGGCCAACCCGGTCTACTTCCTCGACTTCGACCGCATCGGTGAACTGGGCGCCCTGCTGCTGGAACAGGATGGCGTGCACGAGGTACTGGTCGCCGATACCGCGGGATTGCGCATCAGCGATGGCCGGGGCGACCTCGCCCGTTTCGGCGAGCCGCTGCCGCCGCTGCCGGCCGAGGCGCGGCGGGTGCCGGCCAGTCCGGCCGGGGGCGAGGTGGCCCTGCACTGGGGGCACGACCAGCTGCTGCTGGATGCCCCGGTGCGGCTGGGGGAACGGCGCATCGCTACGGTGCGCCTGGTCATGACGGTCCCCGGCCCGGAGTCGGCCGAGGTCTGGGGCCGGACCGTCGAGCAGGTGCTGCGCGACAACCAGATGTCCCATGTGCGCTGGCTGCTCGCCGGCATGGCCCTGATCGCCCTGCTGGTGGCGGCCGGGTTCTGGCTGTTCCGGCGCAACGTGCTCATGCCCCTGCGGGCGCTCGGCCAGGCGGCGGCGGCGGTGGAGCAGGGCCGCTATGCCGAGGCCCGCGCCCTGCGGCCGGCGGACGACGAGATCGGCGAGGTCGCCCGCGGTTTCCAGCGCATGGCCGAGGCGGTGGCCCGCCACGAGCGCGAGGTCCGCCGCATCGCCTGCACCGACGCGCTCACCGGGCTCGGCAACCGGCTCGCCTTGAGCGAATCACTGGAATCGCGCCTGCTCACCCTGCGTGCCAGCAGCGGCGAACTGGCCCTGCTGTTCATCGACCTCGACGACATCAAGCGGGTCAACGACACGCTCGGCCATCCGGTCGGCGACGAGGTGCTGGTCGAGGTCGCCACCCGCCTCACCGCCGCCTGCGCGGAGATCGCGCCGGGGGATGCCGAGGTCGCCCGCTTCGGCGGCGACGAGTTCGTGGTGCTGCTGGTCGGCGACGGCGCGCGCAGCCGGGCCGCCGTGCTCGCCCAGGCCATCCTCGTCGCGCTGCGGCGGCCGATGCCGATGCGCGACCGCGACCTCGTCCTCTCGGCCTCGATCGGCATCACCGTGTTCCCCGACGACGCCTCCTCGGTCGAGCAGCTGGTCCGCAACGCCGACATGGCCATGTACCAGGCCAAGACCGGCGGCAAGGACCGCTTCGGGTTCTATTCGCGGACCCTCGACGAGGAGGTCGAGCGTCGCGTCCGCCTCGAGCACGACCTGCGCGGTGCCTGGGAGCGTGGCGAGATGAGCCTCGCCTTCCAGCCGGTCTACGACCTGGTGCAGGGGCGCGCCGTCGGCGCCGAGGCCCTGCTGCGCTGGCAACACCCCGACCTCGGGTTGGTGCCGCCCTCGGTGTTCATCGGCATCGCCGAGGACAGCGGCCAGGTCGAGGCGCTCGGCGAGCGCGTGCTGCGCGAGGCGATGCGCATCGCCGCCGGCTGGGCCGCGCCGGCCGGCCTGCCGGCGCCCTTCGTGGCGATCAACATCTCGCCGCGCCAGCTTGCCCGCGGCGACCTGCCGGCGGTGGTCGAACGGGCGCTGGCCGAAACCGGGTTGGCACCGCAGCGCCTGCACCTCGAACTGACCGAGACCGCGATCCTGCGCGACGAAACCCAGGCCACCCTCGCCTTCACCCGGCTGCGCGCCCTCGGCGTCGGGGTCTGGCTGGACGACTTCGGCACCGGCTTTTCCGGCCTTTCCCACCTGCGCCGGGTGCCGGTGGACGGCGTCAAGATCGACCGCAGCTTCATCATCGACCTGCTGCGCGACCCCAACGACCTCGCCCTCACCACCGGCGTCATCGCCATGGCCCACTCGCTCGGCATGGCGGTGGTGGCCGAGGGCATCGAGAGCGAGGGCCAGCACGACCTGCTGCGCGAGCGCGGTTGCCCGATGGGGCAGGGCTTCTTCATGGCCCGGCCGCTGGACGCCGCCGCCACCGCGCGGATGTTCGGCTGAGCTCCTTCCCTCAGGCGAAGGCCTGGTCGACCAGCGTGGCCACCTGGTCGAAGAACAGCAGCGCCAGCCCGACCAGCACCAGCCCGAGCAGCCAGGCGATGGCGAGCAGGCGGCCGTCGCGCTCGATCAGGGCGATCGCCCAGACCACCAGCAGCAGGCCGAACACGTAGTTGGTGAGCGGCACCGGCAGCGCCAGCAGCAGGCCCTGGACCAGCAGCAACGAGCCGCCGAAGACATGCGCGAGCGGGTGGTCGATCAGCACTTCGGCGCGCGGCCGGCTGTAGCGTTCCAGCCAGCCGAGCGGGCCGGCGAGGCGGCGGCGGAAGCGGTCGATCGACTCGCGCGCCACCGGGCGAACCTGCAGCCAGCGCGGCAGCCAGGGGTGCTCGGCGAGCAGGGCGATCTGCAGCCCGGCCAGCATCACCAGCGGACCGCTGAGGGCGCCGGCGCCGGCCGGCAGCGGCAGGAAGGCCGGCAGCACCGCGACCAGCAGGAACAGGCCGAAGGCGCGCTCGCTGCAGGCGTCGAGCAGCTCGCCGAGCGGCAGGTGGCTACCGGGGCCGGTGGCGAGTTGTTCGAGCAGGGCGCGGGTGCTGGGCGAAGTCATGCGGCCAGTCTGCCGGTGGCCCCGTGATCAGCCGGTTTCGTGGCCATCGCCACCGATCTTGACCAGCAGCAGCTTGTCGATGCGGGCACCGTCGCGGTCCACCACCTCGATCCGCCAGCCCTCCCAGGCGAAGGCCTCGCCGGTGGCCGGCAGGCGGCCGAACCAGGCCACCACCATGCCGGCGATGGTGTGGAAGTCGTGCGCGTCCTCGCCGGGCAGCACGGCGACGCCGAGCAACTCGCGGGTGTCCTCGGCCGGCAGGCGGCCGTCCACCAGCCAGCTGCCGTCCTCGCGGCGCACCAGCAGCGGCTCGTCCTCGGCCGCCTCGCCATGGGCCTGGCCACGTCCGACCACGGCGTCCAGCAGGTCGTGGCTGGTGACGATGCCGACCACCTCGCCGTACTCGTCGACCACCAGCGCCATCGCCTGTTGTTCCTCGCGCAGGATCTCGAGCAGGCGCATGGCCTGGGTCGAGGCCGAGACGAACAGCGGCGGCGCCAGCTGCTCGAACAGCGGCGGGGCGTCCGGGCAGCCGAGGCTGCCGGCCAGGCGCTTGACCTCGAGCACGCCCAGCACCTCGTGGTCGCCGCCGCGGCAGACCGGGTAGCGGGCGAACGGCGACTGACGCAGGGTGGCGAGGTTCTCGGCCAGGGGCGCGGCGGCGTCCAGCCAGACGATGCGGGTGCGCGGCGTCATCAGGCTCTCGGCGGAACGGTCGCCGAGCCGCAGCACGCGGTTCAGCATGGCCCTCTCGTCGTCGTCGATGACGCCCTGCTCGGCACCCTCGGCGACCAGCTGGCGGATCTCTTCCTCGGTGACCCGGTCGGCATCGCCCGCGCCGGTGCGCAGCAGCCGCAGCAGGGCCTTGGTCGAGGCCGCGAGCACGGCGACGAAGGGCCGCGCCAGCGCGCTCATCACCGCCATCGGCAGCGCCACGGCGGATGCCAGGCGCTCGGGATAGAGGATGGCGATGCGCTTCGGCACCAGCTCGCCGAACACCACCGAGAAGTAGAGGATCACCGTGAAGCTGACCGCATAGGCGGTGCCGGCGGCCCATTCGGCGTCCATGCCCCAGCCGGCCAGCACCGGGGCGAAGCGTCCGGCGAAGATCTCGGCACCGAAGTAGCCGGTCAGCATGCCGAGCAGGGTGATCCAGACCTGCACCGAGGACAGGAAGCCCTCGGGGTGCTCGGCGAGCTCCAGCGCCCTGCGGGCGCCGCGGCTTCCCCGCGCGAGCTGGCGCAGCTTGCCCTTGCGGGAGGTCATCACCGACATCTCCGACAGCGCGAAGAAGCCGTTGGCCAGCACCAGCACGACGACGAGCAGGATCTCGAGCATGGATCAGAGCAGGTCGCCGCCGGCCGAGAGCAGGCGTTCGAGGCGGTCGCCCTGGCCGCCGATCTCCAGCACCAGACGGTCCACCTCGGCGGCGTCGAGCAGGGCGTAGGGGCGGTTCTCGCACAGTTGCAGCCAGGGCACGCCGTCGAGCTCGCCGATCGCCAGCCAGCCGACCCGCGACTGCCAGTTCAGTGCCAGCATCCGCCGCGCGTCGATCCCGGTGATGGGCGCGAGGATGGTGCTGGCCCGCAGGTAGCGGCGGCCGTCGTCGTCCTCCAGCTCGGCGAGGAACACGCTCTGGTGGCGGCGGCCGCCGTCCAGCGAGAGTTCGGCGCAGAGCACGTAGGGGTCGTTGGTGGTGACCCGGTAGCGCGACTGCACGTGGCTGCGGATCTGCTCGAAGTTCTGCATGGTGGACTCCTCGGCCCCTATCGTAGCGCGATGCGTGGAAGCGCCGGCGACCCGCGGCCGCGCGGCCCCTCGACCGCGTGCTCGGCAGCATCGGCACCGGGCCGGTATCATCGATGCCCCGTCCCTCCGTGCCCGAATGCCATGCCGCGTCTTCCCCCCGCCACCCTGGCCCTGCTCTGGATCATCAGTGGCGGATTCCTGTTGCAGTTGTTCGCGGGCGACGCCCTGCTGCGCTGGTTCGCGCTCTGGCCGGTTGGCGCCGAGGCGCAGGGTGGCGCGGCCTTCCTGCCCTGGCAGCTGCTGAGCTACGCGGCCCTGCACGGCAATTTCGTGCACCTTTTCTTCAACGGCCTGGCGCTGTGGCTGTTCGGGGCGGTGCTCGAATCGACCTGGGGCACGCGCCGCTTCGTGCACTTCGCCATCGCCTGCATCGTCGCGGCCGCCCTCGCCCAGCTCGTGCTCGGCATGGCCGGCGTGTTCCGGCCGGGGCCGACCATCGGCATCTCCGGCCTCACCTACGGCCTGCTGCTGGCCTACGGCATGCTGTTCCCGAACCAGCGCCTGATGCTGCTGATCCCGCCGGTGCCGATCAAGGCCAAGTACCTGGTGCTGATCTTCGGCGGGCTGGCGCTGTTCATGGGCCTCACCGGGGGTGGCGGCATCGCCCACTTCGCCCACCTGGGCGGCATGCTCGGCGGCTGGCTGATGATCCGCTACTGGCAGGGGCGGCCGCCGTTCGGCGGCCGCGGCCCGCGCATCGTGCGCTGAGGCCGGCGGCGCCGGATCAGCGCCGCAGCAGCAGGAAATCCGGGCTGGTCACCAGGCGCAACGCATCCAGCCGCGGGCGGGCGCCGGGCAGGGCGGCGAGCACGGCCTCGCGCTCCTCGCGCAGGGCCTGCACCTCGGCGGCATCGACGGCCGGGTTGACCCGGGCCAGCGCCTCCAGCCGGGCGATCTCGGCATCCAGCCGGGCGCCGGCCTCCTCGACCGCCGCCGCCACACGGGCCGCCGCCTCGCGGCGCACGGCGGTCTCGCAGGCGCCGAGCATCGGCGGCACCAGGCCGTTCAGCACCTTGCGCATCGGGGTCAGGTCGAAGGCGCGCTCGCCGGCCCGGGCGCGCGAGGCGGGGTCCGGCTCGAAGCCCTCGCGGCGTTGCAGGCGGCTGTCGACCACCGCCCGCAGCGGCGTCGGCGGCAGGAAGCGGGCCACGTCGAGGCGGGCCTCGGCGATGCATTCGAGCACGTAGACGGCCTCCAGCAAGGCCGTGCGCGGCGGCAGGGTCTCGTCGACCAGCAGGCAGGCGTTGCCGGCCTCGGAGGACAGCAGCAGGTCGAGTGCCGAGAGCAGCATCGGGTGGTCGGCGCGCAGGTAGAGCAGGTCCTCGCGGGCCAGCGCCAGCCGGCGGTCGCTGGTGGCTTCGCGCGGGCCGTTCTTCAGTTCCTCGAAGCCGTCGATGGTGATGTGCTCGGGGTCGAGCAGCACGCGGCCGCCGCCCAGCGGCTCGTTGGCGACGCCGAAGGCCTCGAGCAGGGCGAGCAGGTCCTCGTGCCCCCCGGTGTCGGCGTCGTCCGCAAGCAGCGCGGCGTGCAGCCCATCGCCGTCCGCGCGCTGGCTGGCGCGCTCCAGCAGGCGGTCGCGGCCGCGGGCGATCTGCTCGGAAAGCGCGGCGTGGTCGCGGCGGGTCGCCTCCAGCAGGGCTTCCAGCGCGGGCTCGCGGCCGGCCGGGTCGGCCTCGGCGAGGGCGACCAGCTCGTCGACGTGGCGGCGCAGCAGTTCGCGGCCGTCGGGCACGACCGTGCGGAAGGCGTCGAGGCCCTCGTGGTACCAGCGCAGCAGCACCTCCTGCGCGCTGCCGGCCACGGCGGCGGCGTGCAGGTGCACGTCGCCCGGTTGGCCGATGCGGTCGAGCCGGCCGATGCGCTGCTCCAGCATGTCCGGGTGCAGGGGCAGGTCCCAGAGCACCAGATGCTGGGCGAACTGGAAGTTGCGGCCCTCGGCACCGACCTCGGAGGCGACCAGCACGCGCGCCCCCCCGGGGTCGGCGAAGTAGGCGGCGTTGCGGTCGCGCTGCAGCAGGTTCATGTCCTCGTGGAAGCGCGCCACCGCCAGCCCCGAGCGCAGCCGCAGCGCCTCCTCGATGGCCTGCACCTTGGCCCGCGAGCGGCACAGCACCAGCACCTTGGCATCGCCGATCGCCTCCAGCGTTTCCAGCAGCCAGTCGAGGCGCGGGTCGCGCGCGTAGTCGTGGACCGGCTCCTCGTCGAGGTCGCCGGCCTCGAAGGCGAACTCGGCGCGCAGGCGGCCGAGCAGGGGGCCGTCGTCGCCGGCGGGCAGCAGTTCGATCCGGGCGATGCGCCGCGGGAAGCCACCGACCGCGGCGCGGCGGTTGCGCACCATCACCCGGCCGGTGCCGTGGCGGTCGACCAGCGCATCGAGCAGGGCCTCGCGCGCAGCGGCATCGCCGGCCGCGATGGCGGCGAGGGTGCTGGCGAGCCAGTCGGCCTCGCCGGCGAACAGCGCGGCCAGGGTGTCGGCGTCGCCGGCTGCCGGCAGGCCCGCCTCCAGCCGTTCGGCCAGCGCGGAAAGCGCCACGAAGCGTTCGGATTCGGCGAGGAAGGCATCGAGGTCGGTGTAGCGCGCCGGGTCGAGCAGGCGCAGGCGCGCGAAGTGCCCGCCGCGGCCGAGCTGCTCGGGCGTGGCGGTGAGCAGCAGCAGGCCGGGCACGCGCCGGGCCAGCGCCGCGACCAGGGTGTAGCCGGGGCTCTCGAACTCCGGGGTCCAGATCAGATGGTGGGCCTCGTCGACCAGCAGCAGGTCCCAGCCGGCCCGCAGCAGTTGCCGCATGCGCTTCTCGTGCCCGCCGAGCCAGTCCAGCGAGGCCAGCACGAAGGGTTCGTCCTCGAACGGGTTGCGCTGCGGGTCGCTGCTCTCCAGCGCCTCGCAGCGTTCCTCGTCGTAGATGGCGAAAGGCAGGTTGAAGCGCCGCAGCAGCTCGACGAACCACTGGTTGACGAGGCTCTCCGGCGTCAGCACCAGCACGCGCCTGGCGCGGCCGCTGGCGATCTGCTGGGCGGCGATGGCGCAGGCCTCGATGGTCTTGCCCAAGCCCACCTCGTCGGCCAGCAGCAGGCGCGGCGTGCGCCGCGCGGCGGCGGTCTGGATGACGCGGAGCTGGTGCGGGATGAGGTCGATGCGGGCGCCGAGCAGGCCCCAGCCGGGGCTGCGGCGGGCACGGGCGCGCAGCTCGAGGGCGCGGATGCGGCGTTCGAACTCGTGGTTGCGGTCGACGCGGCCGCCGATCAGGCGGCGGTCGGCCTGCGAGACCGGCTGCTCGGCATCGAGCTGGCCTTCCATGAAGGCGTCGTTGCCGGCGCGGTACCAGAACAGGCCGGCGCGGTCCTCGACCGCCTCGATCGCGATCTCGCGGCCGTCCATGCGCACCCGGTCGCCGGCGCGGAACACCGCCCGCACCAGCGGTGCTCCCTCCAGCGCGTACTGGCGGACCGTGCCGGAGGCGGTGAACACCAACTGCACGCTGCGGCCGGCGATCCGCAGCACGGTACCGAGCCCGAGCTCCGGTTCGGCCGAGGAGAACCAGCGTTGTCCGGGAACCAGGGCCATCAGCGCCACACCGTGATCGGGTTGGCGGCGCGCATCGGCTGGCCGGCGCGGCAGCCGAAGGCCGCGGCGAAGGCCGGCAGTTGCGAGAGCGGGCCATTGACCCGCCAGCGGGCGGGGGCGGCGGTGCTGCGCTGCTGTTCCTCCCGCAGCAACGCCGGCGTGGCCCGCTGCGCCCAGAGCCCGGCCCAGGCCTCGAAGAAGCCGCGGCGTGCGGTCGCATCGGCATCCGGGTGGGCCTGCGCGAAGGCCGCCCAGGCGAATTCCAGCCCGGCGAGGTCGGCGCGGTTCATGGCCAGCGTGCGCCGGCCGTCGACGCGCAGGCCCGGTGCGGCCTCGAAGCCGTCGTAGAGGGCGACGAGGCCGAGGCCGCGGTCGTCGGCGGGGACGGCCTTGCTCAGTTCGTGGCCGGCCAGGGCGCCGAGCGCGCCGTAGTCGGCGGCGCCGGGCGTGGCGCCGAGCAGGGGCGGGGCGAGGGCGGCGGCGCTGACCGCGAGCCGGCGCGTCGCCGGGTCGAACTGCAACGCGGGGCGCAGCGCCGGGAACGGCGAGACCGGCAGCGGTTCGGCGCGCAGCACCCGCTGCTGCCGCCAGCGCTCGAGGCGCAGCAGGTTGCCGGCGGCGTCGTCGGCGGCGAAACGCAGGCCGCTCCAGTCGGTGGCCGGGGTGGCGCTGCCGGCCAGGTCGATCAGCACCTCGCCGAAGCGCGGGTCGCGGGCGGCGGCGGCGGCCTGCACGTTCCGCAGCACCGCCTCGGCGCGGGCGCGCAGCGGCGCGTCCACCAGCCGCGCGTTGGCGACCTCGTCGAGCAGGCCGGGCAACTGCCGGCGCATGCGTTCGGCGAGCAGTGTCGCGGCATCGGGTGGGCTGTCCAGGCCGCGCAGCACCCGGCCCTCGAATTCGGCGTGGGCGGTGCGGAACGGCGCCCCCAGCGCCGGTGCCAGCCGCAACAGGGCGCGGGCGCGCAGCAGGGCCTGCCAGTCAGCCGACGCGGCTTCGGCGGCGAGCGTGGCCAGAGCGTCGAAGTAAGCGGGGTGGAGCAGGACCAGTTCGCGGGCGTCGGCATCCAGGGCGTCGAGCACGGCCCCGAGACCGAGGCCGGGGTGGCGGCGTTCCAGCTCACGCAAGCGCGCGGCGGGTGGCGTGGCACCGGGGTCGGTCGCCAAGGCTTGCGCCAGCCGGGCCTCGATCCGCAGGGTGGCATCCGCCGCCGCCGCGGCTTGCGGGGCGGCCAGTCCGGAGGCCTGCAGCAGGTCCTGCAGGTGGGCGCGGTAGGCGTCGAGCAGGGCGCGCAGTTCCGGTTCCGGCCGCAGGTAGAAGGCCGGATCGCCGAGGCCGAGGGGCACCGGACCGGCCGCCAGTGCGCCGCGGCCGTCGTCGAGGCGGCGGAACTCGAACAGCGGGGCGAGGCCCAATGCCTGCGATTGCGCCAGCACCCGCGGCAGGTCGCGGTTGCGGCGCAGGCCGGCCGATGGCGCGAGCACCGTCGCCAGCGCGGCGGCCGAGCCGGCGTCGAGCCGGGCCGGGTCGCTGCCGGCGGCCCAGAACGCGGCCAGCAACTGCTCGCGTTCGTCACGTGGCGTGGCCACCACCTCGGCCAGCAGGCGCTGGCGGCGTTCGGCCGCGGCGGCCTCGAACTGGCCGAGCCGGCTGATCCGTTCGCTGCCGGCCGGCAGCGGGTGGGCCTGGCGCCAGGCGTGGTTGGCGTGGGCTTCGAAATCGACGCAGGCGGCCGGTGGTTGCGGCGTGCGCGCCCCGGCGGCGGACGGCAGCAGGGCGGTGGCCAGGGCGGCCAAGGCGAGCAGGGGGACGGTCCGGCAGATCGGGCGCATGGGGGCTTCCGCGACGGGGGGGCGGATTCTACGCTGCTTCCCGCCCAGGCGGTTGATTTCGCTCAGGTTCACCGTGCGAAGACGGCCGATGCCTAGACTTTCAGGAAATCCTGAAGGTTCGGAACTCCCATGGTCACCCCGCTGGTCCAACGCTTCGTGCTGCACTTCGGCGAGATGGGCAGCCGTTGGGGCATCAATCGCACGGTCGGGCAGATCTACGCTCTGATCTACGTCTCGCCGCGCCCGCTCAATGCCGACGAGATCGCCGAGGCGCTCGGCTTCTCGCGCTCCAACGTCAGCATGGGCCTGAAGGAATTGCAGAGCTGGCGGCTGGTGCGCCTGCAGCACCTGCCGGGCGACCGCCGCGAGTACTTCAGCGCCCCCGAGGATGTCTGGACGATCTTCCAGACCCTGGCCGAGGAGCGCCGCAAACGCGAGGTCGACCCGACCCTGTCGATGCTGCGCGACGCCCTGCTGGAGCCGGTCACCGACCCCGCCGACCAGCACGCCCAGGCGCGCATGCGCGAGATGCACGAGTTGATCGAACTGGTCACCGGCTGGTTCGAGGAAGTCAGGGCGATGGAGCGCGAGCGCTTGGTCGAGCTGATGCGGCTCGGCCAGAAGGTGGGCAAGCTGCTCGATGCCCGCGACCGTTTCATCGGAGGCAAGGGCCATGTTTGAGGGTTTCGACCCCGTCCTGCTGGCGCGGATCCAGTTCGCCGCCAACATCAGTTTCCACATCCTCTTCCCCACCATCACCATCGGCCTCGCCTGGGTGCTGCTGTTCTTCAAGTGGCGCTACAACAAGACCGGCGACATGAAATGGATGGAGGCCTACGGCTTCTGGGTGAAGGTGTTCGCCCTGAGCTTCGCGCTCGGCGTGGTCAGCGGCGTGGTGATGAGCTTCCAGTTCGGCACCAACTGGCCGGGCTTCATGAACAGCGTCGGCAACATCGCCGGGCCGCTGCTCGCCTACGAGATCATGACGGCGTTCTTCCTCGAGGCCACCTTCCTCGCCGTCATGCTGTTCGGCTTCCGGCGGGTGAGCAACCGCATCCACACGCTCGCCACCCTGCTGGTGGCGATCGGCACCTCGATGTCGGCGTTCTGGATCCTGGTCCTGAACTCCTGGATGCACACGCCGGCCGGCTTCGAGATGCGCGACGGCGTGGCGCACGCCACCGACTGGATGGCGATCATCTTCAACCCGTCGATGCCCTACCGCCTGAGCCACATGATGGTGGCCTCGTTCCTGACCGTGGCCTTCCTGATCGCCGGCCTCTCGGCCTGGCGCTGGCTTCGCGGCGACCGCGCCCCGGCGGTGCTCGCGGCGATGCGCACCGGCATCTACCTGGGCGCCCTGCTGATCCCGCTGCAGATCGTCATCGGCGACCTGCACGGCCTCAACACGCTGAAGTACCAGCCGGCCAAGATCGCCGCCATCGAGGCGATCTGGGAGACCGACCGCGGCGTGCCGCTGGTGCTGTTCGGCATCCCCGACGAGGAGGAGCGCACCACCCACTTCCCGGTGCAGATCCCCTACCTCGCCTCGATCATCCTCAAGCACGACCCCGACGGCGAGCTGAAGGGCCTGAACGAGTTCGAGGGCGTGCACCCGCCGGTGGCACCGGTGTTCTGGGCCTTCCGCATCATGGTCGGCATCGGCCTCTTGATGCTGGCGGTGGGCTGGTGGGGTGCCTGGCGGATGAAGCGCCACGGCACGCCGACGCCGCTGCTTGCCAAGCTGCTGGTGGGCATGAGCTTCTCCGGCTGGGTGGCGGTGCTGGCCGGCTGGTACACCACCGAGATCGGCCGCCAGCCCTGGCTGGTGCAGGACGTGCTGCTCACGGCCGATGCCGCCGGCGGGGTTCCGGCCACGTCCATCCTGGCCACCCTCGTCGGCTACCTGCTGGTCTACGCGGTCTTGCTGGTGGCCTACATCCGGGTGATCTTCCACATGGCCGGCAAGGCCGGCCAGCGTCCGGAGACGCCGGTCGCCGAAGGCCCCAACCCGATCCCGCTCGCCGCGCCGGCCGGCAGCGGGCAGGGAGGTTGAGATGCTGCCCGACCTCCTCGCTGCCATCGCCACCACCCCCGCCGTCGCCATCGGCACCGGTGGTGGTGTCCCCGACCTCGCCACCCCGGCCGGCTGGCTGCCGGTCGCCTTCCTGATGGTGATGGGCCTTTCGATGCTGGCCTACGTGGTCCTCGACGGCTACGACCTCGGCGTCGGCATCCTGATGCGCGGGGTGCCGGATGCCGAGAAGGACACCATGGTGTCCTCGATCGGCCCGTTCTGGGACGCCAACGAGACCTGGCTGGTGCTGGGGGTGGGCATCCTGCTGGTGGCCTTCCCGGCCGCCCACGGGGTGATCCTCGGCGCGCTCTACCTGCCGGTGGCGCTGATGCTGCTCGGCTTGATCCTGCGCGGCGTGGCCTTCGAATTCCGGGTCAAGGCCAGGGTCGAGCGCAAGGCCACCTGGAACCGGGCCTTCTTCGCCGGCTCGCTGATCGCCACGCTGGCCCAAGGCTACATGCTCGGCCTGATGGTGATGGGCTTCGAGCGCAGCCCGGGGGCGGTGGCCTTCGCCTGCCTGATCGCCATCTGCCTCGTGGCGGGCTACTGCCTGCTCGGTGCCGGCTGGTTGATCATCAAGTCGGAGGGCGAGCTGCAGCAGCGCGCCGTGCGCTGGGCGCGCAACAGCCTGTGGTTGACCGCGCTCGGCATCGCCGCGATCTCGCTCGCCACCCCGCTGCTTTCCGAGCGCATCTTCGACCGCTGGTTCTCGCTGCCCTGGCTGGTGCTGCTGGCCCCCATCCCGCTCACCACGGCGGCGCTGTTCTTCATCGTCGACCGCAGCCTGCGGCGCCTGCCCAAGCGTCTCGCCGAGGGCAACGAGTACGGTGCCTGGGTGCCGTTCGGCGGCACCATCGGCATCCTGCTGCTGGCCTTCTACGGCCTCGCCTACAGCCTGTTCCCCTACCTCGTGGTCGAGGAGATGACGGTCTGGCAGGCCGCCGCCTCGCCCGAGGCGCTGATGATCATGTTCGTCGGCGCCTGCGTGGTGCTGCCGGTCATCGTCGCCTACACGGTGTTCGTCTACCGGGTGTTTTCCGGCAAGGCCCGGCCGCTCGACTACACTTGAGGCTGGCGCGGGCCCGCCAGCCCGCTTCCTTCCTCTCGTCCACCGTCCGTCCACGAGGCCTGCCCATGCGCGTCCTGCTCCTTCCCGTCCTGGCCCTCGGCCTCGCCGCCTGCCAGCCCGCCGCCGAGGCACCCGCTGCCCCCGAAGCCCCGGCCGCGCCCGAGACCCCCGCCACGCCGGTGCCCCCCGCCAGTGACGTCGCTGCGCCCGCCGGGGACGCCGCCGCCCACGCCGGCCTGATGGTCCACGAACCTTGGACCCGGCCGCTGGCGCCCGGTGCCACCGTGGCCGCCGGCTACGGCCTGCTGATGAACCACACCACGGCCCCCGAGCGCCTGGTCGCCGCCCGCGCCGAGGGCGTGGGCCGGATCGAGATCCACACCATCGAGTCGGTCGACGGCGTGATGCAGATGCGCGAGCTCGAGGGCGGGCTCGAGTTGCCGGTCGATGGCAGCGCCCGGCTGGCCCCCGGCGGCAAGCACCTGATGTTCTTCGACGTGACCCGCAGCTGGGCCGAGGGCGAGCGCATCCCGGTCACCCTGGTGTTCGAGAGCGGCACCGAGCAGGTGGTCGAGTTCGCCGTGCTGGCCCAGGCACCGGCCGGCACCCCGGACGCCGGCCATGGCGGGCATGGCCACCACGGCCACTGAGGTGCCGTGATCGTGACGCCACCTTCATCACTGTGACAGGACGGCGTCACTGCCATCGTTCCGTAACAAGGCTGCCACAGAATGCGCCGGTTCCCGAAACCGGCCATTCCCATGAAGCGTTCCGCCGCCATCGCCCTGTCCAGCCTTGCGATCGCCGTCAAGCTGGCCCTTGTTCCCGTCGCCGCCCAGTCGCCCGCCACCGGAGCGGTGGTGCAGGCCCAGCCGCGTGGTGCGGCGGCCGTCTGGATCTACGCTTGGCGCGCTGGCCAGCCGGCACCGGGCATCGAGGCGCGCATCGGCGCCCGCCTGCTCGGCGTCACCACTTCCCAGGGCGTGGTCGGCGGTGCCGCCACGGTCGGCCCGCAGACCGTCGAGATCCTCGACGGCGAGCGCCGCATCGAGATCCCGCTCGACCTCGCCGCCGACGAGCAGGTGCAGATCGCCGTGCAGTTCGTGCCGGGTCGCGCCCCGGTCTACACCGTGCGCAGCTCGCGTACCGGCACCCGCACCGTTGACCTCAATCAGGCCGAGCCGGCTGCCGAACCACGCCCCGATGCCGTCCTCGAGGCGGTCGAGGTGGTGGGCGAGGCGATGCGCCTGGACGACCAGGCCGCTTTCCTCGACCTCGAGCGCATGTCGGTGTCGGTCGACGACACCATCTCGATCGAACAGATCGCCCGTGCCGGCGACACCGATGCCGCCGTCGCCCTGCGCCGCGTGACCGGCCTGACGCTCGTCAACGACCGCTTCATCTACGTGCGCGGCCTCGGTGAGCGCTACTCCTCGGTGCTGCTGAACGGTGCCAGCATCCCCTCGCCGGACCCGACCCGCCGGGTGGTGCCGCTCGACCTGTTCCCGACCGACGTGCTGGAAGGCGTGGTGGTGCAGAAGACCTACACCGCCGACATGCCCGGCGAGTTCGGCGGCGGCACCATCAAGCTGCGCACCCGCAGCGTGCCGCTGGCGCCCTTCTTCCGCGTCTCGGCCACCGTCGGCGGCAACCAGGGTACGACTTTTGAGGACGGCCTGCGCTACGCCGGCGGCACCCGCGACTGGACCGGCCGCGACGATGGCACCCGCGCGCCCGACCCGACCCTCGACGCCGTGCGCCGCGCCGGCGGCATCTTCGCCCCGCGTGGTTTCGCCAACCCCGACGGCTTCACCCCGGCCGAGATCGAGGCGGTGGGCGAGCGGGTGGCCGCCAACGGTCGCTACGACACCTTCCTGCAGAGCATCGGCCCCGACCTCGGTGCCGCCATTTCGGCCGGCCAGCGTTTCGAGATCAACGACGAGGTCCGCCTCGGCCTGATGGGTGCCGTGCGCTACTCGCAGGGCTGGGAGACTCGCGAGGAGCAGCGCCGCACCTTCCAGGCGGCCCAGGCCGGTCTCGCCTTGTTCGCCGATCTCGACCAGTTCAGCACCACCCGCGAGATCGATGTCTCCGCCTTCACCGTGCTCGGCCTCGAGCTCGGCGCCGACCACCGGCTCAGCCTGACCTCGATGCTGGTCCGCCAGACCGAGGACGAGACCCGCGAGACCACCGGCCTGAACGACGCCCAGCTGAACCAGGACTACCGCCTGGAATGGGTCGAGAACAGCCTGCTCACGCACCAGCTGGCCGGCAGCCACCTGCTGCCCTGGTTCGGCGAGATGGCCGACCTCCAGTGGCAGTACACCGACGCCTTCGCCCGCCGTTTCGCCCCCAACCTGCGCGAGTACGGCTTCAGCCTCGACGGCCGCGGTGGCCGCAGCTTCCGCAGCAACGAGCAGAGCTGGGCCAACCTCGACGACGAGCTGCGCGCCTTCGACGCCAGCTTCGAAGCTCCCTTCGGCTTCGCCGACGGCGCGGTGTTCGGCACCGTGAAGCTCAACGCCGGCCGCAGCGAGCGCGAGCGCGACGCCTACCTGCGCCGCTACCGCTTCAACGCCAACCTGGTGTCGCCCGCGGTGCTGGCGCTGCCCCGCTTCGGCGACATGCTGGTACCGGGCAACATCGGCCCGGCCGGCTTCGTGCTGGAGGAGAACACCCAGTCGACCGACAACTACCTCGCCGACCAGCGCATCGACTACGTGGCGCTCAGCACCGACATCACCTTCAACGACCGCTACCGCATCAACCTCGGCCTGCGCCGCGAGGCCAACGACCAGGGCGTCTCCACCTTCGACATCCTGCGCGTGCGTCCGCCGATCGAGGGCCGGATCGACGAGGTCGACCTGCTGCCGGCCTTCGGCGCCACCTGGATGATCAACGACGAGCAGCAGCTCCGCCTGGCCTGGAGCCGCACCCTGTCGCGGCCGGACTTCCGCGAACTGAGCGCGGCCCCCTTCCTCGATCCGATCCTCGACATCCTCACCTTCGGCAACCCGGAACTGGTGACGGCCTCGATCACCAACATGGACCTGCGCTGGGAGCGCTACTTCTCCAGCGACGAGTCGTTCTCGGTGGCCCTGTTCCGCAAGCAGTTCGACAACCCGATCGAGAAGCAGCTCTTCACCGGCGCCGGCCTGCCGATCCTGACCTATGCCAACGCCGACTCGGCCACCAACCAGGGCATCGAGTTCGACCTGTTCCACCGCCTCGGTTTCGCCAACGACTGGTTCGGCGACGCGGTCGACCTCTCCGACTGGTTCGTCGCCGCCAACTACGCCTGGATCGAGTCGGAGATCCGCCTCGACCCGGCCCGCTCCGGCCTCAACACCAACCTGATCCGGCCGCTCGAAGGCCAGTCGCCCTACGTGGTCAACCTGCAGGTCGGCTACAACGACCCGGATGGCGTGCACGACTTCGCCATGGCCTTCAACCGCAGCGGCGAACGCATCGTCCTGGTCGGCATCGACGGCCAGCCCGACGTCTACGAGCAGCCGGTGAACTCGCTCGACTTCAACTGGCGCTGGCAGTTCGCCGCCGACTGGTCGGCGCGGATGCGGGTGCGCAATCTGCTCGACCCGGCCGTGCGCTTCTTGCAGGACGACAGCGCGACCCGCGAGTTCAGCCGCGGCCGCGAGATCGCCTTCAGCATCGAGTGGTCGCCGGCCGCCCGCGACTGACCCACCTTTCAGAAGCCGACGACGAGGTTGGTGGTCAGCAGCCGGTCGGTCCTGGCCACGTCCACCGGCACCCCGGTGGTGTGGCGCAGCTGGTAGCCTGCCCTCAGGGCCAGGCGCTCGCTCATCCGCACCGAAATGCCGATGTCGTTCTGGAGGAACGTCGATCCGTCGCCGGACTCGACGAGCAGGCGGTTGTTCAGGGTCGCGGTCGCCGTGAGCTCGTGGCGGTACTCGAGCGTGCCCCGGGCGATGGTGTCGGTCCTCGCCTCGACCGGCGTGGCGATCGGCGGATTGCCGACCACCGCGTCGATGGGTTGCACGCGGCGTAGGCCTGGCCCGATCTCGGCGACCAGGGTCGTCCGTTCGTGCTCGATGAAGCGATGGCCGATGCCCGCCGCGGCGACGAGCTGGTGCTCGAAGGCGGCGAAGTCGTCGACCTCGTGGCGGAGCGAGCCGACGAGGTAGCTGCGGGTGCTGAAGTCGTAGCCCAGCCGCAGTCCCAGCACAAAGCGGTTCGCCGACAGCGCATCGTCGGCCTTCGCCCTCAGTGCGGAGGCATCCACGCCGTAGAACCAGCGGGCTTCCTTGCGCTCGAATTGCAGCCGGCCGTTGAGCGTCTCGCTCTCGGTATTGCCGCTGGCCACGGCGAGGCCGAACTCCGCCTTTGCGGTCCATGACCGCTCGCCGCCATCGCTTCCGGCGGCATCGGCCGGCGCCGACGACAGGGAAAGCGCGATCAGCGTGGCGAGAAGGGCAGGGAGGTTCCGTGGCATGGCATGGCCTCGAGGGGGGGAAGCGGCAAGCCTAAGACTGGCGCATCGAATTGCCGATGAACCCGGCCGTTGTGGCGATGTCTCCGCGAGGGGCTTCCCAAGCGCCGGGGCAGGGGCTAGTCTGGACCTGCTGTTCAGGACTCCCATGCGTATGACGCCCCGTCTCCTGACCGTGCAACGGCCTGTCCACCGGCCCTTCCACCGTCAATCCGCCACCGCCGTGTTGTGCCCTTTGCGCCGTCGCGGTGGCGCGTCCTCCGTGGGTTTCCGTCGATCCCTTCCCGTGCTGGCCGCCTTGGCCGGTTCGCCTGTTCCCGACGTTTCCCCAATCCCACGGAGTGCTCCATGCGCGTTCTCGCTTGCGACGGTATCCACGAAGACGGTCTGAACCTGCTGCGCGACGCCGGCTGGTCGGTCCAGACCGCCGACGCCATCAAGGACCCCGGCACGCTCTCGCGCGCCTTGGTCGACGTCGACGTGCTGATCGTCCGTTCGGCCACCAAGGTGCCGGCCGAGGCGCTCGTCCACGCCACGCAGCTGCGCGTGATCGGCCGCGCCGGTGCCGGGGTCGACACCATCGACGTCGAGGCCGCCACCGACCGCGGCATCGCGGTGATGAACGCCCCCGACGGCAACACGCTGGCCGCCGCCGAGCAGGCGCTGGCCCTGCTGTTCGCGCTGGCCCGCCACGTACCGGCGGCGGATGCCGGCATGAAGGCCGGCCTGTGGCCGAAGAACGGCCTCACCGGTTTCGAGCTGGAAGGCAAGCGCCTCGGCGTCATTGGCTTGGGCCGCATCGGCGGCACGGTGGCGCGCAAGGCGCGCGGCATCGGCATGGAGGTCGCCGCCTTCGACCCCTTCCTGCCGCCGGCCGCCGCCGCCAAGACCGCGGTGCCGATGATGGACCTCGATGGCCTGCTGGCCTGGGCCGACGTCGTCACTCTGCACGTCCCGCGCACCAGGGAAACGACGAACCTCCTCAGCGCCGAGAAGCTCGCCAAGATGAAGAAGGGTGCCTACCTGGTCAACGCCGCGCGCGGTGGCCTGGTCGACGAGCACGCGCTGCTGCAACTCGTCAATGAAGGCCACCTCGCCGGTGCCGGCCTCGACACCTTCGCCACCGAGCCGCTGCCCGCCGATTCACCGCTGCGGTGTTGCCCGAAGCTGGTGCTCGCCCCGCACCTCGGCGCCAGCACCTCGGAAGCGCAGCAGGGCGTGTCCACCATCCTCGCGCGGCAGATCATCGACTTCATCACCACCGGTGCGGTCGCCGGCTGCGTCAACCTGCCGCCGCTCTCGGCCGAGGCCGCCCGCGAGATCGGGCCGTGGATGCCGCTGATGACCGCACTCGGCAAGCTCGCCGCGCGCCTGGTGCCGGCGCCCTCGCGGCTCGACATCACCTACGCCGGCCGCACCGAGGCGCTCGATCCGAAGCCGCTGACGCGCCTGCTCGCCGCCGCCGTGCTGGGCACGGCTTCCGGCCGCGTCACGCCGGTGAACGCGCTGGCCGAAGCCGCCGCGCGCGGCCTGACCGTGGCCGAAACCGTGGGCGGCGACGGCGACGGCTTCGACCGCCTGCTGCGCCTGCGGATCACCGGCATCACCGAGGACGGGCAGGAGCGCACTCGCGAGCTCGAAGCCACCCTGCACCGCGGCCCGCGCGTGGTGCGCTTCGACGGGGTCGAGATCGAGTTCGATCCACTGGCACCCGTGCTGCTGATGCGCAACGAGGACCGCCCCGGCATGATCGGCACGGTCGGCAGCCGGCTGGGAGCCGCCGGCATCAACATCGTGAACTTCGCGCTGGGCGCGGCCGGCGACGGCCAGGCCCGCGCGGCGATCACGCTGGACCGGCCGATGGACGAAGCCCAGCTCGCCACCCTGCGCGCCATCCCCGGCGTGCTCTCGCTGCAACAGGTCTGAACCATGCGCATCCTGCTCGCACGCCACGGGGAAACCCCATGGAACGCCGAAGGCCGCTACCAGGGCCAGATCGACATCCCGCTCTCTACGGTCGGTGAGCAACAGGCGGCCCTGCTCGCCGAGCGTCTGGCCGCGGTCCGCATCACCCGCGCCGTGGCCTCGCCGCTCGCGCGTGCGCGGCGCACCGCCGAAGTCGCGCTGGGTGAGGCCCGCGCCGCGATGCTGGCCCTCGAACCCGAGCTGATGGAGATCGCCCATGGGCACTGGGAAGGCAAGCTCGCCAGCGAGATCCGCACCGAGGACGGCGAACGGCTCGCGGCCTGGCGCGAGGCCCCGGAAACGGTGCTCATGCCGGGCCCGGGCGGCGAATCGCTGCCGATGGTGCTGGAGCGCGCGTGGCGCGGCTTCGCCCGCGCCTGCGAGGGCTTGGGCGACGACGACACGCTGCTCGTCGTCGCCCACGACGCGGTGAACCGGGTGCTGCTCTGCCGCATCCTCGGCATCCCGCTGTCGAAGGTGTGGGGCTTCCGCCAGGCACCGACCACACTGAACCTGCTGGAGGGGCCGTCCGTGGAGACGCTGGAGGTGGTGCGGCTCAACGACTGCGCCCACCACACCGCGCTGTTCGGCGAGGCGGTGCACCGGGCGCTGTAGCAGCGGTAGCATGCGCCGATGGAAACCCTGACCCCGGTGTTCGGCGTCCTCGCCGCGATCATTCTGTTCCTCTACGGGTTGCAGGGTTTCTCCCGCGAGGTCGAGGCGCATGGCCGCAAGACCCTGCAGGCCTGGTTCGGCAGGGTGACCCGGAACCGCATCTTCGGGTTCCTGCTCGGCGCGGGTGCCACTGCCGTGGTGCAGTCCTCCAGCGCGGTGACTTCGATCGCGGTCGCCCTCGTCGGGGCGGGGGTGATCGGTTTCCGCCAGAGCTTGCCGGTCCTGTTCGGCGCCAATCTCGGGACCACCGTGACCGCCTGGTTGGTGGCCTTCAAGCTCACCGGGCTCGGACCGTTCTTCCTCGTCCTCGGCGGAATCCTCTCGATCCTCCCGGGACGGATCCAGGTGCTGGGCAAGAGCCTGTTCTACTTCGGGTTCATCTTCTTCAGTCTCGGTCTGATCTCCGACTCGCTGGCACCGCTGCGCGAATCGCCCCTGTTCATGCACTGGCTGCAATGGATCGAGCACCCGGTCGCCGGGGTGCTCGCCGGCATGGCCATCACCCTGCTGGTGCAGTCCTCCAGCGTCACCACCGGCCTGATCATCGTGCTGGTCCAGCAGGGGATGATGACGGCGGAGGTCGCCATCGCCGTGGTGATCGGTGCCAATCTGGGTTCCACCGGCACCGCGCTGCTGGCCAGCATCCCGCTCAGCCACGAGGCCCGCCGCGCCGCCGTTGCCAACCTCCTGTTCAACGTCGGTGGCCTGCTGCTGTGGATCCCCTTCATCCCCCTGCTGGCGGATGCGGTGATGGATGCCACGGCATCGCCGGCAATGGCGGTCGCGCTCGCCCACGTGCTTTTCAACCTGTCGACGGCCCTGGTGTTCCTCGCGCTGCTCAAGCCCTTCGCCTCGGGCATGGATCGATTGCTGCCACCGAAGCAAGCCGCCGTGGCCTGAGCCTGCATTGCCCATGCCGCTTCCGCTTTCCGACTGGCTCGTCCGCATCCAGCAGCAGCACCCGCAGGCCATCGCCATGGGCCTGGAGCGCGTGCGCACGGTCGCCCAAGCGATGGGCCTCGCCGCCAAGCCCGCGCCGGTGGTCATCACCGTCGGCGGCACCAATGGCAAGGGCAGCACGGTGGCCTTCCTCGACGCCATCGCCCGCGCCGCCGGCCTGCGTGTCGGCAGCTACACCTCGCCGCACCTGTGGCGCTTCCACGAGCGCATCCGCATCGACGGCGCCGAGGCCTCCGACGAGGCCCTCGTCGCCGCCTTCGAACGCATCGATGCCGCCCGCGGCGATACGCCGATCACCTATTTCGAGTACGCAACGCTGGCGGCCTTCGCACTGTTCGAACGCGCCGGGCTCGACCTCGCGATCCTCGAAGTGGGGTTGGGCGGTCGCCTCGATGCGACGAATCTCGTCGACGCCGACGTGGCGGTGATCACCACCGTCGACCTCGACCACATGGACTACCTTGGCCCCGACCGCGAGAGCATCGGCGCGGAGAAGGCCGGCATCCTGCGCGCTGGCGGCATCGCCGTGTTCGGCGAGCGCGACCCGCCGAGCAGCGTGCTGCGCCGGGCCTATGCGCTGGGCGCGATCGCGATCCGCGGCCACAGCGACTACCTGGTCGATCGCTTCGACGGCCACTGGGTCTGGCGCGAGCCGGGCTTCCAGCTCGAACTGCCGTACCCGGCGCTGGCCGCGCCGGTGCAGCTCGACAACGCCGCCGCCGCCGTGGCCGCGCTGCGGGCGGCGGCGCTGGCGATCCCCGAGGCGGCCTTCGTGCGCGGGGTGGCCGAGGCGCGGTTGCCGGGGCGCTTGCAGCGCATCGCCGAAGCGCCCGAGGTGGTGGTCGACGTCGCCCACAACCCGCAGGGCGCGCGCCAGCTCGCCGCGTGGCTGGCGGCGAACCCGAGACCCACGGTGGCGGTGTTCGCCGCGCTCGCCGACAAGGACATCGAGGGCATGGTCGCCGCCGTGACGCCGTGGATCACCGCCTGGCAGCTCGGGCCGATCACCGACGCCGGGCCGCGCGGGCTGCCGGTGGAGGCGCTCGCGGCCCGCGTCCGCGCGGCGGGCGCGGCAGCGGTCCAGACCCACCCCACACTGGCGGAAGCCCTCGCCGCGGCCCGCGCCGCGGCCGGTACCGGCGGCCGGGTGCTGGGCTTCGGCAGTTTCCATACCGTGGCGGCCCTGGGCCATCGCCTATAATCCGCCGGGTTCCCCCGATCGGATGCCTGATGGACCTCAAGCTCAAGCAGCGGTTGATCGGCGCGCTGGTGCTCGGTGCGCTGGCCGTGATCTTCGTGCCGATGATCGTGCTCGGCCCCGAACCGGAAGGTGCCGCCGAAGCGGCGGGCGTGCCGATCGAGCCGCCGCCGGCCCCGGGCGGTGACTTCGTGACCCGCGAGATCCCGCTGCACGCCGCCCCGGCGCCGGCCCCCGGCGTGGTCGATCCGGCCGGCGCGACCGTGGTCGCGGCCGATCCGGACGCCCTGCCGATGGTCGATGCCACCGCCAACGTGGCACCGCGGGTGGATGCGCTGGCGGAACCGCCGACTGCCGTGGCCGTGCCGGCGGCCGTGCCCCCGGCCCCGGTGGCCACCCCGCCGCCGGCACCGGCCGCCGCGCCGGTGGTCACCCCGCCGCCGGCACCGGCTCCCGCCCCGGCGGCCACACCGCCCCCGCGCCCGGCCGCGCTTGCCGCCGGTGGTTTCCGGGTCAAGGCCGGCACCTTCACCCAGCGAGCCAATGCCGATGCGCTGGTGGCCCGCCTGCGCTCGGCCGGCCTCTCGGCCAGCACCGAGCCGGCCGAAGTCGACGGCCAGCCGGCCACCCGGGTGGTGCTCGGCCCCTTCGCCGATCGCGCGAGCGCCGAGGCGGTCCGGGTACGGGCCGCCGCCATCGCCGGTTCCGCCACCGTGGCGGCCGTCGATGCCGCTCCGGCCGCCGCGGCCCCGCGCCCGGCAGCGGGTGCGGCGCCGGCGGCCGATCCGGCGACGGTCGGCTTCGCCGTCCAGCTCGGTGCCTTCGCCCGCCAGGACGAAGCCCAGGGCCTGGTCGCCCGCGCCCGTGCGGCCGGGTTCAACGCCTTCGAGCAGCGGGTGCCGACCGCCAACGGCGTGCTCTGGCGGGTGCGGCTCGGTCCGGCCGTGGACCGTGCCGCGGCCGAGCGACTGCAGTCCGATGCTGCCGCCCGGCTGGGCATCGCCGGCATCATCGTCCCCCACCCGTGAGGCGGGCCGCCGCCGGGACGGGCCGATGAACCCGATCGACCTCGCCATCCTGCTGGTGGTCGCCCTGTCGGCCCTGCTCGGCCTGGTGCGCGGCATGCTCACCGAGGTGCTCTCCCTGCTGGTCTGGATCGCGGCGGTGATCCTCGCCATCGTGCTGGGCGACGAAGTGGCACCGCGCCTGTCCGGCATCGAATCCCCGCTGCTGCGTTCCGTGGCCGCTCACGCCGGGGTGTTCGTGCTGGTGCTGCTGGTCGGCAACCTGCTGGTCTGGCTGCTGCGCAGCCTGTTTCACGGGATCGGGCTCTCGCTCCCGGACCGTCTGCTCGGCGCCGGCTTCGGCGCGCTGCGTGGCTATGCCGTCGTGCTGGTCGGCGTGCTGGCCGCCGGTTTCACGCCCTGGGTGGAGGGCGCGGCCTGGCGGGAATCCCGCCTGCTTCCGCTCTGGGAAGGCCCCGGCCTCTGGTTGCGGACGAACTGGCCGGAGCGTTCCTCGCTGGTGGCGTTCTTCGATGCCCTCGAAGCCCTTGATCCCCTCGACGCCGATCCGGCGTCCGCGCCTCCACCGGAGTCCCCCTAGCCCATGTGCGGCATCCTCGGCATCGTCGGCCGCAGCGACGTGGCGGCCCGCCTGCACGACGGCCTCACCGTCCTGCAGCATCGCGGCCAGGACGCCGCCGGCATCGCCACCGTCGATGGCGCGCGCTTCCGCCTGCACAAGGGCACCGGCCTCGTCAGCGAGGTGTTCGCCCGCAGCGGCGTGCAGGAACTCACCGGCCGCATCGGCATCGCCCACTGCCGCTACCCGACCGCCGGCTCGGCCGGCTCCGACGAGGCGCAACCCTTCTACACCGGCGCACCCTGGGGCATCGCCCTGGCGCACAACGGGAACCTCATCAACACCGAGGTGCTGCGCCGCGAGGTGTTCGCGGAGGACCGCCGCCACGTCAACACCGATTCCGATTCCGAAGTGCTGATGCACGTGCTGGCCCACGAGCTGGCCGAACGCGGTGCCCTGACGCCGGCCGCGGCACTGGCCGCGGTCGGCGCCTTGCATCGCCGGGTCCGGGGCGGCTACGCCGTGGTGGCGCTGGTGCTGGGCCTGGGACTCGTCGCCTTCCGTGATCCGAACGGCATCCGCCCGCTGGTGCTCGGCAGGCGCGAGACGGCGCAGGGGGACGAGTACGCGGTGGCCAGCGAGTCGGTCGCGCTCGACCTGCTCGGCTTCACCCTGCTGCGCGACGTGCGGCCCGGCGAGGCCATCGTCATCACCGCCGAAGGCCAGCTGCATGCCGAGGTCGTCGCCGAACCGGGCCGCTTCGCGCCCTGCATCTTCGAATTCGTCTACTTCGCGCGGCCGGACTCGATGATCGACAACGTCTCGGTGCACAAGGCGCGCATGCGCATGGGCCAGAAGCTCGGCGAGAAGATCCTGCGCCTTCGCCCCGACCACGACATCGACACCGTCATCCCGATCCCGGATTCCTCGCGCGATGCGGCGCTGGAGATCGCCAACGTGATCGGCGTGAAGTACCGCGAGGGTTTCGTCAAGAACCGCTACGTCGGCCGCACCTTCATCATGCCGGGGCAGGAGCTGCGCGAGAAATCGGTGCGCCGCAAGCTGAACCCGATCCCGCTGGAGTTCCGCGACCGCGTGGTGCTGCTGGTGGACGACTCCATCGTGCGCGGCACCACCAGCCAGCAGATCGTGCAGATGGCGCGCGAGGCCGGGGCGAGGAAGGTCTACCTCGCCTCCGCGGCACCGCCGGTGCGTTACCCGAACATCTACGGCATCGACATGCCGGCCGCCGAGGAGCTGGTGGCGCACGGCCGCAGCGAGGAGGAGATCCAGCAGCACCTCGGCTGCGACTGGCTGATCTACCAGGACCTGCCGGACCTCGAGGCCGCGGTGTCCGGCCCGAAGCAGCGCATCAGCGGCTTCGACACCTCCTGCTTCTCCGGCGAGTACGTCACCGGCGTGGCCGACGGCTACTTCGACACGCTGAAGGGCGTGCGCGGCGACGCGGCCAAGGCCGCGCGCGGTTGAGGGCAGGGCGGTGCCGGTGGGCGACTTCGCGATGGGCGCGGCGCGTGATCTGTACGCCGCCGCCGCCGACTGCCTCGCCAGTGCCGATCCCGCGGAAAAATGCGCGAAGACGCGGGCCTACGCGGCGGCCTTCTTCGCCGGTGCGCTGCCACTCGCGACCGATGCGCCGCCGCCGGCACCGATCCGCTTCCCCGGGCGCCCCGAGCGCCCGAAGCTGGTGCATCCGAAGCGGCTGCCGAAGCGCGGGCTCGGCAGCGCGGCGGGCCGCGCCGCCTTCCTGCATGCCATCGCCCACATCGAGCTGAACGCGGTCGACCTCGCCTGGGACGCGGTCTACCGCTTCCGCGACTTCCCGCCGGCGTTCGCCGCCGACTTCGTCCGCACCGCCGACGACGAGGCGCGGCACTTCGGCCTGCTGGCGACGCGGATGGCCGGGTTCGGCCACGCCTACGGCGATTTCGACGCCCACAACGGCCTCTGGGAGATGGCCGAGAAGACCGCGCACAGCGCGCTGGCGCGCATGGCCCTGGTGCCGCGCGTGCTCGAGGCCCGCGGCCTCGATGTCACCCCCGGACTCATCGAGCGCCTGCGCGACGTCGGTGATGCGGAAAGCATCGCCGTGCTGGAAGTGATCCTGCGCGAGGAGGTGGCCCACGTCGCCGCCGGTTCGCGCTGGTTCCGCTGGCTCTGCGAGCGCGACGGGCTCAAGCCCTGGCCGACCTTCGCCGGGCTGGTGCGCGCCTACGGCAGCCAGGCGGTGCGCGGGCCGTTCAACCTCGCGGCGCGCCGCGCCGCCGGCTTCGACGAGGACGAGATCGCGGCGCTGCCGGGGCTGGCGGATTCCTGAGCGCCCCGGGCGGCCCTCGCCGCATGTCAACATCACCGCCGGTCATGGCCGGATGCGACGCCCGCTCGCCGACAATACGCTCCCCGGGCCGACCGCCTTTCCCGCTCCCGCCATGCCGATCTTCCGCCTGCCGCCCGCCCGCCTGCTGCTCGCCGCCGCGCTCGCCTTGGCCGCCATGCCCGGCCTGGCCCGTGGAACGACCCTGCTCAACGTCTCCTTCGACCCGACCCGCGAGTTCTACCGCGACATCAACCGCGCCTTCGCCGCCGAATGGCAGGCCAACACCGGGCAGCGCATCGTGATCCAGACCTCGCACGGCGGCTCCGGCCGGCAGGCGCGTTCGGTGATCGACGGTCTGCGCGCCGACGTGGTCACCCTCGCGCTGGCCGGTGACATCGACCAGATCGCCGCGCATTCCGGGGCCTTGCCGGCGGATTGGCAGTCGCGCCTGCCGAACGCCAGCACGCCCTTCACCTCGACCATCGTGTTCCTGGTGCGGCGCGGCAACCCCAAAGGCATCCGCGATTGGGGCGATCTGGCCCGCCCCGGCGTGGCGGTGGTGACCCCCAACCCCAAGACCTCGGGCGGGGCGCGCTGGAACTTCCTCGCCGCCTGGGCCTGGGCCGAGCGCCACTTCACCGGCGACGAGGCCCGGATCCGCGCCTTCATGGCCGCGCTCTACCGCAACGCCCCGCTGCTCGACATCGGTGCCCGCGGCTCGGCCACCACCTTCGTCAGCCGCCGCATCGGCGACGTGCTGGTGGCCTGGGAGAACGAGGCCCTGCTGATCCTCGCCAAGCCCGGCGGCGACCAGTTCGAACTGGTGATGCCCTCCTTGTCGATCCGCGCCGACCCGCCGGTGGCCTTGATCGACCGCAACGTCGATGCCCGTGGCACGCGGGCGGCGGCGGAGGCCTACCTGCGCTTCCTCTATTCGCCGCGGGGCCAGGCCCTGGCCGCCCGGCACCATTTCCGCCCGATCCGCCCGGAGGGCGTGCCGGCCGCTTATCTCGCCGCCTTCCGGCCGGTCGAGACCGTCGACATCGGCCATTTCGGCGGCTGGTCGGCGGCGCAGGCGCGGTTCTTCACCGAAGGCGCGCTGTTCGACCAGCTCTACCGGCGGTCGGAGCGGTGAGCCGGGCCCTCGCCAGCGGCCGCCCCGCCGCCCCGCGCTGGCGCGATCCGGTGCCCGGCTTCGGGCTGTCGCTCGGCCTCGCCCTGACCTGGCTCGGCTTGATCGTGCTGCTGCCGCTGGCGGCGCTGGTGGTGCGCAGCATCGACCTCGGCCTCGAGGGTTGGCTCGAACTGCTGCGCGACGAGCGCGTGCAGGCCGCGCTTTGGCTCAGCTTCAGCAGCGCCCTCTTGGCCGCGGCGATCGCCACCGTGATCGGCAGCCTGATCGCCTGGGTGCTGGTGCGCTACCGCTTCCCCGGCCGCCGCTTCTTCGATGCCGTGGTCGACCTGCCGTTCGCCCTGCCGACCGCGGTGGCCGGCATCGCCCTGACCGCGCTGTATTCCGGCACCGGCTGGATCGGCCAGTTCCTCGAACCGCAGGGCCTGGTGATCGCCCAGCGGCCGGCCGGCATCGTGCTGGCCCTGGTGTTCATCGGCCTGCCGTTCGCCGTGCGCACCCTGCAACCGGTGCTGGAGGCCGCGACCCGCGAAATGGAGGAAGTGGCGGCCACGCTCGGGGCGACGCGCTGGACCATCCTCTGGCGGGTGGTGCTACCGCCGCTGCGCCCGGCCATCGCCACCGGCTTCGGCCTCGCCTTCGCCCGCGGCCTCGGCGAGTACGGTTCGGTCATCTTCATCGCCGGCAACATCCCGTTCGTGTCCGAGATCGCGCCGCTGCTGATCGTGATCCGGCTGGAGGAATTCGATTACGCCGGTGCCACCGGCATCGCCACCCTGATGCTCGGCATGAGTTTCCTCGCCCTGCTGTTCCTCGGCCTGCTGCAACGGAGGGGTGCGCATGAACGTTGAGCGCCGCCCGGACGCCGCGCTGGAGGAGCCGCGCGCGGTGCAATGGCTGCTGATCGGTCTCGCCGTGCTACTGCTCTGCGGGCTGGTGCTGCTGCCGCTGTTGGTGGTGCTGGCCGAGGCGCTGGGGCAGGGCGTGGCCGCCTACTTCGCCGCCGTCGAGGAGCCGGACACCCGCGCCGCGATCCGCCTGACCCTGCTGGTCGCCGCCATCGCCGTGCCGGTGAACGCGCTGCTCGGCCTCGCCACCGCCTGGGCGGTGGCCAAGTTCGAGTTCCCCGGCAAGCGCCTGCTGCTGGCCTTCATCGACCTGCCGCTGGCGGTCTCGCCGGTGGTCGCCGGCTTCGTGCTGGTGCTGCTGTTCGGTGCCCACGGCTGGTTCGGGGCCTGGTTGCAGGCGCAGGGCGTGCAGGTGCTGTTCGCCACCCCGGGCATCGTGCTGGCCACGCTGTTCGTCACCTTCCCCTTCGTCGCCCGCGAGCTGATCCCGCTGATGCAGGCGCAGGGCCGCGAGGAGGAGGAGGCCGCCGCCTCGCTCGGTGCCGGTGGTTTCGCCATCTTCCTGCGCGTCACCCTGCCCAACATCAAGTGGGCGCTGCTCTACGGCGTGCTGCTCTGCAACGCCCGGGCGATGGGCGAGTTCGGCGCGGTCTCGGTGGTGTCCGGCCACATCCGCGGGCTGACCAACACCTTGCCCTTGCAGGTCGAGATCCTGCACGGCGAATTCCAGTTCCAGGCGGCCTTCGCCGTGGCCTCGCTGCTGGCCCTGCTGGCCCTGCTCACCCTCGTGCTCAAGAGCTGGCTCGAGCACCGCCACGGCGACGCGCTGGCCCCGGCGGCCCGTCGCCACTGACCTTCGAGAACCCCATGCACCTGTCCTTGCAAGGCCTGAGCAAGCGTTACGGCACCCTGCGCGCCCTCGATGCGGTCGACCTCGAGGTGGCGAGCGGCGAACTGTTGGCCCTGCTCGGACCCTCCGGCTCCGGCAAGACCACCCTGCTGCGGGCGATCGCCGGCCTGGTCCCGATCGACGCCGGCCGCCTGCGTTTCGGCGACATCGACGCCACCGACCTGCCATTGCGCGAGCGCCGGGTCGGCTTCGTGTTCCAGCACTACGCGCTGTTCCGCCACATGCGGGTCGCCGCCAACGTCGCCTTCGGCCTGCAGAGCCTGCCGCGCCGCCAGCGGCCGCCGGCGGCCGAGATCGCCCGCCGCGTCGAGGCCCTGCTCGAACGCATGCAGCTTTCCGGCCTGGGCGGGCGCTACCCGGACCAGCTCTCCGGCGGACAGCGCCAACGCGTGGCCCTGGCCCGCGCCCTGGCGATCCAGCCGCGCCTGCTGCTGCTCGACGAACCCTTCGGCGCGCTCGATGCCCAGGTCCGCATCGACCTGCGGCGCTGGCTGCGCGAGGTCCACGAGCAGACCGGCCACACCACGCTGTTCGTCACCCACGACCAGGAGGAGGCGCTGGAACTGGCCGACCGCGTCGCCGTGTTCCGCGATGGCCGGATCGAGCAGGTCGGCACGCCCGATGAGGTCTACCGCGCCCCGCGCACGCCGTTCGTGTTCGAGTTCATCGGCCGCGGCGGGCACCTCGAGGGCCATGCCGAGGAGGGCGTGCTGCACCTGCCGGGTTGCGGCGTCGGGCTGCCGCTGGCCACCGCGGCCGCCGGCCGGCTGCGCCTGCACCTGCGCCCGCAGGATCTCGAGTTGGTGGCGCCGGACGAGGGCCTGCCGGCCGAGGTCCGTGCCGCCCGCCGGATCGGCGCCCGGCAGACCGTCGATGTCGCCGTGCCCGGCCAGTCCGGCGTGCTCGAGGTCGATCTCGATCCCGGCCTGCGCCTGCCGGCGCGCGGCGAGCGGGTCGGCCTGCGGGTCACCGGCGGGCTGGCCTTCCCGGTGCCGTCGGAGCCCTGAATCCGTCCTTCAGGCCGCGTGCTCCAGCCGCAGGCCGTCGCCGTCGACCCGCAGCACCGAGGCCTGCTCGTACCAGTCGCCGAGCACGACCCGCAGCCCCATGCCGCGCGCCAGCGGCACCCGATGCAGGGCAGGGCGGTGGGTGTGGCCGTGGATCATCCGCCGCACGCCGTAGAGGTCCATCAGCCGCCGCACCTCGGCCGGGCTGGCGTCGCCGATCGACTCGTCGCGGCCGGCCTGCGCCGCCGCGCTGGCGGCCCGGGCGCGGGCGGCGAAGGCGCGCCGTGCCGGCAGCGGCTGGGCGAGGAAGCCGGCCTGCCAGGCCGGGTCGCGCAGTTGCCGGCGCAGGGCCTGGTAGGCGCTGTCCTCAAGGCAGAGCAGGTCGCCGTGCAGCAGCAGGGTCGGCTCGCCGCCGAGCAGCACCACCGCCGGGTCGGGCAGCAGGGTCCAGCCGGCGCGCGCCGCGAAGTCGGGGCCGACCAGGAAATCGCGGTTGCCGCGCTGGAAGAACACCGGCACGCCGGCGGCGCGCACCGCGGCGGTGGCGCTGGCCACGCGGGCCGGCAGTTCGGCGTCGTCGTCGTCGCCGAGGTAGGCCTCGAACAGGTCGCCGAGCAGGTAGACCGCCTCGGCCGCGCGGGCTTCGCCGGCCATCAGCGCCTCGAAGGCGCGCAGCGCGTCCGGTCGCGATTCGTCGAGGTGCAGGTCGGAGAGGAACAGGGTGGTCATCGGTCGACGCGCGGCATGGGTGCCGGCGGCAACGTCGGCGGGGTCTCGGTACGGCTGGCGTGCTCGATCACGATCGGCGTGCGCGGCACGCGCGAGGGGAAGGGGCCGGCCGGGCCGGTCTCGACCTCGCGCATCGCATCGACCACCGCCATGCCCGCCACCACCCGGCCGAACACGGCGTAGCCGGCGGTGAACGGGTTGGTGGCATCGCTGCGGTCGAACTGCGGGTTGTCGACCACGTTGATGAAGAACTGCGCGCCGGCGGAATCCGCGCTGTCCGGCCGCCGCGCTGCGGCCACCGTGCCGCGCAGGTTGGAAAGCCCGTTGCCGGCCTCGTTGACGACCGGGGCCCGTTCCGGCTTGGCCTGCAGGTCGGGCGTGAAGCCACCGCCCTGCACCAGCAGGTTCGGCACCACGCGGTGGAAGATCGTGCCGTTGTAGTGGCCGGCGTCGAGGTAGCCGAGGAAGTTCGCCACCGTCAGCGGCGCGCGCGCCGCGTCGAGTTCGATCACCACCCGGCCGAGGCTGGTGTCGAGCGCCACGTAGACCGGCGCGGCGGCGTCGGGCGCGGTGGTCGGTGCCGGCGCGATCGGGGTGGCGAAGGCCTTGGCGGGCAGGAGCAGGGCGAACAGCAGGAGGGCGGTCGGGTGCATGGCGGGCGTCAGCTTTCCAGGAGGCGGCAGAGGGTTTCGATTTCGGTCTTGTGGGTCCGGATCAGTTTCTTGGCTTCGGCCTTGAGGTTCTCGATGTTGCCCCTGGTCGCATTGTCCATGTCGTCCGAGGCGATCGACAGGTCGGTCTGCAAGCGGATGTAGTTCTCCCCGGCGAGCATCCGCATCTGGTAATCCGCGGCATCGGACACCCCGTCGAACATGCAGCTCAGCAGAGGGGCGAGCCAGCCGGCCTTCCCCCAGTCCCGGGCTTCCGCGAAGGGGATCGGGCGGATCAATTGACCGGTGCCGAGCGAGAGGACGAGGAAATCCTCCTCGCCGCGGAAGATCTTCCTGGCCTCGGCGTAGGCGGACACCGCCGGGCTGTTGATGAAGACACCGCCGTCGATCAATGCCCGGGTCGCGCCCCCGACAGGCACCAGTGCAGGCTCGAAGTAGGTGGGGGCGGCCGAGGTCGCGCGGGCGGCATGCTTCATTGGCACCGAGCGGTGTTCCTCGCGCCAGCTCTTCAGGAACAAGGGCTCCCGGTTCTGGATGTCGTAGCTGGCGATCAGGGTCCTGGTCAGGCCGGAACCGAGCTCGTCATCGCCGAAGTATTCCTCCAGGACCTTTTCGAGGCCCTTGTGGGAATAGCGCTCGTCCATCAGCCCGCCGACCGATGAGGCGCCCTTCCAGAGCGAGCGCGCGAAGATTTCCCTGCCGCGCGATTGGTAGATTCCCGCCAGGTCGCCCGCGCTGTATTGCGGCTTGCCGTTGCCGTCGTCCTTGGCGAAGCCGAGGGCGAGGATGCCTCCGGTCGAGGTGCCGGCGATGAGATCGAAGCAATCGGCGATCGCCCTGCCGGTCCGCGCCTCGATTTCGGCCAGCACCAGGGCCGGGATCAGGCCGCGGATGCCGCCACCGTCGATGCTGAGGATTTTTTTCATGGCTGCCTCGCGCAGGGGTGCGTTGGCCAGCGGGAAGCATACGGCCTCCGGCGGCCCGCCGACGTCCCGTCCGGGGCCATCGACTAGAATGCCGGACCACCGTAGCGTCCGTCCGCCCATGAGTTGCCGCACCCGCTTCGCCCCCAGCCCCACCGGCTACCTGCACATCGGCGGTGCCCGCACCGCGCTCTACTGCTGGCTGGAGGCGCGCGCCCGCGGCGGTGAGTTCGTGCTGCGCATCGAGGACACCGACCAGGAGCGCAGCACGCCGGAGGCGGTGCAGGCCATCCTCGACGGCATGGCCTGGCTGGGCCTCGACCCGGACGAGGGCCCCATCCACCAGACCCACCGGCTGGATCGCTACCGGCAGGTCGCCTCCGAACTGGTGCAGGCCGGCAAGGCCTACTACGCCTACGAGAGCAAGGACGAGATCCAGGCCATGCGCGACGCCGCGATGGCCGCTGGCGCGAAGCCGCGCTACGCCGGCAGGTACCGCGACGAGAACGCGCCCTACCGCGACGACCCGAACCGGGTGATCCGCTTCCGCAACCCGGAAGGCGGCAGCGTGGTCTTCCACGACGCCGTGAAGGGCCGCATCGAGTGGGCCAACGCCGAGCTCGATGATCTGGTGATCGAGCGCTCGGACGGCTTCCCGACCTACAACTTCGCGGTCGTGGTCGACGACCTCGACATGCGCATCAGCGACGTGATCCGCGGTGACGACCACGTCAACAACACCCCGCGCCAGATCAACCTCTACGCGGCGCTGGGCGCCAAGCCGCCGCGCTTCGCCCACCTGCCGATGATCCTCGGCCCCGACGGCACCAAGCTCAGCAAGCGCCACGGCGCGGTCAGCGTGATGCAGTGGCGCGACGACGGCTACCTGCCGCACGCCCTGCTGAACTACCTGGTGCGCCTCGGCTGGAGCCACGGCGACCAGGAGATCTTCTCGCTCGCCGACATGCTGCGGCTGTTCCGGGTCGAGGATGTCAACCACAGCGCCTCGCGCTTCGACCGCGACAAGCTCGACTGGCTGAACCAGCACTACCTCAAGACCGACGACCCGGCGGCCACCGCCGTGCACCTGGAATGGCAGCTGCGCGAGCAGGGCATGGACCCGGCCCGCGGCCCGAAGCCGGCGGAGGTCGTCGTGGCGCTCGCCGAGCGCTGCAAGACGCTCAAGGAGATGGCCGAGCGCGCCCGCGTCTGGTACGCGCCGCTTTCCGAGTACGACGCGACGGCCGTCGACAAGCACCTGGTCGAGGCCGCCGCCGCGCCGCTCGCCGACGTCCGCGAGCGCATCGCGCGCCAGGCCGAGTGGTCGCCGGCCGCCGTGCAGCAGAGCCTCGCCGACACCGTGGCGGCGCTTGGCATCGGCATGGGCAAGCTGGCCCAGCCGCTGCGGGTGGCCATCACCGGCACCGCGGTCTCGCCCTCGATCGAGCACACGGTGTACCTCGCCGGCCGCGACGAGGCCCTGAGGCGCATCGACGCCGCGCTCGGGCGGATCGCCCAGCGCGTGGCCTGAGGACCGGCCATGGCCAAGCCGAAGCCACGTCGCAAACCCCGTGCCTCCGCGTTCGCCGCGCCGCCCCCGGCCCCGCTCGCCTGCCTGCGGCCCGAGCACCATGCCCACGGCGGTAGCGATTGCCTGCGCCGGGTCGAGCAGGTCTGCCGCGAGCGCGGCCTCAACCTGACCCCGATCCGTACCGAGGCCCTGCGCCACATCGTCGAGGCCGGCCGGCCGATCAAGGCCTACGACCTCCTGGAGCGCATGCGCGGCGGCCCCGGTGCTTCGGCGCCACCGACGGTGTACCGGGCGCTGGATTTCCTGCTGGAGCACGGCTTCATCCACCGGTTGGCCTCGGTCAACGCCTTCCTCGCCTGCCACCACCCGGCCGAGGGGCATGTGGTGCCGATCCTGATCTGCCGCGACTGCGAGGCGGCCGAGGAACTCGAGGACGAGGCGGTGTCCACGGCGCTGGAGCAACTCGCGGCGGAGCGCGGCTTCCAGTCGGCGCACAGCCACATCGAGGTGCTGGGCCGCTGCGCCCGCTGCACCGCCGGAAGTGTCCGGTGACGCGCCTGCGCGGCCTGGCCGTGGCCCTGGCGCTGGCCACCGCCGGCAGCGTGCCGGCGCAGGACTTCCCGGTCGATCCGCCGCGCCGGCCGGCCCCGGTCGGGCCGCTGCCGCCGCCCCTGTTGGCCCTGCCGGAAGCCCCCCCGCCGGTGGAGCTGATCACCCCGTTCCAGTTGCTCGACCGTTTCGTCCTGCCCGGCTCGCGCCAGACCCTGCAATGGGCCCCGCCCGACGGCCTCGGCCGCGGCGAGGTGCCCAGCCCCATCATCATCGCCCACGGCGCCCGGCCGGGACCGGTGCTGTGCCTGATCGCCGGCATCCACGGCGACGAGGTCAACGGCATCGAGGTGGTGCGCCGGATCGGGCAGGAGGTCGACCCGAACCGCCTGCGCGGCACTCTGGTCGCCGCGCCGATCGTCAACGTCTTCGGCTTCTCGCGGATGAGCCGCTACCTGCCCGACCGCCGCGACCTCAACCGCCATTTCCCCGGCAGCCGTGGCGGCAGCATCGCCGCGCGCATGGCCCACGGCTTCTTCAACGACGTGGTGCGGCACTGCGACGCGCTGGTGGACTTCCACACCGGCTCGTTCCAGCGCACCAACCTGCCGCAGATCCGCGCCAACCTGAGCGAGCCGGCGGTGCTGGAGTTCACCCGCGGCTTCGACAACACCCTGGTGCTGCACAGCGAGGGCACGCGCGGCATGCTGCGGGTGGCGGCGGTGGCGGCCGGCATCCCGGCGGTGACCTTCGAGGTCGGGGCGCCGCACTTCATCGAGCTCCAGCACATCGAACCGGCCGCCGAGGCGATCCGCACCCTGATGGACCACATGGGCATGCTGGGCCGCGAGCAAAGCGACGCTGCCGCGCCGGAACCGGCGCCGATCTACTTCGACTCGCGCTGGGTGCGCACCAATGCCTCGGGCTTCCTGTTCGCCGAGGTCGAGCTGGGCCAGCAGGTGACCCTCGGCCAGCGCCTCGGCCACGTCATCGACCCGGTCACCAGCGCCCGCACCGACATCGTCGCCCCCTTCCCCGGCCAGGTGCTGGGCAAGGCCCTGAACCAGCTCGTGCTGCCCGGTTACGCGGCCTTCCACATCGGCCGGCTGACCAGCGAGCAGCAGGCCGTCCTGCAGGCCACCGACCCCGCCGCCGGCGGCGACGAGGTCGGCGAGGACCCGGCCGAGCGCCCCCTCGCGGAGCGCCCGGAACCCGAGCGCGAGTGAGGCGCCCGGGGCGGTCCCTTCAGAAGAACACGCGCAGCCCGCCGGTGAAGCTGCGGCCCATCAGCGGCACCTTGTCCTTCAGGAAGGAGGTGTGCAGGCGGGCTTCGGCGTCGGTCAGGTTGGTGCCTTTGAGGTAGGCCTCCCAGCCGAAGGTGCGGGTGTCCCAGTGGTAGCTCAGCTGGGCATCGACCAGGGTGAAGGCCTCGCTCGGCGACTCGCCGGCGGCGACGCGGTCCTGCTCGAAGTAATTGACCACGCCGACGCTGCCGCGCCAGGCATCGCGCTCCCAGCCCAGGCCCAGCCCGACGCGGGTCGGGGCGATGCGCGGCAGGTTGCCGCCGGTATCCAGTTCGCCACGCACGTCGTCGACGAAGCCGTTCACGCTCCAGCGGCCGCTGGCGGCCTCGGCGAGCAGCAGGCGGCCTTCCAGCTCCCAGCCGGTGAAGGTGGCGTCGTCCTGCACCCAGAGGCGCACCGGCAGGTCGTCGATCTCCAGCCCGCTGTCCATCGAGTAGATGAAGTCGCGGAACTCGGTGCGGTAGATCGCCGCGCGGCCCTCGAAGCGATCGGTGCGCAGGTGGGCGCCGAATTCGATGCGGTCGGCGCGCTCGGTTTCGAGGAACGGATCGCCGATCTCGTAGGACGAGGTGGCGGCATGCGGGCCTTCCGAGTAGAGCTCCTCGGCGGTCGGGGCGCGCTCGGCGCGGTCGAGGTTGGCGGTGAAGTGCCAGGTTTCCGAGGCGTTCCAGCGCAGGCCGAGCGAGGCGCTGTTGGCGTCGAAGCTGCGCTCGACCAGGCCGCTCACCATGTCGACGTCGACCTGGTCGTGGCGGGCGCCCAGTTCGACGAGGAAGTCGCCGAAGGCGCGCTGCTGCACCAGGAACAGGCCCTGCTCGCGGGTCTCGGTGGGGGGCACGAAATCCTTCTCGCCGATGGTGGCGAAGTCGCGCTGGCCGTGCAGCAGGCCGATCGCGCCGTCCCAGCCCCAGAGCGTTTCCTGCACCGCCTCGAGGCGCAGCTCGTCGGCGTCGTTGATGAAGCGGGTGCTGGGCTCCGCGCCCTTCAGCTCGACGTGGCGGTACTCGTTGCGCACGCCGTGCAGCGAGACCTGGCGCAACGGACCCAGGTCGTTGACGCCGGCCTTGAACTCGCTGCGCTGCTGGTCGAGGTCGATGCGGACCTTGTCGTCATCGTCATGCCCGTGGCCGTGGCCATGCCCGTGGCCATGCCCGTGCCCGTGGCCGCCGTGGTCGTGGCCCGGCACGCCGTAGAGGGTGGCGAAGCTGGACAGCGAGGCGCCCCAGAAGAAGCGCTCGCCGAACCAGGCGATGCCGCCGGCCAGCGCGGTGGTGTTGGTGGCGGAATTCTCGAGCTCGTCGCGCTCGAACTCGGACGGGTCCTCGCCCTCGGCGATCTCCTCGGCGCGCTTGTCGGCGGAGTAGGCGAAGCCCGGGATGTCGATGTCGCCGGTGTCGCGCAGCAGGCCGCTCAAGTGCCAGGCGAAGCCGCCGCTGCCACCGTCGAGCCGGAACAGGCTGGCGCCCTCGGTGTTGCCGGAGGAGGCGCGGAACTCGGCGCGGCCGCTGATGAAGCGCTCGGCCGGTGCGCGCGGGATGCGGTTGTCGACCACGTTGACCGCGCCGCCGATGGCACCGCTGCCGAAGAACAGGCTGGCCGGGCCCTTCAGCACCTCGATGCTGTCGGCGAGGAAGGGCTCGACGCTGACCGCGTGGTCGGCGCTGACGGTGGAGACGTCGAGCGAGGACAGGCCGTTGGAGAGCACCTGCACGCGGGCACCGTCGAGGCCGCGGATGACCGGGCGGCCGACGCCGGGGCCGAAGGGCGCGTTCTGCACGCCGGCCAGGCCGTCCACCGTATCGCCGAGGGTGGCGGCGCGCTGCTCGTCGAGGGCGAGGCCGGCCAGCACGGCGGCCGGGCGGGCCAGCTGCTCCAGCGGGGTGTCCAGCGGCGTGGCGGTGACTTTCACCGCGTCCAGCTCGCGGGCCTTGTCGCGCTGGTCGTGCGGGTGCCCGTCTTCCGCGGCGAAGGCCGGGGCGGCCAGGGCGGCGAGGACGGCGAGGGCGAGGGTGGAGCGAGGCAGCAATCGTGGCATGGGCGGCACCGTGGTCGGGAGGGTCATGGAAGCGAAAGAGTAAAGTCAGGCATCGATGTTATAGTGTTACGTGTCTGCTTGCCAAGAACGTCCCGCCATGCGCCATCCCGTCCATCGCCCCGCCGCCGAGTTCCGCGGCCGCTGGTACGACCGCCTCGGCATCAGCGCCGCGACCCTGTGCGTGATCCATTGCGCCAGCCTGCCCTTCACCATCGGCCTGCTGCCGGCACTGGGCCTCGGCGTGCTCGCCTCGCACGGCTTCGAACTGGTCTTCCTCGGCCTTTCCACCGCCTTCGCCGTGCTGTCGGTGGCGCACAGCCTGCACTTCCACCGCCGCTTCCACGCCTGGGGGCCGCTGCTGCTCGGGCTCGGCATCCTCTACGGCGAGCGCCTGGTGCCGGCGATCCACGAGCAGCCGCTGGCCCACGCCGCGGCGATGAGCCTGGGCGGCCTGCTGGTGGCGGTGGCGCACTGGGTCAACCTGCGCCGCGCCCACGCCGACTGCGCCTGCCCGAACGCCCCGGACACGGCGGTCGGGCCGGCATCCTGAGGCCCGCCGCCGTCCGCTGCTCGAAGGTGCTAGAATCGCGCACTTTCCGTCCCACGACAGCGCATTACAGGAGATTCCCATGGGCAAAGGCGACCGCAAGACCGCCAAAGGCAAGCGTTCCATCGCCTCCTACGGCAACGTCCGTCCGCACCGGGCCCTCGCCAAGGCCGCCGCCGTGGTCGCCAAGCCCGCGGCCCCGGCCAAGGCCGCGGTGAAGAAGGCCCCGGCCAAAAAGGCCGCCCCGGCGAAGAAGGCTTCGGCCTGACCCCCGCGCGCGGCCCCTGCCGCACGCCGGTTCCGCACGCCACGCCCCGCTTTCGCGGGGCGTTCGCGTTTCAGGCTTCCAGCCGTTGCCCTCCCGACCACAGCACGCTCGGGCGCAGCCCGCCCAGCCAGTAGCACAGCTCCGCCGGATGGCGCAGCGGCCACAGCGCCAGGTCGGCGCGCATCCCGTTGGCGAGCACCCCGCGATCGTCGAGGCCCAGCGCACGCGCCGCGTGCTGGGTGGCCCCGCGCAGCGCCTCCTCCGGCGTCAGCCGGAACAGCGTGCAAGCGAGCGACATCGCCAGCGGCAGCGAGCGCAACGGCGAGGTGCCGGGGTTCAGGTCGGTGCTCACCGCCATCGGCACGCCGAGGCGGCGGAAGGCCGCGACCGGCGGCCGCTGCGTCTCCTGCAGGCAATGGAAGCTGCCCGGCAGCAGCACGGCCACGGTGCCGGCCGCGGCCATCGCCGCGACGGCATCCTCCTGGGTGTACTCGACGTGGTCCGCGGACAGGCCGCGATGGGCGGCCACGAGCGCGGCACCGCCGGAATCGGAGAGCTGGTCGGCGTGCAGCTTCACCGGCAGGCCGAGGCCGCGCGCTGCTTCGAACAGGCGCCGGGTCTGCGCCGGGCTGAAGGCGATGCGCTCGCAGAAGGCGTCCACCGCGTCGATGAGGCCCTCGGCGTGCAGGGCCGGCAGCCAGTCGATGACCGCGTCGAGGTAGTCATCGGCGCGGCCGGCGAACTCCGGCGGCAGAGCATGCGCGGCGAGACAGGTCGTGCGCACGGTGATGCCGAGCGCCTCGCCGATGCGGCGGGCCACCCGCAGCATCCTGGCTTCGTCGGCCAGCGCCAGGCCGTAGCCGGACTTGATCTCCAGCGTGGTGCAGCCGCTCGCCACGAGCGCGCGGGCGCGCGGCAGCGAGGCCTCGAACAGTGCATCGTCGGTGGCGGCGCGGGTGGCGCGCACGGTCGAGAGGATGCCGCCGCCGGCCCGGGCGATGGCCTCGTAGCTGGCCCCCTGCAGGCGCTGCTCGAACTCGGCCGCGCGGTCGCCGGCGAACACGAGGTGGGTGTGGCAGTCGACGAGGCCCGGCGTCAGCAGTTGCTGCCCGCCATCGACGGCATCCAGCCCGCGCAGCTCGGGGGGGAGCGCGGCGGCGGCCCCGGCGAAGGCGATCCGGCCGGCACGGACGGCGAGCACGGCGTCCTCCTGCACGGCATAGCCCTCCGGGCCGTCGAGGGTGACGAGGCGGACATCGCGCAGCAGGAAGGTGGTCACGGGCATCGCGTCACGGGCATCGCGGGGGGCGGGCGGGGCCGCTAGCATAGCGGCCCACCCCGTTTGGACCGACCCGATGAGCCCGCTCCACGCCGATGCCCTGTTCGACGGTCTGGGCTGGCACCGCGACTGCGTGCTGCACGGGGACGGCGCGGGCGGGCTCCACCGCGACTGCGTGCTGCACGGGGACGGCGCGGATGGCCTCGACCGGCCGCGGCCGGCCAGCGGTGCTGTGGCGGCGCGCGCCGCCTGGGTGGTGCCCGGCATCGCCAACCTGCATTCGCACGCCTTCCAGCGCGCCATGGCAGGGCTCGCCGAACGCCAGCAGTCGGACGCCGACAGCTTCTGGACCTGGCGCGACTGGATGTACCGCTTCGCCGCGCGGCTGGCGCCCGAGGACGTGCAGGCCATCGCCCGCCAGCTCTACATCGAGATGCTGGAGGCGGGCTACACCAGCGTCTGCGAGTTCCACTACCTGCACCACGACGTCGATGGCCGCCCCTACGCCCGGCCCGCCGCGATGGCCGAGGCGATCCTCGCCGCCGCCCAGGAGGCCGGGATCCGCCTGACCCTGCTGCCGGTGCTGTACCAGCGCGGCGGCTTCGACGGCCGTCCGCTTGCCGAGCGGCAGCGCCGCTTCGCTTTCGACAGCGTCGGCTTCGTGCGCCTCGTCGAGGATTTGAAGCGCCACGCCGGCCCGACCCTGCGCATCGGCATCGCCTTCCACAGCCTGCGCGCGGTCGATGTGGCGACCATGCGCGAGGTGCTGGCCGCGCTCGACGAACCGGGCCTCCCGGTGCATGTGCACGTCGCCGAACAGCAGGCCGAGGTGGCCGATTGCCTCGCCGCCCACGGCCGCCGGCCGGTGCAGCATCTGCTCGACGAACTGCCGGTCGATGCGCGCTGGACGCTGGTGCATGCGACCCACCTCGACGACGCCGAAGTGCTTGGCATCGCCCGCAGTGGGGCGACGGTGGCGCTCTGCCCCAGCACCGAGGGCAACCTGGGCGACGGCCTGTTTCCGCTGCGCGCCTTCCTCGCCGCCGGTGGCCGCTACGGCATCGGTTCGGACAGCCAGGTCTCGGTTTCGCCGGTCGAGGAACTGCGCTGGCTGGAGTACGGCCAGCGCCTCGTCGAGCAGAAACGCAGCCGCGCCCTGCTCGGCGCCGGCAGTACCGGCGAGGCAATGCTGCGCGCGGTGGCGGATTCGGCCGCGGCCGCCACCGGCCAGCCGGTGGGGCGGTTGGCGGCGGGGTTCGCCGCCGATCTCCTGGTGCTGGACGAGGCCGCGCCGGCACTCGCCGCGGCCGGCGTCGAGGACGCCCTCGACCGCTGGCTGTTCTGCGGCAACCGCCCGCTGCCGCGCGAGGTCTTCGTGGCCGGACGGCGGGTGGTGGCCGAGGGGCGGCACCCCTTGCGCGAGCCGGCGGCCCGCGACTACGCCGCCACGCTGCGGCGCTTGCTGGGCAGCGTCAGCACGGCCCGCGTGTAGGCCCGGCGGCCGACATGATCTCCGGCAGGTCGGTCTCGTCCTTGATCTGCGGGAAGCGCTGGCGGTCCATCCGGCGGATGGCGAAATGCATCCACAGCAGCGAAACCGCCGTGATCACGAACAGCAGCATGAAACTGGTGGTCCAGATGCCGATCCAGTCGTTCATCACGCCGAAGGCGATCGGCAGCACGAAGCCGCCCAAGGCACCGATCATGCCGACCATGCCGCCGACCGAGCCGACGTGGTCCGGGTAGTAGACCGGGATGTGCTTGTACACCGCCGCCTTGCCCAGCGACATGAAGAAGCCGAGCACGAACACCAGCACGGTGAAGGGCACCACGCCCATTTCCAGGGTGAACTCGATCGGCCCGCGGATGCCGTCGATCACATAGGTGGTACTCGGGTAGGCGAGCAGGAAGCAGCAGACCGTCGAGGCGCCGAGCGTCCAGTACATCACCCTGCGTGCCCCGTATTTGTCGGACCACCAGCCGCCGAGCACGCGGAAGATCGACCCCGGGATCGAATACAGGGCGGCGATCAGGCCGGCGGTCGCGATATCGAGGCCGTAGACACCGACCAGGTAGCGCGGCAGCCACAGCGCCAGGGCGATGAAGGCCCCGAGCACGAAGAAGTAATAGAGCGAGAAGCGCCAGACCTGCAGCTTCATCAGCGGGGCCATCTGCTGCCGGAAGGATTCCGGCTTGACGCCGGCGGCGCGGCGCGCGGCCAGCGCCGGGTCGTCCTTGCAGAACAGGTAGAACAGCACGGCGGTGACCGCCAGCACGCCGGCCCAGATGTGCGCCACCGCGTGCCAGCCCCAGGCGACCATGACCAGCGGGGCCACCAGCTTGGTCAGCGCTGCGCCGATGTTGCCGGAGCCGAAGATCCCGAGTGCCAGGCCTTGTTTTTCCTTCGGGAACCACTTGGAGACGTAAGCGGTCCCGACGATGAAACCACCGCCGGCGACGCCGACCAGCAGGGCGGCGAACAAATAACCGCCGAAGGTCGACATGGTGGTCAGCAGCCAGGTGCCCGCCGCCGAGCAGAGCATGACGATCGGGAACAGGATGCGCCCGCCGATCTGGTCGGTCCAGATGCCGAGGAACAGGCGGACCAGCGAGCCGGTGAGGATCGGAGTCGCCACCAGCAGGCCGAACTGGGTGTCGCTCAAGCCCAGTTCCTGTTTGATCTGCACGCCGATGATGGAAAAGATCGTCCACACCGCGAAGCAGAGGGTGAACGCGAAAGTGCTGCCCCAGAGGGCGATCTGCTGCTCTCCGGCAGCAGGTGCGGGGGTTGCAATCATTGGGGGGAATGGCCTTGTCAGTGCGAGGGAGATTGCGGTTCGTGCGTGCTGCCCTCGTCCAGGCCCTGCACGCCGTGGAAGTCGGCCAGCGCCTGCAGGTACTGGTGCACCGCGTTCTGCTGGGCCTGGGTCTCCAGATAGGCGGCGATGCGGTCGTGCGCCTCGTCCAGGTCCAGCGGCCGTCCTTCCTCGCGTTCCAGCAGTTCGACCACGTGGTGGCCGTAGCGGGTTTCGACGGTCAAGCCGGCCAGGCCGGGTTTCAGCATGAACAGCTGGCGCTCGAACTCGGGCACGGTGTCGCCGCGCTCGATCCAGCCGAGTTCGCCGCCGGCGTCACGCGAGGGGCAGGCGGAATGGCGCAGGGCGAATTCGCCGAAGCGCCCGGGCTCGGTCCGCAGCCCGGCGATCAAGGCTTCGCCGTGTTCCTGGGCCCGTTGGCGGGCGCGCACATCGGCCGGCGCTGCCGCCAGCAGGATGTGGCGCAGGCGCAGGCGGACGGGGGTGCTAAGGCGCGTGCGATTGGCCTCGTAATAGCGGCGGATGCTTTCGGCATCCGCCTGTGGCGTGTGGATTTCCGCGGCGAGCAACTGCCGGGCCAGGGCCTCATCCTCGGTTTCGTTGTCGATGGGTGCGGCCGCGATGCCCAGCCGTGCGCACTCCCGTCGGACGAGGGCACGCACCACCAGGGTGTGTACCGCGGCTTGGCGGGCGGCATGCGGGTCGGGCGTGCGGTGGTGCTGCATTTCGCGCGCCACCGCGGCCTCGTCGATGGCTTCGCCGCCCACCCACACCCGGACCGGCGCCGGTCCGGGCAGGGGCGAACCGGGATCGCCGCCGTGGTCGTGGTCCTGCGCTTCGGCGGCGGCTTTGGCGGCCGCCTCCGACAGGGCACCGGCGTCCATGACCACCGGGATGCTGCGACCGGCCATGGCTCAGCGGCCCGGGTACTGCAGGGAGGCCTGGCGCTTGCGCACGACCTGGTAGGGACGACGGAGGTAGCCCAGGGGCACCGACCAGATGTGGACGAGGCGGGTGAAGGGCGTGATCAGGATCAGCACGAGCCCCAGTACCAGATGGGCCTGGTAGATCCAGTGCGCCCCGACGATGAACTCGGCGGCACCGGAGCGGAACGTGACGATGTGCTGGGCCCACTTGGCGAACTTCGCCATCTGCTCGCCGTCCATGTGGCCGGTCGAGACCACCAGCGAGGCCATGCCGAGCAGCAGCTGTGCGTAGATCAGCAGCAGCACCAAGAGGTCGCGGCCGGTGCCGGTGGCGCGGATGCGGGCGTTGAACAGGCGGCGGGCGATCAGGATGCTCATGCCGACGAAGCACATGACGGCGAAAAACCCGCCGACGACCATCGCGGTCAGTTTCTTCTGCGAAGCAGTGATGAACATCTCGTAGAGCCATGCCGGGGTCAGCAGGCCGACGAAATGGCCCAAGAGGATGGCGATGATGCCGATATGGAACCAGTTGCTGCCGAGCCGCATCCAGCGGTCGGACAGCAGTTGGCTGGAACCGGCGCGCCAGGTGTAGGCGGCGTGGTCGAAGCGCGCCCAGCAGCCGATCACGAACACGGCGAAGGCGATGTAGGGGAAGATCTGGAAGAGGAAGTAGTGGATGCTGTTCATGGCGTCACCGTGGGTTCGATCCGCTTCACGCCGGAGGGGAGCCGGGCGGGTGGGGTGCAGTCCTCGCCGGGGGCTTCCGCCCCGAAGCGCACCGCTTCTTCTTCCCAGACCCGGTCCATGGCCTCGGGGGTGTCGTCGCGCTCCTCGTCCGCCACGCGGCGACGCAACAGGGCGAGGTCGACGCGGCCCTTGGCGATCTCGACCAGCGCCAGGAGCAGGACGGCATAGGGGCTGCCGCGTTCCTCGGCACGGGCGGCGAGCAGTTCGAGGATGTGGCCGACATGGGCCAGCCAGTCGCGCACTTCCTCGACCGGGCGCAGCGACAGGTACTCCAGCACCAGCGGCAGGTAGTCGGGCAGCTGCTTGGCCTCCATCGCGAAGCCGGCCTGCTGGTAGGTGGCCAGCAGGTCGACCATGGCCTGGCCGCGGTCGCGCGACTCGCCGTGGATGTGTTCGAACAGCAGCAGGCTCATCGCCCGGCCGCGCTCGAACAGCCCGAGCCAGGCCTCCTGGGCGTCCATCGGCGACTGCGCCAGCAGGCCGTCGACGAAGCCGCGCAGCTCGGCTTGCCGTTCCATCGAAAGGGCCGGATCGGCACAGGCCGCGCGCAGTTCGTCGGCGTGCTCCCAGAGGTCGGTGTGCGGGTATTCCAGCAGCACCGCGATCAGCTTGAGCAGTTTCATGCCTTCTCCCGTTCCGGCACCTGGCGTGCCGGCGGTACTTGGTAGGTCTGGGTCGAGCGGCCCCCGAACAGGGCCTCGCCCGGGCTCGACGGCGAGCAGCCGTCGCCGAAGGTGAAGCCGCAGCCGCCGCGTTCGCCGAAGGCGTCGTTGGCGTACTCGCGGTGCGCGCTGGGCACCACGAAGCGGTCCTCGTAGTCGGCGATGGCGAGGTAGCGGTACATCTCCTGCGCCTGCGCCACGCTGAGCCCGACCTGTTGCAGCACCGCGCTGTCCTCGACGCCCTCCACGTGCATGGCGCGGCGCCAGGCGCGCATGGCCAGCATGCGTTCCATCGCCAGGACCACCGGGGCCTCGTCGCCCGCGGTCAGCAGGTTGGCGAGGTAACGCACCGGGATGCGCAGCGACTTCACGTCGGGGATCTCGCCGTTCATGCCGACCCGGCCGGCATCGGCGGCGGACTGCACCGGCGACAGCGGCGGCACGTACCAGACCATCGGCAGGGTGCGGTATTCCGGGTGCAGCGGCAGGGCCAGCTTCCAGTCGATCGCCAGCTTGTACACCGGCGAGGCCCGGGCCGCGTCCAGCCAGTTCTCGGGGATGCCCTCGGCGCGTGCCGCGGCGATCACCTTGGGGTCGTTCGGGTCGAGGAAGAGATCGAGGTGGGCCTGGTAGAGCGCCTTCTCCGAGGGCACCGAGGCCGCTTCCTGGATGCGGTCGGCGTCGTAGAGCATCACGCCGAGGTAGCGGATGCGGCCGACGCAGGTTTCCGAGCATACCGTCGGCTCGCCCATCTCAATGCGCGGGTAGCAGAAGATGCACTTCTCGGATTTGCCCGACTTCCAGTTGTAGTAGATCTTCTTGTACGGGCAGGCCGAGACGCACATGCGCCAGCCGCGGCACTTGTCCTGGTCGATCAGGACGATGCCGTCCTCCTCGCGCTTGTAGATGGCACCAGACGGGCAGGAAGCCACGCACGCCGGGTTGAGGCAGTGCTCGCACAGGCGCGGCAGGTACATCATGAAGGTCTTCTCGAAGGCGCCGTAGATCTCGCGCTGCACGCCGTCGAAGTTGGCGTCCTTGCTGCGCTTGGCGAACTCGGTGCCGAGGATCTCCTCCCAGTTCGGCCCCCAGTGGATCTTCTGCATGCGCTCGCCGGTGATCAGCGAGCGCGGGCGGGCGGTCGGCTGGTGCTGCCCTTCCGGCGCCTGGTGCAGGTGCTGGTAGTCGAAGTCGAAGGGTTCGTAGTAGTCGTCGATCTGCGGCAGGTCGGGGTTGGCGAAGATCTTCGCCAGCAGGCGCAGGCGGCCGCCGGCCTTCAGGGTGATGCGGCCGCTGCGGTCGCGCACCCAGCCACCGTTCCATTTCTGCTGGTTTTCCCATTCCTTCGGGTAGCCGATGCCGGGCTTGGTCTCGACGTTGTTGAACCAGGCGTACTCGACGCCTTCGCGGCTGGTCCAGACGTTCTTGCAGGTGATCGAGCAGACATGGCAGCCGATGCACTTGTCGAGGTTGAGCACCATCGCGATCTGGGCACGGACTTTCATCGGGAAGCCTCCTCGTTGGCCGGCACGGCTTCGCCGTCCAGCCAGTCAACGTTGACCATCTTGCGCACGATCACGAACTCGTCGCGGTTGGTGCCGGTCGTGCCGTAGTAGTTGAAGCCCCAGGAGAGTTGCGCGTAGCCGCCGATCATGTGGGTGGGCTTGACCACGGCGCGGGTGACCGAGTTGTGGATGCCGCCGCGGGTGCCGGTGATCTCGCTGCCGGGCGTGTTGATGATGCGTTCCTGGGCGTGGTACATCATGACCATGCCGCTCATCACGCGCTGGCTCACCACCGCGCGCGCGGCGATGGCGCCGTTGACGTTGTAGAGTTCGACCCAGTCGTTGTCCTCGATGTCGGCGCTTTTCGCGTCCTCCTCGGAGAGCCAGATGATCGGCCCGCCGCGCGACAGGGTCTGCATCAGCAGGTTGTCGCTGTAGGTGCTGTGGATGCCCCACTTCTGGTGCGGGGTGATCCAGTTCAGCACGATCTCCTTGTTGCCGTTCGGCTTCTTGCCGAGGATCGGCGCGATGGTCTTGGTGTTGACCGGCGGGCGGTAGCCCATGAAGCCCTCGCCGAAGGCGCGCATCCACTCGTGGTCCTGGTAGAACTGCTGGCGGCCGGTGAGCGTGCGCCACGGGATCAGCTCGTGGACGTTGGTGTAGCCGGCGTTGTAGCTGACGTGCTCGTCCTCGAGGCCCGACCACACCGGCGAGGAGATGATCTTGCGTGGCTGCGCCTGCACGTCGCGGAAGCGGATCGCCTCGTGTTCCTTGCCCTCGGCCAGGTGGGCGTGCTCGCGGCCGGTGAACTTGCCGAGCGCCTTCCAGGCCTTGACCGCGACGTGGCCGTTGGTTTCCGGTGCCAGCTGCAGGATCACCTCGGCGGCGTCGATCGCGGTTTCGATGCGCGGCCGGCCGAAGCTGACGCCCGGTTCGGTGACCCGGTGGTTGAGGTCGCCGAGGAAATGGATTTCGTCCTTGGTGTCCCAGACCAGGCCCTTGCCCCAGTTGCCGAGCTTGTCGAGCAGGGGCCCGAGCGAGGTGAACTTCTTGTACAGGTTCGGATAGTCACGCTCGACCACCACCATGCTGGGCATGGTCTTGCCGGGGATCGGCTCGCACTCGCCCTTCTTCCAGTCCATGACCCGCGGCATCGCCAGTTCGCCCGGGCTGTCGTGCAGGCTCGGCACCAGCACCAGGTCCTTCTCGACGCCGAGCACGCCGGGAGCCAGCTCGCTGGCGGTACGGGCGATGCCCTTGAAGATGTCCCAGTCGCTGCGCGCCTCCCAGGCCGGATCCACCGCCTTCGACAGCGGGTGGATGAACGGGTGCATGTCGGAGGTGTTGAGGTCGTTCTTCTCGTACCAGGTGGCGGTGGGCAGCACGATGTCGCTGTACAGCGCCGTGGTGCACATGCGGAAGTCGAGGGTGACCAGCAGGTCCAGCTTGCCCTCGGGTGCCGGGTCGCGCCAGGCCACTTCCTCCGGCTTGGCCGCACCGCGTTCACCGAGATCCTTGCCCTGCAGGCCATGGCGGGTGCCGAGCAGGTGCTTCAGCATGTACTCGTGGCCCTTGCCCGAGCTGCCGAGCAGGTTGCTGCGCCAGATGAACAGGTTGCGCGGGAAGTTCTGCGGCGCGTCCGGGTCGGCGAAGGCGAAGTCCAGCGCGCCGCTCTTGAATTGCCCGATGGCGTACTGGATCGGGTCGACCCCCTTGGCCTCGGCCTCGCGCACCAGCCCGAGCGGATTGCGGCCGAGTTGCGGGGCCGAGGGCAGCCAGCCCATGCGCACCGCGCGCAGGTTGAAGTCGACCAGCGCGCCCGTGTATTTCTTCGGGTCGGCCAGCGGCGAGAGGATCTCCTCGACGCCGAGTTTCTCGTAGCGCCACTGGTCGGAATGGAAGTACCAGAAGCTGGTGCCGTTCATCTGCCGCGGCGGGCGGCTCCAGTCGAGGGCGAAGGCCAGCGGCAACCAGCCCGATTGCGGGCGCAGCTTCTCCTGTCCGACGTAATGGGCCCAGCCGCCGCCGCTCTGGCCCACGCAGCCGCACATGACCAGCAGGTTGATCAACCCGCGGTAGTTCATGTCGTTGTGGTACCAGTGGTTCATCGCCGCACCGACGATGATCATCGAGCGGCCGCGGGTCTTGTCGGCGTTGCGGGCGAACTCGCGGCCGATCTGGATGATCTGCGCGCGCGGCACGCCGGTGATGGCCTCGGCCCAGGCCGGGGTGCCCGGCACCATGGCGTTGTAGTCGCGGGCGACGTGCGCGCCGCCGAAACCGCGATCCAGGCCGTACTGCGCCAGCAGCAGGTCGTAGACCGTGGCGACTTCCGCTTCGCTGCCGTCGGCCAGGATGATGCGGCGGATCGGGATGCGCTTCTGCAGCACGTCCTCGACCTTCACCGCGTTCCATTTCTCGTGCTCGATGCCGCCGAAGTAGGGGAAGCCGACATCGACGAAGCCATCGTTGGCCTCGGCGAGGCTCAGGCGCAGGCGGGTCTCGCGGCCGCTGCTGTCCTTCTCCTCGATGTTCCACTTGCCCGATTCGCCCCAACGGAAGCCGATCGAGCCGGTCGGTACGGTGATCGCGCCGCTGTGCTCGTCGATGCCCAGGGTCTTCCACTCGGGGTTGTTGGTTTCCCCCAGCGAACCGTCGAGGTCGCTGGCGCGGAGGAAGGCACCGGCCACGCGCTGGCCGTCGTCGCGGCGGTCGATGCGCACCAGCATCGGCATGTCGCTGTACTGGCGGCAGTAGTCGCTGAAGTACGCTGAGGGCGTCTCGACGTGGAACTCCTTCAGGATCACGTGGCCGAACGCCTGCGCGAGCGCGGCGTCGGTGCCCTGCTTGGGATGCAGCCAGACGTCGCAGAGCTTGGCGACTTCGGCGTAGTCCGGGGTGATGGCCACGGTCTTGGTGCCGTTGTAGCGCGCCTCGGTGAGGAAGTGCGCGTCCGGCGTGCGCGTCTGCGGGACGTTCGAGCCCCAGCAGAGGATGTACTTGCTGTTGTACCAGTCGGCCGATTCCGGCACGTCGGTCTGCTCGCCCCAGGTCTGCGGGCTCGCCGGCGGCAGGTCGCAGTACCAGTCGTAGAAGCTCAGGCAGGCGCCGCCGAGCAGGCTGAGGTAACGCGAGCCGGCGGCGTAGCTGACCATCGACATCGCCGGGATCGGCGAGAAGCCGATCACCCGGTCGGGGCCGTACTGCTTGACGGTGTAGAGGTTCGCGGCGGCGATGACCTCGTTGACCTCGTCCCAGTTCGAGCGGACGAAGCCGCCCATGCCGCGCTTCGACTTGTAGCTGGTGGCCTTGGCCTTGTCCTCGACGATCGACGCCCAGGCGTCGACCGGCGACTTCGTGCGGCGCGCTTCGCGCCACAGCTTCAGAAGGGCCGAGCGCATCAGCGGGTACTTCACCCGGTTGGCGCTGTACAGGTACCAGGAGTAGCTGGCGCCACGGGGGCACCCGCGGGGCTCGTGGTTCGGCAGGTCGGGGCGCGTGCGCGGGTAGTCGGTCTGCTGGGTTTCCCACGTGACCAGGCCGTTCTTGACGTAGACCTTCCAGCTGCAGGAGCCGGTGCAGTTCACGCCGTGCGTCGAGCGCACGATCTTGTCGTACTGCCAGCGCTGGCGGTAGCTGTCTTCCCAGCTGCGGTCGTCGCTGCGCGTGGCCCCATGGCCGTCGGCGAAGGGTTCGGGGGACGGCTTGAGGAAGTTCAAGCGGTCGAGGAAGTAGCTCATGGTCGGGCTCTCTGGCGTTGGCTCGTGCAGTGTTCCGTCGAACGCGGCTCACGGCATTGACGTGCGTCAACCGGCTCCTGCTCCGGAGGCCAGCTGGCGACGCCGGCTGTCGCGGACGTCCACTTCGACGTCGATCTCGAGGCCATCGGCCGCGAATGAGAATCCATCGCGTCGCGGACGCTCCGCCGCGAAGGCCTGGAAGGCCGTCCGGGGCAGGCGAATGCGCAAATCCATCAGGTCGCCCGCGCAGGCCGGTTCCCCGAGGCCGTCCTCGAGCACGAGGACGCGGTGGGCGCGTTCGCCGCTGGGGCAGCGCAGGTCGGCGTCGAGCCGGCCCGTGGCGAGCAGGGTGGCGAGTTGCTCTTCGGAGAGGCGAAGGCGCAGGCGGGTGTCGTCGATCTGCAGTTTCATCGGGTCATCCGGGCCCAGTCGTCGGGCGTGTTGGCGTTGTCGAGTTCATGCGCCGAGGCGGGCGGCGCGGCGATCGTCCCGGCGTCGAGGGCGCGGAGGAGGTGTTTCAGGGCGCGCGGCCCCGCGGGGTCGTCCAGCCAGCCCGCGAGCTGGTCCCGCAGGGCGCCGGTGGCGTCGATGCGCAGCGGCAGCGGGTGGCCGTCGAAGTGCAGGGCGCGAGCCGAGGGCGAGGCGGCCGCGAGTTGCGCCAGCCACGCCGCGGGCAGGCGCGGCATGTCGACCGGCACGACCAGCAGGCGCCGCCCGGGATGGGCGTGCGCGACGGCCAGCAGGCCGGCAAGCGGCCCTTCACCGCGATGCCGATCGGCGATCCCGCCGTGGTCGGGGCGGTCACCGCTGACCACGCTCTCTGCGATACCCGCGTCGGCGAAACGTCGTTGCGCGTGATCGATCAGCGAGCGGCCCTGCCAGTCGAGCAGGGCCTTGTCCTGCCCCATGCGGCGGCTCTGGCCGCCGGCGAGCACGACGCCGAGGCAGGCCTCAGCCGCGGGCGCGGAAGGCGCCATGCATCACCTGCGCCTGCGCCGGGGACGGCGTGGCCGCGTCGGCGCTCGACGCTTCGCCCGCGTCGGGCTCCTTGCCGCAGAGCGAGCAGCCCTCGCTCCATTCGGTCACGCCGTCGATGAAGTGCTCGCGCTTCCAGATCGGCGCCTCGTGCTTCACCGCTTCGATGATGTCGCGGCAGCCGCGGAACGATTCATCGCGATGCGGGGTGCCGAAGGCGACGACGACGGCGAGATCGCCGACGGCGAGCTTGCCCTTGGCATGCGCGACATAGCCCTTGGCCTTCGGTCCGTACTTCGCAAGCGCCTGCGCAACCGTGCGCTGGAAGACGGTCAGGGCCAGCGGATCGAACATGTCGTAATGCACGGCCACGCACTCGCGCCCGTGGCTGTTGGCGCGGACGCGGCCGATGAAGACGTCGATGCCGCCGAAGGCGTCGTCGGCGACGAAATCGATGGCGGCTTGGGGATCCAGTCGGCCGTCGGCGATATCGACGACGTGGCAGGCGATGCGCGGGGTCGCGTCCATGCTCAACCCCCGCTCACCGGCGGCAATACGGCAAGCCGCCCGTCGGCGGGCAGCGGGCTGTTGGCGCGAAGCAGTGTGGAATCGGTGGCGATCGCCGCGGAGCGGAGCAGGGCCGGCCGGTAGCCCGGCCAGTTCGCCTGTGCCCAGGCATCGAAGGCCGCGCGGAATTCGCCGACGGTGGCGACGCCCGGGAATTCGAGGGCGATTTCGGGGTTCGGGCTGAATTCGCGGAAGCGGCCGAAGAGTTGCAGCGTGATCATCATGGCGAGTATTCCCTTGCGATGCTGCTCGTGCCTGGGCGCAGCGGATAGACGGAAACGGGGCTGCCGGCCGGGATCAACTCCGCCGCTTCGGGCAGCACGACCCAGGCATTCGCGGCGAGCAGCGGAGCGGTCTTGAAGCTCTCCTGGCCCTTCAGCAGCCGAACGACCAGACGGCCCTCGGCGTCGATCTCGATGCGTGCCTTCTGCAGCATCGAGAAACCGGGCTTCTTGCGGGCCTCCGCGGCGAGCGGCAGGTGCATCGCTGTTTCATCGGCCCTTCCACCCATACGGCGGATCGCCGTGTCGACGAAGAAGCGGGCGCCGACCGTACTCGACACTGGATTGCCCGGCAGGCCGAACACGCGCGTGTTGCCCTTCGTCGCGAACAGTAAGGGCTTGCCTGGCCGCATCTTCAATTTGTGGAAGCGGATCGTCGCACCCACGTCGCGTAATACGTCGGGCACGAAGTCGTAGCGGCCCATGGACACCGCCCCGGTGGTGACGACCAGTTCGAGGCCGGCGTCGAACCAGTCGCGCAATTGCGCGGCGAGCCGGGCGGGTTCGTCCGGGATCGTCACGCAGGCCACGACCTCGGCTCCCGCCTCGGTGAACAGACCCTCGAGATAAGGCCCGTTGGTGTTGGCGATCTGGCCGGGCGCGAGGGCAGCGCCATCGGTGTCGACCAGCTCGCGGCCTGTGCAGGCCAGCGCGAGTCGCGGGCGGCGATGCACGGCGACCTCGGCAATACCGATGCCGCGCAGGACCATCAGGGCTTCGTCGTTCAGCACGGCTCCCGCTTCAAGGACGCGTTCGCCGAGGGCGACATCCTCGCCCGCCAGGCGCACGTGCTGGCCCTGCCGCGGAGCGGCCGCCAGCGCGATCGCCAGCGGACGCCCTTCGGCATCGCGGGCCAGCACGGTGCAGTCCTCAACCGGCACCACCGTATCGAGCCCGTCCGGGATGCGGGCGCCGGTCATGATGCTGCAGGCCCCCATGGTCTGGCCGGCCTCGCCATCGCCGGCCGCCTGCTCGGCGAGCACGGGGATCGCCGTTCCGGTCGCGATGCCGGCGTGCCAGCGCAGGGCGAAGCCGTCCATGGCGGCGTTGTCGAAGGGCGGCAGCGCGCGCGGGGCGTCGATGGGCGAGGCCAATGTCCGGCCGCGTGCCTGCCGCAGCGGTACGGGTTCGGCGGGCAGCGCCGCGCATTCCGCGCGGATCAGTGCCAGCGCCTCGTCGATGCTGATCATCGTGGTCATGCGTGCGGCGCCCCGCGCATCATCACCAGCGCGTGCGGCAGCAGCGGGCCGAGGATGTCGAGACCCTGCGCCACGGCCTTCGGGCTGCCCGGCAGCAGCACCACCAGCGTACCGTCGCCGACGAGTGCACTGCGCGCGCGGCTCAGCCAGGCGAGCGGCGTGTGTTCGCTGCTGGCGCTGCGGAACAGTTCGGCCAAGCCCGGCACCTCGCGGGTGGCCACCTGCGCCAGCGCTTCCGGCGCGAGATCGCGCGGACCGAAGCCGGTGCCGCCCGTGCACAGCACGAGCGGCGTGCCGCGTGCGGCTTCCTCGCGCAGCGCCGCGGCGAAGGCGTCGATGCCGTCGGGCAGCAGCCGGCGTTGCACGTGCGCCCCCATGCCTTCGAGCGTTTCCGCCATCAGGGCGCCGCTGCGGTCTTCGTACACGCCCGCACTGGCGCGGTCGCTCAGGGTGATGACGGTGATGGCTTCGCCGTCGAGGCGCGGGTCCGCTTTCGGCCGGTAGTGGGCGCGCTCCTCATCACCCATGCCGTCGGGATGGACCCAAAGTCCCTTCTTGCCGCCCTCCTTGAAGAGCAGGCGCACCGCATCGATCGACAGCGCCGGCTCCACCGGTTTGGTCAGGTCGTAGAGCGTCAGCAGGGCGGCGCTGGCGCCGGCCAGGGCCTCCATCTCGACGCCGGTCTTCGCGGTGAGCGAGGTCTCGCAGTAGACGCGGATGGCGTGGCGCTCGGGTACCGGCACGCAGCGCACGTCGACGTATTCCAGCGACAGCGGGTGGCAGAGCGGCATCAGCTGCGCGGCGTTCTTCGCGCCCTGCAGGCCGGCGACTTCGGCCATCGCCATCGCGTCGCCCTTCGGCAGGGTGCGGTTGACCAAGGCCGCGTAGCCCACCGGCCCGGCGCGCAGTTCACCGACGGCGACGGCCCGGCGCTCGGTGGCGCGCTTGCGACGCACATCGGCCATGTGGAAGCCGGAAGGGGAAGACGATGCGTCCATTCAGCCGCCGATGGTGGAAAGGTTGGGGGTGAGGCCGGTCTCGCCTTCGTGCAGGCGGTGGCCGATGGCCTTGAGGCCGAGCTGGGTGCGCAGCGCCGAGACGAGGCGCGGACGGTCGTCGTCGTGCTGCAGCAGCGGACGCAGCGGGATGCCGACGTTGCCGAACAGGCACAGGCGCAGGTCGCCGGTGTGGGTCACGCGCAGGCGGTTGCAGCCGGCGCAGAAGTCCTTCGAATACGGCGCGATGACGCCGATGCGCCCGGCGAAGTCGGCGTGCGCGTATTCGCGCGCCGGGCCGGCATCGGTGGCGCGCGGCAGCAGGCGCCAGCCTTCGTCCTGCAGCTGCTGCTCGAGGCCTTCGGCGCGCAGGTGGTGGCGTTCGAAGTAGGCGCGGTTGTCGCCGGTCTGCATCAGTTCGATGAAACGCAGCGTGACCCGGCGTTCGCGCAGGTAGTCGCGCCAGGCCGGCATCTGGTCGTCGTTGAGCCCGCGCAGCAGCACCGCATTGAGCTTGATGGCCTTGAAGCCCAGATCACGGGCCAGCTCGATGCCGCGCAGGATCTCCGGCAGGCGGTCGTAGCCGGTGATGGCGTGGAAGCGCTCGCGGTCGAGGCAATCCACGCTCACGTTCAGGTTCGTCAAGCCGGCTTCGCGCCAGCGCGTCACGCGACGATCGAGCAGGGTGCCGTTGGTGGTCAGGCCGATGGATTCGATGCCGCCGACGGCCGCGGCGCTGGCGATCAGTTCTGGCAGGTCGCGGCGCAGGCTGGGCTCGCCCCCGGTGAGGCGCAGCTTGCGCAGGCCCACGGCGGCGAAGCCGTGCAGCAGGCGGGCTATTTCTTCGCGCGACAGCGGCTCCGGGCGACCCGGACGGGCTTGGAAGCCGTTGGGCAAACAATAGGTGCAACGGAAGTTGCACGCCTCGATGACCGACAGGCGCAGGTACGGAAACGTCCGACCGAACCGGTCCGCCAGCAACGTCATGTTGTCCGCTCCTTTCCAAACACGGGCGGCGCCAGCGTTTCCGATGGTGCCGGGTGGCGAGGCTCCGCCACGGTCGCCAAGCCATGCCCTAGGGGGACGAAGGCCGGGTGACTCGGAGTGCAGCGCAAACTGCCCGTGCAGCCTATGAAGCCCGCAGCCCCCCCGCATTGATCCGGATCAATGCCACCGCCGATGGGCGGAAGACGCGGTCCGCTTGACCTGTCTCAGAGCGTCGAGGGCCTCATGTCAGGACGATGGCCTGCCTCGAGGAGTGCGCATGGACATCCACGATTTCCGCCAGTTGAACCCGCCCGAGCCCCTGAACCGGGCCTTGGCGCTGGCAGATCGCCTCGCGCCGGGCGAAGCCGTCGTCGTGTTGACGCCGTTCTGGCCCGCCCCCCTGCTCGAGGCGCTGCGCGATCGCGGCCTCCTGCGCCGCGCGAAAATGCTCCCGGAGGGCGGCTGCGAGATCCACTTGGAGCGCGCCGATGGTCCGGATCGCGCCTGAGGGCGTCCCGCCCGCCCAGCCCCTGCTCGCGCTGGGCGCGTCGGTGCTGTGGGCCCTGTTGGTGCCGATCCTCGGATGGCGGGGGGCCGACGACTGGGCCCTGCTGCATGCGGTGCTGCTCGGCGTGTTGGGCAATGCCGCCGCGGGCGCCACCCTGCAGTTCGGCAGCGCTGCCCTCGGGTTCCCGCGCCTGTTCTCGACGGCAGGGTGGGGCGGTGTGCTCGCGGTGTTCAACGCGAGCCTGCTCCTGATGCTTCTGGGCCCGACCGCGGGTGCGCCGGAATGGCGGGCGATCGGCGCGCCGGGGGTCGCCGTGGCGTGGTGGGTGGTGGCGACGCCGCTGGTCATCGGGCTTGGGCGCTCGCCCGGCCCGGCCGCGGTCCGCTACCCGTTGATGCTCGGGTTCGTGGGGCTCGCCGTGGCGGCATCGCTCGGCGCCATTCGCGTCCTTGGCGGGGAGACGCCCGGTGGGGTCGCGCTGCACCGGACGATAGGGCTCGTGCTGGGCCTGGGCGGCGTGGTGCTCGGCGCCTCGCGGCTGCTGTTGCCCACGCTGACGGGCGTCGAATGGCGCCAGTTGCTTCGCCTCGCATGGCCGTTCCGGCGGCGGCCCCTGCTCGGCGTGGCCTGGCTGTTGGGGGGCGTGATGTCGATGGCTGCCCTGCTGGTGTTCCTGCGGCCCGACCGGGGGCTCGACGCCACCCTGCCGGCCCTGCTCGTCGCCGGGGCCGTGGCCCTCGTGGTGCCACCGACGGCCCTGACCGTCGCCGCGTTCCTGCACTGGTGGCGATTGCGCCAGCAGGTGCCCCGCGGCCGCCAGGTGCCGGGCATCGATCGTCTGCTGCCGGCGCGACTGCTCGGTGCCTGGCTGGCACTTCGCCTGCTCGCGCTGGCGGCCTGGATCCTCGCGATGGGGCCTGCGGCAGCGCCGAACGCACGCACGTTGGCCCTGGTCGCCGAGAGCGTCGCCGCCATCGGCCTGTTGGCCGCCTTCCTCTTTCCCGCCTGGCGTGCCCGGCGGTTCCGCCTCGCTGCCCACGCCTTCGAGCCGTCATGAAACGTTCCGACCTGCCCCTCGTCTATTCCTGCTCCGGCTGCTCCAGCGCGGCGCAGTTGGCCAACCGCCTCGCCCTGATGCTCGATCGCGACGGCGAAGCCGAGATGTCCTGCATCGCCGGGGTGGGTGGCGGCGTGCCCGGCCTGGTGAAGACCGCGCGCAGCGGACGGCCGATCCTCGCCTTCGACGGCTGCGTGATGGCCTGTGCGGCCGCCTGCCTCGAACAGGCCGGTGTCGTGGCGCAGCGCCATGTGCTGTTGTCGGACCACGGCATCCGCAAGCTCAAGCACTGCGACCCGGATCCGGACGACGTGCAGCGCCTCTACGAGACCCTCGCCCGGCCCGAAGCGCGGGCCATGCAGGCGGCGCAGGACGGGAGGCGCCCGGATGCCGCGTAGGACCGAAAGCCCCCCCGTCCTGCAGTTGCGCAAGGCCTTCCGCTTCGAGGCCGCGCACCGCCTGCCGCGCGTGCCGGCAGGCCATCCCTGCGGCACCCTGCATGGGCATTCGTACCGGGTGGAGTTGCACCTGCGTGGTCCGCTCGACCCCGAGTTGGGCTGGGTCGTCGATTTCGGCGAGGTGAGCCGCGTCGCCAAACCGCTGATCGCCTTGCTCGACCACGCCTGCCTCAACGACCTGCCCGGCCTCGAGAATCCGACCAGCGAGCACCTCTGCGTGTGGCTGGCGGACCGGCTGGCACCGGACCTGCCGACGCTGGTGGCGGTGGAAGTCCGGGAAACCGAATCAAGCGTCGCCCGCTACGACCTTCCCGCCGGGCCGCGGGCATGAGCGTGGCCACGCGCCGCTCCCGCTTGTCCCTGGCCCGCGCGTGGATCGACCACGTCGATGCCGCGATCGTCCGCCTGGCCGCGTCGCGTCGCCATGCCGCGCTTTGGGCGGCGGCGGCGAAGCCGCCGGGCAGCGGACGGGATGCCGCCCGCGAGGCCGAGGTGTTGCGTCACATGGGTGACGAGGCCCTCGCCTGGGGCCTACCCGAACCCACCGCCCGGGCGATCGCCCGCCTGCTCATCCGTGATGCCTGCCATGCGCAGGGCCTGCCTTTGGAACCCGCCGCCATGCTCGACGACCACCGCGCCCTCGCACCTCCCGCGTGGAAACAACACCTTGCCACCCTGTTGCCGCCGCCGAGCCGCTGGCGCCCGCTCGCGTCACGCCTGCCGCCGCGCTTCGCCGGTCCGTTGCTGGTGGCCGCCGCGCGGCATGCCCTGGCCAAGGCGCTGGCCCAGGGGGAGTTCGCCTTCCTTGAGGGGCGTCGTCTCGGCATCGATGTCCAAGACCTCGGCCTGTCCTGGACCCTCGGCCTGCGCGCGGGCCAACTCGTCACGCTCGACGGGCCGGCCGAGGCGACCGTGCGGGGTGGTGTCGTCGACCTGATGCTGATGGCGAGCCGACTCGAGGACGCCGACACCCTGTTCTTCCAGCGCCGGCTGGTGCTGGTCGGTGACACCGCACTCGGTCTCGAAGCACGCAACGTCCTCGACCGGCTGGACTGGGCCGAGGTCCCGCTGGCCCTGCGCGTGCCCCTGCATCGGGCCGCGCTGCTGCTGCGCGATCTGCGCGCCCTGTCGAAGGAGCGACGGCCCGTGAAGGTGGCCAACGCGACGCCCACCCTGCCCGCTCCCTGAGGGCGGCGCGGCTGCCGGCCTCAGCCGATGGGGCCCGGCCCGCGGCCCGGGGCGCCCTGCCAGAACCCGGCCGGTTCCCCGGTCGGGGGCGGTGCCTGCCGCGCGTCGATGGCCGTGCGCCAGCGGTCGACGGCCGCGCGCGTGCTCTCGGGCGACTGCGGGACGATGCGCAGGACGGCCACGTCCAGGTCCTGCAGGTCGTCCCAGGCCTCCCCGAGGTCGATCGGCGCGTCGCCCTGCACCTGGATGCCGTTGATCCGCAGGAAGGCTTCGCCCTCGCGGGTGGCCAGGGGCAGGCCGTCCGGGAACTCGATGCAGCGGAAGCCGCAGTCGTCCTTGGCGATGTCGAGGGCCCGCGCGGTGAAGCAGCGCGCCGAGTAGGAGAGGCCTTGCCGACCCCAGGCCTGCACCTCGAGCGGTGGGAACACCCAGCCTTCGCCGGCATAGGCCTCGCGCAGCTGGTCGAGTTGGGTGGCGCCGACCTCGACCCCCGGCGCCCAGCGCACCAGGCCGTCCTGTTCCAGCAGGCGCAGGGTCTCGTGGTTGTAGACGTTGAGCGTGGGGCCGCCGACGAACGGGCGACCGGCCTCGCGGCAGACCTGCACGGCGCTGAGGTCGTTGGCTTCGACGAGGAAGCGGCCGTCGGCGACGAGACGGCGCAGGGCGCCGACTTCGGACTCGGCCTCGATCAGCGCGAGCGAGGACAGCACGACGGTCTTGCCGGACGCGGCGAGGCGCTCGGCGACGCCGAGCCAGTCGGCGGTGCGCAGTTCGCGGCGCTTGCTGCAGACAGTTTCACCGACGTGGACGATGTCCACCGGCCAGTCCGCGACGGCCTCGTAGAAGGCGAGGGTGGTGGCTCGCGGCCAAAAGTAGGCGAGCGGAGCGAGGCTGAGGTGCATGGGTCAGTGCCAGGCGCGGTGGTAGGGGCCGAGGGTGGTCTGGTGGCCTTCGGCATGGCGGCCGAGCGCGGCCATCCACTCCTCGCGGCACTGCCAGTCCTGGGGCGCGGCCAGCAGCCGGTCGATGGCGCGGCGCCAAGTCGTCGTGACCTGGCCGATGTAGGCGGCACCGCGCTGGCGGCCTTCGATCTTCAGGGCGACCACGCCGGCGGCGTGCAGCTTCGGCAGGATCGGCAGCGTGTTCAGGCTGGTCGGCTCCTCGAGCGCGTGGAAGACCTCGCCACCGACGTCGAAGCGGCCCTTGCACACCGTGGGGTAGCCGGCGGGCTCCTCGGCGTCGAAGCGATCGATCAGCACGCCGTTGAGCCGCACGCTGCGGCCGCCGTCGCCGTGCTCCTCCCAGCGCACGAACTGCGCCGGCGAGCACACGCCATGGCGGTTTGGCGAGGCGCCGGTGACGTAGCTGGAGAGCTGGCAGCGGCCTTCGACCATGATGCAGAGGCTGCCGAAGGCGAAGGCCTCCAGCGGCACCGGCGACGCCGCGCAGACGCGCTCCACCTGCGCCAGCGAGAGCACCCGCGGCAGCACCGCGCGGGCGATACCGAAGCGCTCGTGCATGTAGCGCAGCGCCGGTGCGGTGGTCGCCGAGCCCTGCACCGACAGGTGCCGTGGCAGGCCCGGGTGGCGTTTCGCCGCGTAGTCGAGCACCGCCATGTCGGCGGCGATGATGGCGTTCGCGCCGAGGTCGGCGGCGCGGTCGACGGCGCGCTGCCAGTGCGCGAGGCGCGCCGTCTCGGGGTAGGTGTTGAGCGCGATGTAGACCTTGCGGCCGAGGTCGCGGGCGGTGCGGATGCCGGTGGCGATCTCGGCATCGGTGAAGTTCAGGCCGGGGAAGGCGCGCGCATTGGTCTGGTCGCGGAAGCCGAGGTAGACGGCGTCGGCGCCGGCCTCGAGGGCGGTGTTGAGCGCGGGCAGGTTGCCGGCGGGGCAGACGAGTTCCATGGCGGGCATCGGGTCAGGGCGTCGGGGTGGGCGGCGTGGTCGCGAGCGAGGCCCAGAGCCGGGCCATGCGCTGTTCGACCGCGGGGTCGGGGCGGATCGGGCGGCTCCAGCCGCGGCGCGATTCCGACGGCCCCTTGCAGGTGGCGTCGAAGCCGATCTTGCCGCCGAGGTTCGGCTCGGGGCTGGAGAAATCGAGGTAGTCGATCGGTGAGCGTTCGACGATCAGGCTGTCGCGCGCCGGATCGGCGCGGGTGGCCAGCGCCCACAGCACGTCGCCCCAGTCGCGGACGTCGATGTCGTCGTCGACGACAATGACGTACTTGGTGTACGTGAACTGCCGCAGGTGGCTCCAGATGCCCATCATGATCCGCTGCGCATGGCCGGGGTACTGCTTGCGGATGGACACCACGGCGATGCGGTAGGAGCAGGCCTCGGGCGGCAGGTGGAAGTCGACGATCTCGGGGAACGCGCGCTGCAGCAGGGGCACGAAGACCTCGTTCAGCGCCATCGCCATCACGGACGGTTCGTCGTGCGGCGAGCGGCCCATGTAGCTGCCGTGGTAGATCGCGCCGCTGCGCAGCCGCATCGTCTCGACCGTGAATACCGGGAACTCGCCCTGCGCGTTGTAGTGGCCGGTGTGGTCGCCGAACGGGCCCTCCAGCGCGGTGTCGCCCGGATGGATGAAGCCCTCCAGCACGATCTCCGCCCCGGCCGCGGCGTCCAGCCCGGTGAGGCGGCTGTGCCAGACGCGCGTGCGTTCCCCGCGCAGCAGGCCGGCGAATTCGTACTCCCCCACGGTGTCCGGGATGGGGGCCACCGCGGCCAGCAGGGTGGCCGGGTCGACGCCGATGGACACCAGCAGCGGGAAGGGCTCGCCGGGACGGTCGGCGCACCAGTCGGCGAAATCGAGCGCACCGCCGCGGTGCGGCAACCAGCGCATGATCAGCCGCCGCGGTCCGATCACTTGCTGGCGGTAGATCGCGACGTTCTGCCGTTGCTTGCGGGTGCCGCGGGTGGTCACCAGGCCGAGCGTCAGCAGCGGGCCAGCGTCCTCGGGCCAGCAGGTCTGGATCGGCAGGCGGGCGAGGTCGATCTCGTCGCCCTGCAGCACAAGGTCGTTGAAGGCCGCCTCGGTCACGGTCTTCGGCGTCACGTGCGCCAGTTGGCCGAGTTCCGGCCATTGCGCGAGCGCCTCGCGCAGCGAGCCCGGCAGGCGCGGCTCGCGCAACGCGGCCAGCAGCTGGCCGAGTTCGCGCAGCGAGGCGATGGGGCGATCGCCGAGGGCGGCCTCGACGCGACGGCGGCTGCCGAACAGGTTGGCCAACATCGGGTGCGGGGACGTGCCCACGGCCGTCATCAGCAGGGCCGGCCCGTCGGCGCGCAGCGCCTCGCGGGCCAGCGCGGTCGTTTCCAGCACCGGGTCGAGCGGGGTCTCGACGCGACGTAGCTCGCCCGCGCGTTCGAGTCGGCGCAGGAAGCTCCTCAGCTCATGCATCGTCGCGCCGTGCCGCGTCGAACCGTGCCGCGTCGAGCCGACGTTCGAGGAAGGCGAAGTAGCCGTCGAGCATCGGGCTGTCGCCATGCTCGTCGAGCAGGAAGGGATTCATCAGGGTGTGGCGCAGGATGACGAGGCGGTCGTTGCCCTCGCCGGGTTCGGCTTCGAGCGCGTCGGCCGGCAGGCCGAGGGCGGCGAGCAGACGCGCGGTGTCGGCATCGCCCATGGCCTCGCGCTTCAAGGTGGTCACCGAGCCGAAGTACTCGCCCAGTTGCAGGGGTTTGCCGGGGTCGGCCGAGAGCGCGCGCTGCAGGGCGCGGACGAAGCGGTTCGCCGCGGCCAGGCGCGTGTTGCCACGCGGGTTGAAGGCGAGGCAGACCAGGTTGCTGTCCGGGCGGAAGGGCACGAGCGCCTGCACGCTGCCGGCCACGCGCCGGCAGAAGGCCTCGGCCTTGGCGACGAAAATTTCGGTGGCGCGCAGGCTCAAGGCCTGCAACTCGCCGAAGTGGCCAGCGTCGAGCGGCAGCACGCGCTGGGTCACGTAGACCGCGGCGGCATGGGCGCCGGCCTTCGAACCCTCAGGGATGTAACGGCCGAGGCTGCGGTGGCGGGCGAAGAAATCGCTTTCGCTGCCGGGTTGGAACACGTAGTCGGCTCCCTCGGCCAGCACGTCGATGGCGCGCTGGTCGCGGCACAGGAAGGCACCGGCACCGTACGGCAAGTAACCGAGCTTGTGCGGGTCGATGGTGATGCTGTCGACGTGCTGGAGTGCCGCGACCGCGGCCTGCACGTGCGGGGCGGGGAAGGCCGTAAAGCCTGCGGCCACGGTCGCGTGCGGACGCAACGTGCCGTCGGCCTCGCGGAACAGCGACGCGAGGTAGCCGCCCCAGGCGGCATCGACATGCACCGCGAAGCCCTGGCCGCGCGCCGCGCAGCGCTCGCGCAATTCGATCAGGCCGGCGATCGGGTCGATGGTGCCGAACTCGGTGCTGCCGAATACGCCGACCGCCATCAGCACCGGTTCGCCCACCGCGTGGCAGGCGTCGAGCGCGTCGGAAAGCGCATCGAGATCGAGGCGCATGGCGCGGCCGGGAATCAGCCGCAGCTGGTCGCGGCCGAGGCCCAGCAGCTTGCAGCCCTTGCTCCAGGAGTAGTGCGCGGTGCTCGGCGCGAACACCACTGGCGCGCGCAGCGCGGGATGCGCGGCGAGGAAGCCGGCGAGGCCGAGCTGTTCGAGCCGCTGCGTTTCCACGCGACGCGACCAGTCGCGCACCTCCCCCGGCGGCAGGGCCTCGCGCCAGGCTTTCCAGGCGATCCACAGCGCCAGGCTGTTCGCGGGGGGCAACTGGAACGCGGCGAGGTCGTCATCGGGCAGGCCGGGCAGGGGCACGCCGGCGGCGCGCAAGGCGACCGGAAAGGCCTTCAGCGCCAGCGCCAGGCGCAGGCCCTGCACATTGGCCAGGGTGCCGCCCGAGGTGAGATGACCGAAGGCGCAATCGGCGCGCAACGGGTCGGCGACGAAGCCCACCATCGCCGCCAGCTGCAACCCGGCCTTCAGCTCCAGGTCGATGGTCACCGGGGCCGATTCGACCGAGACGTTGTTCGGGTTGTAGGGCAGGGCCAGCATCTGCGCGGCGAGGCCGGGGATCAGCAGGTCGCTGACCATGTGGCCGATGTAGCGCGGGCTGTGGAAGGGCACGCTGCGCTTGAGCGCCGCCGACAGGCTGTGCAGCTCGCGGCGCAGCCGCGATTCGAAGGCGAGGAAGGCCGGCTGGCGGTTGGCCCCGGTGGGAATCACCGGGGCGTCCTCGGGGTGCAGGTTGCGCCGCCAGTAGACGTGGTCGCGCAGGAACTCGACGGTCAGCGATTCCAGCAGCGCATCGTTCTCGCCGTAGGGGCCGATGAAGCAGGCGTTGAGTTCGCGGTCGGCGGCCGGGTTCGTCGTCATCGTCGTCGGCGCTCAGCCCGGCCGTCCGTCGGCCCGTGGAACCAGGTAGATCCAGAGGTTGCGCAGTACCCAGGGCAGGAACACCAGCAGCCAGCCGGCGGCGCTGGCCTGCCACCAGGCCAGGGGCTGGTGGCTGAACTCGGCGCCGAAGCGGATCAGGGCCACCGCGTTCATGCCGAGGAAGGCGAAGGCCGCGACGCGGCCGAGCACCAGGGGCCGCCCGGAATGCCCGGCGGTGACGCGGGTGACCATGGCCACCAACAGGGTGCCGAAGCAGCCGACGGCCAGGGTGTGCAGGGGCAGGCTTCCCAAGGCATGGCCAAGGCCCAGGGCCGGAGCCAGGGCGTCCCAGGCGTACAGGGCCATCGCCAGCGGCCACCAGGCCAGGCCGACGAACAGCACCAGCAGCAGGGGCGGGGCCTTGCCGCGCGGCCACCAGCGCCAGAGCACGAGCACGCCCAGTACGGCGAGGCCGGCGTCGGCGAGGCCGCGCAGGATGCCCAGACCGAAGATCGGGGCGACGAGATGCACGATGGTGAGCGCCCAGAGCAGGCCGAGGATCCAGATCGGCCGCCACGGCACGTAGCCCTTCACCACATTGCCGGCGAAGAAGGGAAACACCCGGTGCGCCACCGTGGCGTAGACCGGCATCAGGAACCCCACGCCGCCGATCACCGCCATGACATGCAGCCAGAGCGGCGAGCCGCCGTGCAGCCACACGCCGAAACACAACACGCCGATCAGGCCGATCGACAGGGCGGCGAAGGCCGAACGGGCGTGCCAGTCGCCCATTCGCGCTTCGCGCAGCCAGCCAGCCAGCACGGCCATCGCACCGATCCAGCCGGCGAGGGTATTGAGCCAGCCGAAGTGCAGCAGCAGGCTCGATCCGCTGAAGGCCGCCGCCAGCGTGGCGGCCTGCCCGAGCAGCAGGCCGAGCCCGACCGGCAGGTAGTGCCAGCGCTTCGCTTCGCCGAGGCCCAGCCAGCGCGGGAACACGGTGAGCAGGAAGCCGAAGATGAAGGCCGGCAGCACCTGGTACTGCATCAGGAAAGCGTGCAGCCAGGCGGCGGGCATGCCCTCGATCGCGGCCTGCGACCAGCCCATCAGGTGGGCCAGCCACCAGACCATCGCCGCCAGCACATTGGTGGCACCGACGAAGAACAGGACGCGGTGCGGGGCGTCGGCAAGCGCGAATCGGGGCGGCGTGGGCAGCACGGCGGCCATGGGGATCTGGCGGGGCGGGGCGGAGGAAGCTCAAGGGTCGCGGCTCGGCGGCCGGCGCGCCCTGACGTGGATCAATCGCGCGGGTGGTGCAGGGCCGCGATGGCCCGCAGGTAGTCCTGCTCGCCGGCCTCGATGGCGGCCGCGCCGGCCCATCGGCGCAGCTCGGCGATCCGCGTTGCGAGCGCGGCGGCGGCCGCTTCCCCCGCGCTCAGCGCCAGCAATTCGTCGCAGGCCGCGCGCAGGGCGGCGACCGCCGCCCGGGACTGCGGGGTCAGGGCGAGCAGGCCGGCGTAGAGCGTCGGGTCGCCGGCCAGCAGCCGCATGCCGATGGCGAGATCGAGTTCGAAGGTCGGCGTGGCGCAGGTACGCAGTTCGGCCGGGGCCAGGCCGCTGCGCGCCAGGCCGAGCAGGTGAGCGAGGTGGGCCGCGTGGCCGAGGCCCTGGACCAGGGCGGCGCGGCGGTCGTGCTCCTCGGGCTCCAGGCGAACGCAGTCGGCCGCGGTGGCGGCGAGCAGGGCTTCGCACCAGGGACGCCATTGCCGCAGCCGGCCTTCGCAGACCACCAGGCGCTGGCCGCGCAGGTCCGGTGCTTCCGGCGGCGCGCACATCGGGTGCAGGCCGAGCACCTCGGCACCCGACGCCATCATCGCCGCCATCGGTGCGAGCTTGATCGAACAGAGGTCCATCCACAGTTGCGCCGGGGCGCGCGCCGGCGCCAGGCGCGCGAAGCGCCCGATCGCCGCCGTCGTGCCGGCCACCGGCGTGCAGAACACCAGCACATCGGCCCAGGCCGCCAGGGCGTCCGCCGCGTCGGCTTCGGGGTCGGCCGGATCATGCCCGCGGACCTCGGCGGCCAGCCCCGGGTGTGCCGCGAGAAAGCGGGCGAACCAGCGCCCGTAGCGGCCGGCCGAGCCGACGATGCCGATGCGGGCGCGGGCCGGGGAGGAGGGCATCGGGAGCTCCGATCGGGGACGGGTCGAGTCTGCCGGCCCCGGCCGCCGGGCTCCTTGCCGCAGATCAAGCGGCGCGGCGGGCCGTGCCGGCCACGGCGTGGGTGTTGACGAACGTCAGGATCGGCCCTACACTGGTGCCTGATGTTCGAACCCTCCGCCAACGCCCTGCGCCTCTTCCTGCACCTGCTGCTGGCGGCTTGCTTGCTGTTGCAGGCCAGTACGGCTTTGGCCCTGGGCACCCGGATGGCGGCCGGTGCCGCGACGGCCGCGGAAGCCCCGGTGCCGGCGGAAACCACCAGCGCCATGCCCTGCCATCCGGCCGACCCCGAAGCACGGCCCACCTCCGTTGCCAGTGACGCTGCGCACGCGGCGGATCGCGGCCATGCCTGCTGCGATGCAGCGAGCGGATTGTGCGAATGGGCCTGCACGCAGGCTCCCCACACCGGGGCACTCCCCGGCTTGGCGGTGCCGCCAGCGCATTTTCCCGCGCTCAGCGCAACCTTCTCCTCGACACGGCCGTCCTGGCCGGTGAGCACCCCGCTGCGCCCGCCTCTGGTCTGATCCCTTGCATCGAACGCCGCCCGCGACACTGCGGGCGGGACGTCTCGCGGGCTTCGGCCCACCTTGCACGGTATCCCCATGATGAACCCCCGTTTGCTGATGGCCACCCCGGCCCTCTTGGCGGCGTTGCTGCTGGCTGGGACATGCCGGGCGGCCACTGCCGGTGTGCCGGCGACCGTACCCGGAGCCACGCTCGACAGCCTGTTGGCGATCGCCCGCGAACGACACCCCGAGTTGCGCGCGATGCAGCACCAGGCCGAGGCCGCCACCCAGTTCCTCGACGCCGCCGGCACTTTGCCCGATCCGATGTTCGGCATCGAATTGCGCGACGTGACCAATGCCGCCAGCAACGGCGACTTCAGCCTGTCGCCGGCCCGTGTCGGCAGCACCCGTTACCGGGTCGGCCAGACCTTCCCGCCCTGGGGCCAGCGCAGGGCACAGCGTGCGGCAGCGCAGGCTGGGGCCGACGAGGCTGCGCACCGCGTGGATTCGACCTGGGCCGATCTGGCACTGCGCATCAAAACCGCCCATGCGCGCTGGCAGCAGGTGCATGCCACGCTCGACCAGACGCGGGAGATCGTCGCGCTGACCGAGCGCCTGGAGGCACTGGCCCAGACCCGTTACGCGAGCGGACTGGCACCGCAGCAGGATGCGATTCGTGCGCAGGTCGAACGCACAGCACTCGCCACCGAGATCGCAATGCTGGAAGCGGAGCGAGGGGCACTGGGCGCACGCCTGAACGGCCTGGTGGCGCGCCCCACCGATGCACCGCTGGCAGCACCGCAGGCCGAGCCGGCCCTGCCACCGGCTGCGCCGTCTGATTTCGCCACGCTGCGCGAGCGCATGCTGGCGCGCAATCCGCAACTGGCCGCCGAGGACGCGCGCATACGCGCCGCCGAGGGCAACAGGGAGGTCGTCCGCAGCAGGCGTTATCCGGAACTGACCGTCGGCGTGGCTCCGATGCAGATGCGCAACCGCATCGACGAATGGGAACTGATGATCGAAATCAGCATCCCCTTGCAGCGGGGCAGGCAGCGGGCCGAGGAACGCGAAGCACAGGCGCTGCTGGCGGCGGCGCAGGCGCGCAAGGACAGTGCCGCCAATGAATTGCTGGCGCAACTGGGCGAGCAGTGGGCGGCACTGACTGCGGCCCGCCACATCGAATCACTGACCCGCACCCGTCTGCTGCCGCAGGCGAGCCTGACGCTGCAGGCCGCACTTGCCGGCTACGAGACCGGCCAGGTGGACTTCGCCACCGTGCTGGATGCCCTTCGCCAGAACCGCGAGGCACAACTCAAGCTGATCGACACCCGTACCGAGGCACGCATACGGGTCGCCGAAATCGAGCGCCTGCTGGGAGAACGTCCATGAGCACCGAAATGCAAGGCGCAAGACGCAAGCCCCCCGTCCCTCATCTCACTGCCATGCCCGCCATCGGCGGGCGCGCC
>Ga0208370_100007_pt1 | contig 107777 bp, 107 predicted proteins | sample Subbio12Jun_QV11_FD_184822 | JGI IMG/M metagenome (GOLD analysis project Ga0208370, IMG submission 184822) | Serpentinite rock and fluid subsurface biosphere microbial communities from McLaughlin Reserve, California, USA -CR12Jun_QV11 (SPAdes) | ecosystem: Environmental > Terrestrial > Deep...
CGGGTGAATCTGCTTAATTCACCGCAAAAGAGACGTCTTTTCCTTTCCTAAGATACGGTCATTATATCCGTCAGCTTGCGGACAAACAAGCATGTCAACTAGTGGCCATTATGCGGGAGCTGAAACATTCCGGCAAGCAGAGAATGGTCTTCCAGAGGTCACTTATGTCCTGCCGGTACAGCACTAGGTCTTCTACTGCTTCCCCCGGGTCGGCGACTTCGTCGGCTAGGTCTGCCTCTAAGCCATAGTAGAGATGGTTATCCTGCACGACTTGCCGCCGGATATAGTTAATGCTTACTCTCCTACTTGTATAGACAACATAGGCTGCCAATCTGCAACGGTCTAGTGTGCGTAGTACAGAAATTTTGTCAAGCAGCAGGAGGAAGGTATCGTTGATTAGGTCCTCAACTTGGGTTCTGTCACGGACAACTTTCACTACGGCACGGCGGACGAGGCCGTAGTAGTCGCGGTAGAGCTCTAGCATAAAGGCCCGGTCATCAAGCACTCCGCCACTCCCCTTCCTGCCTTTTTGGGTCTAGCAAGTATCTATGCCATAGTACTTCGCCCCATACCATGGAAACCCTTTAGCGAATACCTTTGAGGCACGCGAAAGCCCGCCTAGAGAATGCGCTCTCGCGCTCTAGGTGGGCAAGCGATGGCCGGGTAACGCAGCCAGATTACCGACCTTTCAGCATGGACTTAACATGGGCTTCTAGCGCACTTAATCCGCCTGTCACTCCCGCACGGCTAATCTCTGCCGCAAAGCGAGCGTCGCCGGTTACAATGTAATCACCCTCGGCATAGAAAATCCCTTGCATACCACCCCTGATAAAGAATGTGTGCGGCTGCCCGTCGTCCTGCTTGCCCAGAAACAAAAGGTACTCACGCTCATTGAGCAGCCCGTCCATGCCGTCGCTCAGCCGGCTTACCTGCCGCATCTGTTGGATGAACCCCAGATTGCCAAGCTGAAAGATGACGATGTCCTCTTTGGGAGCTTCGCCTTTTATGACCCGAGACACCGTCGCGGTAACCGCAACAGCTGCCGGGCTGTACTGGGCACGGGATGTTACCTGCACGACTGCAATCAGCTTGGAACTAGCCGCCATCTCGGCGATAGTGGCGGAGCCGTCCATATATGTTGCTGTCACTACCGTCACATCAGCGGACTCCAATTGGCGCACGATAGATTCCCTGTCCAGTCTGGCTACCGGCACTTCTGTCGCCTGATGGCGCCCGAAAACTTGCCAAGCACCGGTAACAACCAGGATCGCGGCAAGCATACCACATACCCTTTTCATATATACACCTCCGTAAATGTCTTCACTTGATAAGACACTTGACGCAAAGAAAATGCAACGCCTCCGCAAAAAGAATTTTTTCTATCGCTTTGGCGTTGATTTGCTTATGGTGCGAGCGTCATGATGGCTTGTGCTAAGAGGCGGGTAGCTCGCAGTACTTCCTCCATGGTGTTTTCGTGGCCGCCTATCTCGATAAGCAGCGTGCGCGGATGCAGGTGCTGGTTGAAGCGACCGTGTTCACGCAACAATATGCCCCGGGAAAACCCGGCGTGCACGCTCTCTAGACTTTGCTGAAGAGCCAGAGCAAAGGCGTAGTTCTGACGCCAGTTGAGGTGTCCTAATGCTTCGTTTCTCCCTACAACAATCTTGACACGGGCGACCGACTGCCCGCCAATCGCTGTCGTAGTCAGCGAACGCGGTAGCCCGTCACGGTGCACGTCAAAAACAAAGTCAATTTGCGGGTATTCGCGCAGTGTTCTCGTGAGTGTCTGCAGGGAGCGTGTATACGATTGGTCAAAGGCTTGTCGCACATGGTCTTCGGCCGAGTGAATGACGGAGGCGCCGAGCTTTTCTAGCTCCTGCGCCAAGACTAGCCCTACGCGCACAATGGTTTGCTCCGGGTTGTTGTAGACGTGCGGCTGCCCGCTTTCGGGGACAAAAGACTCGCTGTTGTGGGTGTGGTAAAGAAAGATTAGGGGTGCCCGAGACGCATTTGGCGTAGGCGCGGGCGGGAGGTTGTTTATCGGCTCCGGCACTACAGGGACGGCGGGCGAAATAGTAAGGGGCGACACATCGGAGGCAAAGTCTACGGCCGCCAATCCGGCAATTCCCATGGCCAAGACGCGATGCGGCTCCTGCGTAACGATGCGGTCTGTTATGTACTCCAACAACTCAATCCAATAGGCACCTTCGCCGAGCGCTTCGTAGGCGGGGAGAGCTCCCTTGAGTAGCAACATCCACAGCACACTACCGGCTGTTTCCGCCCTTTCGGCAGATAGCAGCAACGGCCCGAGGGTGCCCCCTTGAGCCGGCGCGAATACCGGTATGTAGCTTTGCTTAAACACACTCACCCAGGGCCACAGTGACGCCGCCAGTAACAGTCCGAGAACCACGGCCAGACAATACACGACGGCTCTTTGGCGAAGGACTAGGATTCGCATGCTCCACCTCCCGCCTACTATGTATATGTTATGCGCGCCGCCGTGAGTATGTAAGTAGCGAGAAAGCTCACGCCTTCTCGCTTATGATTAGTATGATTCTGCCTCTAGAGGTAGTACAGAGTCTCCTGTAAGTCCAGTCTCGGATGCAGAGCTACATTGATGGCCCCTGCTAGCACCTTAGCCATGCCCTCGATAAGCGCATCGATTTCTTTTGGTGTCACCACCAAATCGCCAAGGTGCGGGGCAAGTACGTCTGCGATTAGCTCCGAGCGCATGTGGTCGCTTAACTTCAGGCTGCTTCCTCGTTTGCTCGCTACTGCTACCGCCGCATCTAGCGTGGCGTGGGCTATGGTTGCGGCATACACCACGGTGGGCACACCCACAGCAATGACCGGGACTCCTAGCGTCTCTTGAGAAAGGGCCTTGCGCCGGTTACCCAGCCCAGAACCAGGGTTGATGCCGGTATCGGCCATCTGAATGGTCGTGCCTACCCTCCCGACGTGATGCGAGGCTAAGGCGTCGATGGCCACCACCACGTGCGGCTTGACTTTCTCCACTACACCGGTGATAATCTCATAGGTCTCTATGCCGGTCAAGCCGAGCACGCCCGGAGCCACTGCGCATACTGAGGCAAACCCCTCCGCGAAGGACTCCGGAGCATGGGCTAGGAGATGCCTTGTCACCAGCAGCTCATTAACTACCTTGGGACCGAGTGCGTCTGGCGTAACATTCCAGTTACCTAGCCCCACGACGAGCGTAGTCCGCGGCTCTCCCGGCGGTAGGAGACGCGAAAGTTCTTCGGCAATTGTGCAGCTTAGGCCATGGCGCAACTCAGCGTCGCCCTCATGTACGCCTGGGCACTCCACCGTCACGTACGTCCCCGGCGGCTTGCCTAGCGTTCTTGCGCCGGTTTCGTTTTCCACGACTACTCTACTGATAGTGCCATAGGCAAACTCGCTCTTGGTCACAGATATGCCTGTGTCTTTGGAACCGGCACGCACGCGTTCCACGGCTAAGTCCGTGCGAGCGGATATGTCCTGCTCGACGGGGGTAATCGGCCTGCGCCGCAAGGCAGTCACCTACCTAATGGTAGTTGGCACTACCGTGTCGACTAGGCCTATCACCAGTGAGACTAGCAAAGCGCCCAGTATCCCTACATTAAACCCCGGCACAATCTGCCCAGCCAACCAGATGACTACTGCTGCCGAAAGAAAGCCCACAAACCCCCGGTTTTGGCGCGAAACCCTCTCGCCAAGCAGCGCCTCTGCCCCCCACCCAATGACGGCGATGGCAATGGCGGCCACGAGTGCACCCATCAGGGTAGCCTCAACTCCCGGCAAGACCATCGCCACCACCCATAGGGCAATGGCAGAAACGACAAAGCGCATAATTCCTCCTATCAATCCTTGTCACCTCCCTTTTTTTCTGCTAGAATCTGAGGGACACGCATAGTGTAACCGCTAGCTGATGCTGGTATCCATCCGTTGCCACAATCTGTTGGCTCGCTATTTTGAGGAGGTGAAACATAGGTGGCTAATACGAAATCTGCACTCAAAAGAATCAGAACAACCGCTAAGCGCAGGCTACGCAACCGTACGGTAAAGTCTTCGGTTCGCGCTGCTGTTCGCAAGTTCAACGACCTCACGTCGGTTGAAGCTCTGCGCACAGCCATGAGCGCTTTAGATAAAGCTGTCAGCAAGGGCGTTCTGCACCGCAACACCGCAGCTCGTAAGAAATCTCGCCTCGCTCATAAGCTAAACCGTTTGACCGTCAATCAATAGCGCTTGCCAACTATCTATCGCGAACGAAGAAGCCCTTGTCTTGCCAAACGGCTAGAACAAGGGCTTTTTTACAACTTCTCTCTCTAATCAGGGTAATCAATGAAATCAGGCTCTAAACTACGGGGTTACTTAGGATAACCAGAGCCTGATTAGCCTTATTGCCCTGATTAGGACTTAGATTGGGGAAATTGTCTACAACTTCTCCCTCTAATCAGGGTAATCAGTGGAATCAGGCTCTGTGGCCAGCTAACTATTAGCTAATTATGGTTGACGCTTTAGTGACTAAGCTATAATATATTAGCAAGCAAGTACGTGGGGGGTAGTCACATGCGGGTTAGCGCTACGGATTTACAGAACGCGTTTGGTAAGTACCTGTCGCTAGTGCAAAAAGAAGACATCATCATTGAAAGAAACGGCAAGATCGTAGCCAAGATGGTCGCATACAGCGGCGCAGACCCCCTTGTTATTCACGAGGGAAGCTATGGCTACAAAACGAGCCGAACGATTAGCTATGACGATTACCTAGCGTTAGTTGAATCGTCCGATCAACGTTACGAGCTTATCGGCGGAGAGGTGTACCTCTTGGCTTCGCCAAGCTTTACTCACCAAGTCGTAGTAAGTGAGATTGCGGCTCACTTCTATGCGTTTTTTAAGGGCAGGCCGTGCCGCGCCCTGACCGCACCGCTAGACGTGCGCCTATTTGGCTATGCCACGAAGTTTGAAGAGGACCCTAATGTAGTACAGCCAGACATTGTAGTGATTTGCGACGAGGATAAGGTTGATGCGAGCGGCAGGTATGAAGGCATCCCTACACTAATCGTGGAAGTCCTGTCCCCGACTACCAAAGGCAAGGATCTAGCCACTAAGCTACATTTATACATGAGAAGTGGGGTAGCGGAATACTGGGTTGTTGACCCCGAGCGCAAATGCATTTCGCAATACGTCTTTACCCCGGACAGGGATATAAACCATTTACAGACCATAGCCGACGGAGGAAGCATTGAGTCGGCTGTGCTTCAGGGCCTAGCTGTATCCTTAGGCGAAATCTGGCCGTAAGATGAACATCAAGCCTAGGCCAAATCACAGGCTGTATATCCAGATACTCCGTCAAATGTCGCCGGAAGAGAGACTACAAAAGGCCTTTGCTTTGTCTGACTTTTCGCGCCAACTCTTTGCTCATGGGTTGCGCCAAAGATTCCCGCACCTAACGGACGAGGGCTTTAGGATACTACTTTTGGAGAGACTTAGAAAATGTCACAATCGAAACTACTGAAGAACTGAGCTGATTAACGCCAGCTTACGTCCGTGGAGAGCTCGCGCAGCCGTAGCCAGCCAATGCAGGCAGATATGAAGCACAGCGCGCCTGCCAACAGAAACACGCTTCTTATGCCGAAAATGTCACCCGCAATGCCCGCAAGACCCATAGAAGCTAGCGTGACCACATTTACAAGCGCCGCAAAGCCCATTAGCACCCTGCCCCGGTACTCGTCGGGAATCACTTCTTGGAGGAGCGTCTGCACAGCTATGTACTGAAAAGCAACAAATATACCCTCCAACACCAGAACGACAATTGCGACCACTACAGACCTGCTAAAGGCAAAGGCAATGGTAGTCAAACTGAGAACCGTATAGGCCAAAGAGACAAGCGCGCCTTTGTGCTTAATGTTGCCTTTAGCGACAAATGCTAACGCTAGGGCGCCTATGATGCTACCCATGGATTCTGCCGAATACAGCGAGCCGAAACCTAAGACGTCGGCGTTAAGAGCATCTTTGGCGAATACAATCATCAAAGCGGTTAAGGCTCCGAAGCCAAACATAGATATAGTTTCCATTATGAGCAATGTCTTCACAGTGCGGTTCTTTGCCATATAGCCTGCCACATACTTAATCTCGGACCAATATAACGCTCTCGCGTTCCTCTCTTGATCGCGCGGCGGGCTTACAGCGGTGATGTGATAAACGCACATAGCGGAAAAAAGGTACGTAAGCGCATTAATGAAGAATGCGGCTTCGGTACCCCAAAGGCTTACCACCGCCCCCGCTAGGACGGGGCCCAAGACTGTGGCGACGTTCCCGCACAGACTCTGCAGCGAGTTGCCGGTCACTAGGTTCTCCTTGCCTACGATAGCGGGGAAGACACATTGGTAGGCACCGTCAAACAAGAGCCCTAGGATCGACAATATGACAAAAACCACATAGACCACCAATAGGTGTGCAGAAAACTCTATTAGGAACAGCATTAGGATTGCCCGCAAGAAGTCAGAGATAATCATTAGCCTTCGCCTGTCGGTTTTGTCTATAACAATCCCAACAAGGGGCGCAAACAGCACTGAGGAGGCGATGCCTATAATCCACAAGATGCTTACCGCCAAGGCTGACTCGGTTATGCTATAGATGAGCATGGTGGCGGCTATTATTCTACACCATCTTCCGGTTGCGGAAACTAGCGTAGCTGTCCAAATCCTAAGGAAGTCGCGGTTTCTAAGTAGCTCGTACTGTTTTATCGATAGCACTAAACCTCCATATATTCCTTTATCTCATCGATAAACATATTTTAGTGCGTTTACTCATCATCACGCCCATGTTGCTACCTCCTTCCATATATAGTCCCGAACATATGCGTTCGACGGAGTTCGGCCTTCTCCTGCAGAGATATCAAAGTCATGAATTACTGGGGAACAATCATCCTCTCCAGCGCAAAAGCGATATCGGCGCGGCCGCTCTTTCCTTTGTTATCGATGTCAAAGCAGCTTACTAGCAATTCCCTTAGTCGAGCGGGGTCAAAGGTGCTCGCCGCTGCTACTAGTTTCCCCGCCACGAACGGATGCCCACCCAAAGTCTTGGCTACTGCTTCGGCTGTTAGCCCTTCGTCTAGCATCTCGCGCGCGAGCAGCATTTGCCTAACGTGCCGCGCGAACACGGAGAGCACCATGAGGGGCTCTTCTCCGTCCTGCCACAGCTGTCTTAAGTGCCACAGCGCTTGTGCCTTGTTGTGCTGACTAAACGCGTCGGTAAAGAGAAACACCTTCGCTTCGGCAGAACGCGGGACAAGTGCCGCGACGTCAGCCAAAGATACTACTCCCGTGTAACCCTTAAAAGCCGCCAGCTTAGAGCTTTCTTGCCAAAGCTGCCGCACATGCGGCGTTTTTTCGTCTACCCCAATGAGGGTCAGTAGTTCTGCCGCGGCTCTTGCCTCAATGGACACGCCTAAGCGCTTTAGCTCCTTCTGCAACAGAGTCTCTGCATCGCGTAAAGCATCAGCCCGCTTAGCGGAAGTAAAGTCGTAGACTGCGCCGCACTTCTTTGCTGCCCCAGTGAGCTTCAGGCGCGCGTTTACTGCTGTAGCCTTACAGATTAGCGTCACCCCGGGGGGGAACGCCGCAAAGAGGCCCTGCAACCCTGCCACGTCCTCGCCTGCCTCATCTTCTGCTTCCAAACGCGCCCCCTTACTTTGGCGCGGGGTAAAGTAAGGGCAGTGTTCCACCCGCACGACCTTGCGCGCGGCCATAAATGGGGGAGTTGTCACTTCCTGTACCAGGCGCGACACAGGTGTGTTACGCGCGTCTAAATCAACTAAGTTGAGCGTCACCAGCGCCGCATCCATGCCCGCGAGCGCTACGCCCGTAATCAGCTTGGTGGCCTGCTCTACAAACCATTCCTCAGTGCCACAAAGGACATAGACTCCCAAGAGCGGCTTCTCGCGCAGGTCTTTCTGCAGTGTTTCGTAAAGCGTAAGTGCGGACACGCTGCCACCTCCCATAACGATAGACATAGACATAGTAGAAACTCTCGCGGACGCGAATGCGTACTGCCCCCTCGTCAGTTCGCTTGACCATAGCCTGTGCTGCTTCGAGCCTCGCCATCACGCTCGGGTCGGGGTGCCCATATCTGTTAGGCCCCACCGTGATAACCGCCACTGCCGGGCTCGTCGCTTGCAGGAACTCTGCGCCGGTTGAGGTGCGGCTGCCGTGGTGCGCAACCTTAAGCACATGTACGGGCGCGAGGCGAGAGTACATCTGCCGCTCGGCGAATAACCCGATATCTGCGGCAAACAGGGCGCGGAAGCTACCTTCTGTGAGCCACAGCACGACCGAACGGTGGTTAAGGTCAGCGCCGCCTGTGTCCGGAGACTGCCAAGCGGCAATACTCGTATTACCGACGCGCAGGCGGAAGCTACCGCTAAGCGGCTTGGCTATCGCAAGCTCGGGCGCTCCGTCCGGACCCACGTACACGCGGCTGACTTGCACAGCTTCGGCTACGGTAGCTAAGCCGCCTACATGGTCGGCATGGGTGTGGGTAATCATTACTGCGCGGATGCTGTTTATCCCCTGTGAGCGCAGGTAAGGCACGACTACTCTGCTCGCGGCGTCCTCGGTAGCGGTATCGATAAAGTAGTGTCGTCCGCCAAGACTAAGGTGTATCGCGTCGGCGTTGCCTACGGCGAGAAAAGTAATTGTTGTGTCCTTAGGATACAGCACTGTCGGTAGCACGAGCAAGGCACAGGCCACAAAGACTGCTCCGCTTGCACCTCCCCTGCCCCACTTAGCGCGCAGCCAAGGCAGCATAGCTAGTACGAAGTAGTAAGCAACTCCCGCCATAAGCGGCAGGCTCAGCAGGTGATACGAGGCATATGGTAGCTCGGCGATAACGCTGACAATCCCGGCAGTTAAGGCGGCAAGGAGGTTAAATAACCAGATGAGCACATCCCCCACCACAGGCAGCGCGCCAAACACCCCAATGACAAAGGCTCCGCCCACTAAGAGCGACGATAGAGGCACGAGCGCTAAGTTCGCTGGCAAGCCATAGAGCGGCCAAGCAGAGAAGAAAGCTAGCACCACGGGCGCCGTCGCCAACTGAGCCGCCAAACTTGTAGCTAGTATCCCCTTAACTAGCTTTGGTGCGGGAAGCCAAGTCATAAAGACAGGGGTTAGGAGAATGAGACCTGCCGTAGCAGCAAAGGACAGGATAAAACCTGGGTCGGCCGCGCCAAGCGGCATTACCAAGAGCATGGCGGCGGCGACGAGCGCGAGGATGTTAATGGGCTCGGTGTCCCGTAGAGTGATTTTCGCGACTGCACCAAGTGCAAAGCTGAGTGCCGCGCGCCAAGCGGAAAGCACACCCCCGAGGAGAATCGCGTAGAGAATGGCAAAAAGCGCGGCAAACAGCAGCGAGGCTTGAAACCCCGCGACTTTGCGCAGGCAAAAGTACAACGCCCCCGCCAAGATGGCGACATGCATTCCCGATACCGACAAAATGTGGTTAACCCCGGCCTTGCGCCACGCGTCTTCGTCAGCCCGCGTTAGCCCGCGCCTGTCGCCTAGCGCGAGTGCCAAACCGAGACCCCGTGCCCTCTCATCGAGTTGATTCAAATTATGCGTCATAGCCGCACGCATGCGGCCTAGCAGTGTAGGGCGCAGTGTAGCCCTTACTTCCATGCGGCGAGCAAAAAGTAGACCGGCTACCCCCTGCCGCTCTAAGACGGCGGCAAAGTCTAGTTCACCCGGATTAAGCGGCGGACGAGGCTGCCGAATTTCACCGGCAACCTCAACTATTGTCCTGTCGCGCCACGGCTCCTCTGCATACATGCGTAGCACCCGTCCGCTACCTTGAACTCTCACCATCCCACGGTAACTACCGCTCGGTAGGCGCGTCGGCGTATCGAGCGTTAGCACGGAGGCTGTAAAGTGGTCGTGGTCGCCTATAGCTACCGGTGGCAAAAAATACGCGCGGGCAAAGCCAGCACCTAAGGCTATGAGAGCGGCTATCACTAACACAATGCTACGACGCCGATAACTGCACCATAACACGGACGCAAACAAGAGCGGCATAACCCAGTATGCGCTATGTATGGCGGCGCTTACTCCGGCGACTACCGACAACGACAACAATAGCACGGGCTGCAAACTCAACACCCCCACCATTGTTTTCGGTGGGGGTGCGAGTTTACCTGCAATATAGCCTTCCGTTTCTGCGCTTAGACTACGCGTTCTCCGGTAGCACAATGACCGAGACTCCGTCCGGCACGACTGTTACCGAGGCGTCGCGCCCCTTAATCGCGTAAGCTGTTTGCAGCGCGTCGGCCAGCGAATATGAGTGGATCATGTGCATGTCTCTAACCATTTGCGGGTCGCACTGGTCGGTAACCAAGATTACTTGGTGGTTCTGTACTATACGCGCCAAAATCTGCGACTCCCATTGGTCCGGAATTGTTTCTTCCATAGGGATTTGCATGATCTCGTCATGGATAGCTTTCGCCGAAGGGTTCTTTAAGAAAGTTTCGTAGAAGTCTTGACCACCATGACCGTCGTTGCAGGCGGCGGCAATGATAATTACCGCGTCTTTATTGGCCGTAGCCTCAGCCGCTGTCATCCCCTTTACGGCTTGATAGATGTTTTGGTCTAGCGGATAACCGCCATTTGACGTAATGACGATATCGGCTGGTTTGGCACGCACGCTCGCTAGAGTCGTGACGAACTCGCAGCCCTGTAAGTGAGCGGCTTCCATATGACCGGCAAAGGCCTTAATAATCCTCTTTTCGGCATCGATGACGACATTCAAGATAAACGCTAAGTTCACGGCTTTGGCCGCATAAAGCATGTCTATATGGATGGGGTTGCCGTCAAGGATGCCGGCTCGCGCCTTGGGGCTGCCGATAAACTGCGCACAGTGGTTAGCGAGCACGGTAGTCGCCGAGGCCACGCCGGGCATAACGCTCTTGCGTCCGCCGGAAAAGCCGGCGAAGAAGTGCGGCTCAATAAACCCTTCGGATATTAACAGGTCGGCTTCGACGGCAAGCCTGTTCAGCACTAGCCTACCGCCGGAAGGGAGAGTTCCTACCTCGACTAAGCTCGCCTCGTCCCTGCAGTCGTGGTTTACCAAGCGCTCATTTTGTACAATCGTTTCGCCAAACTTGTTAAGCATCTCTGCGGGCGTAGTCAGCCTGTGAAAACCTGTCGCAATCAAGATAGTGATGTCTGCCTGCGGGTTCCCCTCCCGCACCTCAGCCAAAAGGAGCGGCAAGGTGATTTTGCTTGGCACCGGTCTGGTGTGATCACTTGTAATAATCACTATGCGGGCCTTGCCCTTGGCCAGCTCGCGCAAGCGCGGCGAACCTATGGGGTGCTCTAGAGCTTGCCTGACCAAGTCAGCTTGGCTGGCGGCTGGCGTATAGTGATGCGCCTGTGATTCCAGCACTCCGACAAGGTTCTGGTCATCTACCGTAAGGTCAACAAAGCCCCTAGAGTAAGGTATTTTTACTACGGCCATCTCTCCCCCTCCTCTTAACAAACTACGCGAGGTCAAAGATTTTGCCTGGGTTCATAATGTTGTTGGGATCCCAAGCACTCTTGATGGCTTTCATTAAGTTAAGCTCAACCGGGTCCATGTTCTCGAGCATATATTCTTTGCGCTTTAACCCAATGCCATGCTCGCCGCTAATCTTGCCGCCCAAGGCTTTTGTCGCGGCGTACAGCTCACGCAACGCCTGCGGCAGCATTTCGCGCCAATGCTCCATTGTGTGTGCTGGGTTCTTCACCAGCGTCGCATGCAGGTTCCCATCACCGGCGTGCCCATAGCACGGAATCTTAATGTCGTACTTCGCCTGGAGCCGCTCTAGCTCCGGTATCAGGTCAGGAATCGCGGCAATGGGCACTACGATGTCTTCAAGGCTCTGCACCGGCGACACCACTTTGAAAGCCTCGGCAATGTTGCGGCGCACACTCCAGATGCGCTCTTGCGTAGTGTAATTATCGGCGACGTAGACTTCGATAGCGCCGTGCTCCATGCACAAGTCGCCGACTGCCTCTGTTTCTAGGTCGACTTGCTCTTGGTTTGTCCCGTCGATTTCAAACAGCAGCATGGCCCCGGCTTGCTGGTAAGGCAGGCTCTCATTTAAGTAGTTGCACGATGTCTGTACGGAAAGTTTGTCCATAAACTCTATTCCGGTTGGGATGGTCCCTTTTGCCATAACAACCGGCACTGTGTCGATAGCTTCCTTAGGCGTCTTGTAGAGCACCAGTAGGTTCGACTTAGCGGTCGGCAGGCCGGTCAGCTTAAGCGTCGCACTGGTGACGATGCCTAAAGTTCCTTCCGAGCCTACCACGAGCTGCTTTAGGTCGTAGCCGGTTACGTCCTTAGTGAGCTTGCCGCCTAGCTTGACCACGTCGCCTAACGGCGTAACCAACTCCATGCCCATGACATACCGTCCGGTTACCCCGTACTTAACAGCCTTGCCTCCGCCGGCATTTTCGGCAATGTTCCCGCCCAAGAAGCAGGTTTCTAGGCTCATCGGGTATCCCGCATAGAACAGCCCTTTCTCTTTGATCAGGGCGTTGATGTCATTCGTTACGATACCGGCTTCGGCCGTAATCGTCATGTTAGCATAGTCTATGTCTAGGACCTTGTTCATTTTCTCAACCGACAGCAAGATGCCCCCGAAAACAGGGATTGCCCCGCCGGAGAGACCGCTGCCCGCGCCGCGCGGCGTAATGGGGATGAGTTCACGATTCGCGAGCTTAACAATGGCGGCAATTTCCGCGGTAGTGCTTGGCGTTACCACCACGTCGGGCATGCGTCCGTACTCCGCCTTGTTAGTTTCATCGTGCGAGTAGGCCTCCATCCGCTCCTCGTCGGTAATTACGTTCTTGGCCCCGACAATTCGCCTAAGCTCGTCTACGACCTTGGCTGTAACAGCATTGTAGCGCACCTACTTGCCCTCCTTTTTGCAGTTTTCTAGCTTGGCGTTAAGCAGCGGCACAACCTCAAATAGGTTGCCAACGATGCCAAAGTCTGCGACTTGGAATATATTCGCATCCGGGTCTTGGTTAATCGCGACAATGCACTCCGAGGTCTTGATACCCGCTAAGTGCTGAATGGAGCCTGATACCCCGGCACAAACGTAGAGCTTCGGCGAGATGGTCTTGCCGCTTAGCCCGATTTGATGTGGGTACGTGAGCCAGCCGCGGTCTACGGCATCGCGTGTGCCGCCGATTGCGCCCCCTAATTGACGAGCTAGCTCGCGCAGCAGGCCAAAGTTCTCGGCCTTCTTCATGCCTTTTCCGCCGGCCACTACCACGTCGGCTTCCTCTATACCTGCCAAACCTTCTTCATAAGGCCTTAGCCCCAAGACTTTGACGCGGTCGTCGTAGTGCTCATCGAGCATGGTGATGCGCGTAATGTGGCCTTGCCGGGTGGAATCTAGCGGTAAAGGCTTGCTCGACTTCGGCCGTACAGTGGCCATCTGCGGCCAATGGTTAGGAGACTTAATCGTCGCCATAATGTTGCCGCCAATCGCCGGGCGAGTTTGGAGCAGGAGCCTTGTGCCCTCTTCAATATCGAGTTCGGTGCAGTCGGCCGTAAGACCCGCGGTAACCTTTATCGCCACATGGGGCATTAAGGTGCGGCCGGTAGAGGTAGCTGCGGCCAAGATGGTGTGCGGTTTGTACCGCCTGATTAGGTCTGCCAGGACGTTGCTATGCGTTTCTACGACAAACTTGTTCAGCCGCGGGTCGTCGACGACGTATACCTCATCCGCGCCACGAGCTATGAGTTCGCGGAGCGCTTCGTCACTGACGTTACCTGCTAATAACAGCGAGCATAGCTTCGTCTCCAGCTTATCGGCGAGCTTGCGGCCGCGACTTAGCAGTTCGAAAGAGACCTCCCGCAGGCGTCCATTGCTTTGCTCGGCTAGCGTCCAAACGTAGGGCATGTTCTCTTCCTCCTAAACCAGCTTCTTTTCTTTGAGAAAGTCAAGCAAAGTGTCGACGGCGCTGTTTAGCGCTTCTTCGCCTACAGCCTTTACCAGCTTACCGCCACGCGTTACTTTTGGATAGCCAATGCGGACAACTTTTGTGGGCGAACCGCGCAGGCCTAGCTTGCCTTCGTCTAAGGCGAGCGCTTCTGCCGATATGGTGCGCAGAGTATAGGCTCGCGCCTTCTTCTTGCCCCGCAGCGTCGGCAAGCGAGGATTGCTAATCTCTTTAACGACCGTAAGCAGCGCCGGTAAGGGCATTTCTAAAATTTGGTACCCCTCTTCAACCAGCCGTTCTACTACGATGCCCTCTGCGCTGATTGAGTCAATCCTGCTGACGTAAGTGGCTAATGGTAAGTCTAACCAAGCGGCGATGCCCGGGCCGACCTGCCCGGTGTCGCCGTCCGTCGCCCTCTCGCCGGTGAGGATAAGGTCAAAGCTACCAACTTGCTTAATTGCTTCGGATAAAGTATACGAAGTCGCCCAAGTATCGGCCCCGGCAAATTTCTTATCGGTGATTAAAACTGCTTCGTCGCAACCCATAGCAATAGCCTCTTTTAGCGCCTTGGCCGCGGCCGGAGGGCCCATTGTGCAGACAGTGACACTGCCGCCGTGCTGCTCTCTTAGTAGCAAGCCGGTTTCAATGGCATACAAGTCGAGTGGGTTGATGACGCTGGCTACGCCTTCGCGAATCATCGTCCCGGTTTCCTTGTCCATTTTGACGTCGCTAGTTTCCGGCACTTGTTTAATTGGAATACAAATGTTCACTACTATGCCTCCTATGCAGTAGAATCGGCATCACTTCGGGAAATCTCGTCCCGCAAGAGCTCTGCTTCGACAAACTCGAGGTGCGCAATCATAGCTAGGCGGGCCCCTGCGCTGTCGGAACGTCTTACGGCATTAAACACATTCTGGTGCTGCTCATACAGCAGTTGGCGATTATGCGGGTTATGAAACAGGTGCTGCCTGCTAGTGCGCATGTTGTGCACGACTAAGTCGTAGATGAGACTCATAGTTTTTGACAACATGGTGTTTCGCGCGGCTTCCACTATAGCGCGATGAAACAAGCCGTCATTCTCCTCACCTAGGACGTCGCGCTCTAGGTCACGCTGCATCTGCAAAAGCGCATGTTCAATCTTCTCGAGGTCGTGGCGGTCAGCCCGCTGTGCGGCCAGTTCTGCCGCAGCTACTTCAAGGATTTTGCGCATCTCCAGCATATCAAGGCTTGTTCGGCGCTCGAAGGCTAGGAGTAAAGCCAAGTGCTCGGCAAAAGCGTGTTCGCTGACCTCTGCCACAAATGTCCCTTCGCCCTGTCTGCTCTCGACCACGCCCACAAACTCGAGCGCGCTTAAGGCCTCACGTACGGCAGCCCGACTCACTTGCAGTAGGTCTGCCAGTTCGCGCTCAGACACCAGCCTGTCGCCCGGTCTGAGGTTGCCTGCCCGTATGTGCGCCTGAATTTGCTCAGCCACTTGTCTGTAGACACGCTTCGTTTTAATGGGCTTAAACACCGCTACTCCCGCCTTCTTGGTTCATGGCGATACGCCATATCATCAGGTGGCCTGACCATTTTACGCAACAATTTTATCTGACTGCCTTGTTCCCGTCAACAGCACCTCGGAGCCATTGTGAACACAATACGTGTGTAATACTGCTTTAACATCTAATCGATAAAATGCAGAAGGCTGTGATAAGGGCCTATATTTGCAGGAAAGAAGGAAGCATATGCGACACTCGGTTATTACTAAAGTGGTTAGTGCTACGCTGCTGGTGCTTACGGCTATTTTATTGGTTGCTTATTACCGCGTGAGTGTGGTAGGGAGTAAAGATGCCAAAGCGCGGCAGTTAACCTCCAACAGCTTGGAGGCACTACACGAACTGCAGGGGGCCGGCTTTACTCTTACGCGCATTAAGGTCGATATTCGTGACGCCATCCTCGATCCGCAGCGGTTTACGTTCTATGAAAGCCGGATCTTGACACAGGCTGAGGACTTAACCAACCACATAGCACGACTAGAAGGGCACGTCCTGACACCGGAAGTTGCCGCTCTTACCTCAACCCTGCAGAGTGAACTGGCTGCTTTTCATGATCTAGGCGGGCGCATCCTCGCTTACGGTCGTGCCCGCAACATGCGTGCAGCCACGTCTCTGCTCCTTGCGGAGTATATCCCGGCCGGCGAGAGCATCCTTGAGTCGTTACAGCTAATTGAGGGTCACTATAAACATGCTTCCGCCGCAGCTTTAGCCAGCCTGCGCACCTCCGCTGCCACCGCTAACCGTATGACATATCTGAATGTAGTTTTCAGCTGCCTAGCGGCGCTGGCGGTAATTATCTACATATATGCAAGCATAGTGCGGCCGGTCATTCGGATTAAGAACGAAGTCGGCAGATTAGCGGCAGGCGACCTGACTTCCACCTATCAGGCGTTAAGCGATCGCAGCGAAATTGGCGACCTCTCGCGCTCGCTATGCGCGACAATCACAAATCTACGAGCTCTTGTCTCTTCCGTGCAGACCGCGAGTCAGTCAGTTGCGGCCAGCGCCTTAGGCCTAAGTAGCTCCATTAAAGAAGTAGCCACCGGCAATGACAACCAAGTCGGTATCACTAAAGAGATATCTCAAACCATAGAGCACTTGGCGGGCGCAACGCAAGAGATCGCCGCTAATGCCCAGAACGCCGCGGCTGCCGGAGCAACGGCAAGAGAGGTTGCCCAAGCGGGTACCCTGAAGATTGGCAAGGCTATCGACACGCTTAAAACTGTACAGGAGAGTGTGCTCAGCCTTTCCTCTGTTTCCAACCAAATTGGGGGCATGGCGGCAGTCATCGGCGATATCGCCGACCAGACCAATCTGCTCTCTCTTAACGCCGCGATTGAGGCCGCGCGCGCGGGTGAGCACGGGCGCAGCTTCGCCGTGGTTGCCGACGCAGTGCGCAGCTTAGCTGAACAGAGCCGTCGGTCCACGAAAGAGATAAGAGACTTGACGAGTACCATCCTCCAGCAAATCGACGCCGCTATCGCGCTGAGTACGCAAGGGGCCGAAGGTGCTACAGGGGCGCAAGCAGCGTTAACGGGCATTATCACCAACATTAACGACATTGCGTTGACCATCGAGGGCATATCTGCGGTGAGCGAAGAACAGGCTGCCGCTGCTAACGAAGTAGCAGCTTCTATGGATAATTTCAGCTCCATAACCCACCAAGTTGCCTCATCTTCGCGGGAGACCTCGCTTGCGGCACAACAACTAAGCGCCTTGGCCGACGAGCTACAGCAGACAGCCGACCAATTTCGCCTGTAGTTCTCGGGAACGCGTGAAACTCCCGCCCTGCTCCTGCGTATAGCAAGGTGAATTCAGAAAGGCAAGGTGATAGGCATGGCAGAAGTATTGCTGTGGATGTGTCTTGGGTTAATTAACTTGCGTATTGATCTGCTCAGGTCGCGCCCGTTGCAGTTTTTGCGCGGGCAGGTATGGCGGTTAGCGGTCGGGGTACCGTTATGCTGGCTATGGGTGTATTTGACGTTGCCCGCTTTGGTCCCGTGGGTGGGCTACACGGTGGTCCTGCTCCCCTTGACTATCAACGCTTTCTATACACTGCTAGAGGTCCTCGTAGGCGGGGCGAAAAAAGACAAGGCCACCGCGCGCTTTACGGGAGCGCTACTGACGGCCTCCCTCCTTGTGACCCTATATCTTAACTTTCTTGTCGTGCCGCATAGGGCAACGGACTTGCGCGATGTGCCCGTCGTCACTGTGTCCGACGTGCCAGCGCCTGTTATGAACCTTGAGCATATCAGACTCGTGCCCTACGAAAACGCGCTGTGGCGCGCACAGAAGGTGCTCGGAGCCATGGGTGCGGGGTTTGAGATCGGGCACCTAAACATCCAGCTTGTCGACGGCGAGTTGTATTGGGTAGGACCCGTGGACTTTCGCGGCCTCTTACGCTGGTTTAACTTCCGCGAAGCACCCGGATACGTTATAGTAGATGCAGAAGATGCTGGGGTGCCAGCAGAGTTTCGAGCCTCGCCCATGCGCTACACTGTCGGCGCGTACTTTGGCAGCGATTTGCGCCGACACATCTATGGTCAACACAGAGATGTACTGCTGCTTGACCCAAGCTTTGAGCTAGATGACGAGGCAAATCCGCGCTGGGTAATGAGCATTGGCAAGCCGACCGTCGGGAAAACCGGCACTGTAGTAACCGGGGTTGTCATAGTAGACCCGGCTACCGGCGAAATGCAGGAGTATGCCCTAGATGCTGTGCCGACGTGGGTAGACCAGGTAATCCCTGAGTTCATTGCCGAAAAGCATAACGATTGGTTCGGTCGTTTCGTGCATGGCTACTGGAACTCCCTCTTCACGAAGCGCGACATGCACCTGCCCACTGCTTGGGAAGGTGCCAGCGACGTGTTCGGCGTGGTTGGGCCCGACGGGAGATTTTATTGGTTTACCGGTCACACGGCAGCCGCAGGCCGCGATGATTCGCTGATGGGCTACACTATGATGGACGGGCGCACGGGCGAAATCACCTACTATCGCTATGCCGTCGGCTTCTTTAACGAAGCAGCGGCAGTATCATCGGTTAATGCCGCAGTAGCTGACTTTGTGGGCTGGCATGGCTCGCAGCCCCTCTTGTATAACCTTTACGGAGCCGAGTCGTACGTGGTACCGGTGCTCTCTGACACCAACATCTTAAAGGCCGTGGGTATAGTGAATGCCCGCACCGGACGGACCATTGTCGAGCCGACCTTGCTAAGAGCCGTGCTGGCCTACAAGCAGTATCTGGGGCAAGGTTTAGGTGCGGTGGTGCCCACCGATGTCGCGCTCCTTGAGAGCTTAGAGGGGAAAGTTTTGCGTGTCGGTGCAGCCACAACCGAAGGTACCACGTTGTTCTACTTCCGCTTGGAAGCCTCCGGCCGCACATTTACCGCAACTGCAGCCCTTAGCCCTCACGTAGCTTTGACGCAGCCCGGTGACCGCGTGGCGATTTCATATCTCGACACTGCCGAAGAAGCTGTCCCCTTGGCTGCGTTTCGTAACCTAGAACTAAGTAGGCCCTGAAGCAAAAGGAAGCAAAAGGGACGGAGCTTTTTGCTTCGCGAGGAACGTGCGGACAGTGAAAGTGAAGGAGGACCCTAACGTGGATAAGTCAAACCGGCCGCCTGATGCTCCATGGTTTGTAGGATTTGGAGCGTTCTTAATCGCATTGTCTCTTCATGTCTTCGTATCAAACCAGCTGAGAGGGCAGGCAGAACTTCTTAGCGCGTCAATATTTAGTGCCCTCGCAATCATGCTATCGTCTGCCATGCTCGCTGGAAGATGCCATTGGCGTCATCCTCGTCGAACAATGGTGTCTGTGCTTCTGTTTGCTTTCGTTGGAGCCAGCCTGTTCGTAGTGGATTCGCCGGTTTTGTGGTGGGTTTGGGTTGGTCTTGGAGCATTTGCGGGAACCTCGTTTGTCCTGATGCTCCAAGCAATAGGGGATTGCATGCAAAGCGATGATCCAAATGCTGTCCCGATGGACGATGCTTTAGGGATAGCAGACGACAGCGGCAGGACTTTGGATGAAAGTAGCAGTCCCGATAGGGCTAATTAATGAAGCAGATTAAAGCTAGCGACAGCATCTATAAACTTGCTACCGACCACCCGGAAATCGTCCATATCATGGTCGAGCTCGGCTTTAAGGACATCACCCTGCCGGGCATGTTGCAGACGGTAGGACGCATAATGACCTTGGAGAAAGGCTCCAAGGTCAAGAGGATACCCATGTCGCACATCAGAGAGTGCTTCAGGCAACGTGGTTTCGAGCTGAACGAAGAATGAGAAGAAAAGGGATGAAGCAAAAAGCTCCGTCCCTTTTGCTTCTACGGTGCCCTCACTGCGAACCGGTATAAACCCCGAGTCTCACAGTAGTAATAGCATATCCATGCTATGATCTGTGACGCGTGAAAGAACAGATTCCTATAGTGAAGGATTGGTCCTGCCGTAAAGAACGCCCCCACTAGCAGTAGCAGCGTTATGAGGAACATGCCTTTATGCAGAGACCTGTCAGTCCTGAGGAAAGCGCTAACGTAAACCGTCAGAGACATAAAGATATGTGATAAGGGAATCATAAACAGCAATGCGTTCCCCTGGATCTGTGAGTAGGTGCTCAGGCTAGTTATGAGCCCAAACAGCAAGATAACCTTAGCGCGAAATCGATACCTTGCTACAAAGGTAGAGGCGTCTGCCTCTGGTCCTAGTTGTCCTAGCACCAACAAGAATATGGACGCAAAAGCTAAAACAAAGATGGGGCCAGCTAACATGCTGATTAGGAAGGGACCCGATAAATCACCAAATCCTCTCAATAATGCCGATAAAAAACCATCGAGTAATGCGAGGGAATAGTTGCTGAGGAGAACCACAGCAATGAGGGCTACTGCAAATACTCTCCTCCATGAACTTCTAGTACTCATACAACACCTCTAATGTTTCTTTAGTCAACGCGATTTTGAGCTGAATGAAGAATGAGAAGAAGAGGGATGAAGCAAAAGCTCCGTCCCTTTTGCTTCAGCGGAAGTCGTCCATGAATCTTTTGGCACTCTGGGGGTCGAGCGGCAAGTCGGCGAGTGGTGGATTGGCGCAGAGCATCGGGTGCAGAGCGGCATATTCTGCTTGCTCCCTCCTGTATATGACACCGAGCGGGATACGCTCGCCCCACTCCTCGGCGGTCTGACGCGCTTGTGCGATATCCGTGGGGTCGTACTGGGGGAGCACATAATAGACCCTCTCTTTGTACCACTTGAAGGTGTTCACCTTGTTAAATGAAGGGCACGTCTGGAGGATGTCTAGCAGAGCGTAACCGCGATAGGAGATGGCCTCTGCGATAAGTGAGGCAAGCTGCTTTTTGTCGGCGAAAAAACCGCGCGCCACAAACCCCGCACCAAGACTTAAGGCCACGGCTAGGGGGTTAAGCGGCTGCATTTGCACGCCGTCAAATTGTAGCTCGGTCTTTTGTTGCTTGGCGGTAGTGGGCGAAGCCTGACCTTTCGTCAAGCCATAGACTTGGTTATTGTGGACAATATGCGTAATATCTAGGTTGCGGCGCACGGCATGGATAAAATGGTTGCCGCCTTCGCCATAGGAACAGCCGTCACCACTTTCGACTATGACCGTAAGCTCCTTGTTGGCTAGCTTAATGCCTATACCTGCGGGGAGGGAACGTCCGTGGAGGCCGTTAAACATATTGGCCGTGATGTACTGCGGGGTTTTGGCCGCCTGCCCGATGCCTGAAGCTATAACTACCCGATGCGGTTCTAGATTAAGAGAGATTAGCGCGTCTCTTAGCGCTTCGAGTATGCCAAAATTCCCGCAGCCGGGGCACCACGCCGTGTCCTTACTGACAGTAAACACTTACAGCACCTCCCTTTTCAACGCGGCTAGCACTTCGTCTTTACTCCACTGCCTGCCGTCGTACTTAAGCAGGCTTACGTTGCAGATTAGCCCGGCGTACTGCTTAATTAAGCCGGCGAGCTGACCTGTTGAGTTCTGCTCGAGGTTTACTAGCTTCTCCGCTCTGCGCGCGTAAAGCGCAAGCAACTTAGTTGGCAGCGGATATATGTCCCCGAAGACCAAGGCCCCCAAAGCATGCCCTGCTTTGTTTAGTGTCAACACTGCTTCCTTTACCGCCCCATACGTCGAACCCCAGCACACAAGCAAGGTTCTTGGCTCCTCACAGCCGATATACTCAGGCTCCAAGTGATCGGCGGCTAAGCAAGCTACCTTTCTTTGTCGCTTTTCCACCATTGCTTGCCGCACGGCGGCAGCTTCCGTTATCCGTCCGGCTTCGTCGTGCTCGTCGCTGTCGAGGTACACGAGCTTACCCGCAAATCTTCCTGGTACAATGCGCGGCGATAAGCCGCTTGCCGTCAACTCGTAGCGCAAATATTCCCCGACAGCAGGCTCGCTGACCAAATGCCGTTCGATGCTTACCGCGGAAAAGTCGAATGGCTCTACGGTCTCTGTGTAGTCCGCCAAGTATTGGTCGGTCAACAGGAACACCGGTATTTGATACTTCTCTGCTAGGTTAAAGGCTCTAACCGTCTGGTAAAACGCATCCGCCGGGTGCCGCAGGGCAGTTACTAGGCGCGGAAACTCACCGTGTCCCGCGTGTATGACAAAGTTTAGGTCGCTCTGTTCGGTGCGGGTGGGTAGACCTGTAGCGGGGCCGGGCCTTTGCGCCACGGCAATTACCAGCGGTGTTTCGGTGATGCCTGCCAAGCTGACGCCTTCCGCCATAAGCGCAAAGCCGCCGCCGGAGCTGCCTGTCATCGCCCTGACGCCCGCATAGGAGGCTCCGAGCGCCATGTTGATCGCGGCCAGCTCGTCCTCGGCCTGCTCGACAAGAATCGGAGCTTGACTGGATTTCTTGGCCAAATAGGTCATAATACCGGTGGCTGGGGTCATGGGGTAGCCCGCGTAGAACTTGCAGCCGGCGGCTAACGCGCCTAAAGCTATCGCTTCATTCCCGTTGATAAAGATGTTGTCCCATGGCGCGACCTCATCCACCTTGGTTATCGGCTCCACGGCGTCATACCCTATTTCAGCCGCAACTTTGTTGGCCACATAGGCTTCCTGCGAAAAGGTGCTGCGCGCTGTAGCTACCAGAGCGTCTAGGGGCAAGGCAAACAGCTTAAACACGCACCCTAGCGCCGCAGTCCCGACAACTAACCTATTACCTGCCTGCCGGACAATCTCCGTGGACGGCAGGGGTATCGTCCTCTGTTTGAGTGCGCTGTCTATTTTATCTGCGTCCTCTAAAGAGATAATTTTACCCACATTTGCGAGCTTGTCACTATGTAGCTCGACTGTCTCAAGATTTAGCGCTACAATCACTGCTAGTTCATCCGCGTGGGCATAAATGGGGCGGTCGGAGAAACGCACTTTGACAAAGTTATGACCGCCTCTGATGCGCGACATATAGTCCTTGTGCAGGGAAACACAAAAGCCTAGCTCCTTAAGTGCCTTGGCCAGCAAGTGGCCGATGGTGTCCATGCCCTGCCCGGCTGCACCGCCGATGAGAATCGTATGGTCCAATAGTATCCCCTCCCAAGTATTCTTTCGCCGCAAACATCTCGTTACCTGCAATAGAATCCCTATACAGCAGCGCAAGCATAGCCCGCCAATAATATTGGCGGGCTTAATAGGTCATTGATGATTGGCGCGTCAGCTGTTAACGAGCATGGGCCGGAGGCATAATTGCCGGTTTTGCGTCTAACCGCACGATATTCTCCTCTCGCCCGGTAACGGCATTAATGTACACCAAGAACTGCTCTGTGCCCCCACGGCGCTGCACCGTAAACTCCCAACACAGCACTTCTACACCGCGGCGGTCAAACAACACCACACGCTGCGGTCCCGCAATTACCTCAAGGGTTTCGTTAAGCTTAGCAGTAGCGGCGGCTATGCCTACTACTTCGCTGAAGTTGCCCCGCTCGCGGTGATACTTCACATACCCGTTGCCCTCAAAGCTCAGTATTTCGCCGTTGTCCTGCGCCACTCGCACCCGCAGCAGGTCTGGATAGAAGAGGATGCCATCGGCCGCATAGCAGTAGGTGAAGATTACCGAGCCTCCCCACTCTTCCACGCCGAGAAGCTTCATGTTCGCGATGCCGCGCTCATACAGGAACCTGTCGGCTCTGGCCTGCAACTCGGCTCCGGGCAGCACAGGTGCTGCAGTAGCGCGCTCGGCAAACATCTGAAATACTCGCCCGCCGTTTCTTACCACTTCCACTGTTACGCGGCGGTTTGCGTCTTCGGGATGTGCAAAGACAAAGGAGTAGTGTGGGACGACTGCGTCCGTCACAGTCACTTGGCTCTGTAAACGTAAGTCCGCGCCAATATGGCGAACAAACTGCCGTGCATTGGCCTCGGCCGTAGCGATTGGAGTAGGAGCTACGGTCACGGCGAGCGGTGGCGGTACGGCAATGTTCACGTGGTCGCCCATCGGCACTTCCGGAAATTGCTGCACTTGTTCCTCCACTTGGCGAAATTGCCCAAGCACTGCGCTGTCGCGAGGTGCACGATCCCCTAATGTCCGCAGTTCAAGGTCTGTAAAGCGCACGTTTTCGGCAAGCACTGTAGATTGCAGCACAAGTAGAGAGTTAGAGAGCTCCCGGGCCTGCCTGCTTAGTTTGTCAAGCATTTTTCGCTCCTGTGCCGTGGGCATAACGCCTGTAGAGGCAACGGACAGCACGGCATCCCCAAGGCGGGCGAGAAAACGCTCTGTGTTTTCGAACTCCGCTACCCCTAGCGGCACTTGACCCATCTTCTCTTGGGCAGCGTAAGCTTGACGCCATACTGCCGCGAGGCGAATCATCGTCTGCTCTGCGGTGCTGGCCACTGTCGCTTTGGCCAGCTCAGCCTCGATGGCCCCCATATTGAAATTTAGTTCGTGGAAAGCCCGCTGGTAAGTGTTTTCGAGCCGCGTCTGCAGTCGGTTGCGAATGCCAAGTTGATGCAGACCCCAAAACACACTACCTGCCGCAACACTGCCAAGCAGAGCTATTGCGACCCAAAAGGTCCTCCTGTGCATACTTGTCCTCCTGTTCGCCGTCAACGCAGGAAGCGATGTTGGCCAATGGTCTTGATGTAGGGGCGCGTCCATATCCAAGGCGAAGTAGCGGTGCGTGGGTTGAAGTAGTACAGCGCCCCGCCGCTCGGGTCCCACCCGTTGACGGCTAATTGGGCGGCGCGGAAAGCTTCCTGATTAGGGGTAAGATAAAACTGGCCGTCGGCTACCGCGGTAAAAGCCAAGGGCTGAAAAATTACTCCGCTGATTGTATTAGGGAACAAGGGACTCCGGATACGGTTCATAATCACTGCCGCCACAGCTACCTGCCCTTCAAATGGCTCACCGCGCGCCTCGCTGTAGACAGCACGCGCGAGCAGCTGCATATCGTTTGGGCTAACGCCGCGAGTGGGAGTTACCGCTGCCGCCCTGTTAGGAGCTACTGCCGCCGGGCGCATGGTTATGCCTAGCGCGGCAAAAGTGCGGCTAGCGATAATCCCCGTTACGGGCAGACCATGGCGGCGCTGAAACGCCTGCACCGCCGCAAGTGTTTGGGGGCCGAACGTACCGCTGATAGGCCCCTGGTAGTAGCCCCAGCGCTGTAATCGACGCTGCACTTCAGTCACATCCGGACCAGAATCGCCTTGCCGTAGGTTACGGCTGCCGGGTGCCTGCGCAAGGCTCGTCAGAGGGAGCAGAACCATGAGCACGACGACGATGCTTGCACATATCAGTTTGCGCAATTCATTCACCTCGGACCTAGTTTGTCCAAGTTCGGGGCAAATAGTTAAGAGGGCTCATAGCGAGCCCTCCGGCGCAAACATCCCCATTGCCTTGGCACGACGACTTTACCGCACGCGAATCAAGCTCTTTAGGCTCTCAAATGTCTTCTCCCCTATGCCGGTCACGTTCTGGATGTCTTCAATACGCGCAAAGGGACCATGCTGCGTACGATGCGCGATGATTGCTCGCGCCCTAGTTGGCCCAATGCCGGGAAGTGTCTCAAGCTCGGACTGCGAAGCGGTATTGATATTGACGGTGCCCCCTCTCGCCTGCCCTGACCCTGTGGGTGCTCCGGCAGGCGGAGCTGTCTCGCCCATAGCGGCAATATGCAGTTGCTCGCCGTCAGTTAACACTCTCGCAAGGTTTATGGCCGAAAGGTTGGCTGTGGCCAAGGCACCGCCTGCCGCTTCCACTGCAGTGTGGGCACGACTGCCTGCCGGCAGTGTGTACACGGCTGGCTTTGCCACTGCACCGCTGACATGTATAACCACAAACTGCGGCGCGGTGGGAGCCTCGTTTGTGGGGACTTCCTTCTCTATGTAGACAACTTCCGGCGTCTGCATAGCTAGGCTGTACAAATAGGCGTTTGCGCCTAGCGACACTGCCAGTGCAACGCCTAATCCAATCAATACCGTCCGCATACTTCGCCATCACCTCAAGGCTCATTACGACATCAGTAGTCGCGATTCCTGCAAGTCCTATGGATTCACCCAAACGATGGCAAAACCGAATATCACTATTGCCGATTATCTGGTAGCAAGCTGCAAGGATTCACGCTATTGGTGGAGAATTTACTGTCAGACCCAAAATCAGGAGGTGCAAGTGTGATAGGCCAACGCATAAGAGAGGCCCGCAAGGCCAAGGGACTATCTCAAGGGCAACTAGCTCAGGGCATGGTCTCGCGGTCATACATCACAGCTCTAGAAAATGGGAGAATCAGACCAACTGCTTGCTTCGGATGCGTTTCAAGTGTGCACCGCGTTGTTTAGTGGCACGTTCCCGCCCGCCACGTTGGCGTTGTACTACGAAATACAGGCAGAGGTTGAGGGGAGAAATGGCGCCTTAATCAAGTCTGTCATGGCTTACATGTTGTCGGCCAAGGAATACGCCGCTTTCAACAACCACACCAAGGCGTGGGAGTGCAGATACACCGCAGCCTACGATCTGTACAACGCCGGTCATATAGATCATGCAATCCATGTTGCCGTAGACGCGGCCAAGAACCTTGCTCCTTGCACCGGCAGCGTGGAATTTCTAGCCCTTACGCATTACTTAATTGGCTGTGCCTACTCCGCCAAAGGCGATGTGGCAGCCGCGCAAAGCTAAAAGCGTTGCAGACGTCGCGAGAGGCAGCCGAGCTAGCGGATAAATCCAGCCGAGAGCATCTCAAGGCAGAGGCGCTAATAGCAGCTGCGGTCTGTCTCGTAAAAATGGGAGATGTCGATAGTGTCAGTGGAGTTATCGCTCGAGCTCTATCTAAGGTGTCAAGAGTCTTTGGGCGCTCGAGAAATGCAGATTGAAGAAGGACTCGAATAACGCTAGAGAGGAAATTACCCGGTTCGCCAATGCGTTCCGGGACCTAGGGAGACACAAAGACGCTGCAGATGTCCTGCTGTTCGGCGCGGAAATCATGAAAAGCCAAGGATGCTTTGCAGAAGCAATTGAGCTAGTGGAAGCAGCCGTAGGCCCCTCAAGGGGAAGGCTTGATTACCACATGCTAGTATAATGTCCTTGTGATACTAACAAGCCTCCTTTATAATTGGTGTGAATTGAGGGAGGTGTGAGAGTATTATAGGTACTTATCAATAGTAGGACACGGAGGGGAACTAGGTCTTAGCACGCGGCTGCGGAAAAGGCAGCTGCTGTGTGGGAAAACCGAAGTAGCAGGTTACCAGTACATGAGAACCAGACTTGCTTTGTTGGAGGGAAGCTATCGTGAGTAAGAATATCTACGAGCTCTCTGGGGTTACTAAGATTTATGACAACGGCACAAAGGCTAACGATAATATCAGTCTGTGCGTAGCCAAAGGCGAAATCTTAGGGGTGTTTGGCCCCAATGGCGCAGGCAAAACCACTATGATTAAGCAGATGGTGGGCCTGCTTAGGCCGACTGCGGGAACCATCACCCTCTACGGACGCTCGCTGCAGGCCTGCCCTAGTATGGCCCCACACTACGTCGCTTACCTAGGTCAGACTGTCGCAGCCTTTGGTTCGTTTACTTTCGCCGAGGTGATAGTCCATGCGGGGATTCACCGTGGCTTAAGTAAGGCACAAGCGCTTGCCGACGCCAAGAGCCTGATCGCACGTTTTGGGCTGCAGGCTAAAGCATCACGGCTGCGCTATCAATTGTCCGGCGGGGAGCTAAAGCTCTCCATCCTGCTAAGTGTCCTTATCGGCGAAAAGCCGATTCTGATCCTCGATGAACCGACGAATGATTTAGACCCCGAGCATCGGCGCCAAGTATGGGAGTATCTACTTGAGCTCTGCAAGAACAAAGGGACGACCATCGTCTTGGTCACGCACAACGTAGATGAAGCCGACTCTGTCGTCGACCAAGTAGCGGTAATTGACCGCGGTACCCTGTGCGCGCTGGGCACGGCAGGACAATTAAAGAGCGCTCTTGGCGATGTGGTTAAGATTATCATTACGCTAAAGCCCGGGCACACCATGGGAGCAACGCCGTTCCCCGGAGCACACCTGCACGGTCAGCGATGGTGCTTTACTGTGCCAAGTGGGGAAACCTTGTACGCCCTAGGGCAGCTTCAGGCGATGCTAGGGGACAGCGCGATAGATGACTTCAAGGTGGCAAGACCTACGTTAGCAGACGTCTACACACAACTGACGCGGAGGGAGTGGGATGAAAACAGTGGGCAACCTACGTAAAGCACTGGTGGATTTCTGGTGGATTACCAAAGGACAGCTCTATAGTATGCGCACCCAGTGGTCTTGGTACGTCATATTACTTACCATCTCTCCCCTTAGCTACTTGTTTTTCCTGAGTTTCTTTGCCGACCTGTCGGACCCGTCCGTAGCCTTATTTGTTGTGACTGGCTCCGTGGCCAGTAGCACCGTAACGGCCGCTATGCTGGGCTTAGGCCAGACTATATCTGGCCTGAGAGCGGCTAATGTCCTAGAGGTGTATGCCACCCTGCCCATTTCCAAGCTGGCCTTTGTTATGGCTCTAACCGCAAGAGGCGTGGCCTTTTCCGCGCCCTCCGCATTTATCGTGCTGATCGTGGGCAGCATCAGTCTAGGCCTGCCGCTGCTCCCCGCGCTGCTGCCGACGATTATCGTTTATGTGTTGGGTGCCTTTAGCTTGGCAGGACTAGGAGCCATCATTGGGTTCTACTCCCCTACCCCCGACGCCGCTAGTCTGGCCACGCAAGTTGTAGCCCCGCTGGTGACTCTCTTTGCTCCAGTCTTTATGCCGATGGAACGACTGCCGTTCTTCCTGCAAGTTACCTCGCGCTTTATCCCGACCACCTACGTGGCCGCAGCTCTACGGGAAGCCCTTACTCAGCCCTTTTCGCCGCTCTATTGGTCTAGCGTCGCTGTCATTACACTCTTTGGAGTCATAGGTCTTGCTGCCAGCGTCTATAAAGCCGACTGGCGCGTCACAGCCTCGGAGGCAAGGTAGGCTTCCCCAAAACACATTTGCAGCTCGTTAGCCAACTCGCGGACTGTCGTTTAGACCAAGGCGATCCTTCACTGCCTCTTGGAGAGCTAGCGATGCAAAAGGTGTTTCCAAAGAGAGTTGGCCAAATCGCTTGTTGAAACTCATGGTAGAACTTTTGCGATTTAAAGGCAAAATTCACGGAAAAACTAAAATACCAAGGGCGCAAAACCCTTGGTATTCCTCATTCTTTTGGTGGAGCTAAGCGGGATCGAACCGCTGACCTCTTGACTGCCAGTCAAGCGCTCTCCCAGCTGAGCTATAGCCCCACGTGTTAAGTGCCGCCCTCGGCAGGTACGTTTTCTATTATACTGAGGGCAAACGGAGCTGTCAATGAAAATCAACGTCCTAAGTCGCGCCAGACTTGCGGCAAGGCCGCCACTACGTCGCTCGCCGTGAGACCCATAAACCCTTTGGCGCGGGCGGCGGCATCGCCTGCCGTGCCGTGGGCGTAGACGCCTAACGCTGCGGCTAACGAAGGGGACAGCCGGTGCGCAATCAGCGCGGCTATTACGCCGGCAAGCACGTCTCCCATACCTGCGGTGGCCATGCCGGGGTTACCGCTCTGGTTAAGGTAGATTTCTCCGCCGGGGTCAGCCACCACGGTGCGCGCACCCTTCAGCACAACGGTGCATTGCCATTCCATGGCGTAATGCTTGGCCACATCCACGCGCCGACGCTGAATCTCGTCAACCGTCAGCCCGGTTAAGCGCGACATCTCGCCCGGGTGAGGAGTAACCACTATCGCCCCCCGATGCCCGGCAAGAAGAGCTGTGTCGCCCAGAAGTGCATATAGGGCATCCGCGTCCAGAACAAGAGGTACGCGCACTTCCGGCAAGACTTGGCGGAGCCAGTTGATGGTTTCTGGCTGTCTGCCTAACCCCATGCCCAGTGCTACCGCCGAGGCGCGCGAAGCTAGGCCCAGAAACGCCTCTGTCGCGCCGGTGGCGATATACCCCGTATCGTTGTCATCTAGGGCATGGGTGATGACTTCACTGGTCCTTCCGGCTACAGCTTTTTCAAGTGATTTTGGCAGCGCGGCCTCGACTAGTCCCGCCCCGCTACGCAAGGCCGCCTCTGCGGCTAAACACACTGCGCCGGTCATGCCTGTGGAACCCCCGACTGCCAAGACGCGGCCAAAGGTTCCTTTGTGGCTGTCGGGCGAGCGTGCCGGCAGCAGCCCTTGGCACCATTCCGCCGTAATGAGATTGTGACGGAAACGGCTAGCGGCGACTAAGTGCTGCGGCAGCGAAATATCCGCTAGCCTGACAGCGCCAGCATAGCGTGCGCCGGGTTCGAGATACAGCCCAAGCTTAGGTAACCCAAATGTTACCGTCATCGTAGCCTGCACGCAGGGACCTAAGACCTCGCCCGTGTCAGCCAAGAGCCCCGATGGGACATCTACCGCCAACACAGGGCGACCTGAATCGTTAACGAGACGCACAACAACAGCCGCGAGGTCTGTAATTTGCCCGGCAAAACCCGTGCCGTAAAGAGCATCGATAATCAGAGGTGCACTCTTAAGCAAATCCGCTAACGAAGGCAAGGCATCCTCACTGAGTTCGCGTATAGAGACACCCATCGAAACAAGTATGTCGTAGTTAGTGCGAGCGTCGCTGCGCAACGCGTCTGGCGTACCTAGCAGAAACACCCTCGCCTCCCCGCCACGATTCGCAATGTGGCGCGCCGCAACAAGGCCATCTCCGCCGTTGTTGCCTATGCCGGCCAACACGACAACAAGCTTGCCACGATAATCCCCTAGCATCTCCTGTCCGGCCGCCACCACGGCGAGGCCGGCGTTCTCCATGAGGACAACGCCAAGCAGGCCGCATTGCGACATAGCCTGTGTTTCAAGTGCTCGCATTTCTTTTGAGGTGACGAGTTTCATAAGGCTTCTCCCCTCGCTAGATTTGCTTATAGCGCGACTACCTTCGCCCCGCCCCACAAGCGTTCTAACGCGTAGAACTCGCGTGCTTCCTCGCGGAAAATGTGTATCACCACGGCACCAAAGTCTAGAAGTATCCACTGGCCTTCTTGGTCACCCTCGCGTCCGAGAAAAGGCTTGCCGCTTAAGACAAGCTCCTTCTCGATGTGGTCAGCTATGGTTAGCGCATGCGTGCGCGACGTGGCGGTGACTATTAGAAAGTAGTCGGTCGCGTGAGCAAGCAAAGAGAGGTCGAGCAGAACCGGACGAAGCGCCTTCTTGTCGGCAGCTAACGCTGCCGCCTGGTATGCTAGTTGCAGTACAATCCATCCTCCTATCGCCAGAAATCTTGACCAAGCACGATGGTAACTTTGACGTCGCGTGTGGCCCGCTCACTGAACACGTTGCCTTGTCTGAGTACGCGATAGACCGTGTGGCCCATTTCGTCATAGCCGTTGTGCACGGTTATGCGTGTTTTCTCTGTCACCTCGGACGCCGCCCGCACGTCTAAAACCTGAAAGCCACGCCGCGTAAGAACCTCGGCCGCACGTGCGCCTAGGTTGTTGCCACTGGCATCTTCCACACGTACGGTAATTTCCGACGGCTCGCTCGTTAAAGTGTCCCAGAAGTGCTCGCGCAGCATGGCATCCATGGCCTGCTCCTCGACTAGCCAGTAACTTACTCCGCCTATCCAACCGTCAATGCCGGGTAACGTGAGCATGGTCACCTTCTCGGGGCTAATGTTATCTAATAGCGGCAGATGCTTAAGAATAGCTTGCGGGTCGATGTTAGTGCGCACGCTGCTTAGGGCGATATCGACAATGGAGTTTATACGCATGATATTAGCAGGACGAAGCATAGTGCGCAGTGCCGCGAGCATAAAGCGCTGTTGACGGGCAATGCGGCCGATGTCCCCGTCGCTGCCGCGGTATCTTACGTATTGCTCAGCCTTACTGCCGTCTAGGATTTGTTGTCCACGACGAAGGTTAATCACGAGGTCTTGGTAAGGGTCCTCGTAGAACATGTTCTTCTCTACGTAGTAATCTACCCCACCGATGGCATCAATTAAGCGCCTAAACGCGCGGTGCTCAAGGCGCACGTAGTAGTGGAGTGGAATATCTAACAATCGCTCTACGGTGTCGACGGCGAGTCGAATGCCGCCGTAAGCGTGCGCGGCGTTTATTTTATCGGGGTGTCGGCGTCCGGGGATAGACACGCGGCTATCGCGGGGTAGCGACAAGACCCTTACCTCATAGGTCACGGGGTCTAGGCTTACAACTAACATGGTATCCGTCCGCAGCGCACCCTGCTTTCCCCCGTCAAGTAAGCCGGCGTCTGTCCCGAGTACCAGGACGTTCACCTTGGCGTTAACCCACGGAGGCGTAAGCGTAACAGGTCCTTCATCGAGCGGTACTGGCGCAAGGCCGTTGAGCACAAGCACGGTCGAGCCTACCGCAACGCTTAGTATAAGAAAGACTGCGGCCACCAAATAGCGCATAGCAGTATGCATTTGCCGCCTCCTTTTCGTATGTTCAAGCTAATTACATTATAGGACGAAACAGAAGTTGTGGATAGTGGAAGCTAGAGGGACCCGCCGCTGACGTTGTCTAAATACAGGCCATGCTCGTGGATGTAGTTTTCTACTGATTCTGGCACTAAGTATCGAATTGGCTCTCCGGCGCGGACTCGTCGGCGCAAGTCGGTCGAGGAAATGGCCATTGCCGGAACTTCTAGGAGCTGAATGTGTCCATTGCCGCGAAATCTCTCGATGTCGGTTTGAGCTATATAATCGCTTAACGTGTAGCCGGGGCGGCTGGCCGCGATAAAATGACACAGTGTCAGCAGTTCCTCGGCGCGGTGCCACGTGTGTATGTCCCGCATAACGTCAGCGCCTGTAATAAAATACAGCTCACAGCCAGGCCCGTAGACTTCGCCTAGCGCAAGCATCGTGTCAAAGGTGTAGGAGTATCCGGGGCGGTCTATCTCTACACGCGAAACACTAAATTCTGGGTTGCTGACGACGGCCAGGAAGGTCATGACATAACGGTGCTCAGCACTTGATACGTTATCCCCCTTTTTATGGGGTGGCCGCCCGGTCGGCACAAATACCACCTGGTGCAGGCCGAAACGATGCCGCACGGCTTCTGCGGTGACAAGGTGGCCGAGGTGAATCGGGTCAAACGTACCTCCCATTACGCCGATACGCATGGAATCACTCCTCTCGCGGCTCCTCGTCGTAGAATGAGAACTGCTTGTTGCCGATTATCACTTGGGCACCCTCGGGAACATGCGCCCCCCTTAACAGGGCAAAAACGCCTAGGCGTTTCAGCGCGAGCTGCATTCTGTGCACGGCTTCGTCGTTATCTAGGTCGACGCGACTAACCAAACGCTCTACCTCGGTGCCGCTGACGATGTAGACGTCGCCCTCTTTTACGACACTTAACGGCACTACGTCGGATTCAACAGGCAAACTCTCGATAACGTGCACAGGAGGCAACGGCAGCGTAAGCACAAGCTCTAGGGCGCGATGCAGTAAGGCGGAAACTCCTTCGCCTGTAACCGCCGAGATGGGAAAAACCTCACACCCCGCTCGCCTAAGCTTGTCTACTAAGAGTGCAAGCTGCTCCCGCTCGGGCATGGCATCGACTTTGTTTAACGCCAAGAGCTGTGGGCGCTCGGCTAAGATGCGAGAATAACCGGCCAGTTCGCTGTTAATTATCTCAATGTCTCGCAGTGGCTCGCGTCCCTCTGTCCCTGCCGCATCTACGACGTGAATCAACACACGCGTGCGCTCTACATGCCGCAAAAAGGCGTGCCCTAGTCCTTGCCCGAGATGTGCCCCCTCAATGAGTCCGGGAATGTCAGCCATGACGAAACTCTGCCCTGCGAGGTATACGACGCCAAGATGCGGCTCTAATGTAGTAAAGGGGTAGTCGGCGACGCGCGGGCGAGCAGCCGAAACGGCGGCCAAGAGCGTAGACTTGCCGGCATTAGGAAACCCTACTAATCCGACGTCGGCAATGACCTTTAGTTCCAAGCGAACTTCGCGCTCGACCCCGGGTTTGCCCTTCTCGGCGTATGTCGGAGCTTGCCTTACCGGCGTGGCAAAGTGGGCGTTACCGCGGCCGCCGCGGCCGCCGGGAAACAGCAACACCTTGTCGCCCGCGTTTACGAGGTCTGCCAAGACACGATTCGTTTTTACATCTATAATGACGGTGCCGGGTGCAACTTTAAGCACGAGGTCTTCACCGGCTTGTCCATGTCTGTTTCTGTAAGCTCCGTTGTCCCCGTCGCCAGCCGCGAAACGCTTGCGAAAGCGATAGGCCATCAGGGTATGAGCCTCCGGGTCAGCCATGACATATACATCGCCGCCCTTGCCGCCGTCTCCGCCGGAAGGTCCGCCATAGGGGACGTACTTTTCACGGCGAAAAGTCGCCGCACCGTTGCCGCCATTGCCTGACCTGACAGTTATTACGACGCTGTCTATAAACACAGGTCTTCCTCCTCGCTAGGGCTCTCTTTCTGTACCTCGAGCGTGACACTGTGCTCCTGATGACTCCATTTAACGCGTGCGCCTGAAACCAAGGCGATATCTAGTTTTTTCGGCAGTGCTGAGCCTGTGACGGGTGATTTGGGAGCGGCAAACTGCAACTTCCAAGCGCGCGGCTCCTCGCGGAGTTCGAGCTCTACCTCAGTTAGGCCCGTAGCCTCGGCTAGACCGCGGTAGTATGCCCATACAGCCGTGATGCCGTCAGCCCAAGCGGGCCACTTCGCTGTTGCCCCCCCAAAGTCTCCGGATGCCGAGAAGGCAAGTCTGATACCAGAAAGCTCCGCCTCCTCCCACACGTCAAAAAGGCAGCAACTCAACTCCCAGTTACGAATACCAAAGATGAGGCCAGCCGCCCGAATTCGCCAAATCGCCTTGTCGATGCGCTGCAGCACTTCCGGAGCCGGTTTATGTAGCTGCACGGCACCGTACACTAACTGCAGGTCATTAAGGAGGTCGTGGCGAAACCTGCCAAAGCGTGGGCCGAAAGCATCGCCCCGAGGCTCCGCGGGCTCGGTGGGCGTTGGGCGTGGAACGGTTAGTAGTGCAAGCAAGGCAATCGCCGCAATGAGGCGCAGCGGCCAAGACGGCAGGAGGACCAGTGCGGTCACCCCTGCTGCCAGAATAAGTCGTTTTCTTATGGCAAACACCACCTAAGAAAAAAACCCGGAAGCCCGGGTTTGGGTTGTGTTAGTTGGCCGGGGCTGCGTAGACACTGACCTTAGTGCGATCTCTGCCTAACCGCTCGAAAGCGACCTTACCCTCAATCAGCGCGAATAGTGTGTCGTCCCCGCCGATGCCGACGTTTTGTCCTGGGTGAATCTTGGTGCCACGCTGTCTAACGAGGATAGAACCTGCGTTCACCAGCTGGCCGTCTTGACGCTTAACACCGAGACGCTGCGAGTGAGAGTCCCGACCGTTGCGTGAACTACCTACGCCTTTCTTAGAAGCCATTTTCTACACCTCCTTAGTTAGCGACGATGGATTCAATAACAACTTTGGTAAATGGCTGCCTGTGGCCGTTCTTTTTGCGGTAGCGCGACTTGGCCTTGTAGCGGAAGACAATAACCTTCTTCTCTTTGCCGTGCTCGATAGCTTTAGCCACGACGCACGCGTTAGGAAGGAGTGGCGCGCCGAATGTAACATTGCTACCCTCGCCGATGGCCAGCACTTCCTTAAACTCGACTTGGTCGCCTACGTTGACGCTGAGTTTCTCCACCCGAATAGTGTCGCCCTGCTTGACGCGGTACTGCTTACCGCCCGTTTCGATGATTGCAAACATTGTCAGGCCTCCTGTATTCTAGACTCGCCGTCCTGCGGGGGCTTTCGCACTTTCTTCCCTAGACGAGCGGTTGGGGACTACCGCAAGCAGGCAACTCGCAGTAATCCTACGAGTGTTAATTGTAGCACAGAACCCTAGGCGCGTCAAATTGGTTTTTAGCTTTGTTGCGTTACGGTAGACAAATCTGTATACTAGAGCGTAGAGGAGGTGCAACCATGTCCAGCACAACCATAAGATTAAGCCTAGAGCATGCAAAAATTCTACGCGATTTGTCACGCACTGTCAATCTGCCTATGCACGTAATTGCTGGCCAAGCAATCGAGGACTATCGCAGAAAAGTCTTGCTTGAGGCCACAAATGAAGCGTTTCAGGCCTTAAGAGGCAATCCTCTACAATGGGCAGAAGAAGTCGCCGAACGAAAGGCATGGGAAGCTACCCTAGGAGATGAATGGGAGAATCGGCCGTGAGGCCGTCGCGAGGCCAGATATGGCTAGTTGGGAAGCGCCCTGCACTGATAGTATCGGTCGACTTGTTTAACCATGGACCCGCCGACCTGGTTGTACTTGTGCCAATTACCACAAAGGCCAAGGGCGTTCCGCTACACGTGGAACTAAGCCCACAGGAAACGGGTCTAACTTACCTTAGCTACGCGAAGTGTGAGGACGTTAGATCTGTTTCCATAGAGAGACTATATCGTCCGTTAGGGGTGGTCGGCATCGGTACCATGGAACTAGTCGAAGACCGACTAAGGATACTGCTCGGCCTGTAAGAGGACAGGCGCTTATGGCTTAACGCCAGCTAGCGGAACGATGCGGTAGAGGTAGGCGCCTTCTGCGTGTAGTTGAAGATAGATGGCTGTGGAACCGACTTCAACGCGATAGTCAGTCAAGTTGCCATTGTGCGCCAAAGCGTGTACCCAGTCGGCCATCTCGCGATAATCCCCGTTCCTTGCCGCTTGGTGCAGCGCAAAGTGCATGTCGTAATAGAGCGCCTCGAGCGCTGTATTGCTCTGGTCCTTATACGTTATGCGTGCCACGCGCGGGTAGGCCTGCCTCACTAAGCTACCTATGCGCTCGGTTGTGGTGGCTAACCTAGGCACGGCCTTAAGCAGAACCAGAACGGCAAGGCGGCCATTTTCATTGCGCAGCGTTACACTGCTTACGTCTGGGTCCTGTCTCAGCCTTTCTACCAATGGTTTTTCCACTGCCGTACGCTGCCACAAGTAATGGGCAGACACCAACAGCCCCAGGCCGACAAGAAAACTTATCGCTACCACTGGCCATTTCAGCTTGTGCCAGTCCACTGCCCTAACCTCCAACTTTACATAATCTAATGGCAGTATAGCACAAACTTGTAACATGTTTAACCAGTAAAATATGTAATCAAAGACGCAGGAGACTGCGGAGCTATCACGAAAGACTTTGTTAGCGGTCGGTGGAGCAGTCCTATTAAGGGGGATAAGTGTATGCGAGCATCAATCAGCGAAGAAAGTAGCGGGATAGAGTTTTCGCGTGCGGAGCGCATCTTAGCGCTAGGCATGGTCATCTTCTTGCTGGTAGGCGGAGCTTGGGTGTTTAACCGCATCCAGCGCATACCTGCGCGGCCGGACTACCATGCTATCGAACAGCGCTATATCAGCAGCGAACTTCAGAATGAGTACTGGCAGGCGCAGAACACCCTGAATGCGGCTAGAGCGGCGACAGAGCGACTGCGTCAAGAACTAGCAGTTGCCACGACAGAATACGAGTTTAGGCGGGAAGAGTTCCGCGTTATGAATGAACGCGGCATCCTAGATCCTGCGCGCGAAAAAGCATACCTTGATGCTCTGGCTGCGTTTGAGCGCTTGCGCCGGGAAATTGGCTTGGCCATGGCCGTGGAAGAGAGCGCGCACGAGCGACTGCGACCGCTTGAGACACAGTGGAAGACTCTGCACACGCAGATAGGTGAAGAACATGCACGTCGGTTGCGTGCCTTTGAACTGCAGTTGTTTGGGCTACGCCTGTTTTACGCTGTGCCTGTCTTTTTGTTGGCGCTTCTGTTGTTCTTGCGGCTGCGCAAACAAAACAGCAACTACCTAGTTTTCGCCACCGCTCTAATCGGCGCTGGCACACTGCAGCTCGTGTATCTTGTCGCGCTGTACTCGTGGCATCTCTTGCGCGATATCGCCCAAATCGCCATTGCCGTCATCGGCACGGCGCTGTGCATGTTTGGCATCGTCCTGATAAGGCGATACTGGCTTGACCCGGAGCGCGTTATAAGGACACGCGTCCGCCGCGGGCAGTGTTTTAGCTGCGGTGCCGCGGCGGAAGACAATGTGTACTGCCCCTCATGCGGAGAGGAACTGCAGAAGCGGTGCTTAGGCTGCGGCGCCAATCGTCCGGTTAAGGCGGCTTTCTGCCCGCACTGCCGCTATCAGTAGCCTTTAGCGCGTCGATTCTCGCCCAAACAACCAGACACGGCGCACGAGTTCAACAATTCTCTCCCACAGCGTTGTGGTGACTTCCGGTGCGGGAGGGGTTGCCGCGCGGCGTTCAGTTTCGAGCGGCGGAGTAAAAAACACAAATTGTACTGAGCGGGCATTTGCGCGCTTAGGGTCGACAAACGAGATTACTGCTTCGTCCTGACCGTCTCCCAACAACTCACTCATCTCACTGCGCGCGTCACGCACGCCGCTAAGCATTTGGCGTTGTCCTGCAACCAGTTGCCCGATACGCTGCGGCAAAGTGCCCGTGGCAGCGTACAAAGAGCTGATGCCGTCACGCAGGACAGGGATTCCGGCTAGCAAACTTCTTCCCGAGCGAGCAATCTCGCCCCCACCCGACGCTATCTCTGTAGCTGATGTAGCCGCTCGCCCGAGGCCTTGCCTAAAGGCCTCTTTTTCCTGCGCGAGCGTAGCCTGGCCGGCTACAAGCTCTGCCATGCCTGCGTTTGCTTGGGAGAGACCCCGCTCTAGCTCCTGTGCGGCAGCGAGTTGCTGCATCGTCGCTTGGGCCAGCAGTCTGACAGCTGGGTCAGGGCTTGCTAACAGCGAATTTGCCAGCTCGCGCACACCGCTTTGTTCTGCCGCCAGCTGGCTCAAACCGCTGCCAACAGCCGTGTACGCGTCTTGCAGAGCCGTCAAGTGCACTAGAACCTGTTGATCTGCCTGCTGCAACTTCTGTTCTCCGGCCGCGAGTGCCTCTAGCCCCGCTGCAAAATCGCTTACGCCGACCGCATACGCCGCTAATGCCGCAGCAAACTGAGCTGCTCCGTTACTGAGAGGCACAAGCGAGGAGTCTATCTCTCCCACTCCGGTATGCAACTCGCTTAGTCCGCCTTGCAGGGCCGAACTCCCGGCGACCATCTCCGCCAAACCGTAGGTCAGACCGCTGAAGGCAGATTCAAGATTGTCGCGCCAGGCGCCCTGGGGGGCAGCCGCGCGAAACGCCATGATTTCCAGGCGAGGAAGAGCGAAATCGCTTATGTCCGCTTCGATGACTTGCAGATGACTTTCTCCCGGTTGCACGGCAAACCCAAGCGTCAGTCGATTCCCCACCAAAAGCTCCGTTACTCCCGGCGCATGGACGGCAGCTACCCTATCTACAACCATTGGCACCGTCACTTGCACGGTGTAGCGGCCAGCAAAGTGCGAAGGGGCTGCCGGGTTCGGGCGCACGTCGATAGTCATGCGCAGCCTGCCGCTTGCGCCGAGCAGTTGCTCTGCTGTCACTTCTTCCCCGTTAAGGTGGTACCTAATGGCAAACAACCAGGGCGTAGCGACGTTTTCGAGCCTTCCTTGGTAACGAAACACGGCGGGCTCCTCCGTCCCGGCGGCAATTTCTACCCGCCCGTTATGGACGACAATCTCGCGCTCGTCGCTTAGGTTTTGCACGGCGCTAAAGTTACCGTAGTCGGTAAGCGGCCCTGTCGGTCGGCGAAAAGTGTTGACGACATAGACTTCGCGCACCGCACCGTCGTGACCTAGGGTTACGTAGACCGTCTCATCCTTAGGCGATGCCGTAGTCCCTGCGACCAATGCGCCGCGGGGGACTGCGCTTTGCGCCTGCATACTGGCGGCGGTAGAGGCCAGTACTACGGCTAGCAGCCCTAATAACACTGCACCGAGGCGCCTCCGCCACGCACCTTTTTGCTTTAGGTTTCTCTGCACTCGCGTTAACATGCCTTCGCCCGCCTTTCGTTTATGAACCCGGGATTTATGGTAGTCGCCTGAATCAGCCTGTCGCTGACCATTAAGATCTGAGGCAAAAAGACTAGCACTAGAGTGCCAGACAACACGGCACCCCGCCCGATAAGCATCCCAAGAGCAGCGATAGCCGGCACGCCCGAGACAAAACCAAGCGTAAAGCCTGCTGCGGCGAGAATCCCCGCCGATGTAACAATCGCGCTGAGGGAAAGCTGTACGGCTCTCGCAGCAGAGGCACCCACTCCCATGTCGCGCCTAGACTCCATGTAGCGCCCCGTCAGAAGAATTGCATAGTCAATCGTCGCCCCAAGCTGCACGGCGCTCACAATCATGTAGCCGATAAAGACAAGCGGCGAGCCCGTAAAGTACGGTATGGCCATGTTGAGCCAAATGGCAGCCTGTATAGTCAGCACTAAGATAAACGGCAGGCTTAGGGAACGAAACGACAAAGCGATAACGGCCCCCACGGCTAGGATGGCGACTAAGTTTGTAATTCTAAAATCCTCTTCTACCACCGCGCGTATGTCGCTGACAGCCGGGGTTGAGCCAAGCAGCCATGCTCTGTCGCCGTAGTGCTCACTGGCGACGCGGCGGATGCCGGCAAGTGCACTCTCTGCGGCTAGGCTTTCTACGGCGGTGTCGAGAGTGAGCACTATCCGCGAGTATTCCTGGCCGACAAACTCGTCAACTACAGCCTGCGGCAACATGGCGCGCGGCACTGAGGCATCGGCTAACGTAGTTAACCCCTCTACCGCACGCACATCGGGCAGAGCACGCAAGGCATTAACCATGGAGATTTCACGCGGTATGTCGCCTTCAGGGAACATAAGCGCTATCGGGTTGTGCCAGCCAAACTGCGGATGGCGAGCGGCAACTGCGGCGGGAGTCCCTTCGCCATAGAGAAAATGATTGGCATCCTGCGCCACTATAGCTAGCGGCAGCAGAATGAGCACAAGCGGAAGAATAAGGCGCATCCTAACTATCCGACGTGCGACGGTACCTGACGCAGAGAGGAGCGGCTTGTGGTGCGTGCGTTCAATCCAGGCCGCAAAGTATATTACTAAAGCAGGGAGAAGCGTAAGCACGGTGATTAGGCTAAGCCCCACGCCCTTGGCCAGCACTAATCCTAAGTCCGGTCCAAGGCCATATCGCATAAACATCAGCGCGACGAAGCCTGCGATAGTTGTCAGAGAGCTCGCGAGGACTGTGATGAATGAGCCGCTTAAAGCGGCGCTCATTGCGGATTCCACAGTAAGCCCGCGGCTCCGCTCTTCGCTAAAGCGGTGCAAGAGAAAGATGGCATAATCCATAGTGACCGCAAACTGAAGGAGGCTAGCCGTTGTATGCGTGATAAAGGAAACCGACCCAAGAAAGGCGTTAGTCCCCATGTTAATTAAGATAGACACGCCAATGACGAAGCAGAATAGAAGCGGCTCGATCCATGAACTTGTGGCGAAGAACAGAATAGCCAAGAAGACTGGCAATACCAGCGCAACGATAGTCGCAATCTCCGAGGTAGCGGTGCGGCGCAAGTTCAGAGCATCAACGGCCGGTCCCCGCACCAAGATTTCGCCCCCGTTAAGCGCGCGCAAAGCATCAACTGCGTCTCCGGTAGCAGGCGCGTGGTCACCTTCCGCAAAGCTAACGCTAAAACGCAATACACCATCGGCAAAGTACGGTGCCACGTCGGCGGGCGACAGCATGGCCAAGGGCTGGGTTGTGTCGGCGATGTCGCCGAGCCAGACAACGGTGCGCACGCCGTCAATGGCGCCTATAGCATCGCGGAGACGCTTTGCGGCCACAATGTCGAGACCACTAACTAAGACCTCGGCCGAGCCATGCAGTCCAAACTCTCGCTCCATTACCGCAATGGCTCGGCGCGTGGGCATGTCGGCAGGCAGATAGGCGGTTTGATCGTAGTTAATGACTACCTGCGGCAGCAGCATCAGCGCTGCGAGTGTGGCAAGGGCAAAGACACCGACAACCAGCTTGCGGCCCGCCACGATGGACTCAGACAATCGTTTCACATGCTTCCCCCTATAATAGTGAACGTTGGTTCACTTTTAGTTCAATAAGATACATAGCCAAGAGCTATGTTCTTACGTGCGCTTATTGTTGCTCTGTCAACCTTTTCTCAAGGTCGTCAAAGAAGAACACTAACATGCGGCTGATAAGTTCGTGCAAGCGCTTAGGCTCCTGCACGGAACGCAGTAGGGCGACCATGCCTGCAAAGAAACCTGCCGCAATTAAGCCCAGCAGCGTGTCATCGGCGTTGATGCCCTCGCGCGCGAGTTCTGTCCGCATGCGTTCGTGAATCATCGCGGTTACGGTGGGGAAAAAATCCTCGTGCTTAGAACCGACGCTCTTCTCGTGGATAATGGCGAGTTGGCGGCCGTGTGTGGCATACACCTCCATGATTCCCGCCGCAAGATGCCGGGCTAAGCTGCGTATACCCCTAGTTTGATGGCCACTGCAAAAGCTCGCCGCATCGGCCATCAGAGCGGCAATGCGCTCGTAGCTCGCGCGGACTATCGTATCAAAGATGTCGTCCTTGCTGGCAAAGTACCGATAGAGGTTCCCAGTAGAGACCCCTGCCCGCTCTGCTATGCGGCGCACTTGCGCCCCTAGGTACCCGTACTCCTCAAACTCGTCAAGAGCCGCAGCTAATATCCGCGCGCGCACTTCCTCTTTTTGGTATTGCATTAGCGAACCTCGATTCACTTTTGTCTAGTATAGCCCTTTGCGCAGCAAGGCGTCAAGATAGCAGGCCGTCTACTCCCCCACCCGCAGGATATGCCCACGCCGTGGGCTACGGCCGCTGAAGTACATTGGTATCCCTGCCCAATAACCACCGTAGTCCTATAGTTGCAGTCCTGACCCATAGACCAATACGCCACCAAGGATACATTACGTTGAGCGCCATCGCGAAGCCCACAGAAAACGCAGACTGAGCTGCCCACTCAGCTGGAACGATCGCACGGTATCGCACTAATTTGACTATTACTTCGGCTAGGGTGCCTAATGCCACTCCTAAAATAAATACCGTTTCAAGCAACACGCTCACTGTACATTTACCTCCTAGCTTCTTACGCCCGACCATCTCCTCAGTGACTTGGGCGAAAAAGTACTCTCTTGCATTTTCGACAAGGTTTAACAAGTTCCTGCTGTATTACCTGGATGTCGCACTCCTCCGTCCCAAAACGACACTCCTCCGTCCCCAACCCTCGGAACTCCGCGCTCGCTCTTGCGTAATAGAATGTGGTGTGCTAAACAAGGTGAGAAGGGACTGATGCGCTTGAACGAACTGCTAAGCGTAAAGGGTATCAATAAGACCTTTGGCGCGACGAAGGCTGTGCGCGACCTCTCTTTTGCGGTGCGGGAGGGGGAAATATTCGGCTTGCTCGGGCCTAACGGCGCGGGCAAATCAACTACGATTAGGTGCATTCTCGGCATCATTCTGCCGGACGGCGGCGAGATTAGTTTCAGCTTTGCCGAGAAGGGCACCTCACGCCGACACATTGGCTATCTCCCGGAAGAGCGCGGCCTCTACAAGGATGTGCCGGTGCTTGACATTATCCTGTACTTAGCAAGCCTCAAGAACTATCCTCTCGACAAAGCCAAACAGCGCGCAGAAGTGCTGTTAGAGAGGTTTGGCTTATCAAAGAAGGGCAAGGCCAAAGTAGAAGAGCTCTCCAAGGGTATGGCGCAGAAAGTGCAGTTTATCGCTTCGATTATTCACGAGCCAAAGCTGTTAATCCTTGATGAGCCGTTCTCGGGCTTAGACCCCGTAAGCCAGGACGTGCTTAAGGCGGAGGTGCGTGCCTTAGCCGCGCAGGGAACGGCAATCCTCTTATCGGCACATCAAATGCACCTTGTAGAAGAGCTATGCGACCGCATCTCGCTCATTAACCAAGGGCAACAGGCTGTGTATGGCCGTATGAGTGAGATTAAAGCGCGCTATGCCGAGCAAAAGTGCATTATCCACGGCGACAACTCGCGCGTGAACTTCGAGCGACTACCGGGAGTCCGGCGCGTAGAGCGCGATACCGCCAGGACGACGCTGTACTTGCAGGGGGGCTTAGACGTACCAGACCTGCTTAAGGCGTTGCCAGTGGGTACAGAGATTTCGGAGATGCGTATAGAGCGCATTTCGCTGCACGATATCTTCGTTAACGTAGCCCAAGGAGGTGCCGCACATGTGGCGCGATAGCCTAAAAGTCGCTCGTTGGGAAGCTCTCAAGATGCTAAAAAATCCGTCGTTTATAATTTCGATTCTGCTGACACCTATCATCATGCTTGTGTTTGGTGGCATCCCGGCCTTGTTAGAAAGGATTGATGCGGAGCAGCCGTTCCGTCTGTTTGTCATTGATCAACTCGGCGTCTATAGTACGCTTAGGGAAATGAGCCCGCCTGATCTAAACATTGAGCTAGTTCGCTATGACGGTAGTGTAGCAACATTGACGGAGGAAGTTCGCGGTGCGAGCACACAGGGATTTGTCGTGCTCGACCAGGCAGCGCTAGCCGCACGCACGGCCACAATAACCCTCGGCGGCGACGGTACGCCGCCTCTACATGGCTTTTCTCTCTTGCTATCGTCGGTGCTGCGCTTTCACGCCTTGCAGGCACATGGCGTATCGAACGAGGTGATGAGTTTGGCACTCGCTCCCTTTCACGTCGCCACAGCCTCACTCACGCAGCAGGCTGATCCGTATGCACGTATTGTTCCTCTTATATTTGGAGGACTCATCCTCATGACCATTTTTATCACAGGCATCATGACGCTCCAGAGCGCGGTAACGGAGAAAAAGGACCGCATGGCCGAAGTCTTGCTTTCGTCGGTGACTCCGGACAATCTCATGCAGGGGAAGATTCTCGGCAACTGCGTGCTAGGCATAGTACAAGTTACCGCGTGGTTAGTTTTTGGCATCGCAGCCGCTCATTTCTTCTATGATATTCCGGTGCTCCGCTACCTAGCGACACCTAATCTGCCACTAATAATCTTCTTCGCCCTAGGAGGCTATGTTCTCTCGGCCTCTGTGCTGGTGGCGATGGGAGCAACTATCGAGGATATGGCCACCGCTACGAACTTTCAGAGCATGGTGTTTCTATTGCCGATGTTGCCGGTGCTGTTCATTGGCCCTGTTATCGCTAACCCGAATGGTTTGGTGGCGGCAATAGGCTCTTACTTCCCCTTCGCCGCGCCCGGAGTTATGGTGATGCGCTTAGCGCTCTCTACTACCCTGACGGCGATAGACATTGCGCTGCCCGCCCTCGCCATGTTAGTTTTGACTGGACTAATGATGAAACTCGCAGGCAAAGTGTTTCGCGTCGCCATGCTAATGTACGGCAAAAATCCAACGTCTGCCGAAATGTGGCGTTGGATAAGGCAATAAAGGCAAGGAGGGTAACGATTACTATGAAGATCTACACTAAGACCGGCGATAAAGGCGACACCAGCCTCTATGACGGGACGCGCGTGGCGAAAGACGACGTGCGGGTCGAGAGCTACGGCACTATAGATGAACTGACCTCTGTCATTGGCCTAGCCAAGACCTTTGTCGAAGATGAACAAATACAGCGCTTGCTCCATGCTTGGCAGAAAGACCTCTTTCGCGTAGCGGGAGAACTGGCGACAACCGATGCCTCAAAGTTCCCGCATAGAATTAGCGAGGCGGAAACCGCCTCGCTCGAAGTCGCCATTGACGAATACATCGCCCGCATGCCGCAGGTCGACAAGTTTATCGTGCCGGGCAACACGCAAGCATCGGCAGCGCTACACGTCGCCCGCACGGTCTGCCGCCGCGCGGAAAGGCGCATCCTCACACTTAGTCGCCATACGGCCGTGAGTGCCGAGTTAATCAAATACGTGAACAGGCTGTCGGATGCCCTCTACGCCGTAGCGCGCTTCTTAGAAGGACAGCAAATTTACGTCGATTGGAAATAAAGCTTGGCCTTGGCAAAGGTGCGGTGTACCTTAGTGACTTCGAAGGTTGCTTTTTGGCCGACGAGTGTCCCTGCTTGTTCGACCTGAATCACATAGCCTTCAACCCGCGCAACGCCGTCTTGCGGGCGGGTGTTGTGTGCGCTGTCGATTAGCAGGGTATGGATCTCCCCCACACTCACAGGAATGGCGGCACGCTCTACCTCCAGAACTGAGCCGGACAGGGTAATTTTGTACTCGTCCGGCTTCATCTGTATAGAGCCCCGGATAAAAATACGCTTGCCGCTTTCTTTTTCCAGCCGCTCAAGGTTGGCGGCGTTCACGCCAATGAGGTTACCGGCAGTCATCGGGTGCACCTGCACGAGGACGGCCGGCTCCTCGGACGTCTCCAGGAAGCGCTTAAGCTCGCCTTCTATGCGGCTACCCGCTACGTCCTCCGCCAACACGCGACCGCTGCCGTCACAACACGGGCACGGCCTAAGCAGCGAATCAGCCAGCCCCAGCCGGGCTTTCTGGCGCGTCATCTCGACCAGACCAAGCTGTGTTAAGCCCAGTATGGAAGACTTCACTTTATCGCCGGCGGCCGCCTCACCGAGGGCGGCTAATACCTTCTTCTGGTGTTCCGCGCTCTCCATGTCGATAAAGTCAATTATAATGATGCCGCCAATGTTGCGCAGCCTAAGTTGCCTCGCAATCTCACGTGCTGCTTCTAGGTTTGTCTTTAGTACTGTGTCGGCTAAGTTAGTCGAGCCCACAAACTTTCCGGTATTGACGTCAACAGAGGTAAGAGCTTCGGTTTGGTCAATCACAATATAGCCGCCGCACTTTAGCCATACCTTCTTCTCAACTATCTTATCGATTTGTGGTTCAATGCCAAAGACTTCAAAGACAGGCCGATTCTGCTGGAAGAGAAACACGCGGTCTTTAAGCTGCGGCAAAGTGTCCTCAAGGAGACCGAGCACTACTTCATACGCTTGTGCATTGTCGACGACGACGCGTGCTACGTCGTGGTCAAACGAGTCGCGCACAATACGGTAGAGCAAATCGAAGTCTTTGTGTAGAAGAGACGGTGCCTTGGCAGTTTTGCCGCGCGTGCGGATGCGCTTCCACAGCCTAGCTAAGGCGTCTATATCTTTCTTTAGTTCTTCGCCTTCCACACCTTCGGCCATGGTGCGCACAATTAGCCCCGTGCCTGCGGGCTTATGTTCGTGGGCAAGCTTGCGCAGGCGGTCGCGTTCGTCACCCTCGGCAATGCGGCGCGATATACCTACGTAGTCGACAGTGGGCATAAAAACGAGGAACCGGCCGGGAATAGTGATGTGACGTGTAACCCTTGCACCTTTTGTGCCGAAGGGCTCTTTTGCTACCTGCACGATAATTGATTGCCCCGGCTTTAGAACGTCCTTAATTGTCGTCTTGTTGTTGATCTTCTCGGGAAGTTCGTCAACCCCGACGACGTTTTCCAACGCGTCATCGACATAGAGAAAAGCATTCTTAGGCAAACCCACGTCGATAAACGCGGCCTGCATCCCGGGGAGTATGTTCGAGACCTTGCCCTTGTAGATATTACCGACTAGGCGCTGCTCGCTCTGGTTTTCCAGGTAGAGCTCCACCAGTTCGCCGTTCTCTAGTACTGCGACGCGTGTGTCCCTAGGCCCGCAGTTGATGATGATGTCTTTAGACATTTGCTCACCCCTTCCCATCTAGTCGGAGCACTAGCGGCGCGACTAGCTGCTCAGTGTAGAGCTCTCGCCGCACAATTGCATCTGTTTTCCATGTCTCCTGACCCGGAGCCAGAATGTGCAGCAGTTCCTCCGGGCGAAGGACTGCCGGCTCGGCCATGCTCAACACGCAGTTAAGGCCGAGGTCGGTGCGAGTAAGACGGCGTACCAAACCCTTAGCGTCGACTGTGCGGCTCCCCCGCTTTGTTTCTTTGACGAAGGGCACAGCAGTCTTGGCAGAGAACTCCCAAACCGCACTTTCTAGCGTATCTTTGCTGACGCTAAGTTCAATTGTGTACTCCGCCCATTTTACTAGTGCTGCTAGAGCGGGCGTCCGCTCGGGGACTGCCCGCAGACCCACAAGCTTGAGCACTTCGCTGCCTGTAGAGCTGCGCAAGGCGTTGGCGATATCCTCTAGAGGCATGGCCACGGCCAGCGTTACATCAAGGTAGTCGGCCTCACTGCCGAAACCTAACGGGAGCGGAGCACCTAGTGACAGCAGCGGATGCGGGTTAAAGCCACGGCTGTAGGCCAAGGGAAGAGAGGCGCGACGCAACAGGCGGGTAAAGGCGCGCTGGGCATCAAGATGAGAGATATAGGACAACTCAGTCGCACGCGCAAACTTAAGCCATACTCTCATTGCGCGCGCTCCCGTTCCGTGTGCGTTCTCACCTGTAGCGTCGGGCACACTCCACAAACCGTGCAGCTCGCGCGGGCGCAATCTACGGTATGACTAAGCGTCAGCGCGTGTTCACGCTCCTGCCAGAGAAACGACCGCTCCACCCCTGCATGGAGGCGCTCCCACGGGAACAGCTCGCCTGCGCCGCGTTCGCGGTTAGCATAAAAGCAAGGGTCCACTCCCGCTTCCGCAAAGGCGTCCATCCACAGGTCGAACCTAAAGTGTTCACTCCAACCATCTAGCTTGCACCCGCGGCGATATGCGTCTATGATGACCGCCCCAAGCCGCCTGTCCCCGCGGCTGAAAATCGCTTCGAGAAAGCTCGTGTCAGGGTCATGGTAGTTAAAGGTCACGCGCCTTTGCGCGCGCAGCCTATCGCGCAGGTAGCGCTGCCGTGCCTCAAGTTCGTACATCGAACACTGTGCTTCCCACTGGAAGGGCGTATGAGGCTTGGGCACAAACGATGAAACACTGACGGTAAGGGGTAAAATCCTTGCCGCCTTAAGGATAAGCTCGACCATTTCCGCGAGGTCTTGTTCCGTCTCGGTGGGCAAGCCAATCATAAAGTAGAGCTTGATGCTCTTAAACCCAAGATTAGCCGCGGCCCGACAAGCGGCGAGCAGGTCTTCTTCTGTTACCTGTTTGTTTATGCAGTCGCGCAGGCGCTGTGAACCGGCTTCCGGAGCTAGGGTTAGCCCGGACTTCTTGCGTTTCGCGACTTGACTGGCTAGATCTACGGAAAAGCTGTCCACCCGCAGGGACGGAAGGGAAAGGTTTACGCCGTGGCAGTCCATCCTCTTCACCAGTTCGGGGAGCAAGACCTGTATATTGCTGTAATCCATAGTGGAGAGCGAGGTTAAGGATACTTCCTCGTAGCCGGTGCTTCTTACGGCTAAGTCTGCAGCCGTACTGATGTCCACACTCGCAAACTCGCGCACGGGGCGATAGAGCATGCCTGCCTGACAAAAGCGGCAGCCCCGTGTGCAGCCGCGAAAAAGCTCCAGCATAATCCTATCGTGTACTATATCGGCAAACGGCACTACGGGAGACGTCACTAGGTACTCCGGCTTAAGCTCCTGCTGTACGCGCTTGTGTACGCGTGGCTTGGCGACAGCGTCTGTGGGTAGGAGGCTCGCGAATGTCCCGTCGTCATGGTAGGCGGCACGGTACAGGCTAGGCACATACACTCCGGGCACATCTGCCAAAAGGCGCAGGGTTTCCTGCCGACTAAGACTGCGCTTTTTCCTTATGCGCAGCACTTCTACTATATCAAGAATGACTTCTTCTCCCTCGCCTAAAGCGAAAGCATCAAACATGTCCGCGACAGGCTCGGCGTTAAACGCACAGGGACCTCCACCGATAATGAGCGGATGATGTTCGGCGCGCTCGCGGTTAGTTAAAGGGATACCTCCGAGGTCAAGCATCCACAAGATAGTGGTGTAACTAAGCTCATACTGCAGGGTGAACCCAATTGCGTCAAACTCCGTCAATGGGCTGTAGTTTTCGAGTGAATACAGCTTAACTCCGCGCGAAAACATCAGCTCGCCCATATCTGCATGCGGCGCGCACACGCGTTCTGCGGCGACATCAGGCAGGGCGTTGACGATTTGGTAAAGAATCTTAAGCCCTAAGTGGCTCATCCCTACTTCATATGTATCGGGGAAGGCTAGAGCCAGGCGCAAGCCTACTGCGGCAGGGTCCTTGCGCACCGCATTGACTTCGCCCCCGATGTAGCGAGCGGGCTTGTCCACGTGTGGCAATAGATCACGAATGTGCTGTGGAATCATGAGGCCTCCTGAATTTCGATATGCGTTGGAGTTATTATATCACGACGTAGAGGGATGTCGCGTAGGGACGGAGGAGTGCATGCCTTCCCTCTCGTCGCACCTTGGGCTCGTGTGAAGCAAAAGGCTCCGTCCCTTTTGCTTCAGCTGGTCGCTTGTCGCTGGTGGGGTGGCGTGTGTGAAGCAAAAGGCTCCGTCCCTTTTGCTTCGGCTTCGGCGAAGGTTATTGTTGAGCCGTGGGTTACTAGCGCGGCGAAAAGGGCTTCTTCGGTTATGGTGGCGACTGCGCCTCCCTGATGCACGACTTGAAATAAGTGGTAGCATCCCGGCACCATGTCTTTAAGGGCCTTAGTTACCTGGGTCTCGGGCAAGACCACGATTAATCTCCCGACTAACGAGCCAGCTGCGGCAAGCTCTCCCTGCTTGCCCCCGACATAGCTCATAAACAAGTAGGGCATCATTTTCTTCTCTTGTGCTACCGCATAGACCAGAAAAACCGCCAACACTACCGCATTCACGCTCGCCATGCCGTAGATGTTGAGCAGGATAACCGCTCCAAGCAGCCCAAAAGCGGCCGCGTCCATAAAACGCACTAGGCTACCCCCGCCGGCGCTAAGTCCTAGCCGCTTTACTACCTCGCTTCTGATTACCCTACCGCCGTCAAGCGGCAATATGGGCAGCAAGTTGACGGCTAAGAGCAGTAGATTTACCTCTAACAGCTTATCCCCTAGCATACCATCCCCTAGCAGGAGCCCTACTACGCAGAGGACTAGGCTGTTGGCCGGACCGGCAAGCGCGATGATAGCTTCGGTCTTTGGCTCGGTACCTAGCCAGCGCCCAAGCTTAGCCACGCTGCCAAAGGGCATCAGCACAACTTCCTCCACGCTCGTACGGCAGTTTGCGGCGGCCAAGATGTGACCTAGCTCGTGAAAGCAAACGGAAACAACCAACACGACGGTGTAAACCCAGTCGCCAAGTGTAGCCGAAACAAAGAGCCACAACAAAAAAAGGTAGTGAACCTTGAGGCTCACTCCGAGAACTTGGCCCAGATACATCGGCGTTAGGGTGAACGCACGCGTGTAGTGGGGTCAACTAGCCTGTTCGCGAGGCTAAGGGCAAAAAAGAGGCGCTCGCTTGGGCCTACTCTGCCCAACACATGGCCTACTTCGACTCTGTCGCCTTGACTCACCAATAGCTCCCCTAGGCCCCTGTACACAGTGCGCATGCCGCTGCCGTGATCAAGCGTCACTTGTCCTAGCTGCTCATCAACTTCAGCAACAGCGCCCGCCAGCACGGCCTGCACAGCGGCGCCGCGCGCACTCGCGAGGTACACCCCGCCCTCCGCGGCGGTGTAAGACGCATGCGCTACGGGCCAAGCGAAGGTCAATGAGTCCTGCCGGCCGGTAAGTGCTACCCACACCGGCACAACAGCCTCCTCGCGCGGCTGCCAATCTAGCCACCCAGACCAAGGGGTCCCTGCCGCCGCCCCGGGGACGAAGACAAACCGGAGGTACTCGCGCAGTTCCGCAAATTGCGAGCCTAACCACGTCATCACTACAAACAGAGCCGCCAAAACTCCGCGCGTGACCCACAGCGTGAGCGCGCGTCGAGCTTCGCCCCGCTTCTGTCGCCAGGGCTTACGCGGTCGCCCTTTCTTCCACCACTGCCTAGCCACACGGTCACCTCCCGGAGCATCATTAATGTATACTCCGCTCTCCGGTGAACTATGTCCGAGTCCTAGAACAAGATTTTCCTGTGGCGCATACCTACGTTTAAGACTAAGCCGATGCCCAGCGATAGCGCTAGGTACGAACTGCCGCCATAACTTAATAAAGGCAACGGCAAGCCTGTCACCGGCATCATGCCTACAGTCATGCCGGTATTGACGATTAACTGAAAAGCAATCCAGCTGGCGACGCCAACCGCAATGTAGCGCCCGCAGTCGTCTTTAGCTATCGCGGCAATCTGGATACAGCGATACACGACAAAGAACATGGCCAGCACCACGCCTACCGCTCCTAGAAAGCCAAGTTCCTCTCCGATAACCGAAAAAATAAAGTCGGTATGCTGCTCCGGCAGGAAGTTGAGTTCGCTTTGCGGTCCTCTAAAGAAGCCGCGTCCGAGAAACATACCGGAACCGACGGCGATTATCGATTGTGAGAGATGATAACCTATCCCCATGCGGTCAAGCGACGGGTCAAGGAAAACCAAGAGGCGCGCTCGCTGGTAAGCTTTGAGGCCAAAGGACCACACTACAGGCGCAACCGCTATCGCTCCGGCTCCCAAGAACAATATGAGCTGCCGGGGGATCTCCGCCGCATACAGCACAGCAGCTAGCACACCGAGAAAGACCAACCCCGTGCCAAGATCCGGCTGCGCAATGATTAGGAGCATAGGCACCGCCACATGCAAGAGCACCAGTGCCAGTCTAACGAAGGTGTCTACCCGGCGGAGTTTTTCGACGTGCGTAGCCAAGGTGACGATTACCGCGATTTTGGCAAACTCGGACGGCTGCAGAGTAAATGCGCCGAGGTCAATCCAGCGCTGTGCACCACCACCCTCTACGCCTACTGCCAGAACCCCAAGCAGCAGACCAAGATTAAGCACATAGATGGGGATAGCCAAGTTAGCAAAGAACCGATAGTCAAACAGGAGCGCAACCAAAAGGACTGCCTGTCCGATTACTACCCACTGCAACTGCTTCGTCCAAAAGAATGCCGGATCACCTAGCTCGTTGTTCTGCGACGCACTGGCAATCATCAAGACGCCAAACAGCGACAGCCCAAGATACGCCAAATACAGCGACCAGTCTACTGTGCGGAGTAGTTTTCTATCCACCATTAGCTCTCGTCGCCTCGCTCGCCTGTTGTCACGTGGTTAGTTACACGCGTCGCCTCACGCAAAATGGGCAAACGCACAGTGAGTATAACCTCGCCATCCTTGTACTCCACCGCTCTGGCGATATCGCTCTCCGCCAAATCCACATGAGCGCGCGCCACCCGCACGAGAGATTCCGTCAAGGCATCAAGGCATTCCTGCGAAACAGGAGAACGGTCTTGCACCAAGACCTTACGCAGGCGGTCGCGCCCTACCAGGATACTGCGGCTTCCGCTACTCATGGCTCTCCCTCCTGTACCTACGCTTCACCCAAAAACTTCTGCAGGAACCCAAGCATGCCGCGCCGCTCCGCGGTGAGCCGCAGGGGCACCGCTTCCCCTAACATGCGGCGGGCCATGTCGCGGTAGCTCTGTCCTGCCTTGCTCTCCGGCAACAACACGCAAGGCTGCCCCTTATTGGTGGCGACAATGGTAACTTCGTCCTCTTGTACAATGCCCAACAAATCTAACCCAAGGAAGCCAAGTACGTCGCTCTGGCTCAACATATCTCCGCGGCGCACCAAATCAAGCCGCAACCGATTTAGCACTAGTTTAGGCGACTTAATGCCTTTGCTGCGAATCAGTCCTACTACCTTATCGGCATCGCGTACGGCGGGTAGCTCAGGTGTGGTCACAATGATGGCGTCCTCCGCTCCGGCGGCGGCGAGGTGAAAGCCGTGGTCAATGCCCGCAGGCGAGTCAATCAGTACGAAATCGAACTGCTTGGCTAAGTCCTCCATCACACGCTTCATGTCGCGTTCGGTAGCACGTGAGCTAGGCTGCCCCGCTGCGGGCAACAGACTCATGTTGGCAAAGCGTTTGTCTCGCACCAACGCCTTGTCTAGCTTGACGCGCTTCTCCAACACGTCAGTCAGGTGATAGACAATGCGATTTTCGAGGCCAAGAAACAGGTCTAAGTTGCGCAGCCCGGTATCACCATCTACCAAAGCCACGCTCTTACCTAGGTGCGCAAGCGCTGCCCCAAGATTTGCGGTGGTCGTAGTCTTGCCGACGCCACCCTTCCCGGAAGTTACGACATAAACTTTGCCCAAGCGCCTCCCCTCCTTTAGGGAAACATTCTAGGCTAACTTTCGCTGTCAAGGCAGTGAATTCCTCCTGCCCAAACATATTACTGGTTTGCCCGCTCTGCCCTGAGGTTAAAGTACGTGTCGAGCACATGGCGGGCGATAGGCGCAGCCGCGAGGCTTCCGCCCCGGCCGTGACGCACAAACACTGAGACTACAATTTCCGGCTCGCGTGTGACTGGGTCTGCCCCCCAACCGGTAAACCAGCCGTGGGATGGCAGCTGGACCCGACCCCGGTAGACTTCGGCCGTACCAGTTTTGCCAGCGGCAAAATAGGTCGCGCCGCGAAACGCACCCACGGCTGTCCCGCTGTTAAGCCCTAGTCCTCCCACTTGGGTCACTTGCCGCAGCCCTTCCTGAATCCTAGAGAGCTCCGCCGCACTGACTATGCCGCTTGGGTTATCAGGCGTACGCACCAAGGAAGCAAGTCGCCTCGGTTGCGTCTGGCTGACAACCTCGCCAAAGGGACTTACCACTCTGTCGACAATAAAGTTCTCGTAGCGATGCCCCGTGGCCAGCATAGCCATCATATTGGCCATCTGCAAGGGAGTATAGGTCTGAATACCTTGGCCGATGGTGATGTCGGCCACTTCGCCGGGGTACGGGTTTGCTGGGCGTGGCTCGCCGGTTCTGCGGATGACGGCGCGAAAGGTTTCGCTGGTAGGCAGCACCCCGGTCTGGCCGCCGAACCCGAATAGCTCGGTTTGCAGCGGAGTAGGTGCGCCTAGTCCCAACACTGCTGCCACATTGGCAAAGGCATCGAGGACGGTAGCGTTGCCGAGCTGCCTAATCAGTTGCAGACCTATCTGGTAGTAGTAAATGTTGCAGGATACACGCATCGCCGTGACGTCGTCAACGCTGCCATGCGCGGTGCGATAGTGCTCAATCCAGCACGGTTTGCCCCGCTCTCCCAGCCAACCATCCATTAGGCGTCCGGTACACACAACGCGCGGCATTGCCCTCTGCGCGCCATGCTGTAACCCGGCAATCTCCGTGACCGGCTTAAAGATAGAGCCCGGGACAAACGCCGCAAATGTCTTGTTATCTAGCGGACGACTAGGGTCGGCGGCGAGCACCCCGAAGTTCTTCGCAAGCTCCGCAGGAGAAAAGGCTGGGTGACTCACCATAGCTAGCACCGCACCCGTGCGGGGGTCGATAGCCACAACCGCTGCCTCGCGTGCCACCAAATCCAAATCGTTCCCGACGACCCCTGCGGCACGCGCCGCCACACGCACGCGCTCTAGGTGCCCCGGTAGCCAAGCTTCAATCTGCTGCTGCAAGGCCGCGTCTAAGGTGAGGTGCAAGTTATTGCCGGGGATAGGCTCTTGCACACCTACCTCCCTGACGGGGCGACTCAGGTGGTCGACTTCCACGAGCTGAAAGCCGTCCACGCCTCTTAGCGAAAGGTGGCGCGGGGCGAACTCATGTGACTGCTCTAAACCCCACCTTCCGACTACGCTGTCGAGCCGGTAGCGGCTAAATCCGATTCGCTCGTTTTCCGCCCTTATCTGTGCTGCATTAAGGAGGATACGTCCCATACCGCCTAAGACATGCGCGGCACTTTGACCAAACGGATAGCTCCTCACCGGTTGCACTTCCACAATAACCCCGGGTAGTTCCATGCGACGTTCCTCAATCTGTATGAGCCTGGCGTCGCCAAAGGTGAGAGGTTCATCGATCAGCCGGACGGGACGCCACCGGCGAAAACGCGCCGCCTGCAGGCGCCGCCTAAACTCAGTCACCGAGACTTGCTCCGGTTGTTCACCCAAGGGGTCAAGTATGGTGACTAGGCGCGCCAGAATATCGTCTAGTTCCGGGCTGCGGGTATGATGCATTGAGACAAAGTACCCCGGTTGGTTTGCAGCCAAGATTACTCCATGTGCATCGACAATTTTGCCGCGAGGAGCTTCCTGCACAACCTCCCGTAAGCGATTGTTGTCCGCGTCCCTCCGGTAATCGGCCCCATGCACAATCTGGATGTAAGCTAAGCGAAAAATGACTACGCTGATGGCCACAACTACTGCCATAGTCATTCCGTTTAAGCGCTTGTGAAAGAAACTCTCCACTAGATCACCTCACGCTTGCGGCGCGGTAAAATCCTAAAAAGCCAGAAGATAAGAACAGGCATAAACGCTCCGTTCACTAACACCGTCGGGACAAAGGCGCGGTAAAACGCGCCGCCCCACCAAACTCCAAACGCATGGCGGGACAACAGAAGAACGAGGAGCTCGAACCCCACTATCGAGATGAAGCCTACCGCGACCGTAACTAGCAGCTCGTCGCGGAAAAACTGCCTTTCTACTTGACCTGCCAGGTAGCCGATAACCACTAACGGAATTGCCGTAAGCCCGAAGGCACCTGCGAAAAGCGCATCGGCCAAAAGACCCGCCGCAAGACCGATAGTCATGCCGGTGGTCGTCCCGTAATGCAGTGCAGTCCCGGCGACTAAAGCTACCAATAGATTAAGCCTGCCGCCAAAGAGGGCTAAGCTCGGCATAAGGGCGCCATGCAAGATGACGCAGGCTCCGGTAAGGACGCCTAGTATTAGCGTGGCGCGGCTCACGGCTGCCCTCGCCGCACTACGAGTACTTCCTCTAGCCGGCCAAAGTCTACCGCCGGTTCAATGCGGGCTTGCTTTAGCAGACCGTCGGCGCTGACGACAATTTCGCTCACCACGCCGATGACGAAAGCATGGTCACGGGGAAACACGTCGCCTAACCGGCTGGTGAGCACTAGGTCGCCCTCAGCAATAGGAAAGTCCCACGGTAAGCGGGCAATTCTAACCATGCCCAACACAGCGCTGTCCCCTTCTGCTATGGCACCGTCTCGCCCGTTTTGCACTACTGCGGCTACCGCACTCCGCGGGTCAGTGATTAGCAGCACCCGCGCAGACATGCTAAAGACCTCGATTATTCGTCCCACGGCTCCGCGGTGGGTGACTACTGCGTCACCCGCCTGCAAACCATGCGCCAACCCGCGGTCAATAACTACTTCGTGGTGCCAAGTAGTTATGCCGCGGGAGATGACGCGCGCCATAACAAGGTCAAGCGCTACCTGTTGCTCGCGATACCCGAGTAAAGCCCGCACTCGCTCTAGTTCGAGCTTTGCTTCCACCAAGTTTTGATACTTAAAGTCGAGCTCCGCTAGCTCGCGGCGTAACCGCTCATTGTCACGTCGCAGCGTACCTAGCTCCCGCACAGATTCCGCCGTTTCGCGACCAAATGACACAACGGCGGCGATGGCGCGGGAGATAGGAGCACCTACGCGGTGAAGTGCGCGCTCTACCCAGGTCACGCCAACTACTTCCCTCGCCGAGAAGCTAAGCAGCACTAGGAGCACGAACACAGCAAGCAACAAGGTGATAAAGGAGCGATTTCTACCTAAAAACCCCATCCCCACCACCTCCGCTTGTTCTATCTTCGCCTAGGCGACGCGTCTAACCTGCGCAGCAAATCGATGTGTTCGAAGGTGCGCCCGGCACCCTGTACAACCGATGTCAAAGGGTCGTCCGCTATGACCGTCGGCATGCTTGTCTCTTCTGCGATTAGCTTGTCTAAGCCTCGCAACAATGAGCCGCCGCCGGTCAGAACGATGCCGCGGTCAAAGACATCGGCCGCTAACTCCGGCGGAGTGCGCTCGAGCGTTGCTTTAACCGCTTCCACTATCGCTCGCACGGGCTCCGCTAAGGCTTGGCGCACTTCGGTGCCTGTCAGTTTAAGCGTCTTTGGGAGACCGCTGACTAGGTCGCGGCCGCGCACGTCCATTTCTTCTTCCGGCAGAGCGTAAGCTGAGCCGATGGCAATCTTGACATCCTCGGCAGTGCGTTCACCGATAAGTAAATTATAATGTTTCTTGACATAACCAACAATGGCTTCGTCCATTTCGTCGCCGCCGACGCGGATAGACTTGTGCGTCACAATGCCACCGAGGCTGATAATAGCAACTTCCGTGGTTCCGCCGCCGATATCGACAATCATGTTGCCAATCGGCTCCGTCACCGGCAGCCCCGCCCCGATAGCCGCGGCCATGGGCTCTTCAATCGTGTAGGCCTCACGCGCTCCGGCCGAGAGCGCCGCGTCTTTCACCGCCCTCTTCTCAACCTCAGTCACGCCCGCCGGCACGCACACTACCACGCGCGGACGCAGGAAACTTGAGCCCGGCAAAGCGCGTTTGATGAAGGCCTTAAGCATTTTTTGTGTTACGTCAAAGTCGGCAATCACTCCGTCGCGCAAGGGGCGGACGGCGATTATGTGCCCGGGGGTACGGCCAATCATAGCCTTCGCTGCGTCGCCGACTTCCAGCACTTCGTGGTTGTCGCGCTGGATGGCTACTACGGACGGTTCCCGCAGCACGATGCCCTTACCCTTAACAAAGACCAAGGTGTTTGCCGTGCCGAGGTCAATGCCCATGTCGCGGGTAAAGTAGCGAGTAAGAAAGTTCATTTAACGCTTCGACTCCTTTACATGAGGCCCTTTTCCTTAAAACTTAGTATAACCCCGTCGCCAAAAATAACGTGGTCCAAGACGTCGATGCCTAGCAACCGACCTGCTTCCGTGAGGCGGCGCGTCACTTCCATGTCCTCGCGCGACGGCGTGCAATCCCCGCTTGGGTGATTGTGGGCGATAATCAGAGCTGCGGCGCTACGCTTGATGGCTGCGCGAAAGACTTCTCGCGGGTGCACAATAGAGGAGTTTAGGCTGCCGACGGAGACTTCCTCGATGCCGAGGCAGTGATTCTTGGTGTTAAGCAAGACGGTAAAGAAATGCTCGCGCTCTTCATGGCGCAGCCGCTCCAAGAGGAGACTTCGCACATCCTCGGGTGAACGAATGGAGCGAGGCGGGGCGCCTTGTACAGATAAGCGCCGCGACAGCTCGACCATGGCCAAAATTTGCACCGCTTTGGCGGGACCGATACCCTTTATTTCACAGAGCTCATCACTGGTGAGCCGTGTGAGACTGCTGATATCCCCCGCCTTTGCCAGCACCTTGCCGGCAAGCTCGAGTACGCTTTCCCCTCTTTGACCTGACGTACCCATTAAGATAGCTAACAGCTCGGCGTTTGACATGTGATGCGCGCCGCGGTTTAGCAGCCTCTCCCGCGGCCTTTCGCGTTCCGGCAACGCACGAATCGTCACCTACTCGCCCCCATTCCCATAAGGTCAACGCCGAGCTCCTGTAGCATTTCGTAGAGGAGCGACAGCGGCAACCCTACAACATTGCTGTAGCAGCCGGCGATGCCGCGCACAAACACTGCCGCCGCGCCTTGTATGGCGTAGCCCCCGGCTTTGTCTAGAGGCTCGCCGGTGGCCACATAGTTGCGAATCTCAGCAGGCGAAAGCGCTCTAAAGTCTACACGTGTAGTGGCGTGGCGCACTATGCAACGCTCGGCGCTCCGGAGGACGGCGACGCCCGTTACTACTTCGTGAGACTCCCCGGAAAGGAGCCCTAGCATCCAAGCGGCATGCTCCGGCGTTTCGGGCTTGCCAAGCAAGCGGCCGTGCAGGTGCACGACCGTATCGGCAGCGATGCAGACGCCCGCGCTAGGCAGTGGCAAGGCCCCTAACGCCTTCATTTCGGCATACTCACGCGCGCAAGCTACGGGGTCGCCAGACAACTCTGTGCCCTCGACAAACGAGGATGACACGACAACAGGCTCTACGCCGATTTGCCTAAGCAGTAGAAGCCGCCTAGGTGAAGCGGAGGCCAAGAAGATGGTCATGCGTTAGAGGGCACGGTAGGCCAAGTAGGCGAGCATCAGTCCGAAGACCATCGCGACCGACACCTGCAGGGTAACCCCAAAGACAAGCGTCAGGGGGCCGAGTGTCAAGGTGAGGGGCGGATAGAGACCGTAGGTCGGACTCGATAAGGCGAGGAACGGCAGTACGGGAGTAGCCAGTTCGCCTAGGAGGCCACCCAGGAAAAGACCTACGATGAGGAACACCAAGAGCATCCAAGTATTGCGCTTAGACTTCACGCGGCCCACCCTTTCGCATGTTACTTTGGGCAAGATAGCGACCTAACAGTGCACCTATTACACCTACAAAATACCCGGTGGGAATCGCCATCAACATCAGGTAAGGCAGGTGCACAAAGAGACCGAAATGACGCGCCAAAAGCGACGCGACTGTCAGCTGAGCGAGGTTGTGGAGAAGCGCTCCAAGCAGACTAAGTCCTACCGCGCTGAGCCGACTACCAAAAATCAGATAAGCAAGCCCCATTCCGGCTGCGCTGACTACCGCACCGCTTAGGCTCAGGAAGAAACCCAAAGTGAGAAAAGTGCCACCGAGCAGGCTGCCCAGTAGCGCACGCAAAACCGCTACTACCAGTGCGTCGCGCAAGCCGTAGCGCATAACTACTGCTACCGTTACTACGTTCGCTAATCCCAGCTTGGCACCTGGTCCTAGCGTGACAATTAGGGGATTTGGCATCGCGCCTTCTACCGCGTGCAGCGCCGCAGCTCCTGCCACAAGTAACGCCAAGCGCACCATCCTGTTTGCCTGCATGTCGGTTACCTACCCGTAAGCTCAGTTATGGCTGACATGCCTTGTGACATCACCACGGTGCCGTCTTCTGTTACCAGTAGTCCCATTACACCGGGAAAAGACTCAATCAGAGCTATTCCCTGCTCGACATTTAGCACCATGGCTGCCGTAGCTATCGCATCGGCTAGCGCGGCCTCCGGGGCTACAATCGTTGCACTAGCGATACCGCGCACTGTCATCCCGGTGCGCGGGTCTACGATATGCGTGTAACGTACGCCGTCTTGGATAAAGTAGCGCTCGTAATCGCCCGAGGTCAGGACAGCGCCGCCATAGGTAGAAACGACGGCGATTAACGCGTCCGGTTGTGTCGGATGCTGCACGCCGATTCTCACGGCACGCGGCTTCTCCCAAATAAACTGCCCCGGGAAGCCACCTAGAACGCGCACGTCTCCGCCGGCTTCGACAAAAGCATTGGTGATGCCGCGCTGTGCCAGAAACAGAATGGCTTGGTCGACAATATAGCCTTTGGCGACGCCGCCAAGGTCAAGCTGAGTGTTGGGGTGAGTTAGCCGTACGGTGCGCTGCGACACGTCCATCTCTACGTGTTCAAAACCTACCCCGGGCAAAGCCTCTGCCAAGGCTGCAGGCGTTGGCACGGCACGCGCGTCAGTGCCAAACCCCCACGCTCGCATCAGTGCGCCGATGGTTACATCAAAGGCACCCTGACTGCGTTCGTAAACTTGCTTAGCCCGCTCCAGCACGGCGATAGTCTCGTCACTAACCACGCGCGGTGCGGTGGCTGCGGTGTTAAGCTTGTCCACGTCACTCCCCGCCGCATGAGCCGACAGAACGCTCTCTAAGCGTGCCATTTCCTTGACCGTGGCGTCTATTATATCATCCAGAGCAGCCTGCGATTGGCGCCCGTGCACTACGAGCCGCACAAAGGTATCCATAAGCAGCACTTCTCGCTCTGCGCGCCGCACTATAACCCTAGTTTGTCCGACCCAGGCGACAGCTACCAAAAGTATAGCCAGGGCCAGCACTACAGCGATATTCTTCATTCATCCTCCTAGAGAGAGGGCCGAGCACGCGGCCCGGCCAATTCGGTGACTAAAGTCCGGAGTGGATTGTCTTAGTTGGGCACTTTTCTACACAACGACCGCAGTTAATGCATTTCTCGTAGTCGATTTCCGCTAGGAAATTGTTCATGGTAATGGCATCTACCGGGCATACTTTCACGCACTGTGAGCAGGCAATGCACCCGACGGAACAGACTTTGCGCACTACCGCCCCCTTGTCGTGCGAACGACAGCGAATATGCACGTGCTTCCCACTTGGCCGTAGGCTGAAAATGTCTTTGGGACATCCCGCCACACACAAGCCACACGCGGTGCACTTCTCCGTATTCACTACCGGGATACGGTTATCATCCATGGTAATGGCGCCAAACTTACATAACTTGACACAAGTGCCGTAGCCCACACAGCCATACTGGCAGGCTTTATCTCCGCCGGAGAGAGCAACGACCGCCACGCAATCCTGTATGCCCTCGTAGTTAAAGCGCGTAGGGGCCTCGGCACACCCGCCATCGCAGTAGGGTGTAGCTACGAGACGGTCGGCTGTGAGCTTAGCTTCGATTCCCATTAGGCGCCCCAAGTTACTCAGCAAGTCGTTGCCGCCGACAGGACACTTGTCAATCGCGACTAATCGCTTGGAAACAGCTCCGGCGTACCCTGCACAGCCCGGATAGCCGCAGGCGCCGCAGTTAGCACCGGGCAGCACCGCCAACACCTCTGTGTACAGCGGGTCGGCCTGCACGGCGAACTTCTTGGCGGCTATGGCCAGACCTGCGCCAAAAAGCAGCCCTAGCGCACCTAACGAACCAAGTGCGAGCAAAACGGAACGTAGATCTATCTGCATGGCCCGGCCTCCCTATAGCAAGCCCTGAAATCCGAAGAAGGAAATCGACAACAGCCCCGCGATAATTAGAGCAATGGGAAAGCCCTGCAGTGCCTCCGGAATCTCGGCGAGCTCTAGTCTTTCCCTAATGCCGGCAAACACCACGATGGCCAACCCAAACCCCACCGCCGCCGCAAACCCATGCACTAGCGCTTCAACGAGGTTATAGGCCTCGTTAAGGTTAAGAATGGTGACACCGAGCACCGCGCAATTGGTCGTAATGAGAGGAAGATAGACGCCTAACGCTTGGTAAAGCGTCGGGCTGCTCTTTTGAATAACCATCTCCACAAACTGCACCAACACGGCGATGACCAAAATAAAGACAATCGTCCGCAAGTACACGAGGTCATAGGGCAGCAAGAGATAGGTCTGCACTATCCACGTGGCTAAGGAAGCAACGGTCATTACGAAGACGACGGCAAGGCTCATGCCCAGTGCGGTCTCTATCTTTTGCGAGATACCCAAGAAGGGGCATATTCCTAGGAAGCGAATCAGGACAAAGTTGTTGATGAGAATCGCACTAAAGAAGATAACGGCAATTTGATTCATGCTCCCACCCCCTACGCCTTACGCAGGCTAAGAAAGTTGATAAGTCCGATTAAGAGGCCAAGCACTATGAAGGCACCCGGCGGAGAGACCATAATCCCCATCGGCTCAAACGACTGCCAGAACCCAAGAATCTCTAGCCCAAAAAGCGTTCCGGAACCGAGGATTTCTCTGATAGCTGAGACCAAGACCAGCGCGAGCGTAAACCCTACCCCCATACCTAGGCCGTCGAGCGTCGACCGCCATACGCCGTTCTTAGAAGCGAAAGCCTCGGCGCGCTGCAGAATAATGCAGTTAACAACAATAAGCGGGATAAAGATGCCTAGCACCTCGTGCAACCCAGGTACAAACGCCGCCATAATCAGGTCGACCATGGTGACAAATGTGGCGATGACAACGATAAAACACGGGATACGGATTTTGTCGGGTATAACAGACCGCAGGAGGGAAATAAGGATATTGCTAGCTACGAGCACCGCCGTCGCCGCCAACCCCATGCCTAGTCCTTGTCCGGCAGCAATGGACACGGCTAGCGTAGGGCACATGCCGAGGAGTAGCCTAAAGGTCGGGTTCTCGTCGAAAATACCGCGCCAAAATACTCTTAGGTCGTTCATTTTACGCTGCCCCCCGTACAGAGCCAAAGCTCTTCCCGAGTGTGTAACGGTCAATCAGTGGTGTACAGGCATTCATAATCAAGATAGCGAAAGTTACTCCCTCCGGCAAGCCGCCGTAAAGCCTAATGATAGCCGTTATAATGCCGGCACCGACACCCATCACAATGCGCCCCCGCTTAGTAATAGGTGAGGTTGTCCAGTCCGTGGCCATAAAAAACGCGCCGAGTATGAGTCCGCCGGATAGCACATGAAAGATTGGGTCGCCGGCAAAGAACGCGGTTTGCCCTTCCCGCGGCAATATCCATGTTAAGAGCGCCACGGTACCTATGAAGGAGGCCGGTATTTTCCAATCAATGATCTTGAGATTAATGAGCAGCAGACCCCCAACTAACAGAAGAAAGACCGACATTTCGCCAAGACTCCCGGGCCTAAACCCAAGGAACAAGTCAAAATGGGAGGGCACGGCATTCCCTGCGCGGTAGGCAGCCAGCGGCGTTGCGGCTGAAACTAACCCCGGCCCGACCCAGCTAGTCATGCGTGCCGGCCAGGAAACGACGAGAATTGCACGCGCCGCCAAGGCTGGGTTAAAGGGGTTGTGTCCGATGCCGCCAAAGACCTGTTTTCCAATGCCGATGGCTAAAACCGCGCCAATGGCCACCAACCACCAAGGTGCGCCGGCGGGGACGTTAAGCGCCAAGAGCAGGCCTGTCACGGCGGCACTGCCGTCGAAAGCAGGCGAGATGGGTTTATGCCGCAGTTTAAGAATTAACGCTTCGCAAAGAACGGCAGACGCAATTCCTGCAACTAAGAGCAGCAGGACGTAAGCGCCATAGTAGTAGACGGCGAACAGAGAGGCCGGCGCTAACGCAGCTAACACCCAAAGCATGGCCCGCCGCACGCTGTTTTGGCTGTGTACATGAGGAGAGGACGATACCAGAAGCTTTTTAATCTCCATTTTGTGTGCTTCCTCCTCTAGCTACCGCGGTTGCGCTCTGCGTAAATGTCTGACTTCGCACGCCGTATCCACTGTACCAAAGGAATGCGCGACGGGCAAACATAGGTGCAGGCCCCGCACTCATGGCATTCTAAGGCGCCGTACTTCTCTGCTTCCTCCGTACGGCCGCGCTCACCATACTGCGCAATGAGGGTTGGGTAAATGAGCATCGGACAGGCGTCTATACATGCAGCACAGCGCACGCAGGTCATGGCCTCGGCAGCAGGAGACTCGGCACGGGACAACGCGAGAATGCCCGAGGTGCACTTGCATACCGGTACGTTTGGCGTATACATGGCCATACCCATCATCGGGCCGCCGGAAAGCAGCTTGTGTGGCTCGCCCACGAGGCCCCTCGCTGCCAATATGTCGCCGAAAGTAGTGCCGATGCGCACTAAGACATTGCCCGGGCGCTCTACGCAGGCTCCGTCAACCGTTACCACGCGTTCGATGGAAGGCCACCCTGTGCGCAGACTCGCGGCTATGGCCTGTGCCGTATGCACGTTGTTTACGATCACGCCGATATGGACAGGACGCTTGCCCTTAGGAACCCGGCGCCCCAGGCAGGCGGCAATCAGTTGCTGCTCGGCCCCTTGGGGGTACTTTACCGCTAGGGGAACAATGCTAATATTAGGGTCGTTCGCTATCGCCCCGCGGAGCTCGGCAATAGCGTCTTGCTTGTTAAGCTCAATCCCGATAAAGCCACGCGCAACGCCGGTTGCTTTCATCAGGCACTTTAACCCGAGCACCACGTCTTGTGCCCACTCCACCATAATGCGGTGGTCTGTAGTGAGATACGGTTCGCACTCGGCTCCGTTAAGCAGCACAGCGTCTAAAGTCACTCCGGCCGGAGGGGTGAGCTTAATATGCGTAGGGAAGCCGCCGCCCCCCATGCCGACAATCCCGGCTTCGCGAATCCAGGTCACTAAGTCGGCCGGGGACAAATCCTCTAAGCGCTTCGGCTCTATTGACGGATGCACTTCATCGGCATAATCATTCTCAATGACTACCGACAGCACCTCGCGCCCGTTTGGGTGCGCCCGCTTCTCTATGGCCGTAACGCGGCCGGAAACCGAAGCATGCACGGGACAGGCAATTGCTGCCTCGCTCTCGCCAATTTTCTGCCCTAACAGCACTCTGTCACCTACTGCCACGAGTGAAGCATTTGTCGCTCCGATATGCTGCAGCAAAGGGATGACCACGGTCTTAGGCGCAGGCAGGCGTTCAATAGGTAGGGAACACGTCCTGTCCTTCCGACAGGGAGGATGTACTCCCCCAGTATAAGATCTAGCCACTCTCAGTCACTCCTAGAATGCAGAGTAAACGCGTAACACTCTTTTCAGTCTACACGACTGAGCTTGACAAAACAATAACTTGCGACATCTTTATCGACGGAAAAAAAGAGCGGTTTCGACACCGCTCCAGAGATTTTGTCTCTACTATTATCCTACTGCTTTCTCCACGGGAAACGACCGCGCGCCGTATACGAAGTATGCAAGAGGTGATGCGCTTTTTCGCCGCCTACTTCACCGAGGTAGACTTCGTAGAGACGTTGCACCGCAGGATTCTCATGGCTCTTGCGCAGCTTCTGCCCCTTGTCAATCGCGTAGATACTGCTTTGGCGAGCCTGCTTCGCTTCCATAGCGTCTTCGCGCCGCGTACGAGGCTGACCGCCGCCGCCGAGACACCCGCTAGGACAGCCCATGATTTCGATAAAGTGATAGCTCTCACCTGACTCAATGCGCGAGAGCAGCTCGCGGGCATTAGCGAGGCCGCTGACGACGGCTACCCTAATCGTGCCAAGCCGTGGGATATCGACTGTAGCCTCCCGCACGCCATGCATGCCGCGGACTTGTACAAAGTCAAGCTGCTCGAGCGGTTCTTTAGCTATCCATTCGTAAGCGGTGCGCAAGGCTGCCTCCATTACGCCGCCGCTCGCGCCGAAGATAACCCCGGCACCTGTCGACAAGCCGAGCGGTGCATCAAACTCCGACGTGGGGAGACTGGCTAGATCTATACCTGCCGTACGGAACATACGCGCTAGCTCGCGCGTCGTCAGTACTGCGTCTAAATCCCGCTGTCCGTCGTGTCCCATTTCGCTGCGAGCCGCCTCGTATTTCTTAGCCGTACAAGGCATAACAGAGACCGAGAAGATTTTTTCTGCCGGTAGTTTCACTACCTTCTCCGCGTAATAGCTCTTAATTAGCGCGGCCATCATCTGCTGCGGTGACTTACAGGTAGAGAGATGCGGCAGGAACTCGGGGAAATAATGCTCCGCAAACTTAACCCACCCGGGGCTGCACGAGGTAACGAGCGGCAGCACGCCGCCGTGCGTTATTCTGTGAATCAACTCGTTGGCCTCTTCCAAGATAGTAAGGTCGGCCGCGAAATCGGTATCGAAGACGGCCGAGAAGCCGAGCATGCGCAGGCCCGTGACCATTTGGCCCGTGGTAACTGCGCCGCGGGGCAAGCCAAATTCCTCGCCAATCGCTACGCGCACAGCCGGGGCAACCTGCACGACTGTGTGTTTCCCCGTGCCGATGGCACTGAACACGGGTTCGATAGCGTCTACTTCGGTGATTGCGCCGGTCGGACAAACTGCGGAACACTGCCCGCAGAAGACGCAGGCAGCCTGTCCGAGCGGCCTGTTCGCATCCGGGCTGACCACTGTCTCAAAGCCTCTGGCCACTGTGGAAAGAACGCCTACACCTTGCACGGCGTGGCAAACTGCCATGCAGCGCCGACATAGGATACACTTGTTGGGGTCGCGAAAGAGGGCGGGGTTCGACAGGTCAAGCGGCCAGTCAGACTTCTCGCCGACCCACGGTACCGCTGTCACGCCGAGGTCGTGTGATAACTTCTGCAATTCGCAGTTGGTATTGCGGGCACAGGTAAGGCAGGTGGTGGGATGGTTAGAGAGCAAGAGCTCTACATTCATCTTGCGCGCCTTGCGTACCGCGGGAGTGTTTGTGCGCACAGACATGCCCGTTGTAGCCGGCAGGACGCAGGCAGCCTGCAATCCGCGCCCTCCTTCGAGTTCCACCAAACAGACGCGGCACGCGCCAATTTCATTAATGCCTTCCATGTAGCAGAGTGTGGGAATGTCTACGCCGGCTGCGCGAGCGGCCTGCAGTACAGTGCTGCCCTCCGCAACCTCAACCACGCGGCCGTCTATGGTTACTTTAATCATTTCCTGCATGCTTGCACCTCCACGTTAAGCCCGCACTACTGCGCCAAACGGACACTTTTCTAGACAGGCGCTACACTTGACACACTTCTGGCGTTCGATGCGATATAGCTCTTTAGGCTTACCCTTAATCGCGGCAGTCGGGCAAACTCTTGCGCAGAGACCGCAACCGCGACACTTGTCCGGGATAATATTAAAGTTTAGCAACGCTTGACATGCTCCTGCCGGGCAGCGCTTATCGTAGATATGCGCCTCGTACTCGGCGCGGAACTGCTTAAGCATGGAGAGCACCGGATTCGGTGCAGACTGCCCGAGCCCGCACAGCGAGGTCGACTTGATGTTTTCGGCTAGAGCTAGCAGTGCGGGAATATCGCTTTCGCGCCCTTCCCCTGCCGTGATGCGGTCTAGTATCTCTAGCATGCGCTTAGTGCCGATACGACACGGCGTGCATTTACCACAGGATTCATCGCGCGTAAAATCTAAGAAGAAGCGCGCCATATCCACCATGCAGGCGTTCTCATCCATGACAATCAGACCGCCTGAACCCATCATACTGCCGGCCTGCAGGAGCGTCTCGTATTCCATAGGAATCTCTAGGTGTTCCTTCGTCAGGCAGCCGCCCGAAGGACCGCCCGTCTGTGCCGCCTTAAACTCCTTGCCGCCGGGAATGCCGCCGCACACATCGAACACTAACTGCCTGAGCGTAATGCCCATGGGAACTTCCACTAAGCCGGTATTGTTGATGTTGCCGGCCACAGCGAAGACCTTTGTGCCTTTGCTTTTTTCGGTGCCGATGCGCGCGTACCAGGCCGCGCCGTGCAAAATGATGGGACAGATGTTGGCAAAGGTTTCGACGTTGTTAATGAGAGTAGGCTTGCCCCACAACCCCTTGGCGGCTGGGTAGGGCGGACGGGGCCGCGGCTCACCGCGCCTTCCTTCGATGGAAGCGATGAGCGCAGTTTCTTCACCGCAGACAAAGGCTCCGGCGCCGACGCGTATCTCTAGGTCAAACCTAAAGCCTGTACCAAAGATATTATCCCCAATGAAGCCATACTCACGCGCCTGTTCGATAGCGTGCTGTAGCCGCTTTACCGCTAGAGGGTACTCGGCGCGCACGTAGACGTACCCTTGGTTAGCGCCCACGGCAAAGCCCGCAATGGCCATAGCTTCAATCACGGCATGTGGGTCGCCCTCTAAGATGCTGCGGTCCATAAAGGCACCGGGGTCGCCCTCGTCGGCATTACAGACCACGTACTTAACTTCGGAGGGAGCCTGCGCCGTGAACTGCCACTTAAGACCCGTGGGAAAGCCCGCGCCGCCCCGACCGCGTAAGCCGGAAGCCTTAATCGTCGCAATGACCTCTTCGCCGGTCATGGTCGTCAGCACGCGCGCTAGAGCTTCATAGCCGTCGCGGGCAATGTACTCCTCGATTACTTCCGGGTTGATGACGCCGGTATTACGCAGCGCGATACGCAGCTGACGATTGAAAAACTCCATCTCGCCGTAAGTCTGAACTATTTGGCTGGTTAAGGGATCGCGGTACAAAAGGCGCTGTACCGGGCGACCTTTGAGTAAATGCTCGTTCGCGATTTCCCTGGCGTCTGCAGCGGTCACATTACGATAAAAAATTCCTTCTGGGTAAACGACCAGAACCGGGCCCAAATCGCAGGTGCCGATACATCCCGTCTCGATTACCTTGATTTCTCGGTCAAGTCCTAGCTTAGCGATTTCGTCTACGAGCGCCTCCTCCGTCACCAAACACCCGGAGGACACGCAACCGGCCCCAGCGCACACAAGCACATGTGATCTAAACAGATTCAAGATAACCCCTCCTAGTTGCGCGTAACCCAGTCTTCTATGACCCGGCCACCCTGCACGTGCTCGCGCACGATACGACGTGCTTTCTCGGCATTGACGCGCGCATACAGCGTGCGAACCCCGTTGGCGTTAACCTCCACGATAGGTTCGCGGTCGCATAGCCCCATGCAGCCCACCGGCGTCACAGAAACACCCACTAGGCCGCGCGCGGCAATCTCCTGCATAAATGCATTAAGCGTCTCGCGCGCTCCTGCGGCAATGCCACAAGTACCCATGGTTACGTTTATCCGCACTTCGGGCTCTCCCTCGCGGAGCTTAGTCATTTGGCGAACTTCTTCACGCAGCTTGCGCAAATCGGCAACCGTCTTCACTGCTCTCCCCCCACTTGCTTCTCATGTTCCGCAATGTAATCCCTGAGCCACGCAATGATGCGCGGGTTCTTAATCTCGTCGCCACACAATTGTCTAATCTCTCTACTGTCAAGCAAAAATACTTCCCCATCTACCTCGTGCCGATAGACCACGTCGACATGGTGCACCGCAAACACGGCTGCTAGCGTGTCGGCCATGCTACCTAAGGGCGCCCTATCGATATGGTCTAGGGCAAAAATCGCGACAACTTCCGTGCCCTTTCCTGGGGACGAGGTGATGGAGAAGGAACCGTTACACTGCTCGGCGGCCGCCTTGAGCAGAGGAATGCCCAGTCCCACTTTGCGCGTAGTGCGCGTAGTGAAGAACGGGTCAGTCACAGCCGTTAACGTCGCTTGGTCCATACCTCTGCCGTTATCGCTTATCTTTACGGTCAGGCGATTCTCCTGCCTGCATTCGGTGATGGCAATGCCAACCTCCGATGCACCTGCTTCTACGCAGTTCTGTACTAAGTCAAGGATGTGTAGCGCTATCTCTTCCATCTTAGTATTTAGTGAGGACCTCTTTTACTTTCTCTACCTGCAGACGCCCGTACACATCCTCATTAATTGTAATTACCGGCGCAAGGCCGCAGGCGCCGATGCAGCGCGTAACCTCGAGAGTGAACTTGCCGTCGGGAGTAGTGTCGTTTACCTTGATGCTTAGCTCTTTCTCTAGCTCGGCAAGCACTTGCGCGGCGCCGCGCACATAACATGCCGTGCCCAGACACACCCCAATTTTATACTTACCGCGCGGCTTGAGCGAGAAGAGAGAGTAAAACGTCGTTACTCCGTACACCTCACTTAGCGGTACGTTAAGAGCCTCTGCCACCTTCTCCTGCACTTCCTCTGAGACATAGCCAAATACATCTTGCGCGGCGTGCAGCACTTGAATCAGCGCGCCGGCATTGCCGCGATGTGCGTTGAGTATATCCTCTAGGATTTCCCAACGCGGGTCGTGTTCGACGTTAGAGCCACATTTGCAGACTGACATCTAGATACCTCCTTAACTTGTCTGGTGATGATTTTCACTAGCAGCGCCATAAATTAGTACTTTGAGAGCGCCATTATAACGCCTAACGGCGATGATAGTGCAATATCGAGTTCCCAAGGGGTACTCCCGGCGAGCGTTGAGAGGTTGTGTGCGTCGGAGTTGACGACATAAGGATAGCTGCGCGTCGATGCGGGCTGCTTGCCGCGCTTAGACACCTCTACTACGCGCACTCCTAGGTGTTCAGGTACAAATCCTAGCTGCACAGCCATGCCGTAGCTCTTATCTACATGTGCAGGTATCACTACCCCGCCGAGCCGCGCTGCCTCCCAGCAAATGTCATCTACAGAGAGCGAGGTCGGCGACAGAAGCAGTTTGTCTTCCCAGCCAATGATTTTGCTCTCGGCATCGAACAAGTATTGCTGGCCAAACACTTCGGCGTCGCATCGCCTGCTAGGCAAAGCGTCAAATACGTAGCAGTCGAAACTCTCGGCGACAGCGAGGTTTGGAAACAAGCACAGGATATGCACGTCTTCTCGCGACCAAACTTCAAGCCCCGGGACTACTATCAGCCGATCCCCCGCTGCCTCGGTTACGGCGCGGGCATTGCGCGCCGTATTGTGGTCGGTCACGGCAATGACCTGTGCGCCGACCAACAGGGCCATATTGACGATGTTTCTTGGCGTCATCTCCGGCGACGCACACGGGGATAAGGCGCTGTGAATATGCAGGTCACAGCGCACCTTAGGCACGGTGACACCCCTTAATCCCTAGGGCATACATTTTGCCGACAAGCTCAAACGCTGGCACCTCGCTAAATAGTACCACGACACTCTCCGCTTGAGCTTTACTGACTAGCTCCGGCGACGGCTCTTTGCAGTTAACGAGGACAACCGCCGCAAGTCCGAGCAGAGAGGCCACGGCGATAACGTTGCGATGCGACTGGCGCGTCACCCATACGCAATCAAGGGCGCCGTGTGCTAAAACATCACTTAGCATATCGGAAACGTACCCGCCGGATACATGCCGCTCGAGGTGCTCCTCACCGCATACTACGCGCAAGTCGAGTGCTTCTACCAGTGCCTTGAGATTCATCGTCAGTCAGTCTCCTCTTTAGTGCAAATCGGTTACTACCCGCGCCCCATGGCTGGCGGTAGTTTTCCTGCTAAGTCCATCAGCTCGCCCGCCAAAGCACTCACCTGCTTGCGCAGGACAAAAACGCAGTCACTCTGGCTAGCACTACCCCTTACTATATCTTCGGCTAGCGCTCGACAATGCGGTGCCCCGCACGCCCCACAGTCTAACATGGGCAGCTGCTCGACTAACGCTTCCAAGTCGTTTAGTTTCTGCAGTGCGACTTCGATGTTCCCGTCAAGCTGCAGGAAGGGCCGCGGGAGAAGCGTCTGCCGCAGAGCGAGCGCAGAGGGCGGTAGGTCAAGTTGTGGTAAGGATGCGCCTTCGAGGCGCTGCGCCATTCTCGCAATGCGCACGCGGGCGATAAAGGGATTCTCTACTACCAGTACCCCGCCTACACAGCCGCCGATGCAAGCCTGCCCCTCGATGTATTTTACGGACCGCAGTCTGCCAAGCTCCACTTCCTCAAGCAGCGAAATGACATGCTGCAGGCCGTCTACCGCTAGATACTCGTCCTTGGCGATAGCTATGCCCTCCCCGCCACTCACTGCCCACGCTAACCCGCGGGCAGAACCGTACACGGGCTCCTCACGCGTTACTTTGGGCAGGGACTTAAATACATCGGCGTATATATCAGCCATGGAGAAGGCGCCTGTCAGCTGGGAGTGACCTTGCCCGACGGGCTGATGCACTGCCGTGACCTTAGCCGGACAAGGAGTAGTGAAGAAGACGCCTACCTCCTCGTCAGTGCACCCTGTTGCGCTCTGTATCTCCTGCCGCGCGGCATAGGCGGCTACCTCCATCGGTGCGTCGAAGGGGACGAAATGGTCGATTAAGTCTGGAAAGCGCACTTGTACTAAGCGCACCACGGCAGGACAACTGGTGCTAAGTGCCGGATAGCGGGCGTTTCCTCTCTGTAAGTGCTTGGCCACGGCAGATGCTACAACGTCTGCCGCGCGCGAGACTTCGAGCACATGTGAAAACCCAAGCGACTTAATGCCGGAGAGAATTTTGCCTAAGGACACTTCACTGCGAAACTGGCCAAAGAATGAAGGGGCCACTAGGCAGGCGTTGTACTTCTTGCTGTCAAGCAGTGCCCGACTGTCGGTGATTACGGATTTAGCGCGATTCGGACAGGCTCTGATGCACTCGCCACAATCTACGCACCGCGCGTCATCGATTACGGCCTTGCCCTGTCGCACGCGGATGGCTTCGGTGGGACAGCGTTTAATGCAGTTTGTGCAGCCTTTGCACCTGTCTTCGTGCAACTTAACGGAATGAAAGTATGTCATATGCTACCTCAATCACTTAGGCGCGATTGGCAAAGCACATATAAACAACGGTGCCCTCGCCTAACACTGTCTTAATATCCAGCTCGTCGGCGTTGCGCCGCATGTTTGGCAAGCCCATGCCCGCGCCAAAGCCAAGCGCTCGCACGTGGTCCGGCGCGGTTGAGTAGCCTTCCTGCATAGCTAATTCTACATCAGGAATGCCAGGTCCTTGGTCTTCGGCCCACACTTCTACTTTGATGGGGCTCACCTTGGCCTTAAGCACGCCGCTGTAGGCGTGAATAACAATATTAAGCTCGGCTTCGTAAGCCGCGACGGCTATTCTCCTTGATAAAGCGGGAGCTAATCCGATTTGCTGCAGAACTCGCTTCAGTCGCGAGGCTCCATCTCCAGCTTGGCTGAAGTCACCGCCAACTACTTGGTATGCAACCTCAAGCACCGCCTGTTCGACCATGTGCCGTCCTCCCCGCTGCCTTTTGCGGAACTAGTCCTGCTTTTCATTATACAACAATTCTTGTGTGTTGAGTGTGCACTTTGCACTTTGCACTTTGCACTTGGCACTTGGCACTTGGCACTTGGTGGATGACGGGGGGGTTGCTGGCTCCTGGCTCCTGGCTCTTGGTAGAGGGGAGTGCCCAGTGCACAGTGCACAGTGCCCAGTAGAGCGTGTCGCGGTGGTATCCGGCTCTATTTAACCTTTCCACCTTTCAACCCTTCAAGCTGAGCGCTGCGTGCTGCGTGCTGAAGCCCCCTGTTCACGATTCACGATTCATGATTCACGATTGCCCCACCGCTCAAAGCTCTCCTCGCCTCCGACACAGTGTACAAGGACCCTGCTACAAGCACGGTTTCGCCGCTTTCTCGGGCAGCGTCGATAGCGGCACTTAGGGCATCGGCCACCGAGGTGTAGGCTGCGGCGGGTAGGCCTAGAGCTTCGGCCAGCAGGCAAAGCTCGCCTGCGGGAGTAGCGCGCGGCAGCGCGGGCGCGCAGGCGTAGAGGCATTTAACGTAGGGAGAGAGAGCCGCTAACATTGCCTGCGGCTCTTTGTCTTTCATAATCCCACTTACCAGTAAAACTTTTTGCCCCGGCAGGTATTGGCGAAGCGTGGCGACAAGGGCGCTAATTCCATGCATGTTATGCGCGCCATCCATAATGACTCGTGCGCGGCTATGCTGCATAACCTCAAACCGCCCCGGCCAGCGCGCCGCCGCGACGCCCCGCCTGACGTGCTCGATGCCAATCGGCCAACCTTGCTGCCTAAGCATCAAGGCGGCGTCCACGGCGAGAGCGGCATTTTGCAGCTGGTGCGGACCAAGCAGTGATATTGAGAGCTTCTCGATGGCCTCAAGACCCCGGTAGTCGAACGTCTGCCCGGCGAGCGAGGCCGTTTGCGCAACAAAGCTGTAGTCCCGCCCCAGTAGGCGCAGGGGTGCGTTGTTCTGCGCTGCTACCTCGGCAATGACGGCGTAGGGTTCACTGTCTAGCACCGCAGTTGTCACGGGCACACTCGGTTTGATAATACCTGCCTTCTCAAAGGCAATTTTGCCTAGCGTGTCGCCGAGCACATCCATATGGTCAAAGCCAATGTTCGTGATTACGCTAAGTGCGGGCGTCACTACGTTAGTGGCGTCAAAACGCCCTCCAAGTCCTACTTCAAGGACCAAGGCGTCTGTTTTCTGCTGCGCATAATAGACGAGCGCGAGCGCGGTGATAAACTCAAACTGCGTCAATCCCACATGCTCGGCGACAGGCCGCAGCCGTTCTACCATCTCGACTAACCCTGCGGGGGTAATATCGTCTCCGTCGAGGCCAAAGCGATTGGTAAACGAATCAAGGTAAGGCGACGTGTAAAGCCCTGTCCGCAAGCCCGCGCTCCTTAGGATACTCGCGATAATGCTTGACGTTGAGCCTTTGCCGTTAGTCCCCGCGACATGTACCACTTTGAGTTGCCGCTCGGGGTTCCCCAAATAGGCGAGCGCAGTCTGCATGCGGTCGAGCCCTAAGACGCTCCCAAATCTTCCGAGCCCATGGATGTAGTCTACTGCCTGCTGGTAATTCATTGCAGCTCGGCTAACCTCTTTTCGAGTTGGGCAAGTTTTGTTTCGTGGGCCAGAAGCTTGGCTTCTTCGGCAGCGATTAATGCGGCCGGAGCTTTAGCCCTAAAGCCCTCGTTCTGCAACTTTCCGCGCGCGCGGTCAATCTCGGCAAGCACCGCACTCTGTTCGGTCTGTAAGCGCTTAATCTCCGCCTGTACGTCGACAAGTTGAGCTAGGGCCAGGTGAATCTGTGCGCCGGTAACGACTAGGCTTACGGCTTCTCCCTTGGCAAAGGGGTTAGTTTCCGCGAAGCTCACTTCTTTGCCCCCCGCCAAAGCCAAAATGTAGGGCGAGCCTGCCCTATACACTGAGTCCCACTCGGCGGTAGCCGGAACAACGGTCACTTCTAGGCGACGTGAAGGCGGTACACCCATCTCGGCCCTGAGGTTACGGATAGTGCGAATGGCTTCCATTAGGGCTGCCATCTGTTTTTGCGCGTCATCATCTGCCTTGCCCGCGTGCTTAGGCCAAGCTGCGACCGTAATTGATGTGCCGCGGTGTGGCAGGGCCTGCCAGATCTCCTCGGTAATAAAGGGCATAAAGGGATGGAGCATCTCTAGTGTGCGCGAGAGCGTGTAGCAAAGCACGCGGAGTGTCGTCTGTTTGCGCTCGCCCCCGGCTTGTAGCTCCGGCTTGGCCATTTCAATGTACCAGTCGCAGTACTCACTCCAGAGGAAGTCGTAGAGGTGCCTGGCAGCCTCGCCAAACTCAAACTGCTCCATTAGGCGCGTTACATTCTCGGTCGTAGCGTTGAGTTGCGCGAGGATGTACTTATCGGCTAGCGTTAGTAGGCCGTCGTCCGGAAGCTCGTTAGCGGCAAGGTCGCTCTCCCCTAGGTTAAGCAAGACAAAGCGGGCGGCATTCCATATTTTGTTGCAGAACGCCCGGTTTGCCTCTAACTTCTCCTGGTAGAAGCGCATATCATTCCCCGGGGTATTGCCGGAGAGCAGCGTAAAGCGCAGGGTATCCGCGCCGAACGATTCGACTACCGCCATGGGGTCGATGCCGTTGCCGAGAGATTTGCTCATTTTCCTGCCCTCTGCGTCACGAACTAGGCCGTGGATTAGCACATGGCTAAAGGGAGGTTTACCCGTCAACTCGTAGGACATAAATACCATGCGGGCTACCCAGAAATAAATTATGTCGTAGCCGGTGACAAGCACCTGCGTCGGGAAGAAGCGCTGCAGGTCGCTCGCCTGTTCGTCCGGCCAACCAAGCGTTTCAAACGGCCAGAGGGCGGAGCTAAACCATGTATCCAGCACATCTGTCTCTTGCGTGAGCGTATGCCCGTGGCAGTTAGGGCAGGCAGCCGGGGTGTCGGTGGCCACGATTGTTTCGCCACAATCGCAGTACCATACCGGAAGCGTATGCCCCCACCAGATTTGGCGCGAGATACACCAGTCCTTTACGTTCTCCACCCAATGCAGATAAACCTTAGCGAAGCGCTCGGGCACAAACTGCACGGTGCCTTCGCGCACCGCGGCTAGGGCCGGCTCGGCGAGCGGCTTCATGCGCACAAACCACTGGCGGGACACCAAAGGCTCAATCGTCGTGTCGCAGCGGTAGCATTCGCCCACCTGCATCTGATGCTCGCGCGTTTCAACCAAGAGCCCCCCTGCGGCAAGCTCCTGTAGCAGCTGTTTGCGGCACTCGTAGCGGTCAAGCCCGGCGTAGGGCCCGGCCTCGGCGTTCATCGTACCATCAAGGTTAAGTACCTTTACATGCGGCAAGCCGTGACGCTCCGCGATTTCAAAGTCATTGGGGTCATGGGAAGGCGTCACTTTTACCGCACCGGTGCCAAACTCGGCATCGACATAGTCGTCCGCAATTATGGGAATGCGACGTCCTAGCACCGGGAGTATGGCTTCCTGTCCGATTAGGTCTTGGTAGCGCGCGTCGCTTGGGTTTACCGCTATGGCGGTATCGCCGAGGATGGTCTCGGGGCGCGTGGTGGCCACCGTGATGTGCCCCCCGTTAACTAACGGATAGCGCACCAAGTAAAGCTTACCCTGACGCTCGGCGTGCTCCACTTCGTCGTCAGAAATAGCCGTACGGCAGTGCGGGCACCAGTTAACGATGTAACTGCCGCGGTAAATCAGCCCGCGTTGGTAAAGCTTAACAAACGTCTCGCGCACGGCGCGGCTGCAGCCCTCGTCCATGGTAAAGCGCTCCCGCGTCCAGTCACACGAGGCGCCGAGCGTCTTGAGCTGGTCGGTTATCTCCTTACCGTACTGTTCCTTCCACTTCCAGACCTCGGTTACAAACGCTTCGCGGCCAAGGTCGTGGCGTGACTTACCCTCGCGCATCAATCTGCGCTCGACTACGTTCTGTGTGGCAATTCCGGCATGGTCGGTGCCGGGTAGCCAGAGCGCGTCAAAGCCCTGCATACGCTTCATGCGGATAATGGCATCCTGCAAGGTGTTGTTCAGGGCATGGCCGATGTGCAGGCGGTCTGTCACGTTCGGCGGCGGAATAACGATGGTAAAGGGCTCCCCCTTAGCCTCCTTGCTAGGGGTAAAGAAAGCTTGCTCATTCCAGTACTGCGACCACTTAGTCTCTACTTGCTTGGGGTCATAGATTTTTGGGATGTCCGCATGCATTAATCTCACTCCTTAAAAAAATTAGACGCCCGCGCCCATAAAGGGCGGGACGTCCCGCGGTACCACCTTAGTTCCCGCTTGCGCGGCTCAAAGCTTTAACGGGCCACCCGCTTAGCACTACTAGCCTTCATGCCAAGAGCTCCGGGGCGACGGCGCACTTAAGTAGCGGGCAGGAGACTTTCAGCCACGGTCTCCCTCTCTACTGCCTTGCTCAAGCTCGCTTTCCCTTCACAGCTTTGCTTAAGCATAAGCCGACTTTGCAGAAAAGTCAAGCGCTAGTCCGTTCCCGCCACAATCCGATAGCATGCTGCACCGGGCATCATGTGTTCACCGACAGATGTCCTGTACAGAATCCAGGGCCGCGCCATTTTATAATTCGGATCGATATTCACAGCCAAGACTGCTGTCGTCCCGGGCTCTAATACAACTCCTTCGCCCAAATACGTGATCCCACGTCCCCCAACATCAAGCACTGATACGCTCTCTTGAGAGACATTAACTACAGCCATTTCATACGGCTCCTCGAAGCGGCTATGTCTGATTATCGCACCTTCTGACAACAACAGGCTTCTGTCGCCTGTATCCTCAATGATTTCGATGTTGACATCGCCAATATGCACGGAATGCCATGTTTGGGCATAACGAAACTTGGCCTCCTTGAGCTGGTGGCTATCCTGCGCATCGTCCGGTCTGATAAGGATATTAATGGTTCCAGAAAACAGCGTGCTCCTGTCGACACTATAGGAAATCACAGAGGCGCTCGAAGCCAAGTCTATCTCTGCAATCCTCGGAGTTCTTCCAAGAAAGTTCCACCAAGGAAAGCGGTACGGGATAACAATAGTTACTCTGTCATTAGGGAATGCTGCGATAAATCCTTGAATAGGCATCACATTGGGATGTAAAGGTGCCAGCAATCCGCCTAAGACAACTAGAGCCGTACATGCCAGAACATAGACCCAGACTCTTCGGACTCGATTCACATGCTCCCTCCTCTATAAGAAACAAAAGAAACAAAAGGGACGGTTCTTCGTGGAAATGAAACAAAAGTGAAACAAAAGGGACGGTTCCTCGTGGAAATAACGCATCCTTATCCATACTACCGCCTAGTCGTCCCGTAAGGCGTGGTACACAGCCGCAGAAGGAGCCGGGGTGTAGAACTCCGTCTTACCACGTCTGGCCTATGCCCATGGTATAATTCACATGTAGGGGGGAACGCAGTGAAAACAGCAAGCATTTTCTACTTCTCGGGAACCGGCAACACGTGGTGGGCGGCTGCCGAGCTTAGCAGACAACTCGGTGACCGCGGTCTAGCAACCACCGCCCATTCGATAGAGAAGCTACCTGCAGCCATTGCCAATGATCTTGTAAGGACCTCCACATTAGTGGGATTTGGCTACCCCATCTATGGCTCTGATTTGCCCATTCCCATGAAAAAGTTCATTGAAGAGCTCGAGCCTGCAACGGGCAAGTGCGCCATGGTTTTTTGCACGCAATGGCTGTGGTCAGGTGATGGCGCACGCATAGGAGCCGCTATGTTAAAGGAAAAGAGGTTTGCTGTAAAATGGGGAGAGCACCTGCATATGCCTAACAACATTTCGGTACAGCTCTTGCCCATTGCCATCCACACTGACGACCACAGTAAAAAGACAAAATACCTAGCCTTTTCTAAGCGCCGACTCCAGAGGCTATCTGAGCACATTGTTCAAGAGAAGCCCTTAACCCGCGGATTTAACATACTATCCGAACTCAGCGGACTCCTGCAGCGAGCCCCCTATCGCAGGTTCTTAGAGGGCAGGCGTAATGATATGGCAGTAAACAAGACCGTCTGTACGAGCTGTGGGCTGTGCACTAGACTTTGCCCCGCAGATAACCTAGTTTTTGAGAATGGTACAATAGTAACCCAAGGGCACTGCATAAACTGCATGCGCTGCTATAACTTCTGCCCTGTAAGCGCTTTCGTATACAGAGGTAAGTCTCACCGTAAGCGTCACGGCCCGCCTTATAGAGGCCCGCTGCCAGGCTTTGACCCCGAGGTCTTGACTGGCCCCTGTAAACGGTATTGAGGCGTTAGCTGGCGCGACCAATTATAAGGGAGCGATATTGATGATAGGTTTTAAGCACGCCGGACCAGAGGACAAAGCCGAGATTATAGCAATATCGAAGAAAATCTGGGATGGCCATGACTATGTTAGCACTGTCTACGATAAGTGGGTAGCAGATATTGACGGGTTTTTTGTTTGCGTCACTTACGATTCGGCTATAGCAGGGTTTGCTAAGGTGAGCATGCATGGCGATAACGATGCTTGGCTTGAGGGCCTGCGGGTAGACCCGAGCAAGCGCGGGTTAGGCTTAGGAAAACAGCTTACCCGCTATTGTATCGAGAGATGCCTCAACCGCCACATTGAAAATATTAGGCTCAGCACCTACATTGGCAATCACGAAAGCATCGGCATCATTGAAAGCCATGGCTTTAAGCGAGTGGCAGAATATAAGGCCTTGTTTCGTCCCATCAACCCGTGCGAGGCCACTCCCGCATGCTACCAAACTTTGAGCGACCCTAGCTTAGTAGAAGCAGCTCTCAGCGGAGAGGCACTAGGCGAATTTTATGGATACGCTTCCTTTGACTTTACGTTCGAGAAAATTACTCCTCGCCTACTAAAGTGTCTTGTCAGCGAGGGGGCTGTATACGGACTGTGCATTGATGGTCGCATACAAGGCATGGCTATTGCCAGCACTAGGCATTCCAAGGTTTCAGCGCTCTTCCTTAGCTACATTCAGGGCGAAGAGCATTATTCCGCGCTTATCGACGCGGCCATTGCACGAGCCGAGAGCCTCATGGTAGAAGAGATCATTGCCATGTGTCCCAAAAACACTGCTTTACGCGACTCCCTTGTTAACAAAGGTTTTGGGGAGTGGGACGACCACGACACAAATATCTTCCTCTACGAGTACGTTGGCAAGTGATTGGCGTTGATAACTTTCCCTGCTCCTCCTTCTCCCACAGCGCAAAGAAGGCGTCGATACGAGCAATACGCGCTTCGAGTTCGCGGCGGCTAAGAGAAAAGTTCAGCCCCTCGAGGGCCTCGCGCCGCCAAGTCGCGTCCTGTTCGCGGTGAAACTCCAACGCATCGCTTTGAGTGCGGCCATGCGCCACCGCCCAGCGAAACGCCAGCCAGAGCGCATTGCCACCAAAGTGATCCAAAGTGTCCGCATCCTGAACGAGTAAGACCGGAGCGGGGAAGGACGGTTTCTCCTTGCCGCAATAATGCCGGCTGTTCGGCCGATGGTAGTGATTCCTGACAATACTACACACCGCGTCAAGCTCGGTATCTGCGAACAAGCTTGGGATCTCACTGCGAATCATCGCCTCGCCCCGCGCGCCGTGATCCGGCCCCCTATAGCCTGCCTTGCCTACATCATGCAGAAAGCCTCCCGCAAACAATACATCGCGGTCTATAGCTAGGTTCAAACCGTCAGCTAAGGATATGGCGATGCGTGCCGTTCTTAGCCCATGGTAGTACCTATACCCGGTCTCAAGCGGACTCTCGTCCGTAAACTTCATTTTTTCAAGGCCCCAAGCCATAATTCTTTCAGTGTCCATAATGGCCTCTTAATCGCCCCCCTTTGGTTCACTAGGTTATGTAAGGGCGCTTATCTATTACATAGACCTTATGACCCGTATTCTCGCGGAACCCGAGGCTCTCGTAGAACCGTTCCTCGCAGTTTCCAACCAAGTAGCAGCTAATAAACGTTGCTCCCATACGCATCAGCTCCGCCAGCAGCACCTCACCCATGGCCTTGCCCACGCCCTGAAGGTCCTTCTCCATAAGGGAGCCGTTCTGGTAAACCAGCCCCTCCCCCTGAAGCGTGTTTTCTAGGCAAAACTCCCCAATGTCAGCAGACAAGCCGTCAAACATTGCCCGGGCAATACCCACGAGTTGCTCCCCTGCAAATGCAGCAACTACAACACTGCTGTGCTCAAGCACCTTACCGGCAGTCTCCTTGCCGTAGCCAGCTTCACAGATGTTGTTGCGGGCGTAGAAGTCCCACAACTGATCGGGGGAAATCACGGGGTTAATGAGAATTTTCACGCGGACACCTCCGATTTAGTGGACGGTACACGGGGCTACTGCGCGTTGTTGGTTTACTTTTCTGCATTGCTGCGCTATACTCCTGCTGTAGTTTAATATCGCTGTGGGGTGCCCCCGAGTGCATTGGGGGTTAAAAGGGAATCAGGTTAAGTCCTGAGCGGTCCCGCCACTGTAACGGGTAGTGTTTGGCCTAAGCCACTGTTCGCCATGCGAATGGGAAGGAGCTAAGCGCGTGATTCCCGGAGCCAGGAAACCTGCCTCGCAGATTGTGACACCGTCCTTCGGCCGAAGGGACAGGGTCGAAGCTGTGGGCAGCCTAAGCTTTCACCTTACCTTAACCGAGTGTGGTTAAGGATTTTTTGATTGAGAGGAGACTTCCGGGATGAAAATCAAGCAACTCACACGCGTGGCCGTACTCGTTGCACTCTCCGTTCTCGGTTCGTTTGTAAGAATTCCAAGCATAGTAGGTTCCCTAGCCTTTGACGCAGTACCTGGCTATTACGCGGCTTTAGCTGTTTCTCCGCTAAGTGGTGCCGTGGTCGCCGGTCTTGGGCACGTTGCTACCGCCTTTGTCAGCGGCCTGCCGCTAGGCGCACCGATTCACGCCATAGTTGCTCTCGGAATGGTGTTGGCGGGCTATCTAACCGGCGTAGCAGCCAAACGCAGCAAATTGCTGGGATGTGCCGTAGGTGTTGTTATTAACGGCCTAGCGCTACCGGCCCTCTTTATTGTCATCCCAGATTTTGGTACGGCCTTCTTCTTAGCTGCAACACCATCGATATTGGGAGCATCAGTTCTTAATGTGTCTGTAGCTCTAGCCCTTGCCAAGCTGCCCCTACTTACTAAAATCTAGCATGCCAAGTAGAGATTTTTTGGCTATCCCCAAGGGCGACACCACCATAGTTGTCACGTGCGACTCAATAGGTGGCATCGGCAACCAAGAGTTAGACGTCGTCTGCGCCGAGCCTGCGGTCGTTGGCAGGTTTTTAGCGCGGGTAGCGCTCATGGAACTCTATGCCACCGGAGCATCTCTGACGGCACTCTCCTGCACTCTCTCTGTAACTCCGCATGTCGCCGACCTTATCTTGCAGGGTGTTTATCAGGAGAGTGCGATTCTCCACCGCTCACCCGAGAGCGTGACTATCGTTAGCACGGAGAAGAATGTCCCCACGCGACAGACGGGTGTAGGTATAACATGTATCGGGCTAGCTACTAACAAATCCTGGCGGGTGGGCATAGCACAAGCTGGCGACTTAGTGGTAGCCTTGGGACACCCTAAAGTGGGAGATGAAGTAGCGCTTGACGACCACGAGAATGCCGATCTGACCAAACTCAAATGGCTGCTAGGCACCAAGGGCATTAAAGACATAAGCCCCGCAGGCTCAAAGGGCGTCCTTTACGAAGCCAAAGCCATTGCTAGCTCCGCAAACCTCCACCTGTCGCTAGCTCCGGGTTGCACCTACGACTACCACAAGTCGGCAGGCCCCGCTACTGCTTTGGTCTTTGCCTGTAATGAAGCCGCCTACAGAGAGGCTTTGGCGACAATAAGGCCGCTCACGTGTATTGGCAGGTTAGAAAAAATGGCGTAAGGGGCTAAGGAGGCAGAAGAAGCATATGGGACGCATTACCCTTGTAACAGGAGGAGTGCGTAGCGGCAAGAGCGCCTTGGCCGAAGCCTTTGCTATGAAGGCTCGGAGCGTAGTCTATCTTGCCACTTGCGAGGCAAACGACGAAGAAATGCGCGATAGAATCTCCCTGCATCAAGCGCGACGCCCCGCGCATTGGACAACAGAGGAAGTCCCGCTGGACTTGCCGGCGGCAATAACACGTCAAGACCCAGAGACTTGCCTGTTGATTGACTGCTTGGGGCTCTGGGTAAGCAATCACCTCTTGGCTGACGAGGAGAACAATGTGCGCCATGCGCAGGAATTTATTGAAAAAATGAATGGCCTCACCTGCGCATTACTAGAGGAATTGTCCATACGCCCCGGGGAGGCCATTTTGGTGACCAATGAAGTGGGTTTTGGCCTTGTTCCCCCATACAAGCTCGGACGAATCTTTCGCGATTGCTTAGGGCTAGTCAATGCACAGATAGCTACCTCTGCAGAGGATGTATACCTTTGCGTGGCGGGAATGCCCGTGACATTAAAGAAGGACGGGGTGGTGCGCCTTGGGTAAGGCCATTATGCTGCAGGGCACAGGCTCACATGTAGGCAAAAGTCTCCTTACTGCCGCTCTCTGCCGAATTCTTGTGCAAGAGGGCTATTCCGTAGCACCCTTTAAAGCGCAGAATATGGCACTTAACTCGTTTGTCACACCCGATGGCCTTGAAATTGGTCGTGCCCAGGCGTTACAGGCTGAAGCTTGTGGCATCGAGCCCGAGATAGAAATGAATCCCATTTTGCTTAAGCCCGCGGGGGAGATGAGCGCACAGGTAGTAGTTATGGGCAAACCCCTAGCCCATATGACTGCAAGAGAATACCGCGAGTACTACCTCGACAAAGCCCTTCCTCTCGTTAAGCAAGCCCTAAATAGCCTTATGCAACGCTTCGATGTTGTTGTGATGGAGGGCGCAGGCAGCCCGGTGGAGATTAATCTAAGGGACAGGGACATTGTCAATATGGCGGCGGTTAAGCTCGCTAATGCACCGGTGTTGCTTGTGGGAGACATTGACCGGGGAGGAGTATTTGCCTCCCTCTATGGAACCATGGAACTGCTTCCCCGCGAAGAGCGAGGATTAGTGCGCGGAATTATAGTGAACAAGTTTAGGGGTGATCTATCGCTTTTTGCGGATGGAGTAGCTATGTTGGAGGGCCTTACCCACAAACCGGTGCTAGGTGTTATCCCCTTTTTGCCGCACCTGTCCCTCGACGAAGAAGACTCGGTAGCGCTAGAGGATTACTCGCACACCACGACGGACGCCGCGATTACCATCGCCGTGCCAAGGCTTCCGAGGCTCTCAAACTTTACGGATTTTGCCCCCTTAGGGCGAGAGAATGGCGTGCGGGTGATTTACACCACCAAACCAGGCGACATCCTTAATGCGGACGCAGTCGTCCTCCCCGGAACGAAGAACACCGCAGCCGATTTTAGATTTCTGCAGGCCACTGGCCTGACAGAAAGCATCGCTACGGCAGCTCTGCGTGGAGTGTGCATTGTCGGTATCTGTGGAGGCTACCAAATGCTCGGAGAACGCATATACGACCCGGATGGAGTAGAGGGCGCCGACGCCTTTGTCGACGCTCTGGGACTATTGCCGGTAACCACTGTTTTTCGCAAAACTAAGCGCACCGTCCGCTCTGTAGCACAGTGCAATTTGCCGTTTTACTCTGGAATCGTGCATGGCTATGAGGTTCATATGGGTGAGTCAAGTGCGCTGGGGACCCCCGCCTTCGCCATAGATGGCAAATGTGATGGGTGCGTACAGGGGGAGATCTGGGGAACGTACATCCACGGCGTCTTTGACAACGACGAGTTCCGCCATTCCTTTATTAATTACTTGCGGAACAAGAAAGGGCTGGCGCCGCTCAGTGCGCCGTTTCACTACCAAGCCTTTAGGGTAGCGGAGCTAGATCGCCTTGCAGCCCACGTGCGAGCACACCTTGATGTAGCGCAAGTACTTAAGATTGTGGGATTGAACTGATGGAGCGCTTGCCGAGGAGTAGGGCGTCTGCCATGGCGGTGCTGCAACTTGCTCTGTCGTTCCTTACCACTATACCGTTCCCGAGATTAGGAGCCGTCTCAGACGAAGAGATGAGCCGCACTGTCGCATTCTTCCCCTTCGTTGGTCTCGTAGTTGGTTTCTTTAATGTCCTCTGCTACTTGCTGGGCTTGTCCCTTTTTACCACTTCCGTGGCCACCTGGTTAAGCTTAATTGCTAACGCGCTAATAACGGGAGGGCTTCATCTCGATGGTTGGATGGACACTTTTGATGCGCTAGGGTCGCGCAAGCCACGGGGCGAAATGCTCGCCGTAATGAAGGACAGCCGCATAGGGGCTATGGGAGCGCTGGCTATAGTACTGCTGCTAGGCCTAAAATTCTCATTGTTAACGGAGTTGCACGCTCGCCCAGCACTAATTTTGTTGGCACCCGCGGTTGGGAGAAGCGCTATTTTGTTTGCCACGCAAACCTCCTCATATGTACGTGAACAGGGATTGGGCAAGTGCTTTACACAACCGCTGGCGCGCACGTCTTGGATTTTTGCGCTGGCCACGCTGGTCGCCCCGTTACTTATGCTGACAGGCGCCTTAGGTGCGGTAGCCGCGACAGCAGCTTTGCTTTTGACCATGCTCTGGGCACGGCTCCTCGCCCGCACGTTTGGCGGGCTTACCGGCGACACCTATGGGGCGCTCAATGAACTCGCCGAAGCACTGTTTCTGTTAATTGCCGTAGGGATGCTAGGTGTGAGCGGAAGTGCTGAGTTATGAAGAATATGGCTCCTCCATCATCCCTGTGCTTGTATGTAATTCGGCACGCCGAAACAAAGGCTAACACACAGATGCGCTACCTCGGCCACACTGATAGCCCGCTCACGCCGCTCGGCGTGCGACAAGCGGAGGAACTGGCAGAAAGGCTAGCGGATGTAGGCCTAGATGCGGTCTTTGCCAGCGACCTACCCCGCGCCCTAGCAACTGCGTATCCCCTAGCCAACCGCGCCAAGCTACCCGTGCATCGTGACGCGAGGTTACGCGAGCTCAATTTCGGCCGCATCGAAGGAATGACATATGCTGAGGCGATGGACGCCTATGGTCAGGAAGTGCGCCAGTGGTATAACGACATTGAGCTGGGCGCCCCTCCCGGCGGCGAGTCACTTGCGGACCTCCGGGAGCGCGTCTTTTCGTTTCTGAGCGAACTTGCGGAGCTACCTTATCGAGCAGTCGCCCTCGTTACCCACGGCGGCGTGTGTAATCTCCTGCTTTCCCACGCCCTAGGACAGCCTTTCAGGGCACACCCCATACCGCTATCCGGGTTCATAACGCTAAGGGGGCAGCTATTTAATACGCCAATGGCACCCTACGATCAGCAAAAAACAAGAAGAACCGTCCCTTTTGTTTTGGTGAGCGATTGGGCTCTCCCGAGCTCTTTGCTGACGCTCTAAACAACTATGAAAAAGTCCTGTGCCACCTGTCAACCTTAAAGAGCATTTACCCCTTCCCTCCTGATTCAACTAGCGGGAATGACAGAAATGCCGCCATCCATGCATTACTAAAGGCCAAAGAAGCAGAGGCGCGCGGGCTAGAGACGCTGCGCACAATTTGTGCTGCTGTGTAGAGGAAGAATGCCTCCACCGCCTCAAGCCAATGATCCTTACAGAAAAACAAAAAGAACCGTCCCTTTTGTTTCTTTTGTTTCCGGAAATCTACAGGATCTCTGTTGTCTCCTGCTTTCTACCAGCAAGAGGTGGCCATGTTTTCGCATAGTCTGACGGAAGAGAGGGACAGCTTATCGGTTTAACCACGCCGCGATATCCGCGATAACCTCGGCGGCTACATTGCCGGGTACTTCATACTCGGCCGGGGACGGCACCCCTGTCCCGCCCATAAACAGGTGATTTAGGTGGGGGTACGACCGGCCCTCGACGGGGTCACCGATGCTCATCCATAGGGCAAAGTCGTCCATAGTAACTTGGTAATCACGCTCACCCTGCAGCACGAAGGTGGGCTTTTGTAGTTGCCTTAGTGTATTAATGGGGCTGTAATCGCGTAACCATAGCCAGTAGGCGGCAGGAATGCCGAGCGGCAGTTGGTCACTACGCGTTCCGGCAGACAACCTTGGGTCTTTGACACGGTTGACTTGTGCACGGATGGCCTGCAGGTGACGTCGCTCTATGCTCGTTAGCTCGCCATCGAGATTGTACAGGTACTCGGACTGCGCGAGCACTAAGTCTTCTAAGGGGCGTGCCGCACCTGCGAGAAGGATTAGCCCTGCTACTCTCGGCTCCAGTTCCCCGATGCGCGGGGCAAGCATCCCCCCAAGACTATGGCCTAGCACGAAAACGCGCTGTGAATCAATGCGCGAGTCCGCTAGCAGGAGCCTTAAAGCCAAGACCGCATCTTCCACGGTCTCCTCATGGGGTGTTACTAAATCGCTCTGCATTCTTGCGCCATGCACCTTGGTGCGTTTGTCGTAGCGCAAAACAGCGATACCGCGTGAGGCTAGACCATGCGCTAAATCCTTGAAAGGCTTGTTGTCCAAGATGGTCGTATTTCTGTCTTGTGGCCCCGAGCCATGCACGAGGATTACCGCCGGTACCGGCCCCGCGGCGCCCAGCGGCAAAGTTAGTGTGCCCGGCATCGCCCACTCGCCCTCGCCTACAGTTGCCGGTTCTTCTGTAAAACGAGTAAAATCCACATAAGAGGGCGACTGGTAGCGCGAAGCGGTTTGGATATTGTCAAACCATAACCCGGCTACTGACTTAGAGGCGTCAAACACGACCCGCACTGTCATGCTTCCCTGCGCAAAAGTCGCATCCACTAAGACCACCATATGTTCTCCCAGCGGTGTTTTTTCTCTTGGCTGGTGTGCTCGCAGTTCGCCTAAGCGTGATGTCGCATTCTCCCACGCGGCCTTAAGCGTAGCTGCCGGGAGCTGCCTGCGCATAGTGCGGTCAAACATGCCCACCGCTAAAGCGTATTGGCCGCCCGCTAGATGCGAGACTAACGCAGACGCTAGAACGGTTTCGGCTTCGGGACGTGGCTGCACAGTGACAGGTCGACAAGCAACCAGGGGGAAAACAGCAAGTAACAGCACGGTGGCCAGCAATCTACGCAATAGAATCATCTCCTTTGCCCTGTAGATATCATAGTGATATCATTACCATATTACAACTCATACTCTCTGCTGTCAATTCCCAAAATGTCTCGCCCCATGTCACAAAGTTCGCGTCGTCGGTGTTATAAAGATAGACGTTGCATGTAAGGAAGGAGGGTGGCGCAAACGACGCGGGAATTCGATGCCTTGTATCAGAGCTATCAGGCTTTGGTGTACCAACGACTGTACTACCTGCTTGGAGAGCGGGAGGCGGCGCGGGAGATTGCCCAAGAGGTTTTCCTAAAACTGCACCTCAGTCCTCCCCGCGACCAAAGCGGATTAGGCGGGTGGCTACTGCGAGTGGCGGCTAACTTGGGGTACAACTACTTGCGAGGCGAGGCCCGTCGTCGCCGCCGCGAGGAGGGGCAGTACCGCGAGGAAGCCGACGTAGTTCCCTTAGAGGAAGCGGTTATCCGCGACCAAGAGGCGAAGCGAGTGCATCGCTGCTTGGCGAATTTAGAGCCGCGCGACCGCATGTGTCTGCTGCTAAGAAACGCAGGACACAGTTATACGGAAATTGCTTCGGTCATTGAGGTGGAAAAGGGCTCAGTGGGCACGATTCTCGCTCGGGCTAGACGGCACTTTCGCGACCTGTACAACGAACTGGAGGGGAGGGGTGATTATGTGTCTGGAAGAAGGGATTCTGCAAACTTATCTTGACGCCGAATTAGACGTGCAGCAGGCCGGAGACGTGGCGGCTCACTTAGCGGAGTGTGCCGCATGCCGTGAACGTCTGCGTAGTTTAGCAGAACTTGCCAATTGCACGGCGGTTTCCTTAACATCGTACATGCAAGCAACCGCAGCTATAAGCCGCCCTGAGCACGTCATCCCCATGAGCTACTTGCGCCATCGTCAGGCATCCCAAAACAAACAGAGGAGGCTAATTAGCATGATGCAAAAGTATAGATGGCTGACCGGCGTAAGCGCAGCGGTCCTAGCGCTTGCGCTCATCTTAAGTTCACCGCCGGGCCGCTCTCTAGCCGCGCAGTTTCTGAACATTTTCCGCATGGAGAGGATACAGCTCGTCGAGATCACTTCCGCGGACATGCTGGAGTTAGGGCAGCTACTTGATAACTTTCACGGCGAGGGTGGCACCGTCGACATCAGGAACTTCGGCCGCGTGCAAGTTACTGTTCCGACCGCCGCCGACTGGAGGGTCGAAGCCGATCCCTCACAAGTCGAGGGGTTAAGCGGCGTTAAGCTTAATCTGCCCGCTACGCTCGCCGGTCAGACGCGGACCGAGATTATCGTGGAGCAGGCCCCGACTATCACCTTTACCCCCGATGTCGAGAATCTTAACAACTACTTGCGCCGCAACAGCGCTGTGGTGCTGCCGCAAGCCTTAGCGGGGCAATCCGTTATCTTTAACATTCCACCCGTAATCCGGGCGCAATACTTTGGTCCCACGGGGCAAGGGTTCGCCATTTATGCTGCCCGCGACCTGACGATAGAAGCTCCGCCGGGGGTCGACATTGCCTATCTGCGCCAGGCGCTCGTGCGGGTGCCCTTCCTGCCGGAAAACTTTCGCCGACAACTCGCCGATATCCACGACTGGCGGCAAACCCTGCCCATCCCTGCATTACCGGGTATGAGCTGGACAGACACTACAGTAAACGGCAGCCCCGCCGTCTACTTCATGAATGAGGTCGACAGGACTGTCGTCCTAGCGTGGCGCGAGGGCGGTAGCTGGAGGGCCATTAGCGGTCTGTCCCTAGAGGCGGCATTAAGCATCGCGGGGGAGATAAGGTAGTGGCGATTATTAAAGTTACGCATCTTACCAAGGTCTACGGCCAACAAGTAGCTTGCCGAGACATCTGCCTCTCCGTGGAGGAGGGGCAGATTTTCGGGTTCCTTGGCCCCAACGGCGCCGGCAAAAGCACCCTGGTTAAAATGCTGGTCGGCCTCGTCTACCCTACCGCCGGGGAGGCCGTGGTTGCGGGATACGCGCCGGAGGATGTGCGGAGTCGACGGCAAATAGGCTTCCTGCCGGAGAACTTTCGCTTGCACGGTTGGCTAAAGGGGCGAGAACTCGTCAACTTCCACGCGCACCTCGCAGGCTTAGACCACAGGGCCGCTAAGCGCAGCGCATCAGCGGCCCTAGAGCTGGTCGGTCTGGCCAAAGAGGGTGAAAAGCTCATTGCAAATTACAGCAAGGGAATGCAGCAACGGCTGGGGCTGGCCGCGGCGTTAGTAGGGGACCCGCGCGTGGTGTTTTTAGATGAGCCCACCTCAGCGCTCGATCCGCTTGGACGACGCGAAGTGCGAGAGATTCTCCTCTCGCTTAAAGCGGCCGGCAAAACTGTGTTTTTGAACAGTCATCTCCTAAGCGAGGTAGAGCAGGTCTGTGACCGTGTGTCGATCATCAATCACGGTATTGTGGTCGCCGACGGCAAGCCGCATGAACTGCAAGCCGCATCAACCGCCGTCGCCATAAAACTGCGCGACCTGCCTGTAGTGCTCGCTGTGGAATTGCAGACAAAGTACCCCGACCTGCAAATAGAGGGGGACTTACTCACGTTGCGCACCTCAAGTCCCGAGGAAGTCGCCGATGTCGTGGCCAAACTCGCGGCACATGGCTGCCGCATCTACGAAGTGACGCCACACCACAATTCCCTTGAGGACGTTTTTGTCCGTTTAGTGCAGGAGGGCGAAAAGACATGTGGTTGATGGCCGTCTTTACATTTAAGGAAGCTTTGCGCAAGCGAGTCGTTCTTGTTGCTGCGCTTCTCACCCTAGCCTTTCTCACCCTGTATGGTATCGGCCTACACTTTATGGTGGGGACAAATGCTAGGATTGCCGACCCGGCCGCCGCCGATGTCTTTGAGCTTATAGAACCACTTGTCCTCTTCAGTATGGGGATTTACCTCGCCAGCTTCTTGGTCGCGGGTTTGGCAATCCTTGCCGCGGTAGGCAGTATTGCCGGGGAAATAGAGAACGGCACGCTTTATCCGCTGGCGGCGCGTCCCCTTACCCGCCGTGACCTGCTGCTGGGGAAATACTTCGGCTTGGCAGCTATGCTGGTCACTTATGCGGCTTTATTCTTTCTTGCGCTTGTCGGCCTAGTGTACTGGCAGACAGGTCTGCTCCTGCCGGGTCGTTGGGTGGCGCTCGCCCTATTTGCCTTAAAGCCGTTAGTGCTTTTATCCGTGACTATGCTTGGGACTACAAGGCTCCCTACCTTGAGCAATGGCGTCTTGGCGTTTGGCCTGTACGCGCTGTCCGTGATGGGGGGCATGATCGAACAAATTGGGGCCATGCTAGGTAGCACCGCCGCCATCTATATCGGCGTCATTACGAGCCTCATACTGCCTGCGGACGCAGTGTACCGGCGGGTGGTGGCAACGGTAGTAAATCACCTGTTATTGCAGGGGACCTCCCCTGACATGGTCTTCTTTAACCCAGCCCATGTCTTTGGCCCGTTTGGCAGTCACTCGACCCCGAGCGACTGGATGCTGGTCTACACAGCAGGATACATTGTTGTTATGCTCACGCTGGCGATACGCATCTTTAATCGCCGCGATGTGTGAAGGAATGTCGGCGGTCCACTGCGGCGCGACGGACAAAAGAGAGCAATAGTTTCTCGGGAACAAAAGGGACGGTTCTTCATGGAAATCAGCTGCCCGCTTGTAAGCTGCTAGTCCTCCTGCAACGCCTGATACACCTTGGTATGAGAAGTCTCAAGCATTTCCGCGGCCTTGCGTAACGTAAGGCCGACATTTTGTGTCAACTGCCGACTGATGGCCGAGAAGCGTTCTGGGTCGCCCTTCAGCTGCTCGGCTCTTTCTATGCCATGCAGAGCACAGAATTGCTCTAAGACCTTGTGTGCGACAGCTAACCGATAGCTTTCGCGGTCTTCGCCGGTTTCGAGGTACAGGGTGAGATCACTTTGGCGGTGAAACTCCGTGAATCTACGCGCACTTCCACCGAGTAGTCCTAACACAAACGCCTTCTGTGTTTCGCTTATGTGAACTGCGTCCGCAGTATATTCCTTGTAGCTACTCCATCTATAGTCTGCCGGGTCTTGCACTAAGTTTGCCTGCACGGGATTCATGTGTATGTAACGGAGCGCTCCTAGCAAGTAGGCCTCGTCCTCGATAGCCTCACTGCGGTACCGGTCGCCAAAAACAGGACCCACGCGCTGATGCATGCTATTGTACCTAGCCGCATACCGCAGGTTGATCACCTTAACCGCGCGTGATAGCGTCGCAAGTTCAGCCTTAACAAGGGCGTGCAGATGGTTGCTCATAATGCACCAAGCCGCCAGCTCGAAACTATCCTTAGCGTGCTGTTCACAGAGTAGCTCTAACAGAAGTCGTCTCTCGCTATCGCTCTGAAAGACAAACTCCTTGTTGATTCCGCGAACCATAACGTGATAATAACCGGTGCTGCTTGCTTGACGTCCTATTCTTGGCATAATCCTCACCTCACGCCAATGATACCGTTTCATCAACAAAAAAACAAGAAGAACCGTCCCTTTTGTTCTCTAGTTCAACGCGGCAGGGCCTGGAGGAGGCTGGTGAGATTGCTGTCTTGCGACAGGTAGAAGCGTAGAGCGGCGAAGTTGCGGCTCTCTGCCTCGTCGGTCCAGTAAGGAATAGAGAGCGAGGCGTGCTTCTCGTGCGGAGACCGCTTGAGGACAGAGAAATACTCCGCCAAATGCTTAGCTAAGACAAGTCGATAGTAGATCGCCAAGCGTAATGTTTCTAAGAGCACCGCATCCTGGCGCACTGCGTCCACTGCATCTTGGCGCATTGCAGCCATTGTATCCTGGCCAACTGCATCCATTGTATCCTGGCCAACTGCATCCATTGTATCCTGGCCAACTGCATCCATTGTATCCTGGCACATGCCATCCCCAGCATCCTGGCGCGCTACATCCTGCAGAGCCGCGCCGGGGAATCTTGCCGCTAGGTAGTGCTTAATTAAGCTAAGCTCCTCCTCGGGTGAGAGCGGCATGGCCGGGTCGCATAACAGCTCGATTACGTCAAGCAAGGTAATGTCGCGCCTTAGTCTGCCGTAGTTTAGCGGCCGCGCCTGACCGCCATGCACAAATAAGCCGCGCGGCGAGGCGTCGGGGAGTCGCGGGCCAAGGTAAGCGGCACCGGCTGTCCAGATGGGACTAGTAGCCGCGATAACCTCCGCGAGCGGCGGCGTTGTCGCCAGCACCCCGCCTAAACTAAGCGCGCGCAGGGCTTCCGTAATTTGGCCGCGAATAATCTGCTCACTGTGAGCTCCCTTATCGGGGAGGTTTAGCGCAAGCTCATCGCCTAGCGCATGGAACGCCGCGAGTCTTGCCAGGAAACTAGGCAGAAGCTGTTTGCACTCCTCGCGCTTTCCTTCGTTCATGCCCATATCTAAACGTCGCACGCCTACCGAGCCAAGCACAGCAATGTGCTTGGCTCGATCATAGGCAATAAGGTGCGGGAACAAGTCGCTCTGACTGTTGATACGCCGCAACTCTGCGACCTCGCGGTCAAACTGCGCCGTCTTCTGCTCGATTAGTCTGCGCTCTTCGCTGAGCTCCGACAGAGGGTCCTCTTTAAACTTATTGGCCTCGTCTGCGGGAGTGCGTTGCCCGCCAAGCCCCGCGGGATTCTGCAGCGGGTTAAAATCTTCTGCCATGCTTGGCTTTTGCTTCTGCTCCCGCTCTCGCTGCAGGGACTCTAGGGGATAGAGCACCTGCACGGTCGCCTCCTGCTGGCTGCCGTCCGCAAACTGCGCCTGCACGTGGTAGTACACTAATTCGTCAAGCTCCGCCGCCGGCAACCAGGCCGGCACGCGCGTGAGCTTAACCTGGCTTGGCCCTCTACCGTCGCTGTCTTTCAGATAGCGTCCTAAGTACCGCCGATTAAGCCGTAAGTCGGCGGGAGCACGCATTCTCCAGACAACAAAAGCCACCGACGCGGCAGCCGCCGCCAGCGCGTAGAGGTAAAGCACTAGACCGGATACCCGCCCTTCTTATCCGCGAGGTCGTAGTCTACACCGTATTTTGCGGCATAGCGGTCTTTAAAGAACTTCTGCGCGACTTGTGGGAAGAGCGCATATGACAACACGTCTTCGTCTTGCTCCATAAGGGGTGCTACTTCTTTGCGCACGGCCGGCAGCTCAGGCGCAAGCGTGTCCGCGAAGCGGCTCGACACTACCGGAGTATCCCCGATAATACGCTTGCGGAATTCCTCGTCAATTTGGCCGGGGACGCGACCGTACTGCCCGGCTAAGTAGTTTTTCACTTCATTCGATACCATCTTGTAGCGTTGTCCTGCCACAACATTAAGCACTGCCTGCGTGCCGACAATCTGGCTGCTTGGGGTAACCAGCGGCGGGAAGCCAAGGTCAGCGCGCACGCGCGGCACTTCAGCTAAGACCTCGGGCAACTTGTGCACTTGATCCCCTAGCTGCGAGATGAAGTTCGAAATCATGCCGCCGGGGATTTGGTACGAGATGACGTTTGTATCTACGGTATAAGCCGAGCCTTTAATCTCAGGGTAGCTGGCCAAGAGTTTCTTTAAACGCTCGCTTACCTTAGACAACGCCCCGAGGTCAAGTCCCGTATCATAGGGGGTGCCCTGTAAAGCCGCAACCATAGTTTCGGTGCAGGGCTGGCTTGAGCCTAAGGCTAGCGGCGACAGCGCCGTGTCAATCACGTCGACGCCAGCCTCGACTGCCTTTAGATAACTCATGGCCGCCATGCCGCTGCTGTAGTGCGAGTGAATATCAAGCGGCAGGCCAAATTCCTGTTTTAGGCGCTTGACTAGGTCATAGGCATCTTGCGGTGCGATAAGCCCGGCCATGTCTTTAATGCAGAGCGAGTCTACGCCCATTTCTACAATCTCACGCGCCGTATTTACATAGTGCTCGATGCTGTGGAGCGGGCTTATAGTATACACAACCGTACCTTGGGCGTGCCCGCCAAACTCCTTGACGGCGCGAATCGCGGCAGCCAGATTGCGCGTGTCGTTTAGAGCGTCAAAGATGCGGATGACGTCAATCCCGTTTTTTAGCGCCAGGCGGACAAATTCGCGCACCACGTCGTCGGCATAGTGACGGTACCCCAGCACATTCTGCCCCCTAAGCAGCATCTGCAGCTTAGTGTCGGGCAAAGCGCGGCGCAAGGCACGCAAGCGCTCCCAAGGGTCTTCGTTGAGAAACCTCAGGCAGCTGTCAAACGTAGCCCCACCCCATACTTCCATGGTGTGAAAGCCGATTTTGTTTAAGTCGTCGCATATGGGCAGCATGTCGGCCGTCTTCATGCGTGTGGCCATTAAGCACTGCTGCCCGTCACGCAACGTAGTATCCATTACACGTACTTTCAATCCTATCGCTCCTTCATTTTCCTTTGTACTCAGAATACTGTATACAGGTCGCTTCTGCAAGCCTTTTGCGCTTGTTTCTTACTTGTTTCTTAGCACACTTGCCGTCTCAAGCATAGAATGGTGCATCACACTTTTGAGGAGGCTTTGCTATGCGAAAAGTACTGCTTGTGTTGACCATGGCTGCGCTGATAGCCGCAACGGCAATGAGTTTTGGGTGCAGACCGCGCACCAAAGTGCGCGACATCGTGCTATCTGAGGTCATTCACTCCATCTTCTATGCTCCCCAGTATGTCGCTTTGCACAAGGGGTTTTTCCTTGCGGAAGGGCTAAATGTACGGCTCGAAGTAGCTCAAGGCGCTGACCGGGGAGCGGCCGCACTTCTCTCTGGGGCAGCCCAGGTTGCCTTGTTTGGCAGCGAGGCGGCCATCTACACTTGGCAACAGGGAGCCCTAAACCCCATTATCGCGTTTGCGCTATTGTGCCAACGCGACGGTTCCTTCCTTGTGGGGCGCACACCTGACCCGGACTTCACTTGGCGAGATGTAGTCGGTCGGACCATTATCGGTGGTCGTCGCGGTGGCGTACCACAGATGGTGCTGGAGTATGTGCTTAATGAGCATGGCGTGACACCACAGGGGGACGTGACAATCATTCAAAACATCGGGCTTGGCGCTACAGCCGCCGCTTTTGCCGAAGGCACCGGAGACTATGTACAGCTGTGGGAGCCCGCTGCCAGCCGCCTTGTCAATGCCGGCGCGGGATACATTGTTGCCGCGATGGGCAAGTACAGCGGCGTACTGCCCTACACCGCCTTCCACGCCACGAAAACTTACATGCGCGAGAACCCGGACGTAATCTTAGGCTTTACCCGTGCCATTTACCGCGCGCAGCGATGGGTGCAAACCACTCCGGCCGCAGAGATTGCCGCAACGATTCAACCTTCCTTCCCGGATATGGCCCTCGCCGACATGACGGCAATCATCGCCCGCTACAAGGAGCTAGGGGTGTGGGCGACTAACCCGCTTATTCCCCGCGAAGCATTTGACCATCTACAAAACATTATGCTGGCCGCAGGAGAACTGAGCTCTAAGGCTCCCTTTGCCGACGTCGTCAACACCGAGATTGCTGAGCGCGTTGTCAACGAGCGCCGCTAAGCGATGCCACGCGCCATCGACCTTGTAGATGTTGGTCACACATACATGACCAAGAGCGGCGAGACCGAGGCCTTAAAGGGCATTAGTCTTAGCATCGCCGAAGGCGAGTTTATCGGCATTGTCGGTCCAAGCGGCAGCGGCAAGTCTACGCTGCTGTCGCTCTTGGCCGGCCTAGTCAAGCCCACGACCGGTGAGATCACGATTTTTGGCAAGAAGGTAGTGGGTTCCGACGGTACTTCAGCCTACATGCTGCAGCAGGACTGCCTCCTGGAATGGCGGAGCGTCCTAGACAACGCGCTGCTTGGGCTAGAGATTATGCGCAAGCTAACCCCAGCTAGTCGCGCGCGCACTAATGAGCTCTTGGTAGAGTACGGCTTGTCGGACTTTCGTCACTTGTATCCACGTCAGCTGTCCGGAGGGATGCGACAGCGGGTAGCGTTAATCCGCACTTTAGCGGCAGGGCCGTCCGTGTGCCTTTTGGATGAACCATTCTCGGCTTTAGACTACACTTCACGCCTTAGCCTACAAGCCGATGTCAGCGCTATCCTGCGTCAGGCTGGCATTACCTGCGTGCTTGTCACCCACGATATCCCCGAAGCAATTGCCCTCTGCGACCGCGTCATTGTCCTCACAAACAGGCCGGGCAGCGTAAAGGCAGACCTGCCCGTAGTACTATCCGGTGCCGGCCACTGCCCCATGCAGCGCCGACAGGCACCGGAGTTCAGGGAGTATTTTGCCCGCATATGGGGGGAGATGGAGCAAAGTGTTAAGGCTAGGCTTGCGTAAATACTATCTCCAAAGCGGCGAGGCCCAAACTCCCGGGCATGCTGCCTACCTCGCCGACATGTTCGCAGAACGGGTGCTGGTTCGACTGATACAAGTTGCTTTGCTACTGGGGTTCCTAGGGCTCTGGGAAGCGGTAGCTCATTACCGACTAATGGACGTGTTTCTCATCAGCAGCCCTTCTAGGGTATGGCAGACTGTCCTCTTACTGCACGCGGACGGCTCCCTCTACTGGCACTTGGGGGCAACTACACTTGAGACTATCGTCGGCTTTGTCAGCGGCACACTTATCGGAACGGTCAGTGCAGCACTCCTGTGGTGGTGGCCATCCCTCTTTGCCATAGCCGACCCGTACCTAATCGTGCTGAACAGCTTGCCAAAAATCGTGCTCGGCCCGCTGTTTATAATTTGGTTCGGTACCGGATACGTCACCATTATCGTTATGGCACTCGCTATTTCTCTCATTACCACCATTATTGTCGTACACGGTGGCTTCCTGTCCGTCGACCCGCAGAAGCTAAAGCTGGCCCGCTCGTTTGGCGCGACCAAATGGCAAACTTTTGCGCTGATTGCGTTGCCGGGGAGCCTGCCGACGATTGTTTCCGCGCTAAAGGTAAACGTCGGCCTCTCCTGGGTGGGCGTGATCGTGGGAGAGTTTCTGGTATCGCGTGCGGGCCTTGGCTACCTCGCCATCTACGGCGGTCAGGTACTAAACATGCACCTGGTGATGACCAGTGTCTTTCTTCTCGCCGTGGCCGCCACAGTGATGTACCAGGCCGTAGCCATCTTAGAGCAAAAGGTAAGGGCGAAGCACCAAATAGAGTGACGCGCTAAAAGTACGCCACTACGTGTGACCAAAGCAAGTCTATACCGCTTTTGCCCTGCGAGGAAGTGACCAGAAGCTCCTCCGGTGCAAGCCCCAAGACCTCTCCAATGACCTTTAGATGCTGCGTTAGCCGTGAACGCAACACTTTGTCTGCCTTGGTGGCCACAACCTTAACAGGAATGCCGGCGTTCTTCACCAGAGCGTGGAACGCACAGTCGTCAGCCGACGGAGCATGACGGACGTCTACTAACTGGAGAACGAGCTTTAACTGAAAGCGCTTCTGCAGATAGTTCTGTAGGCGCTGCCGAGTTGCCGCGCGCTCTGCCTGACTAAACTTGGCGTAACCGTAGCCGGGAACGTCAACGAGGTAGAGGCGTTCATTGATGAGATAAAAGTTCATCAGCCTAGTCTTCCCTGGTTGACTAGAAGTGCGGGCTAAAGCCCGGCGCGAGAGTAAGGAGTTGATGAGTGAAGATTTCCCCACGTTGCTGCGGCCGATAAGCGCAACCTCCGGCAAGGCACCCGCAGGCATTTGGCCAAGCTCTAAAGCCGAGGTCACTAACTCAGCCGACTGCACCTTAAACATGCTGCTCTCCCGGGCTGAATGCTGTCTCCAACACTTCCGACATATCTTCGACTAGTTTGACGTTTAGGCGTCGCAAGATGTTGCGCGGCACTTCCTCAAGGTCGCGCTTATTGTCCTTGGGCACGATGACTGTTTTGACGCCGGAGCGGTGGGCGGCCAAGAGCTTTTCCTTGAGCCCGCCGATAGGCAAAATCCTTCCCCTGAGGGTAATCTCACCCGTCATGGCGACATCCTTCCTTACCGCCCGCTTAGACAGCGCCGAAGCTAGGGCTGTAGCCAGCGTAATCCCGGCTGAGGGCCCGTCTTTGGGGATAGCCCCTTCGGGGACGTGTACGTGAATGTCGCAGTTTTGGTAGAACTCGGCATCAATGCCTAGTTCACCTGCCCGCGATCGCACGTAGCTGTAGGCTGCCTGCGCAGATTCGCGCATAACCTCTCCTAGCTGCCCGGTCAAAATAAGGTTGCCTTTGCCCTGCATGACGGTTACTTCAATCGTCGCCGTATCCCCTCCTGTTTCCGTCCAGACGAGACCCGTCGATATGCCAACTTCATCCCGTTGCTCAGAGGCATTAAAGCGATAGCGCGGCACGCCTAAGAAGCTAGGCACATTCTGCACGGAAATGGCAAAAGTGCGCGTTCTACCCGCGACGACTTCTTTGGCCACCTTGCGGCATATGGCGGAGATTTCGCGCTCAAGACTGCGCACTCCTGCTTCGCGTGTATACTCATTGATGATTTTACGTAGCCCCTGCTCGCCAAAGGTAAGTTGTTCACGCTTTAGCCCATGTGAACTAATGGCCTTTGGCACTAGGTGGCGATTGGCTATCTTTAGCTTTTCTTCTTCTGTGTAGCCGGAAATAGTGATAATCTCCATGCGGTCGAGGAGTGGGCGCGGAATGCCGTACCGGGAATTGGCGGTGGTGAGAAACAACACTTGCGATAAGTCAAAGGGAAGCTCGATGTAGTGGTCGGCAAAGGTGTTGTTCTGCTCGGGGTCGAGCACCTCTAGCAGTGCTGCCGAGGGGTCGCCGCGAAAATCCATGCTCATTTTGTCTACTTCGTCGAGCAAAAACAAGGGGTTGCGCGTCTTGGCCTGACGCAACACCTGAATTATTCTCCCGGGCATGGCGCCGACATAGGTGCGGCGATGGCCGCGAATCTCGGCCTCGTCCCGCACGCCACCGAGTGACATGCGCACGAAATTCCGTCCAAGTGCGCGCGCCACTGAACGTGCCAACGAGGTTTTGCCTACACCGGGAGGCCCGACTAGGCACAAGATCGGCCCCTTAAGTTGGTTTGTCAGATGGCGCACGGCTAAGTATTCGACAATGCGGGACTTAACCTTCTCTAGCCCGTAGTGGTCCTCGTCAAGTATTTCCTCCGCCCGCTTAATATCCAACGTGTCGGCGGACAAGCTGCTCCACGGCAGTGCCAGGACCCAATCGAGGTAGTTGCGCACTACTACCGCCTCGGCCACACCCGGCGGCATGCGCTCCAAGCGGTCAATTTCCTTGTGGCAGCGTTCTGCTACTTCGGCGGGTAGTTTTAGTTCCTCCACTTTGTCGCGCAGTTCCTCAGCTTCACTGCCGCGGTCGTCCTTTTGGCCTAATTCCTTTTGGATGGCCTTCATCTGCTCCCGCAGGTAATACTCGCGCTGGTTCTTTTCCATTTGCTTGCGCACTCGGCTGTTTAGCCGCTTTTCGATGTCGAGTATTTCTATTTCGCGCGCTAGGACTTCACCGAGCAGTTCTAGCCGCTCGGTAACGTCTACTGCGGCGAGCAGCTTCTGGCGATCCTCAATGTTGAGGTTGAGATGCGTCGCGATGGTGTCTGCGAGCTGCCCGGGCTTGTCTATGACACTGACGGTCACAAAGATTTCCGGCGAGATTTTCTTGCCGGATTTTACGTACTGCTCGAAGCTGCCTAGGGCCCTGCGCATAAGGGCTTCTACATAGACCGAGGGCGTATCCTGGTCGGGCAATACCCGCACGCCGACAGATACATAGGGCTCGTGCTGTACAATGCCTTCGACCTGTGCTCGCGTCTGACCTTCCACCAGAACCCGCACGGTACCACCCGGCAGAGTAATTACCTGCTTGATGGTTGCGATTGTGCCAATGAGGTGGAGGTCCGCTAGGCTCGGTTCTTCCACATTAATGTCTAGCTGCGTGGCCAGAAAGATTTCGCTTTCATTGCGCACGGCAGCGTTAACGGCATCAATCGACCGGCTGCGCCCGACATCGAGGTTGATGACGCTCGTAGGAAAGACAAGATAACCCCGTAACGGGAGCAAGGGATATTCTGCATATTGTTTGTCCACTAACTAACACGCCTCCTTGGACTTCGCGCCGCGGCTAAGCCTACCATTCTGCGGCAACTCTAGTATACGCGACATTGCCCTCCCTCGCTAGAGCACTGACAGGTGTCGGGCACAATGGCGTGGGCAATTGCCTCGCGCACATGCCCAATCGGCACGACCTCTAGATTGCTGATGCTACCAAAGCTCTCCTGCCAGTTTTCGGCCGGAATAAGCGCTTTCTTCACGCCCGCAAGTGCCGCTGCCTCTAGTTTTGCCGCTACCCCGCCTACCGGTTTGACTACGCCCCGCACCGATACTTCGCCGGTCATCGCCACAAAGTTATCTACCGCCAATCTCTTAATAGCTGAATAGGACCCCACAGCCATAGCTACACCGGCGGAAGGGCCGTCAACCGGTGTGCCGCCGGGGAAGTTAATGTGCAGGTCATACTTATGCGGATCCTCGTCTAGCAGGCGCCCGAGCACGGTCAGCACGGTATCGACTGAGTTTGACACCATGCTGCGTCGCCTAATCATGTGATTCGATGAGCTTATCTCTTCTTCTTCGGCAATGCCCGTAACCTTAATCGAACCGCGTGTAGATGTAGGAGCCGCCGCTACCTCTAACTCCAACAGCGTACCTAACGCAGGCCCATATACTGCTAGGCCATTTACTACCCCTACGGCCGGTGCGGCAGGAATCTTAGGATCATAGCGCGGCGTGCAGTGGGTGGAGTTTACGACCCATTCAATGTCTTCCACGCAGAGCGACTTCCTTCCCTCACCAAAAGCCACGCCGGCCGCAATCTGAATAATGTTCACGGCCTCACGCCCGTTATGGGCGTACTTCGCAAGCAGTTCGTTCGCTTTGCCGTCTAGTTCAATGCCGACGCGCAGTGCGGCATTGGCGGCTATCGTCAGGAGCTGCCTGGCGCGGAGCGGCCGGAAATATATCTCTAGGCAACGGGACCTGATGGCGGGGGGAATATGTTCGGGCGAGCGGGTTGTCGCTCCGACGAGACGAAAGTCAGCCGGCAGCCCATTCGCAAAGATGTCGTGGATGTGTTTTGGCACGTTGGCGTCTTCGGCCGAATAATAGGCACTCTCCAGAAAGACTTTCCTGTCTTCCAGCACCTTAAGTAACTTGTTCATTTGCGTAGGATGGAGCTCGCCGATTTCGTCGATAAACAGCACGCCGCCGTGCGCTCGGGTAACAGCCCCCGGCTTAGGCTGAGGAATCCCCGCCATGCCTAGTGGGCCTGCTCCTTGGTAGATGGGGTCGTGCACAGAGCCGATAAGGGGGTCGGCGATGCCACGCTCATCAAAGCGCGCGGTTGTTGCGTCTAGCTCCACGAATTTTGCGTCACGGCCAAACGGCGAGCCCGGCGTTCGCTTGGCTTCTTCCAGCACTAGTCGTGCCGCGGCCGTCTTCCCGACCCCAGGTGGGCCATACAGGATTACGTGTTGCGGGTTACAGCCGCACAGTGCGGCCCGCAGCGCCTTAATGCCGTCCTGCTGCCCGATTATCTCGTCAAACGTGCTTGGCCGAGTGCGTTCGGCGAGCGGCTCCGTAAGGGAAATCTCCCGCAGCTTAGCGAGTTTTTCCGTCTCCTTACGCGACTCTCTGTCTACGGCAATGCGCGTTCCCTGCTGCGAGCGCAACAGGTTGAGGAAGTAAAGACCAATCACCACCGCAAAAACAATCTGGATGCCGTAAAACAGCCCGCCAAAGCTCACTGACCTCACCTCATAGTTAGTCTGCGCCTTGAGCGAGGGAAAAAAACAAAGAGACAGCTCGACTCTCGTAAGAGGTGAGCTGTCTCATATCTGGTCTTAAGCCGTGATTTCCTTCTTCTTGCGCGACCTGACGCCTTCTGTTAAGAGAATAGGCGGCTCGTTCTTGAGCACAACTTCTTCGGTTACCACGCACTTCTTGATGTCTGTGCGCGAGGGCGCATCGTACATCACATCGAGCATAATCTTCTCCATAATTGCTCTGAGGCCACGTGCGCCGGTATTGCGCTTGATGGCTTCGCGGGCAATAGCGCGGAGCGCCTCGTCCTTAAACTCTAGCGCTACCCCGTCGTACTCCAAAAGCTTGGTGTACTGCTTAGTAAGCGCGTTTTTGGGTTCAGTTAGCACTCGCACCAGAGCATCCTCGTCTAGTTGGTCAAGTGTGGCAATGACCGGAATACGTCCGACGAACTCCGGGATGAGGCCGTACTTAAGCAAGTCCGCCGGCAACACTTGCCGCAAGAGCTCGCCGATTGGCGTCTCAGAGCGCGCCTTAACTTCGGCGCCGAAGCCCATGGCCTTTTTCCCGGTACGAGTTTGGATAAGCTTCTCAAGGCCGTCAAAGGCTCCGCCGCAGATAAACAAAATATTGGTGGTGTCAATCTGCAGAAACTCTTGGTGGGGGTGCTTGCGTCCACCCTGCGGCGGCACGCTCGCTACGGTACCTTCGAGAATCTTAAGCAAGGCCTGTTGTACGCCTTCGCCCGAGACGTCTCTGGTAATAGAGGGGTTGTCGGACTTGCGGGCAATTTTGTCCACCTCGTCGATATAGACGATGCCTCTCTCGGCCTTCTCAATGTCGAAGTCGGCATTCTGGATAAGCTTAAGCAAGATGTTCTCTACGTCTTCGCCGACATAGCCTGCTTCCGTCAGTGAGGTAGCATCGGCGATGGCGAACGGCACGTTTAGCAGCTTGGCCAAACTTTGTGCGAGCAAAGTTTTTCCGACGCCGGTCGGGCCTATCAGCGCGATGTTGCTCTTGGTGAGCTCCACTTCGTCGTTCTTATTGCCGGAGTAGATGCGCTTGTAGTGGTTGTATACTGCTACCGCTAAAATGCGCTTGGCATCATCTTGGCCGATTACCCATTGGTCAAGAAAGGTCTTAATCTCCGCAGGCTTGGGAATCTCTTTCAATTCCCCCTCCTGTTCATGATGGGACTCTTCCTCTACGATTTCCATGCACAGCTCAACACACTCATCGCAGATGTAAACTCCCGGACCCGCGATAAGTTTCTTGACCTGCTCCTGTGTCTTGCCGCAAAATGAGCACTTAACGGAATTTCGCTCATCAAACTTGGCCATGTTGCACCTCCTAGAACCGGAATGACTACTTCTTGCGCTTCACCAAGATTTCGTCCACGATTCCGTACTCCTTAGCCTGCTCGGCTGTCATCCAGAAATCGCGGTCAAAGTCCTTAGCGACCTTCTCGTTAGGTTGGCCGGTATGCGTGGCAATGATCTTCTTTAGCGATTCCCGCATCCGCAGTATTTCTCTCGCCTGAATCTCGATATCGATAGCTTGCCCTTGTGCGCCGCCGTGGGGCTGATGAATCATCACGCGCGAATTCGGCAAGGCCATGCGTTTACCCTTCGCGCCGGCCGCTAACAACACCGCGCCCATACTTGCCGCCATACCAATGCAGATGGTGCGCACGTCAGACCTGATAAACTGCATGGTGTCATAGATAGCCAGTCCGGCATCGATATGCCCGCCGGGGCTGTTAATGTACAGGTCGATGTCCTTGTTTGGATCTTCGCCCTCTAAATGCAGCAGCTGGGCTACGATGAGATTAGCGACATGGTCGTCGATTACCGACCCAAGAATGATAATGCGCTCCTTTAGCAGGCGCGAGAAAATGTCGTAGCTGCGCTCCCCGCGGCTAGTTTGCTCAACAACAAATGGAATCAACCCCATAGTAACACCCCACTTTACTCAACTTGTGCTTGTTGCACGAGAAAATCCACGGTCTTGCTTGTGCGCAGACTCTCGATTACACCCGGTATCTGCCCACGCTCGATGAGCATCTTGCGCAGCTCCTCGACTTTACGTCCCATAGAGGCGCCCATCGCCTGCAAGTAAGCGTCTAGTTCCTCTTTGCTTACTGATATGTTCTCCAAATCGCTTATCTTCTCAAGCACGAGGCGCGTTTTAACGCGCTGCATTGCCGACTCGCGCCATCCTTCTCTAAGCTCAGTCATACTCATGCCGGTGCGCTGCAAGTACTGCGGTAGTTCCATGCCACTCTTAGCGAGACTATGCGACATGTCCTCAACCATAGAGTCGAGTTCACGTTCCGTGAGCACCTTAGGTACGTCGAACGACGTTTGGCCTACTACTTTAGCCACTACCTCATTCTCGAGCTTTGTTTCGGCATTCCGCTCGGCGGCCTGAGTCAAGCGGTTGCGCAGGTCAGCAGTAAACTCCACCAGTGTCTCAAAATCTGAGACTTCCTTGGCAAAATCGTCGTCTAACGCGGGGAGTTCCTTGCGCTTAATCTCGTGGAGCTTAATCGCAAAGACTGCTCCTTTTCCGGCTAGATGTTCTGCACGATAGTCGGGCGGGAAGGCTACCTGGATATCGCGCGACTCGTCTCTTTGCATACCAATCAGTTGCTCTTCAAACCCCGGGATAAAGGAGCCGGAGCCAAGCACAAGATTCTGGCGCTCTGCCTTTCCGCCTGCAAATTCTACACCGTCGATTGAGCCGCAATAGTCGATAGTAACCGTGTCCCCGATTTGGGCTTCGCTATGCGCCACATCGACTAAGCGCGCGTGCCGCTCCTGCAGCTTCTTGAGCTCTGCGTCGAGGGCTGCGTCCGAGACAGCTGTTTCCGACTTGGCAACTTGAACACCCTTATACTCCCCTACGTCAAATGCAGGCATAAGTTCCACGGTAAAGCGCAACTTAGCCTCTTGGCCCTTGGCGAACTGCACGACATCGACTTCCGGACGGTCTAGCGGTTCGACTTTAGCCTCAGCTAGCGCCGCCTTGTACGCTTTAGGCAGCAAATCGTCAATGGCCTCTTCGTACAGGCTCTCCACACCGAAGCGCGCTTCGAAAACTTGACGGGGAACTTTACCGCGGCGGAATCCAGGCACATTAGCCTTAGCGGCAACTTTCTTAAACGCAACGTCGAGGGCCGCTGCTACCTCTGCCTCCGCGACCGTTACCTCCAAAAGCATCTTGTTGTCGTCAAGCTTCTCTACACCAATGTTCAAAACAAAAGTCCTCCTTGCAGCACTCAGTACTGTTTACTTATTAGTGAACAACTACATTATAGCATAAAAAACAGCCGCCAGCCGCCAGCGACTTGCTACCAGCCGCTGGCCACCAGCCACCAAGAGTTTGACACATGTCGCTTGTCCCTTGTCGCTTGAGAGCGAGCGGTGAACTGGGAGCTGCCCCGTCTTCCACTGGGCACTAGGCACTGAGCACTAGGCACCCTTCTTGAAATGGCGCGCCCGGCAAGATTCGAACTTGCGACCACCGGATTCGTAGTCCGTTACTCTATCCAGCTGAGCTACGGGCGCAATATATGGGGTGGATAATGGGACTTGAACCCACGGCCCCCAGAGCCACAATCTGGTGCTCTAACCAACTGAGCTATATCCACCGTGTAAAAGCAACGAACAGTATTGTAGCAAATGAGTCGACAGAGTGCAACGGGTCGAAATTGGGCTTCATGATTCACGATTCATGATTCATGATTTCTCAAAGCTCAAAGCTCAAAGCTCACAATGGCGCGCCTGGCAGGGATCGAACCTGCGGCCCACTGCTTAGAAGGCAGTTGCTCTATCCACTGAGCTACAGGCGCATTAGCATCTAATATTTTACCATGTGCCAGAAGAATAGCAATGGCAAATTTCAGAAAGCGTTTTGCGTTGCTAGCTTTTTTCTCAACCAACCGCTGTGTTCAACAAAGGGAACAGGGGCAACGCCGTGGTTTTTCGGGCATGCTAGCCACTAGACATCCATAATATGACATCTGGGCCTGTA
>Ga0208370_100009_pt1 | contig 95799 bp, 82 predicted proteins | sample Subbio12Jun_QV11_FD_184822 | JGI IMG/M metagenome (GOLD analysis project Ga0208370, IMG submission 184822) | Serpentinite rock and fluid subsurface biosphere microbial communities from McLaughlin Reserve, California, USA -CR12Jun_QV11 (SPAdes) | ecosystem: Environmental > Terrestrial > Deep...
TGGGCCATGGCGGTCGCAGGAGGCGCACAGGGACGTGCGCCGTCCGGCGACTGCGGAGCGGGACGCGTAGCCGTCGCCGGCCGCGACCCCATGGACCACGAAGGCAGGCGCGCTCGGAACGGTGGGCCTCAGGGGCCACGCAAGCAGGCTCACCTGGGACGATGGGCCGAGTCGACCGCAAAGGCAGGCGCTTCCGGGACTGCGTGCTCGAGCCTAGACCGGCGCCAGCGCCTCGATCGGCAGCTCGTGGGCGAGCCGCACCGTGCCACCCAGCGCCCGCACCGAGAGACGCAAACGGCGCGCCGGCCAGTCGATCTCGACCAGGCCGAAGTTCTCGACCGCATGCGCCTCGCCGACGCGCAGGGCGTTCGGTACCGGGATGGTCCAGACCTCGGTCAGGCCGCTGGAGGTGAGGTCGTAGAGCGGGTACGGCACGTTGGTGTCCTGCCGGCTCAGCTCGCCGTAGTGCATGTCGCCGGAGAGGAAGACCACGCCGCGGGCGTCGGCGCGGCGGATCGCGTCGAACAGCCGGGCCTGGTCCTGCGGGTAATTGGCCCAGGCCTCCCAGCCGGTGAAGTCGGCGAGCACTTGCAGGCTGGAGCCGATCAAGCGGACCTCGGCCGGTTGACGCAACTGCTCGTGCAGCCAGGCCCACTGGCGCTCGCCGAGCATGGAGGCGGCCGGGTCGGGGTTGCGGGCGTAAGGGCCGGGCACGGCACGGCCGGCGGCCAGTTCGCGGCGTACCCAACGTTCGTAGACCTGGTCGTCGGGGAAGGCGATGTGGCGGGTGATCGGGCTGCGGTTGTAGCGCAGGTCGAGCAGGATCAACTGCACGCGCCGCCCCGGCGGACCGAACAGGGCGCTGGTGTAGACGCCGTCGCGTGACCAGCGCGGCGAGCCTTCCGGCTCCTGCCAGAAGCGCAGGAAGGCCTGCCGGAAGGGCTCCTTCATCGGGAACTCGGCACCGGCGTCGTTCTCGCCGAAGTCATGGTCGTCCCAAGTCGCCATCACCCGGGTCGAGGCGCGCAGGCGCTGGAAGCCCGGCTGGGCGGCGAGCTTGCTGTACTCGCGTTCGAGCACGGCGAGTTCGCGAGTGTCGCCGTAGATGTTGTCGCCGAGGAAGACGAAAAGATCCGGGCGGACCGCCAGCACGTCGTCCCAGATCGGCTGCGGGCGGTCCTGGTGGACGCAGGAGCCGAAGGCGATCCGTTGGATCGCCCCGTCGCCGGCCAGGTCGGGCGGCGGCGGGGCGGCCGCGACCGCCCGGCCGGGCCCGACGAGGCAGGCGCCGGAGAGGGCGAGCGCGGCGCGCAAGGCGTTCCGGCGGCCCTCGTCCTGCATCAGAAGCGGCCTTGCAGGGTGAAAAACATCTGCCGCGGAGCGCCGGCCGACAGGGTGTGGAAGCCGCCCACCCAGTTCGGATAGCTGGCGAGGAAGCCGTTGGTGCCGACGGTGGCGAAGTACTCCTCGTCGAACAGGTTGGTGATGTTGAAGGTGGCCGTCAGCTCGCGCGCCCAGCCGAACGCGCCGAGGTCGTAGGAGAGCGAGGCGTCGGTGACCCAGTAGTCCGGCACCTTGGCGTCGTTGAGGAAGGTGATGAAGCGCTCGTCGGTGTACTTGGCGCCGATCCGCGCGTCCCAGCCACCCCCCTGCCAGCGCAGTTCGACGTTCATCAGCAGCTCGGGCGAGTCGACCACGGTCTTGCCGTTGGTGCGGACCACGGTGGTGCCGTCGAGGTAGTCGGCGGCATAGGTCGACTCGTTGTGCGAGATCGAGCCGAACACCGAGAGCCCCTCGCCGAGCGCCAGGTCGACGGCCGCCTCGATGCCGCGGGTCTCGACGTCGCCGACGTTGGCGAGCGCTGCCGGGCAGCCGAGGATGCCGACGCACTGGGCGATCGACAACAGGCGGTCCTGGAAGTCGACGCTGTAGAGCGTGAGCGAGGTCTGCACGGCGTCGTTGGCCCAGCGCAGGCCGCCTTCGAGGGTGGTCGAGGTTTCCGGGCGCAGGTTGTCGCGCAGGGCGGTGAAGGCGGCCTGGCTGGCGACGAACGGGCTGCCGCCGACGCCGGCGCGGAAGGCCGCCATGTTCTCGGAGTAGGAACCGAACAGCTCGAAGCGCGGCGCGATCTCGAAGCGCGCGCCGACCTGCGGCAGGAAATTGTCGCTGGCCTCGATGGTGCCGCTGGCGCGGGTGCCGACGCGGGAGATCGCCTCGTTCTCCACGTTCAAGCTGCGGAAGCCGGCGTCCACCAGCAGGCGGCCGTCCTGCAGGCTCATGCGGTGGTTGACGAAGTAGACGCTGGTGCGGGTGTCGAAGTCCTGCTCGAACACGCGCACGTCGGGGTGGCGGAAGAAGTGGCCGCGGTTGGGGGGCGAGTCCGCGTTGAGGTTGTAGAAGTTGCGCTGCAGGTTGTGCTCGTTGCGCTCGAACCACAGGCCGGCGGTCAGGGTGTGGATGCCGAAGGGCAGCTCGACCGAGGCGGTGACGCCGTCGCGGTCGATCAGGTACTCGGTGGTGCGCAGGCTGAGCGGCAGGTCCGGCGAGCTGGCGCGGTAGGGCGTGACCCAGTGGCCCTGGCCCTCGTTGGTGTGGCGGTAGTACTGGGCGCGCAGCGTGCCCTCGCCGAGCGCGGCCTCGGCGTTCAGCGCGAACAGGTTGTCGTCGCGCAGGCCGCGGCCGAGGTAGTAGGCATCATCAAGACTGATGACGCCGCCGCTGAACTGGCCGGCGGCGGCGCGGATCGCGCGCACCCAGTCGAGCGCGTAGTTGTCCCAGTCGAAGCCCAAGCGGCGGGCCGAGTCGAGCGAGAGGTCGGCGTAGTCGGTCTCGTTGCGGCGCGAGGTGTTGAGCAGCATGCCGACGTTCCAGTCGTCGGTGGCGAAACGCAGCTGGCCGTTGAACTGGCGCGAATCCTGTGGGCCCCAGCCCTTCCACTTCTCGGCGTCGTGGCGCAGCACCGAGACGAAGCTGGAGAAGCCGTTGTTCTCGCCGCTGTCGTAGCGGATGAAAGTGCGGAAGGTGTCGTCGCTGCCGACCGTCTGCGCGATTTCGAGGCCGCGCTCGGCCTGCGGGCCGCGGGTGGTGAAGCGCACCGCGCCGCCGAGGTTGGAGGTCGAGGGCGTGTCGATCGCCGCGCTGCCCTGCGAGACCTCGGCGGCGCCGAGGTTCTCGGCGATCAGCGCACGGCTGATGTGCAGGCCGTTGTGGTTGCCGTAGCTCATGTCGCCGAGCGGGATGCCGTCCAGCGTGAAGCCGAGCTGCTGCTGGTTGAAGCCGCGGATGCTGATGCGCTTGGCCCACTCGTAGTTGCCCCAGGGGTCGGCGGCGGAGAAGTGCACGCCCGGCAGCTTGGCGAACAGCTGCAGCGGGCTGGTGCCGGCCGGCTGGCTCGGCAGTTCCTCGCGGCCGATCTCCTGCACCTGCCGGGTCTCGCCGACGCCGACCACGTTGACGGCATCGAGGCGGGTGGCATCGTCGGCGGTGGCGGCCGGGGCGGCGTGGACGGCGCCGGCGAGCGCGATGCCGACGGCGAGCGGCAACAGGGCGAAGCGGACGGGGCGGGGGGCGGCAGACATCGGGCGACTCCGGGGGATGGTTGGTTAAAAAAGTGCTTGGATGCTGGCGATGTGAAGTGACACCGCCATGAAGGAAAAACGGCAGCCGACGCCGTCATACCGCGGTCATCGCGGCGTCATCGACATGCCGTGCCGGCGCCGCAGGCTGGCGGCATGGCCCCGACGACTCGCTACGACCTCATCACCGAAACCTACCCGCCGGAGATCAACGGCGTGGCCCTGACCGTGCAGTCCCTGCACGAGGGCCTGCTGCAACTCGGGCATGGGGTCGGTCTGGTGCGCCCGGCACGCGCCGAGGAGGAACCCGGCGAAGAAGACGACCTGCTGCGGGTGGGGGGCGCGCCGGTCCCGCGCTACCCGGGCCTGCGCTTCGGCCTGCCGGCCGGCGGCACGCTGGAGGCGCGCTGGCGGCGGCAGCGCCCGGACGCGATCTACATCGCCACCGAAGGCCCGCTCGGCTGGTCCGCCCTGCGCACCGCCCGCCGCATGGGCATCCCGGCCGCCACCGGCTTCCACACCCGCTTCGACGACTACGTCGGCCGCTACGGCGCGGGCTTCCTCTCCTCCTGGGTGTTCGCCTGGCTGCGCCGCTTCCACAACGGCGGACAAGCCACCCTGGTGCCGACCAACGAACTCGTCGAAGACCTCGGCCGGCAGGGTTTCCGGCAGGTCGTGCGGCTCGGCCGCGCGGTCGACACCGCACGCTTCCATCCCTCGCGGCGCTCCGAGGCGCTGCGACTGCAATGGGGTGTCGAGGCCGGTGGCCCGGTGCTGGTGCACGTCGGCCGGATCGCACCGGAGAAGAACCTCCCGCTGCTGCTGCGCGCCTACGACGCGCTCAAGGCCGAGCGCCCGGGCGCACGCCTGTTGATGGTCGGTGACGGCCCGGAACGCGCCGCCCTCGCCGACTCGCGGCCCGACCTCATCTTCACCGGCATGCTGCGCGGCGAGGTGCTGGCCACCCACTTCGCCTCGGCCGACCTGTTCGTGTTCCCCAGCCTTTCGGAGACCTTCGGCAACGTCACCCTGGAGGCGATGGCCTCGGGGCTCGCCACCGTCGCCTTCGACTACGGGGCGGCCCGCGAACACCTGGTCGACGGCCAGCACGGTGCCTGCGTGCCCTTCGGGGACGAGGCCCGCTTCGTCGACCGCGTGCTCGCCACCGCGCTGCGGCCCGACCTCGCCGCGCTCGGCGCGGCCGCCCGCGCGGCGGTCGAATCGCTCTCGCCGGAGGTCGTGGCCCGCGACTTCGCCACCCTGCTGGCTGGCCTCGCCGAGGCCGCGACGCGGAGGGTCGCCTGATGGACACCCGCCTGCCGCGCCTGCGCCGCGAACACGGCTGGTGCCTGGCCGCCAACCGCTGGGGCGAGCGCTTCAGCGTGCGCACCTACTTCCGCACCGTCTCGCGGCTGGGCGACGGTGCCGCCTGGTACACGCTGATGGCCGCCATCGTGCTGGTCGAGGGCTGGAGCGGCCTCGCCGCCTCGGCGCACCTCGCCGCCACCGGCTGCGTGGCCCTGTTCCTCTACCGCCGCCTCAAGGGCTGGACCCGCCGCGCACGACCCTGCAACGCCGACGAGCGCATCCGCGCCTGGGTGGCACCGCTCGACGAGTTCAGCTTCCCCTCCGGGCACACCCTGCACGCGGTGGCCTTCTCGCTGGTGGCGATCGCCCACTACCCGCTGCTGGCCTGGGTGCTGGTGCCGTTCACCCTGAGCATCGCCGCCTCGCGGGTGGTGCTGGGCGTGCACTACCCGAGCGACGTGCTCGCCGCCACCGGCATCGGTGCCGCCCTGGCCGGGCTGGCGCTGTGGCTGGTGCCCGGGGCCAGCCTGCTGGACTGAGCACAGGCCACCGGCGGCGACCAGCCGGCACCGCGCCGGTGCCAGGCTGCGGGCCGCACACCACCGGCGGCGACCAGCCGGCACCGCGCTGGCGCTAGACTGCCGGCATGAACTACCGCCACGCCTTCCATGCCGGGAACCATGCCGATGTGCTGAAGCATGCCGTCCTGCTGGCCTGGATCGAGGCGCTCGTGCGCAAGGAAGCCCCCTGCTTCGTGCTCGACACCCATGCCGGCCGCGGCCAGTACGACCTCGGCGCGGAAGGTGCCGGCCCGACCGGGGAGGCGGCGGCGGGCATCGCCCGGCTCTGGGGCGAAGCCGGCCTGCCGCCACTGCTGGAGCGGCTGTGCCGCGCGGTGGCGGCCTTCAATCCCGACGGCGCGCTGCGCCACTACCCCGGCTCGCCGCGGCTGGCCTTGGCGGCGCTGCGGGCGCAGGACCGGCTGGCCGCCTGCGAGCGGCAACCCGAGGAGGTCCAAGCCCTGCGCGCGACGCTGGCCGGCGAGCGTCGCGCCGTGGTCCACGAGGGCGACGGCTACGCCCTGCTGCGCGCCCTGCTGCCGCCCGCCGAGAAGCGCGGGCTGGTGCTGGTCGATCCCCCCTACGAGGCCCAGGAGGCCGAGTACCCGCGCGTGCTGGCGGCGGTCGAGGAGGCGCTCGAACGTTGGCCGACCGGCGGCGCCGCGGTCTGGTACCCGATCAAGCGCCGGCGCAGCCTGTCGTCCTTCTTCCGCGAGGCCGCGCGCCTCGCGCCGCGCGGCCTGCTCTGCGTCGAACTGCTGGTCCGCCCGGACGACTCGCCGCTGCGCCTCAATGGCAGCGGCATGCTGCTGTTCCACCCGCCCTTCCAGCTCGATGCTCGGATCGCGCCGAGCCTGCCGGTGCTGGCGCGCCGGCTCGGCGAGGCCGGCGCCTCGCACCGCCTGGCCTGGCTGCGGCCCGCCCCCTGATCGCCGAGGAGCGCATGCACACCGCCAATCCCCAGCGCGTCCTGATCGTCGAGAACTCGCGCAGCTACGGCGACCTGCTGACCGAAGCCATGGAGCAGCGCCTGCACCTCCCGGTGGCCCGCGCGCGCAACCTCGCCGAGGCGGAAGCGGCGTTGGCCGCGCACCCCGACCTGTTCCTCGTGCTGAGCGGCCTGGTGCTGCCCGACGCCACGCCGGAGCGCATCATCGAACGGCTGGCGCAGTCCGGGCTGCCGCTGGTCATCGTCTCCGGCACCTACGACGAAGCCCTGCGCGACCGCGTGATCGGCCGCAGCGTGGTGGACTACGTCATCAAGAGCACGCCCGGCCACTTCGACTACCTGGTCTGGCTGGCGCAGCGGCTCGACCGCAATCGCAGGATCACCGCGCTGGTGGTCGACGATTCACCGACCGCGCGCCTGCTGGTGGCCGAGCTGCTCTCCTCCTACGGCTTCCGCGTGCTGCTGGCGGAGGGCGGCGAGGACGGCCTGCGCGCCATGGAGCAGGACCCCGGCATCCGCCTCGTCATCACCGACCACGAGATGCCGGGCATGAGCGGCGTGGCCTTCAGCGCCCGGTTGCGCGAACGCTACCCGCGCGACCGGCTGGCGATCATCGGCGTCTCCGGCATCAACCGGCCGGAGCTGGTCGCGCAGTTCCTCAAGAACGGCGCCAACGACTTCCTGCACAAGCCTTTCTCGCGCGAGGAATTCTTCTGCCGCGTCTCGCAGAACGTCGATAATCTCGATCTCATCGGCACCCTGCAGGACCTCGCCACCAAGGATTTCCTGACCGGGCTTTCCAACCGCCGGCACTTCTTCGAACAGGCCGGCAGGCGGCTGGAGGCCCTGCGCGCCGCCGGCGAGCCGCTGGCGGTGGCGATGGTCGACATCGACCACTTCAAGAAGGTCAACGACACCTGGGGCCACGAGGGCGGCGACCTGGCGCTGAAGGCGGTGGCCCGCGCCCTGCTCGCGCACCGGCGTGCCGACGACCTCATCGCCCGCTTCGGCGGCGAGGAGTTCGCCCTGCTCGCCGGCGGCCTCGACGCCGAGGCGGCAAGGACGCACTTCGAGGCGCTGCGCGAGCGCATCGCCGGGCTACGGGTCGAACTGCCGGACGGCCGCGGTTTCCCGCTCACCGCCAGCATCGGCCTGTGTTGCCCGCCCGCCGGCGACGCCATGCCGCTGCACGGGCTGCTCAACGAGTCCGACCGCCGCCTCTACCTCGCCAAGGCCGGCGGTCGCAACCGGGTGGAGCACGCCGGCTGAGCCGGCGCGATCAGAGCCCTTCGCCCTCGGCGACGGCCTTCATCGACAGGCGGATGCGGCCCTGCTTGTCGACCTCCAGCACCTTGACCTTCACCACGTCGCCTTCCTTCAGCTTGTCGCCGACCTTCTCGACGCGCTCGTTGGAGATCTGCGAGACGTGGACCAGGCCGTCCTTGCCCGGGGCGATGGTCACGAAGGCACCGAAGTCCATGATCTTGGCGACCTTGCCCTCGTAGATGCGGCCCGGCTCGACGTCGGAGGTGATCTGCTCGATGCGGGCCTTGGCGGCCTGAGCGGCGATCGCGTTGACCGAGGCGATGACGATGGTGCCGTCGTCCTGGATGTCGATCTGGGTGCCGGTCTCCTTGGTGATGGCCTGGATGGTCGAGCCGCCCTTGCCGATCACCTCGCGGATCTTGTCCGGGTGGATCTTCATCGTCAGCAGGCGCGGCGCGTACTCCGAGAGCTCGGCGCGCGGGGCGCTGAGGCAGCGTGCCATCTCGTCGAGGATGTGCAGGCGGCCGGTCTTCGCCTGCGTGAGGGCGATCTTCATGATCTCCTCGGTGATGCCCTCGATCTTGATGTCCATCTGCAGGGCCGAGATGCCGTCCTTCGAGCCCGCGACCTTGAAGTCCATGTCGCCGAGGTGGTCCTCGTCACCAAGGATGTCGGACAGCACGACGAAACGGTCGCCTTCCTTGACGAGGCCCATCGCGATGCCGGCGACCGGGGCCTTGAGCGGGATGCCCGCGTCCATCATGGCGAGCGAGGAGCCACACACGGAAGCCATCGAGGAGGAGCCGTTCGACTCGGTGATCTCCGAGACGGCGCGGATCGTGTACGGGAAGCTCTCCATGTCCGGCATGACGGCCAGCACGCCGCGCTTGGCGAGACGGCCGTGGCCGATCTCGCGGCGCTTCGGGCCCATCATGCGGCCGGCTTCGCCGACCGAGTACGGCGGGAAGTTGTAGTGGAACAGGAAGTGTTCCTTCGACTCGCCTTCGGCGGCGTCGATGATCTGGCCGTCGCGCGCGGTGCCGAGGGTGGCGACCACCAGGGCCTGGGTCTCGCCGCGGGTGAACAGGGCCGAGCCGTGGACGCGCGGCAGCACGCCGACGCGGCAGGTGATCGGGCGCACGGTGTCGAGCGCACGGCCGTCGATGCGGACCTTGGTGCTCAGCACCGACTCGCGCATGGTCTGGTACTCGAGCTCGCCGAGTTCCTTCGAGGCCTCGGCGGCCGACCAGCCGTTGGCTTCGATCTGCGGCGCGAGCGCGGCCATCACGTCCTTCTTCAGGGTCGAGATGGCATCGCGGCGGGCCAGCTTGTCGGTGACCTTGAAGGCTTCGGCAAGCCGCGTGCCGACGGCGGCCTTGAGCGCGGCCACCAGGGCCTCGTTGCGCTCCGGCGCGGTCCAGGTGCCCCAATCCTTCCTGCCGGCCTCGGCGACCAGCTCGTTGATGGCGGTGATGACCGTGCGGCCGGCCTCGTGGCCGAAGGTCACCGCGCCGAGCATCACTTCCTCGGAGAGCAGCTTGGCTTCCGACTCCACCATCAGCACCGCGTTGGCGGTGCCGGCGACGACCAGCTCGAGCTCCGAGGTCTTCAGCTGGGTGGCGGTCGGGTTGAGGATGTACTGGCCGTTGGCGTAGCCGACCTTGGCGGCGCCGATCGGACCCGCGAACGGGATGCCCGAGAGCGCGAGTGCCGCCGATGTGCCGATCAGGGCCGGGATGTCGCCCTCGACTTCCGGGTTCAGCGAGATCACCGTGGCGATCACCTGCACTTCGTGGCGGAAACCTTCCGGGAACAGCGGGCGGATCGGACGGTCGATCAGGCGCGAGGTCAGGGTCTCGCGCTCGGTCTGGCGGCCTTCGCGCTTGAAGAAGCCGCCCGGGATGCGGCCACCGGCGTAGAACTTCTCCTGGTAGTCGACGGTCAGCGGGAAGAAGTCCATGCCTTCGCGGACGCTCCTGTTGCCGACGACGGTGACGAGGACGACGGTGTCCGCCATGTTGACGAGGACGGCGCCGCCGGCCTGGCGGGCGATCTCGCCCGTCTCCAGCGTCACCGTGTGCTGGCCGTACTGGAAGGTCTTGGTGTGTTTCGCCACGTGCTCTGCTCTCTTCTTCGGTTGTCTTTCGTTTCGGTCCGGCCGCGGACCCCTGCCCACGGCCCCAAAAAGCAGCGCGGCGCATTTCTGCGCCGCGCGGGGGTGGAACTCAGCGGCGGAGGCCGAGACGCTCGATGAGCGTCTTGTAGCGCTCCATGTCCTTGTCCTTCAGGTAGGCCAGCAGGCGACGGCGGGTGTTCACCATCTTGAGCAGGCCGCGGCGGCTGTGGTGGTCCTGCTTGTGCGCCTTGAAGTGCTCGGTCAGTTGCTCGATGCGGGCCGACAGCAGGGCCACCTGGACTTCCGGCGAACCGGTGTCGTTGGCGCCGCGCTTGAATTCGTTGATGATCTGGGTGGAATCGATGCTCATGGACGTTCTCGTGATGCGCAAGCGCGCAGGAACACCGCCTCGGGTGCACCGCATGCTTCGCCGGTTGCTGGGGAGCCCCGGTTCCGGGGCGCGCGAAGTGTACGCGCCGGGCCGGTCTTGCACAAGGATTTCACTTTTCAGCCCGTGCCGGCCCAGGTGAACAGCCGCCGCGGGTGGACCATGCCGTCCCGCCCCTCGACCAGCCCGAGCGCGCGGCCGTTGGGCGCGTAGGCCACCATCAGGCCGCAACCGGGGGCGGGCTGTGCCTGCCCCCGGGCCAGGCGGGCGGCCCGATCGGGATCGAGTTCGAGCCTGGGCCAGTCGACCAGCCCGGCCTCCACCGGCAACAGCAGGCTGTCGAGGGCGGCGAGGCCGGGGGCGCTGTCGCGGTCGATGGCTTCGATGGCGTCGAGAGGGACCATCTCTGGGGCACGGAAGGGCTCCGCCCACAGGCGCCGCAGGGCGACCACGTGGGCTCCGCAACCGAGGTCCTCGCCGATGTCGCGGACCAGGCTGCGCACGTAGGTGCCGGAGCCGCAGGTGATGCGCAGCCGCAGCGACGACCCGTTGATCGACAGCAATTCGAGGGCGTGCACCTCGACCTCGCGTTCGGGTACCTCGACGACCTCGCCGCGGCGCGCCTTGGCGTACAGCGGCTCGCCGCCCTGCTTCAGCGCCGAATAGATCGGCGGACGTTGCGCGATGCGGCCGATGTAGCGCTTGAGCACCCGCTCGACCGCATGCGCATCCAGCAGGGGTACGTCGCGCTGGCGCAGCACTTGTCCATCGGCGTCATCGGTGTCGGTCACGAGGCCCAGCCGGGCTTCGGTCTCGTAGGCCTTGCGCGCGCCGAGCAGCAGGCCGGCGATCTTGGTCGCCTCGCCGAAGCAGATCGGCAGGAGGCCGGTGGCGAGCGGATCGAGGCTGCCGGTGTGGCCGGCCTTGCCGGCGCGGTAATGCCTGCGTACCCGCTGCAGTGCGGCGTTGGAGCTCAGGCCGGCCGGTTTGTCCAGCAGCAACAGGCCATCCAGGGAACGGAGCGGGGGGCGGTGCATGGAGGCGTCCCGACGCGGACCGGCGAGGCGCCGGATCAGCCGGCGTCCTTCCTGGCCGCCTCGCGCAGCAGCCGTTCGATCTTCTCGCCGTGGTCGACCGAGGCGTCGTAGTGGAAATGCAACTCCGGCACCTGGCGGATCCGCAGCATGCGGCCGAGCTGCTGGCGGAAGCCCTTGGCCAGCTCGTTGAGCGCCTTGACCACCTCGGTCGAGCGGTCGGGCTGCAGGGCGGTGACGAAGACCTTGGCGTGCGAGAGATCGCGGGTGACCTCGACGTCGGACACGCTCGCCGAGGGCAGCGAGTGCTCGCGCACGGCCTCGTGCACCATCACGCCCAGCTCGCGGCGGAACTGGGCGGAGAGGCGGTCGGTGCGCGAGAAGGAACGCTTCGGCATGGCGGCGGCTTACAGCGACCGCGCCACTTCGATGCGCTCGAAGCACTCGATGAGGTCGCCCGGCCGGACGTCGTTGTAGGCCTTCACGGCGATGCCGCACTCGGTGCCGGAACGCACTTCCTCGACGTTGTCCTTGAAGCGGCGCAGCGATTCCAGCTCGCCCTGGAACACGACGGTCTGGTTGCGCAGCACGCGGATCGGCTTCGACTTCCGGACCGTGCCCTCGATGACCAGCGAACCGGCGACGGCGCCGAACTTCGAGCTGCGGAACACGTCGCGGACCTCGGCGATGCCGAGGATCTCCTCGCGCACCTCCTTGCCGAGCAGGCCGGAGGCGACCTGCTTCACCTGGTCGATGACGTCGTAGATGATCGAGAAGTAGCGCAGGTCGAGGCCGTTGCCCTCGATGATCTTGCGCGCCGCCGCGTCGGCGCGGACGTTGAAGCCGATGACCACGGCCTTGGAGGCCGCCGCCAGCACGGCATCCGACTCGGTGATGCCGCCGACGCCCGACTGGATGACGTTGATCCTGATCAGGTCGTTCGACAGCGCGACCAGCGAGTCGCGCAGCGCCTCGACCGAGCCCTGCACGTCGGCCTTGACCAGCAGGTTGAGCTGCTGCTGGCCCTCGCCCTGGCCCATTTGGGCCATGATGTCCTCCATCCGGCTGGCCTGCTTGACCAGCTTGGCCTCGCGCACCTTGGCCTCGCGCTGCTGGGCCACGTCCTTGGCGAGGCGCTCGTCGGCCACGACCACGAAGTCATCGCCCGAATTCGGCACGCCGGACAGGCCGAGCAACACCACCGGGATCGAGGGCCCCGCCGAATCGACCTGCTTGCCGGCCTCGTCGAACAGCGCGCGGACGCGGCCGTACTGGGTGCCGCAGACGAGGTAGTCGCCCTTCGACAGCGTGCCCTGCTGCACCAGCACAGTGGCGACCGGGCCGCGGCCCTTGTCGAGCGAGGACTCGATGACGGTGCCCGCCGCCTTGCCGTCGACCGGTGCCGCGAGCTCCATCACCTCGGCCTGCACCAGGATGGCGTCGAGCAGCGCGTCGATGCCCATGCCGGTCTTGGCCGAGACCGGGATGAAGGGCGTGTCGCCGCCCCACTCCTCCGGCGTGACCTCGTGCTGGGCCAGGCCATTCTTCAAGTTGTCGACGTTGACGTTGGGCTTGTCCATCTTGTTCATCGCGACCACCAGCGGCACCTTGGCGGCGCGCGCGTGCTTGATCGCCTCGATGGTCTGCGGCATCACGCCATCGTCGGCGGCGACCACCAGCACCACGATGTCGGTGAGCCGGGCGCCGCGGGCGCGCATCGCCGTGAAGGCCGAGTGGCCCGGCGTGTCGAGGAAGGTGATGACGCCCTTCGGCGTGTCGACGTGGTAGGCGCCGATGTGCTGGGTGATGCCGCCGGCCTCGCCGGAGGCGACCTTGGTGCGGCGGATGTGGTCGAGCAGCGAGGTCTTGCCGTGGTCGACGTGGCCCATGATGGTGACCACCGGCGGGCGCGGCGAACGCTCGCCCTGCTCGGCCTCGATGTGCGCCGCCAGCGCCAGCTCGGCGTCGTCCTCGGTGGCGCGCACGGCCTTGTGGCCGAGTTCCTCGACCACCAGCACCGCGGTGTCGTGGTCGATGGTCTGGTTGATGGTCGCCATGACGCCCATCTTGAACAGCGCCTTGACCACCTCGGCACCCTTCATCGCCAGCTTGTTGGCGAGGTCGCCGACGCTGATGGCCTCGCCGACCGCCACCTCGCGCATGACCGGCGCGGTCGGGCGGGAGAAGGCGTGGCTGCCGGCGTTGCCGCCGCCGCGCGAATCCGGGCGGGTGTTGCGGCCACCGCCGGGCTTCTTCTTGCCGCTGCTGGCGCTGCGGCGGGCATGCCCGCCCTCGCTCAAGTGCAACTGGCCGCCGACGTAGCGACCGCCACCGCGTTCCTCCTCCTCGCCCTCGCGGCCGCCCTTGCCGCGGCCGCGTGCGGCCTCGCGGGCGCGCGCCGCCAGTTCGGCATCGGCGCGGGTCGGCATCTGCACCACCGGCCGGGCCGGGGCGGCGGCCTCGCCGGCCGATGGCGCGGGCGCCGGCTCGGCCGCGTCGACGCCGGCCTCGGCCACCGCGGGAGGCTCGGGCGGGACCGCCGGGGTTCCGGTCGCCTGCGCCCGCTGCTCGCCGGCCGCCTGTTCCTGCCGCCTGCGCTCGCTCTCCTCCAGAGCCTTGCGCTCGGCCTCGGCGCGGGCCTGCGATTCCGCCAGCTTGCGCGCGGCTTCCTCGCGTTCGGCGTCGACCGGCGAGAGCACGTCGGTGCGCTTGACGTAGGTGCGCTTCTGGCGCACCTCGACCGCGACCGTGGCCTTGGTCTTGCCGCCGCCGACGGTGATCTCCTCGACCTTGCGGCGCTGCAGGGTGATGCGGCTCGGACCGGCCTCCTCGGCCGGCTTCTCGTCCTTGCCGTGGGTGCGGCGCAGGAAGCCGAGCAGCTTCATCTTCTCGGTGCTGCTGACCACCTGGTCCGGCCCGCTGAACTGCATGCCGGCGCCGGCGAGCTGCTCCAGCAGCTTCTCGACGGGCAGGTTCAGCACCTTGGCCAGGGAGCGGACGGTGACCTCGGACATTCGGAAGGGCTTCCTTGGATGCGGTGCGCCGTGGCCGGCGCGGAATCAAACGTGGGTTGCGGGCAAGGTGGCTCAGTCGAACCAGTGCTTGCGCGCCTCCATGATCAGTGCGGCGGCGCGGGCTTCGTCGATGCCCTCGAGGTCGGCGATCTCGTCGACCGCCATCTCGGCCAGTTCCTCGCGGTTGGTGATGCCGCGCGTCGCCAGGACATGGGCGGTCGCCTCGTCCATGCCCTCCAGCGCGAGCAGGTCGGCGCCGGGCTGCTGGGCCTCGAGCCCCTCCTCGATCGCCAGCGCCTCGGTCAGCAGGGCGTCACGGGCGCGGGCGCGCAGTTCCTCGACGACATCCTCGTCGAAACCCTCGACCGCCAGCAACTCGGCGACCGGGACGTAGGCGATCTCCTCGACGGTGTTGAAGCCCTCGCCGACCAGGATGCCGGCGATCTCCTCGTCGACCTCCAGCTTCTCCATGAACAGCCGGCGGGCACTGGCCTGTTCGGCCTCGGACTTGGCCGCGACCTGGTCCTGGGTCATGACGTTGAGCTGCCAGCCGGTGAGGCGGCTGGCGAGGCGCACGTTCTGGCCGCCCTTGCCGATCGCCTTGGCGAGGTTCTCCTCGGCCACCGCCAGGTCCATCGAGCGGCGCTCCTCGTCGACGATGATCGACTGCACCTCGGCCGGGGCCATGGCGTTGATGACGAACTGGGCGGCGTTCTCCGACCACAGCACGATGTCGATGCGCTCGCCGTTGAGCTCGTTGCTGACCGCCTGCACGCGCGAGCCGCGCATGCCGATGCAGGCGCCGATCGGGTCGGTGCGGTGGTCGTGGGCCAGCACCGCGATCTTGGCGCGGTCGCCCGGATCACGCGCCGCGGCCTTGATCTCGACCAGGCCCTGGCCCACCTCGGGCACCTCGAGCTTGAACAGCTCGATCATGAACTCCGGCGCGGTGCGGCTGATGAAGAGCTGCGGCCCGCGCGATTCGGCGCGCACCTCGTAGAGGTAGCCGCGCACGCGGTCGCCGGGACGCAGGGCGTCGCGCGGGATCGACTTGTCCTTCGGGATGAAGGCCTCGGCGTTGCCGCCGAGGTCGACGTGGAGGTTGCCGCGCTCGGCGCGCTTGACGACGCCGGTGACGAGCTCGCCGACGCGGTCCTTCCAGGCGTCGACCACCTGCTGGCGCTCGGCTTCGCGGACGCGCTGCACGATGACCTGCTTGGCGGCCTGGGCGCTGATGCGGCCGAACTCGGGGTTCTCGATCAATTCCTCGATGAAGTCGCCGACCTGGGCGTCGGCGCGGACGTCCACCGCGTCCATCAGGCGGATCATGCGGTCCGGCGATTCCATGACGACGTCGTCGGCCACCACCTCCCAGCGGCGGAAGGTCTCGTAGCTGCCGTCCTTCGGGTTGATGGCCACGCGGCAGGCGACGTCCTGCTCCGGGTAGCGCTTCTTGGCCGCCGAGGCCAGCGCGGCCTCCATCGCCTCGAGGATGACCTGGCGCGGCACGCCCTTCTCGTTGGCGACCGCGTCGATGACCAGCAACAGTTCCTTGCTCATGCTTGACTCCGCGACAGCGCGACCTCGGGGCCGGGCTTCAGTGGGTTCCGGGATGTTTGGGTTTCGGTGCTTCGGCGCGCTGGCGGCGCGGCCGCGGGGCTTTCGGCCCGGCGGGGGCGAGGCCCAGCGCCGCGTAGTCCGGCACCAGCCTCGCCTTGTCGATGTTGACGAAGGGCACGGCGAACTCGCCGCCGTCCCCGAGGCCGACCACGAGGGCGTCGGCGTCCGCCCGCAGGATCACGCCCTGCACGCGGCGGCGGCCGTCCTGCGGCAGCGCCAGCGCCACCTTCACCTGCTGGCCGGCGAAACGCAGGGCCTGCGCCGGGGTGAAGATGAGCCGGTCGAGGCCGGGCGAACTGACCTCCAGCGTGTAGGCGCTGGCGATCGGGTCGTGGACGTCGAGCACCGCCGAGACCTCGCGGCTGACCGCCTCGCAGTCGTCGACACTGACCGGGCGCTCGCCGCCGGGCAGGTCGATGTAGAGCCGCAGCAGGCCGTGCGAACGCGAGGGCGCGAACTCGATGCCCTGCAGCTCGAGGCCGAGGCCGAGCCCTGCCACCACGGGAGCCAGCATTGCGGTCAATTCGTCGGTCTTCGTGCTCATGGACCTGGGCGAAAAACAGGAAACAAAAAAGGGCCGAACGGCCCTTTCCGGTACATCCAATTTCCGGGGGCCGGCGGCTCCACCTCGGGGTGGAGTCGACCGGCCCAGCCTGACGCCGGTCCGGAGCAAGGGACGCGGCGCGAAACTGGTAGCGGGGGCAGGATTTGAACCTGCGACCTTCGGGTTATGAGCCCGACGAGCTGCCAGACTGCTCCACCCCGCAGCAGAGACGGCGAGTATAGACACGCGCCGGGCCGGGTGCAAGGGGGCTGCTGCTTTTCCTTGTCAGGACGCGGGGCTCGAGGCCCCGGGAGCGACCCCAGGCGGCGGGCCACCCCCGTGCCAGCGCCGGTCCCCCGCCCGAGAACTACTCGATTCCTCCGAGGGTTTCCTTGCGGGCTACGCGAAGCCCCAGGTGTTTCTCGAAGGGATCGAAGTCGCGGTCGTTGTGCAGGAGCAACAGATCGCTTTCGATACATCGCGTCGCGATAAGGGCGTCGATCGTCTTGCGGACCGTGACACCGTGGAGACGCAGGGTGCGGAAATTGCGCGCCGCCTGGATGGCGATTTCGGTCCCGCCGATCGCCACTTGCTGGAGCGACAAGAGGACATTCTTGGCCCGGTTGAAGTCGCGCTCGGCGTTCAGGCCTTGCAGGACTTCCGCCAGCATGAGATCACCCACGGCTACGGGTTCGGAGGAAAGGAGAACGTCCAGCAGATCGGTCTGCTCGTTCCGGGTGCCGCGGAAGTAGTCGACCCAGACACTCGAGTCGACCAGGATCATCGGTCGGTTCTCATCTTCTCGAGGTCGCCCTCCCAGGCCATGGTGCCCCGAAGACGGCGGATGTCGTTCTGCTGTTGAAGGCGGAGAAGGGTGCGGAGACCCAGCTCAACCGTCTCCTTCTTGGTGCGGAGACCGGTGGCCTTGAGCGCGGCACGCATGAGCTGGTCGTCGATGACAATGTTGGTGCGCATGATGTGTATCTTCCGATCGAAACGTGCACATGGTACACCACCGTCGCGGTCAGGGAGCGCCCGGCTTCGGCTGCCCTACCCCGCCAGGAACACCGTCGACAGCCCCGGCCAGCGGGTGATGATGACGAGCGCGATACCGAGCAGCACGAGGAAGGGCAGCGTGGCGCGGACGATGGTCAGGATCGGTACTTGGAATCGGTAGGCGGCGACAAACAGGTTGATGCCGACCGGCGGCGTCATATAGCCGACCTCCAGGTTGGTGAGCATCACCACGCCGAGGTGGGCCGGGTGCACGCCGTAGTGCTGGGCCAGCGGCAGCAGCAGCGGGGTCAGGATGACGATGGCCGAGAAGATATCGACCAGCATGCCGACGCCGAGCAGGAAGACGTTGAGCACCACGAGGAATTCCATCGGCGTCTCGACGTGGGCGCTGACCCAGGTGAACAGCGCGGTCGGCACGTCGCGGTCGATGAACCAGTTGGACAGCGCCTTGGCGGCACCGAGGATCAGCAGGATGGCACCGACCATCCGCATCGCCTCGGCCATCACGCCCGGCAACCGGCCCCAGGCGATCTCGCGCCGCACCAGCACGGTCACCAGCAGCACCCAGGCCGCGGTCAGGGCCGAGACCTCGCTGACCGCCAGCACGCCCTGGTAGATCGCCAGCAGCACGAGGAAGGGCAGCGGCAGTTCCCAGCGCGCGTCCTTGATCGCAGCCCAGGCCTCGGCGGCGTCGAAGCCGCGCACCGGGCGCGGCAGGTGGCGGCCCACCCACATGGCGTGCAGGGCGAGCACCATCATCAGCACGAGGCCGGGCAGCAGGCCGGCCTGGAACATCTCCTGCACGCCGACCGGCGGCGTGGTGCCGACCTGCCCGGCCATGAAGCCGTAGAGGATGAGCGGCATCGAGGGCGCGAACAGCAGGCCGAGGCTGCCGCAGGTGGTGACCAGCCCGAGCGCGTAGAGGTCGGGGTAGCCGGCCTGCCGCAGCGCCGGGTACAGCAGCGCGCCGACCGCGACGATGGTGACGCCGGAGGCCCCGGTGAAAGCGGTGAACAGGGCGCAGACGACGATGGTGACGATGGCCAGACCGCCCGGCAGGAAGCCGAGGAAGGCGTTCGAGAGCCGCACCAGCCGCTTCGGCGCCCCGCTTTCGCTGAGCAGGTAGCCAGCGAGGGTGAACAGCGGGATGGCGAGCAGCCCCGGCATGTCGCCCAGCGCGTAGAACTCGGTCAAGGCCGCCTGCCCGTAGCCGGCGGCATGCAGGCCGACCAGGGCGATGCCGAGAATCACCGCGAACAGCGGCATGCCCAGCACGGCCAGCAGGATGAGCAGCAGGACCAGCCACTCGGCGCTCACGGCGCGCCCTCCGGTGGCTTCCGCGCGGCGAAGGCGGCGACGGTGAAGCGCAGGGCCAGCAGGCCGAACCCGGCCGGCAGCACCAGCATCGGCACCCAGCTCGGGACGCCGGGCACGAAGGGCAAGGGGAAGGCGCGCTCGTCGAGGACGAGGCCGAGGCCCATCCAGGCCGCCCAGCCGCAGACCACCGCCGCGCCGAGTTGCCCCAGCACGTGCAGGAGGCGGGCGGGGCCGGGCGGCAGGAAGCGCGGCAAGGCGTCGATGGCGACGTGGCGCTGCTGGCGTGCCGCGCCGAGCGCGCCCAGCATGGCGAGCCAGAGCACGCCGGCGCGACTCACCGTCTCGCCCCAAGGCAGGCCGGTGTCGAACAGGCTGCGCAGCACGATCTGCGCCAGCGCCAGCAGCAGCAGGGCGCCCAAGGCGGTGGCGAGCAGCACGTCCTCGGCCCGGTGCAACCCGCGCAGGACGCGGGCCAGCGGTGCTTCGTTCAAGGGGCGCGGCCCCGGGCGTCGCGGATCGCCTGCAGGATGGCCGGGCTGATGCCCTGCTCGCGCTCCAACCGGGCGATGACCTGGGCGCCGATGTCACGGAAGAAGGCGACGTCGGCCGGCGTCGGCGTCACCACTTCGAGGCCCTGACGGCGCATCGCTGCAAGTGCTGCGGCGTCGTCGCGGCGGGTCGTGGCATCGACCCGCGCCGTGGTGGCCGCGAAGATGCGGTCGATCACGGCCTGGTCGGCCGGGGCGATGCGCTGCCAGGCCCGCAGGTCGACCACCACGTAGCCCAGCACGTAGGCGAGCGGCAGGTCGTAGAGGCTGCGCAGGCGGCCGTGCCATTGCAGGGCGACGGTGCCGGCCGGGGTGTTGGCGACCATGTCGACCATGCCGGTCTGCAGGCTGGTGAACACATCGGCGATCGGCAGGGCGATCGGGTTGGCGCCGCCGAGGCGGAAGGCGGTCTCGGCGATGCGGTCGTTCTGCGGCACCCAGAGCCGGGCGCGGCGCACGTCCTCGACGCCGCCGATGCGGCCGGTGGACATCAGGTAGGCGAAGCCGATGCCGGCCGCCCCCAGCATGTGGAAGCCGCGCTCGCGGAAGCCGGCGGCGAGCAGCGGGTCGACCTTCGGCCGCACGCGATCGACCTCGGCCCAGTCGGCGAACAGGAACGGCAGGGTGTAGGCCGAGGCGTCGGGATAGACCAGGGCCAGTTCGCTGGAGGTGAGCACGCCGCCCTGCAACTGCCCGCCCTGGCGGATGCGGCGCAGCACGGCCTGGTCGTTGCCCATCACGCCGCCGGGGAAGAAGCGGATCTCGACCCGACCCTGCGTCCCGGCCTTGACCTCGGCGGCGGCGGCGCGCAGTTCGCGCATCCACGGCGAACCGTCGGGTGCCAGGGTCGCAAAGCGCAAGGTCTGCGTCGGGGGCGGGTTCTGGGCCGAGGCCGCCGTGGCGGCCAGGGCGAACAGCAGCGGCAGGACGGCGAGGCCGCGGAACAGGAAGCGAAGCGACGGGGCGGCGAGGCCGAGGCAATGGAACAGGAAGCGCATCGTCGGAACGTCCTTCAGAAGAAATCCTTGGCGCTGGCCTGCAACTCGCGGGCGCGCTGCTGGGCCAGGGTGTTCATGAGGGTGTAGCCGGGGGCCCGCGGGTCGGCGGCGAGCACCTCGGCGAGCAGGCGGTCGTGCAGGGCCTGGTCGAACACGAGGCGGGCGTGGAACTCGGCCATCAGCACCTTGGCGTAGAGGTTGCGGCCCTGCGAGGCGGCGATCGCACGCTCGAAATAGGCCTTGCCCTGCGCCGGCCGGCCGCCGACCGCCTCGGGGCGCAGCGAGTGCAGCACGCCGAGGTAGACGAAGGGCAGGCCACCGTCGTGGGCCGGGTCGAGCGCCACCACCCGTTGCAGCAGGGTTTCGATCTTGGGCAGGTCGGCCACCGCGTCCCAGTCGTCGCGATGCACCTGCAGGTAGCCGGCCCAGGCGACGGCGAGGCCGTACAGGACCGGCAGGTGGCGGCGTCCGAGGCGTTCGGTGGCCAGGGCGAAATCGTCGGGACGGCCGTCCAACACCGGGCAGAGCGCCGGGGCGTCGAGGCAGGTGGCGCGGCGGGCGAGTTCCAGCGCACGGGCGGAGAGGCGCTGGGCGCGGTCGCGGTCGGTGCCGGTGAAGTTGCCGGCATAGGCCCCGTTCAGGCGGGCGGCGGCGAGCAGGGTGCCGACGTTGTCGGGGTCGCCCTCCAGCAGGCCGTCGAGCAGCAGCAGGTAGGCCGGCAGGCCGTCGCGCACGGTGGCCGGGTCCTCGGCGTTCATGACCGCTTGCCCGAGCTGGTCGGCCAGCCGTTGGGTGGCGCCACCGAACAGCGAAGCGCAGCCCGGCAATGCGAGGGCCGAGGCCAGGATCAGGACGGGCAGCGCAGGACGACGGTGCGGCTTCACGATGGAAATCCGATGACGACGTTGCGCCTTCACGATGGACATCCGCCCAGACTACCGAGCCGAGGTGTAGGGTTCGTGACCCGGGTTGTCGGCCGCATCGGCGGCCTCCAGGGTGTTCTGCATGAGGGTGGCGACGGTCATCGGCCCGACCCCGCCGGGCACCGGCGTGATCCAGCTGGCGCGCCCGCGGGCGGCCTCGAAACCGACGTCGCCGACCAGGCGGCCGTCCTCCATGCGGTTGATGCCGACGTCGATGACGACCGCGCCGGGCTTCACCCATTCGCCCGGCACGAGGTCGGGCCGGCCGACCGCGACGACCAGGATGTCGGCCTGCTCGACCTGCCGGCGCAGCACCTCGCGCGGGGTGAACTTGTGGCAGGCGGTGACGGTGCAGCCGGCGATCAGCAGTTCCAGCACCATCGGCCGGCCGACGTGGTTGCTGACCCCGACCACCACCGCGTTGGCGCCGCGCACCGGCCGGTCGGTGTAGCCGAGCAGCGTGGTGATGCCGCGCGGGGTGCAAGGCCGCAGGCCGAACTGGCGCAGGGCGAGGCGGCCGACGTTCTCCGGGTGGAAGCCGTCCACGTCCTTGCGCGGGTCGATGCGCTGGATGATCTCGCGGCCGTCGCGACCGTCCGGAAGGGGCAGTTGCACGAGGATGCCGTGGATGGCCGGATCGGCGTTGAGGCGCTCGATCAGGGCCAGCAGGTCGGCGTCCGCGGTGTCCGCCGGCAGGTCGAAGTCATGGGCCTCGATGCCGACCTTCAGGCAGGCGCGGCGCTTGTTGCGCACGTAGACGGCGGAGGCCGGATCGTCGCCGACCAGCAGCACGGCAAGGCCGGGCCGGGACCGGCCGGCCGCCAGCCGGGCACGCACGCGCGCGGCGAGGTCGTCGAGCAGCCGTTCGGCAATGCCCTTGCCGTCGAGCAGGCGTGCGGTCATCGGAGGGCCAGGGAGGGAAAGCCCGCCATTATCCGCGAGCGGCACGGCGGCTGCACGGGGCACGGCGTCAACGGGCGGCGCACCAGGCCTCGAGGTCGCGGTAGCCCTCGAAGCGCGCCCTGGGGCCGCAACCCGGGCAGTCCGGGTCCGCGGCCAGTGCGACCTCGCGGAAGCGCATGCCGAGGGCGTCCACCAGCAGCAGCCGGCCGGCCAGCGGCTCGCCGAGCCCCAGCAGCAGCTTCAGGGTCTCGGTGGCCTGCAGCAGCCCGACCAGGCCGGGCAGCACGCCGAGCACGCCGGCCTCGGCGCAATCCGGCGCGGCATCGGGACCGGGCGGTTCGGGGTGCAGGCAGCGGTAACAGGGCGCCTTCGCCCCGCCCGGCGCGGCGCGCACGAACACGCTGGCCTGGCCGCGGAAACGCTCGACCGCGCCGTGCACCAGCGGCAGGCCGAGCCGCACGCAGGCGGCGTTGACCAAGTAGCGGGCGGCGAAGTTGTCGCTGCCGTCGAGCACCACGTCGACGCCGTCCAGCAGGGCCTCGACGTTGGCGGCGCAGAGACGCTCCCCGCGGGCCTCGACGTGGATGCCCGGGTTGAGCGCCAGCAGCCGCTCGCGGGCCGATTCGACCTTGGGCCGGCCGATCGCCGCCTCGGCGTGCAGCACCTGGCGTTGCAGGTTGCTGCGCTCGACCCGGTCGTCATCGACGATCCGCAGGCGGCCCACCCCGGCCGCCGCGAGGTAGAGCGCGGCCGGCGAACCCAGGCCGCCGGCGCCGAGCAGCAGCACGCGGCTGGCGGCGAGGCGACGCTGGCCCTCCGGGCCGACGCCGGGCAGGCGCAGGTGGCGGTCGTAGCGTTCGGCGGCGTCGTCCGGGGCCCCCGGCCAGGGCGGCACGACGCGTTCCGGCAGCCCGGCGGCGCGCCAGGCGGCGAAGCCGCCGGCCACGCTGGCCACCTCGCGGTGGCCGGCGGCGCGCAGCAGCGCGGCAGCCCGCAGCGAGCGGCGCCCGACCGCGCAGATCAGCAGCAGCGGCCGGCCTTCGTCGGGCAGGCGTCCGGGGTCGGCCTCGAGGACCGACAGCGGCAGGGCCAGGGCACCCTCCGGCGCGCCAAGCGCGCACTCCGCCGGCTCGCGGACATCGACCAGCAGCGCGCCCCCGGCCACCCGGCGGGCGGCCTCGCGGACCTCGATCTCGGGCATCACGGCCGGTTCCATCGCGGCCTTCAGGACTTCTTGGCGAAGCGCAGCAGCCGCCGGCGCTTGGCTTGCTGGCGTTCGGTGAGCGGGTTTTTCTTGCCCTCGTAGGGGTTCTCGCCCTCGCGGAACTCGAAGCGCAGCGGCGTGCCGACCAGCTTGAAGCGCTTGCGGAAGAAGTTCTCGAGGTAGCGCCGGTAGCTCTCCGGCAGGCCCTTGAGGCGCGTGCCGTGGATGATGAAGGTGGGCGGCGTGCCGCCCCCGGAGTGGCCGTAGCGCATCTTCGGCGCGTGGCCGCGCACCGTGGGCGGCGGATGGGTCTGGTAGGCCACTTCCAGCGCGCGGTTGATCTCGCTGGTGCCGAAGCTTTTGGTCACCGAGGCGTGGGCGCGGTGGATGGCGCGGAACAGCTCGCGCAGGCCGCTGCCGTGCAGGGCCGAGATCGTGATGCGTTCGGCCCAGGGCGCGAAGGCCAGCTTGCGCTCGAGCTGGACGCGGTTCTGCTCGCGCTCGTAGGTGCCGAGGCCGTCCCACTTGTTGACGGCCACGACCAGGCCGCGGCCGGCCTCCAGCACGTGGCCCAACACCGTGGCGTCCTGATCCGTGACCCCCTCGGTGCCGTCGATCAGGACCACCGCCACCTGGCAGTGCTCGATCGAGGCCAGGGTCTTGAAGGCGCTGAACTTCTCCACGGCCTCCTCGACCCGGCCGCGGCGGCGCAGGCCGGCGGTGTCGATCAGCCGGTAGAGCTTGCCGTCGCGCTCGAGGTCGACGGCGATCGAATCGCGGGTGGTGCCCGGCACGTCGGAGGCGATCATCCGCTCCTCGCCGAGCATGCGGTTCACCAGCGTGCTCTTGCCGACGTTCGGGCGGCCGACGAAGGCCACGCGGATGCGCTGCGGGTCGTCCTCCAGCACCGACAGGTCGCGGTCGGCCGGCAGGCGTTGCTGGATGCGCTCGACGAGGTCCGGCACGCCGCGCTGGTGCGAAGCCGCGAGCGGCAGCGCATCGGCGATGCCGAACTTCGCGAACTCGGCCATGCAGGCCTGTTCCTCCAGCCCGTCGGTCTTGTTGACGGCGAGCAGCAGCGGCTTGCCGGTCTTGCGCAGCCAGCCGACGATCTCGCGGTCGAGTGCGGCGAGGCCCTCGCGGGCGTCGACGACGAAGACGATCAGGTCGGCTTCCTCGGCACCGGCGCGGGCCTGCCTCGCGGTGGCACCGGCAAGGCCGATCTCCTCGCCGGAGAGGCCGCCGGTGTCGACCACCGCGAAGGGCCGTCCGGGCTCAAGCCGGCAGACGCCGTAGTGGCGGTCGCGGGTGACGCCGGGCTGGTCGTGGACCAGCGCGTCGCGGCTGCGCGTCAGCGCGTTGAACAGGGTGCTCTTGCCGACGTTCGGCCGTCCGACCAGCGCGACAAGCGGCAGCATGGGCTCACTCGACGACGCGGAACGCCGCGATCCGGCCTTCGTCGCTGAGCGCCACCACCACGCCGGTCGGCGAGACCAGCGGTGCGGCGACGATCGGCGACGAATGCAGGCGGGTACGGGCACGCAGCACGCCGGTCTGCGGGTCGAACCAGTGCAGGTAGCCCTCGACGTCGCCGACCACCGCGAGGCCGCCGGCCAGCACCGGCGCCGTGGGCTGGCGGCGCAGCAGCGCCTCCTGCCGCCACAGTGCGTTGCCGTTGTCGCGGTCGAGCGCCCACAGGGTGCCGCCCTTGTCGGCCAGCAGCACGCCGGCCGGGGTGAGTTCGAGGCCGGTGGAGCCGCCGTTCTCGCGGCTCCAGACGACCTGGCCACTGGCCAGCGCCACCGCCGCGGTGATGCCGCGCACGCTGGTGGCGAAGAGCAGGTTGGCGCCGACGGCGAGGTCGCCGTCGATGTCGGCGATGCGCTCGAGTTCGGTGCGCCCCTCCGGCTCGGCCACCGGGGCTTCCCAGACCGGGGCGCCGTCCTCGGCGCGCAGGGCCAGCACCGTGCCGTCCTCGTTGCCGACCAGCACCAGGCCGACGGCCGCGGCCGGGGCGCTGGCCCCGCGCGAGCTCAGGCTCGGGATGCTGCGCTGGTGGCTCCAGCGGCGCTCGCCGGAGGCGGCGTCGAAGGCGGTGGTGCGGCCATCCTGCGAGCGCAGCACGACGAGGCCGCGGACGACGAGCGGCGCGGCCAGCACCTCGGCGCTGGCCTGCGATTCCCAGCGCAGGCGGCCGTCGGCCGCCTCCACCGCGAACACCGCGCCGGTGCGGCCGACCACGACCACCAGCCCCTCGCCCACCGCGACCGAGGAATGCAGGCCGCCGTCGGCGATGCGGTTCCGCCAGAGGCGCCAGCCGCGACGGTTCTCGATCGGGGACAGCACGGTTTCCCAGCGGGTCGAACCGGTCTCGATGTCGATGGCGCGCAGCGCACCGTCACCGGTGACCGCGTAGACCGTGCTGCCGTCGAAGGCCGGGCGCTGGCGCAGGCCGAAGCCGATTTCGGGTTCGCCGAGCGAGTCCGACCACAGCCGCTGCACGGCGCGCGCGCCGGGGATCGGCTCGAGGGCGACCGGGGCCGCGGCCCGCTCGGCGTCGGACCGGAACCAGTCGCGGACCGTGGCGCAGCCGGGAAGGAGCAGGATCGACAACAGGGCGAGGCCCAGGGACTTGCGCATGCTTCAGGCTTCCGTGGAGCGTTGGGCGGTGCCGCCGACATCGGCGAGCTTGAGTTCGAGCAGGCCACGCAGGGGCGAGGCCACGTCGAGCGCGGTCAGGGCGCGCTCGTAGGCGGCGCGGGCCTCGTCGCGGCGACCCTGGGCCGCCAGCGCGTCGCCCTCGATCTCGTGGCGCAGGGCCGCGTAGGCCGGCAGGTCGATGCCGGCCAGGCGGGCCAGCGCGGCGTCGTGGCGGCCCAGCACCAGCTCGGCGCGGGCCGCGCGCAGCAGCAGCATCTGCCGCAACGCGGGGTCGCGGGCGGTCGGCAGGCCGGCTTCGATGGCGGCGAGGGTCTCCTCCGGCTTGCCGGCGCGGAGCTGCGAGGCGGCCAGCCGCAACGCCGCCAGGGCCGGGTACGGGGTGTCGGCGTACTCGCTGCCGAGGCTGCCGGCGATGGCGGTGGCCGATTCGAGGTTGCCGGCATCCTCGGCCTCGACGAAACGCTCGAACTGCATCGAGGCCTCGGCCCGGTGGGCGTCGCCGCGGGCCTGGAAGGCCTGGAAACCGAGGATGGCGGCGAGGCCCAGCGCGATGCCGCCAAAAACCGAGGCACCGTTTTCACGGAGCCACTTGCGGACGCGTTCGCCCTGTTCGTATTCGTCGATCTGGTCGTTGGACATGGGCCATCACCGCGCCGGGCGCGGACGTGCGGAAGGGAAAGGCCGCCGGAGCCGGCGTCAGCGCGGGACGGCTTCGATGGCGCCGTCGGAGGATAGCGCAAAGCGGGCGACGTTCGCCGCGCGCACGGGTTCGAGGTTCACGCCGGAGCCATCGACGAACACTTCCGTGCCCTCGACATTGCCGATGGTGACCCGGCCGACCTGCGCGAGCGGCCAGCGCCGGGCCTCACCGGCCCGGGCCAGCACCCGCTCCAGGACCGTACCGTCGCGCGCGAACACCTCGATCCAGCTCTCGTCGCGGAAGCGCAACTCGAGCTGCGCCGGGGCGGGGGCCGCCGTGGGCAGCGAGGGGGTCAGGCCGGCCGCCACCGTCCCGGTAGCCAGTGGGCCCGCGGCGGGCCCAGGCAAGGACATGGGCGCCGGGGCGGTCGACTCGGCCGACTCGGTGGGCGAAGGCACCGCGTCGCCGAGGGCGGCGGGGATCGCCACCGCGAGCGTGTCCGTGGCGGACGGCGTGCCGGATGGGACCGGATCGAGGGCGTAGGCACTGGAACGTCCGGCGTCCGGCCACTGCGCCAGCGAGAAATACAGCAGCGGCAGCACCAGCAGGCTGCCGCCCAAGTAGGCGAACTGGCGCGCGGAGAATTCGGCGAAGCGCCCGAGGCGGGAGCGCGGAACCTGCGAGCGCAGTTCCGGCCCCGGGAGTTGGCCGGCGACGCTCTCGCAATCGACCTCGACCCCGAGGCGGGCGGCGTAGCGGGCGAGCAGGTGGCGGGCGAATACCGGCGCACCGAGCCGTGCCCAGTCCCCGCGCTCCATGGCCTCCAGCGTGGTCTGCGGGAGCTTCAGCTCGCGTCCGAGGGTGGACAGCTCGAGCCCCTGGGCAAGGCGGGCGGCGCGGAGCGCCGTGGCGACGCCGGAGGACGGTTCGGGATGGGTCATGGCCGGGGATCCCTCGGGGTGGCGGGAGGCGGGAGTGGGCCTCCCTGGCCCAGCGGGGCGAGCTGCGCGCGGTAGCGCGCCGCCGCGCGGGCATCGCCCGCGGCTTCTTCGATGCGGACCGCCAGCAGCAGTTCGGCGGGGGTCAGCGGTGCCAAGGCCTCGCGGCGCTGCAGGAAGGCGCGGGCACCGAGGGCGTCGCCTTGCTTCAGTTCGACGTGCGCCATGCCGACCAGCGACTGCGCGTCGGTGGGTGCCAGCCCGAGCGCGGCGCGGAAGTTCAGCTCGGCGGTGGGCAGCAGGCCCTCCTGCAGGGCGCAACTGCCGGCATTCGCCAGCGCCTGCACCGGCTGCCGGTAGGTCGGGTCCTCGATGGCCCGCCCGAAAAGTTCCAGGCCCGCCTTGGCGTCGCCGTGCCGGCACAACCAGGTACCGCGTGCGTTCAGGACCACGCCGTCGCGCGGCGCCAGCGCCAGCGCACGGGACAGGGACTTGCCGGCTTCGTCGCGCCGCCCCAGGGCATCGAGCACCTGCCCCTCGGCGACCAGGGCGCGGCCGCTGCGCGGATCGGCGCGCACGGCGATGCGGGCCTGTTCCAGTGCCTCGTCGAGGCGGCCGCGTTCCAGCAGTTCCTGGGCCGCGTTGATGGACCGCAGGGCGATGGCGTTGGTGCCGGTGCCGGGCACCACCGGGGCCGGCGGACTTGCGCAGGCGGCGAGCATCGCCGCCAGGACGACGGTGGCCAGCCGGACCGTCGTGGCCTCAGGCCGCCACACCGGCGGCTCCTTCGAGCTTCTTGCGGAACTCGGCCTGCCGCCGGGTCCGGTCCATCACCTGCCCCTTCAACTGGCCGCAGGCGGCATCGATGTCGTCGCCGCGGGTGCGCCGCACCATGGTCAGGATGCCGGCGTCGAGCAGGATCTTCTGGAAGGCGCGGATTTCGGCCTCGCCGCTGCGTTCGAAGCGCGTGCCCGGGAACGGATTGAAGGGGATCAGGTTCACCTTCGCGGCGTGGCCGTCCTGCGCCTGCCGGCAGAACCGGCGCATCAGCGCCGCCAGCTCCCGCGCATGCTCGGGCTGGTCATTGACGCCCTTCATCAGCGTGTACTCGAAGGTGATCGAGTCGATCCTGGTATCGCGCAGGTAGCGCAGGCAGGCCGCCATCAGCAGGGCGATCGGGTATTTCTTGTTCAGCGGCACCAGCTGCGTGCGCAGCTCGTCGTTGGCGGCGTGCAGCGAGACGGCCAGGGCCACGTCGCAGCGCGCGGCGAGCCGGTCGATCATCGGCACCATGCCGGCGGTGGAGAGCGTGACGCGCTTGCTCGCCAGCCCGAAGCCGAGGTCGTCGCGCATGAGGCTCATCGCCGTCACCACGTTCTCGAAGTTGAGCAGGGGCTCGCCCATGCCCATCATCACGACGTTGGTGAGCTTGCGGTCCTTGTGCGGCACGTTGCCGAGGTGCCGCGCCGCCACGAACACCTGGCCGATGATCTCGGCGGCCGAGAGGTTGCGGTTGAAGCCCTGCGTCGCGGTGGAGCAGAACTGGCAGTTCAGGCCGCAGCCGACCTGGCTCGACACGCAGAGCGTGCCGCGGCCCTTGTCGGGGATGAAGACGGTTTCGACGGCATTGCCCGCGTCCATGCCGAGCAGCCACTTGTGCGTGCCGTCGGCGGACGGCTTGTCGAACATGGTCTTCGGCGGCCGCACCTCGCAGCGGTCCTCCAGCTTGCCGCGCAGGGCCTTGCCGAGGTCGGTCATGCCGCCGAAGTCGGTGACATGGCGGTGGTAGATCCACTTCATGACCTGGTGGGCGCGGAAGCGCTTCTCGCCGAGCTCGCGCTCGAAGAAGCCCTCCATCCCCACGCGGTCGAGGTCGAGCAGGTTGACGCGCGCGGCCTCCGCCGGCGGGGCCGGTGGGATCGTGGCGGTCGGGGCGTCAACCGGGCTCATGGCCTCGCATCGTCGGGACCGCGCTCAGCGCGGGCAGAGTTCCGTCGCGCTGAAGAAGTAGGCGATCTCGACCGCCGCGTTCTCGGCGCTGTCCGAGCCGTGGACGGCGTTGGCGTCGATCGACTGCGCGAAATCGGCACGGATCGTGCCGGGTGCGGCGTCCTTCGGGTTGGTGGCGCCCATCAGCTCGCGGTTCTTCAGCACCGCGTTCTCGCCTTCCAGCACCTGGATCATCACCGGGCCGGAGACCATGAACTCGACCAGCGCATTGAAGAACGGGCGCTCCCGGTGCACGGCGTAGAAGCCCTCGGCCTCCTGGCGCGACAGCTGCTTCATCTTCGCCGCGACGATCCTCAGGCCGGCGTTCTCGAAACGCGCGTAGATCGGGCCGATCACGTTCTTCGCGACGGCGTCCGGCTTGATGATCGAAAGGGTGCGCTCGACGGGCATGTTTGCAAACCTTTGTCAATAGGAAAACGGATCGAACGCGAAGTATAGGCAGGGAAATCCAAAAAGGACAGCCGCTTACGGCACATTCCGGAGGCCGGGCCGCGGATCCCGCCGCCGTCGTTCGTCCGTTCGATTCAATCGGCCGCTTGACATCCGGGCGGTCCGGCGGGACGCTTGCAACAAACGTTTGAACGAGGCCGGCATGAGCAGCACGCACTTCAACACCAAGGACCGCATCCTCGGCGCCGCCGAGGAACTGTTCGCCATCCACGGCTTCTCGGGGACCTCGCTGCGCCAGGTCACCAGCCAGGCCGACGTCAACATCGCCGCGGTGAACTACCACTTCGGGTCGAAGGAAAACCTCGTCAACGAGGTGTTCCGGCGGCGCATGGACGACATGAGCGGGAAACGCCTGAAGCAGCTCGCCGATGCCCGCCAGGCCCATCCCGGCGACCTCGAGGCCGTCCTGCGGGCCTTCATCGAGCCGCCGCTGGCCCTGACGCTGGACCGCCAGCACGGCGGCGCCGCCTTCGTCCGCGTGCTGGCCCGGGCCTTCGCCGAGAAGAACGACGGCCTGCGCAAGTTCCTCTCCGACAACTACGGCCACGTGCTGCGGGAGTTCGCCAAGGCGATCGCCGACTGCGTACCGGGGCTGGCCAAGGAGGACCTGTACTGGCGGCTGGACTTCGTCGCCGGGGCGCTCACCTACGCCATGGCCGACTTCGGCCTGATCAAGCGCCCGGCCGGCACCAGCGAGCGCCAACACTGCGAGAAGGCCGCCCGGCAGCTGGTGCGCTTCGCCGCCGCCGGGCTCCGCGCCGGCTGACCGCAGTCGCGGGGAGCCCCCCCCCTCGCCGCCAGAACATACGGTGGCGTATGCTTAACCTTCCGGCGCGATCCTCGGGGTCGTGCCGTCCCGGTTCCACCCCGATTCCCCTCCCCTCCGGAGTCCCCATGTCCCAGCTTCGTATCCGCAAAGTGGCGGTGCTCGGTGCCGGCGTGATGGGCGCGCAGATCGCCGCCCACCTCGTCAACGCCGACGTCGACACCCTGCTCTTCGACCTCCCGGCCAAGGAGGGCGACAAGAACGGCATCGTCCAGAAGGCCATCGCCAACCTGGGCAAGCTCTCCCCTGCCCCGCTGGCCAGCAAGGCGAAGGCCGCCGCGATCGTCCCGGCCAACTACGAGCAGCACCTCGCTTGGCTTGCGGACTGCGACCTCATCATCGAGGCGATCGCCGAGAAGATGGAGTGGAAGAAGGACCTCTACGAGAAGATCGCCCCGCACGTGGCGCAGCACGCCATCGTCGCCTCGAACACCTCCGGGCTCTCGATCAATGGCCTCGCCGAAGCCATGCCGGCCGCCGTGCGCCCGCGCTTCTGCGGCCTGCACTTCTTCAACCCGCCGCGCTACATGCACTTGGCCGAACTGATCCCGTGCAAGGGCACCGAGCCCGGCGTGCTGGAAGGCCTCGAGACCTTCCTGACCACCACGCTGGGCAAGGGTGTGGTCTACGCCAAGGACACGCCGAACTTCATCGGCAACCGCATCGGCGTGTTCTCGATCCTCGCCGGCATGCACCACACCGAGCGCCTCGGCCTCGGCTTCGATGAAGTCGACGCGGTCACCGGCCCGCTGATCGGCCGCCCGAAGTCGGCGACCTACCGCACCTCGGACGTGGTCGGCCTCGACACCATGACCCACGTCATCAAGACCATGGCCGACACCCTGCCGGACGACCCCTGGCACGCCTACTTCAAGGCCCCGGCCTGGTTGCAGGCCCTGATCGCCAAGGGCGCGCTGGGCCAGAAGACCGGCGCCGGCATCTACACCAAGCGCGGCAAGGACATCCTCGTCCTCGACCTCGCCCAGCAGGACTACCGCCCGAGCGGCGCCGAGGCGAACCCCGAGGTCGTCGAGATCCTCAAGATCAAGAACCCGGCCGAGAAGTTCGCCAAGCTGCGTGCGCACTCGCACCCGCAGGCGCAGTTCCTCTGGGCGATCTTCCGCGACCTGTTCCACTACGCCGCCTTCCATCTGCACTCGATCGCCGACACCGCGCGTGACGTCGACTTCGCCATGCGCTGGGGCTACGGCTGGAACCTCGGCCCGTTCGAGACTTGGCAGGCCGCCGGCTGGCAGCAGGTCGCCGCGTGGATCGCCGAGGACATCGCCGCCGGCAAGACCATGGGCAGCGCCCCGCTGCCGGCCTGGGTGATGGACGGCCGCGCCGGCGTGCACGGCAAGGACGGCAGCTTCAGCCCGGCCCGCAACGCCGCACTGCAGCGCTCTTCCCTCCCGGTGTATGCACGGCAGCGCTTCCCCGAAACCGTCATCGGCGAGGCCCCGGCCAACCCTGGCACGACGGTGTTCGAGACCGACGCCGTGCGCCTGTGGACCGATGGCGATGGCATCGCGGTGCTGAGCTTCAAGACCAAGATGAACACCGTCGGCGACGGCGTGCTGGCCGGCGTGCTGCGGGCCATCGACGTGGCGGAGAAAAACTTCCGAGGTCTCGTCATCTGGCAGCCGAAGGGGCCGTTCTCGGCGGGTGCCGATCTCGCTGGTGCCCTAGGCGCGCTGAAGGAAGGCCGCCTCGACGACTTCACTGCGATGGTGGCTACGTTCCAGGCCGCCAGCCAGCGCATCAAGTATTCGCTCGTTCCGGTGGTCGCGGCTGTGCGCGGCCTCGCCCTTGGTGGCGGCTGCGAGTTCCAGATGCATTCGGCCCGCACCGTCGCCGCGCTGGAGAGCTACATCGGCCTCGTCGAGGCCGGCGTCGGCCTGCTGCCGGCCGGCGGCGGACTGAAGGAGATCGCCGGTCGCGCCTCGGCCAAGGCGAAGAACGGCGACGTGTTTGCCGAGCTGAAGCCGCTGTTCGAAGCCGTGGCCATGGGCAAGGTCTCGAGCTCGGCGCTGGAGGCCAAGGAGCTCGGCCTGTTGCGCGAATTCGACATCGTCGTCTTCCACGAACACGAGCTGCTGCACGTCGCCCGCCAGACCGCGCTGGCCATGGCCGAGGCCGGCTACCGCCCGCCGCTGCCGAACCGCACGATCACCGCCGCCGGCGATGTTGGCATCGCCACCTTCAAGATGATGCTGGTGAACATGCTCGAGGGCCGGATGATCAGCCCGCACGACATGGAGATCGCCACCCGCATCGCCACCGTGCTGTCGGGCGGCGAGATCGACCGCGGTGCCACCGTGGACGAGGACTGGCTGATCCGCCTCGAGCGCGAACACTTCGTCGCGCTCGCCCAGATGCCGAAGACGCAGGAGCGCATCGCGCACATGCTGGCCACCGGCAAGCCGCTGCGGAATTGAGGACAAGACCATGAGCAAGCAAATCCAGGACGCCTACATCGTCGCCGCCACCCGCACCCCGGTCGGCAAGGCCCCGCGCGGCTTCTTCCGCAACACCCGCCCCGACGACCTGCTCGCGCACGTGCTGAAGAGCGTGGTGGCACAGGCCCCGGGCATCGACCTGTCGCGGATCGACGACGCCATCATCGGCTGCGCCATGCCCGAGGGCGAGCAAGGCATGAACGTGGCGCGCATCGGCGTGCTGCTGGCCGGCCTGCCGAACACGGTGGCCGCGCAGACCATCAACCGCTTCTGCTCCTCCGGCCTCCAGGCCGTGGCGCTGGCGGCCGACCAGATCCGCCTCGGCAACGCCGACCTGATGCTGGCCGGCGGCACCGAGTCGATGAGCATGGTGCCGATGATGGGCAACAAGGTGGCGATGGCGCCTTCCGTGTTCGACAACGAGCACGTGGCGATCGCCTACGGCATGGGCATCACCGCCGAGAAGGTCGCCGAGGAATGGAAGGTCAGCCGCGAGGACCAGGACGCCTTCGCCGCCGCCTCGCACCAGAAGGCGCTCGCCGCCATTGCCGGCGGCGAGTTCAAGGCCGAGATCTCGCCCTACACCGTGCGCGCCCGCGTACCGGTCTTGGGCGGCAACACGGTGAAGCTGATCGAGCGCGCCGTCGACACCGACGAAGGCCCGCGCGCCGACACCTCGATCGAGGGCCTCGCCAAGCTGAAGCCGGTGTTCCGCATGGGCGGCTCGGTGACGGCGGGCAACAGCTCGCAGATGAGCGACGGCGCGGGTGCCGTGCTGCTGGCCTCGGAGCAGGCCATCAAGGACCACGGCCTGACCCCGCTCGCCCGTTTCGTCAGCTTCTCGGTCGCCGGCGTGCGCCCGGAAGTGATGGGCATCGGCCCGATCGCGGCGATCCCGAAGGCGCTGAAGCAGGCCGGCCTGACGCAGGACCAACTCGACTGGATCGAGCTCAACGAGGCCTTCGCCGCGCAGGCGCTGGCCGTCGTCCGCAGCTGCGGCCTCGACCCGGCCAAGGTCAACCCACTGGGCGGCGCGATCGCGCTGGGCCACCCACTGGGCGCGACGGGCGCGATCCGCACCGCGACGCTCGTGCATGGCCTGCGTCGCCGCCAGCAGAAGTACGGCATGGTGACCATGTGCATCGGCACCGGCATGGGTGCCGCGGGCATCTTCGAGGCGCTTTGAAGTCCAGAGTCGATCCGCGCACGCGCACGGATCCGGCGTCGCGAAAGGCCCGGCATCGCCGGGCCTTTCTTCAGCGACCGCCGCCTTCGCGCCAGCCCTTCCACACGTCCTTGGCCTGCAGCCACCAGTAGGTGGCCTGCGCGCCGGCGAAGCCGAAGGGCTTGATCGCCGATGCGAGCCCATAGGGCGAGTGGTCCTGCCAGGCGGGGTCGCCTTCGGCGATGGCGGCGGCCAGCAGTTCGCCGGCCGCCGTGGTCGGCGCAACGCCGTGGCCGCCGAAGGCCTGCGCCACCCACAGCCCGGGTTCGATCGGCCCGATCTGCGGCATCTCGTGGCGGGCGTAGCTCATCAGCCCCGACCAGGCGCAATCGATGCGCACGCCGCCGAGCTGCGGGAACACCCGCAGCAGGTCGCGACGCAGCAGGCGCTCCACCTCGTGTGCCGGCCGGTCGCGCACCGAGATCCGACCGCCCCAGAGCAGCCGGGTGTCGGGCAGCAGCCGGTAGTAGTCGAAGGCGAAACGGGTGTCGTAGACCGCCGCCGGGGTGGCGATCACCTCGGCCGCCCGCGCGCCCAGCGGCTCGGTCACCATCACGTAGGTGGCGATCGGCAGCACGGCGGCATCGACCTTGGGCACGAGGCCGGCGAGGTAGCCGCCGCAGGCCAGCACCACCGTCCCGGCACGCAGGCGGGCACCGCCCGCGGTTTCCGCGCACCAACCGCTCCCCTCGCGCCGCAGCCGGCGCACCGGGCTGTGCTCGTGGATGCGCCCGCCCGCGGCCTCGAAGGCCGCGGCCAGCCCGCGGGCGTACTTGAGCGGGTGGAAGTGGAAGGCATCCGGTTCCAGCAGCGCGCCGCTGTAGCGCGTGGTCTTCAGCCGGGCGCGCAGTTCCTCGCCGCCGACCGGCAGCCATTCGGTATCGAAATGCTGCTGCAGCAGCCTCCGCCGCGATTCGAGCACGGCCGGATCGCGGAACCAGTTCGCCCACAGCACCCCGCCATCGACGCGCTCGCAGTCGATGCCATGGCGCAGGGTGCGGGCGCGGATCAGGCCGACGGCATCGCGGCTCCGCCGGTAAAGCCGACGGGCATGCTCCGGGCCGAGTTCGGCGAGCAAAGCCGCCTCGCCACGCGAATACCCAGCGAACACGAAGCCGCCGTTGCGGCCCGAGGCGCCATGCGCCAGGGTCTCGGCCTCCAGCAGCACGACGTCGCGGAAGCCCCGCTCCGCCAGGCCGAGCGCGGTGTTGAGCCCGGCGAAGCCGCCGCCGACCACCACGCAGGCGGCGTCGAGGGTCCCTGCGGCGGGCGGGCGCGCCGAGATCGTCCCGGCGCTGCGGCGGTAGTGGTCGGGAAACGCGCTCATGCGGCCGCGCCTTCAGCCGGCTGGCCGGAGCGCCTGCCGCATCAGCTCGCGGGTCGGGCCGGCCAGCGACTCGTCGTCGAGTGCGTACTGCAAGGTCGCCTCGATCAGGCCGATGCGGCTGCCGCAGTCGAAGCGCCGGCCCTCGAAGCGGTAGGCGAGGATGCGTTGCTCGGCGAGCAGGGCGGCGATCGCGTCGGTGAGCTGGATCTCGCCGCCGGCGCCGGGCTTGGTCGATTCCAGCAGCCCGAAGATGCGCGGTTGCAGCACGTAGCGGCCGACCACCGCGAGGGTGCTCGGCGCCTCCTCGGGGCGCGGTTTCTCGACGATGCCGCGGATCTCGCCGTGCCGCCCGGTGAAATCTCGGGTCGCGACGATGCCGTAGCTGCGGGTCTGCTCGATCGGCACGTCCTGCACGGCGACCACGCTGGCCTGCTCGCGGGCGGCGAGCTCCACCAGCTGGCGCGTCGCGCCGGGGCCACGGTTCCAGATCAGGTCGTCGGGCAGCAGCACGGCGAAGGGCTGGTCGCCGACCACCGGGCGCGCGCACAGCACGGCGTGGCCGAGGCCCAGCGCCTCGGCCTGGGTGACGAACACCGCGCGCACCTGGCGCGGCAGCACGTCGCGGATCATCGCCAGCAGCTCCGACTTGCCGGCGCGCTCGAGCTTCTGCTCCAGTTCGTAGGCCTTGTCGAAGTAATCGGCGACCGCGTGCTTGTAGCGATTGGTCACGAAGACGAGGGTGTCGCAGCCGGCCTCGATGGCCTCGTCGACGGCGTACTGGATCAGCGGCCGGTCGACCACCGGCAGCATCTCCTTCGGCACCGTCTTGGTGGCCGGCAGGAAGCGGGTGCCAAGGCCGGCGACCGGGAACACCGCGCAGCGGACGCGGCCGCTCACGATGCGCGCCCGCCGCGGATGAGCTGCGGTCGGAAGTTGCCGGTGGTGCGGCCGGTGGCCGGCTGGAACTCGGGGATGGCCTCGCCGATCAGGTCGCGGATCCTCGCCTCGTCGTCGTGCTGCACGGCAAGGCGCAGGGCCGCCAGATGCTGGAGGAACACGTCGAGATCGACGCGGCGCGGTTCGGCCTGGAAGATCTTGGGGTGCACGGTCTGGACGTAGCTCTCGTCGGCGTGGAACAGCTCCTCGTGGAGCTTCTCGCCGGGCCGCAGGCCGGTGTAGCGGACGTCGATGTCGCGGTAGGGCGTGAAGCCGGCGAGCCGGATCATCTGCTCGGCGAGCAGGCGGATCGGCACCGGCCTCCCCATGTCGAGGGTGAAGATGCCGGAGGCCTCGCGCAGGGTGGTGGCCTGCAGGATCAGCTGGCAGGCCTCCGGGATGGTCATGAAGTAGCGGGTGACGTCCGGATGGGTGACGGTGACCGGGCCACCGCGGCGGATCTGCTCGCGGAACCGCGGCACCACGCTGCCGGCGGAATCCAGCACGTTGCCGAAACGCACCGTGACCAGCCGGGTGGCGCTGCCGTGGACGGCGGCCTGGCAGGCCAGCTCGGCGAGGCGCTTGCTGGCACCGAGCATGTTGACGGCATTGACCGCCTTGTCGGTGGAGATCAGCACGAAGGCCGCGACCCCGGCGGCCACCGCCTCGCGCACCAGCACGTCGGTGGCGAGCAGGTTGTTGCGGATCGCCTCGCGCGGCTGCGCCTCCAGCAGGGGCACCTGCTTGTAGGCCGCGGCGTGGAAGACCTCATCGGGCCGCCACTGGGCGAACAGCCGGCGCAGCAGGACGGCATCGCCGCAGTCGCCGAGCTGGAACACCGCCTCGACGGCCGAGAAGCGTTCGCGGAGTTCGAGCTGGAGCTGGTACAGGGCCAGTTCGGAACGTTCCAGCAGCACCAGGCGGGCGACGCCCAGGCCGGCGCACTGGCGGGCCAGCTCGGCGCCGATCGAGCCGCCGGCACCGGTGACGAGCACGGTGCGACCGAGCAGCGTGGCGCGGATCGCCGGCCAGTCCGGCTGCACCGGGTCGCGGCCGAGCAGGTCCTCGATGGCGACGTCCTTCAGGCCGGCATGGAGGGCCTGGCCGTCCAGCAGTTCCTCCGGAGCCGGCATCCGGCAGAAGCGCAGGCGCAGGCGCTCGCACTGGGCGGCGATCCGCCCCAGCGTCTCGCCCTGGTCGCCTGGGAGGGCGATCGCCACGCGGGTGGCGGCGGTCTCCTCGGCGATGCGAGCGAGGTCGTCGAGGCGGCCGAGCACCGGGATGCCCTGGATCTTCGCCCCCTGCAGGCCGGCATCGTCGTCGAGCAGGCCGACGACGTGGAAACGCTCGCTGCGCTGGAGGTCGCGGACCAGGCTCTCGGCGGTCGGGCCGACGCCGAGCACCAGCAGGCGCTCGCCCTGCACCCCGGTGGCCCGCAGCGCCTGGCCGTCCTTCCAGGCCCGGTAGAGCAGGCGCGGCCCGCCCAGCAGCAGCATCAGGGTCGGCGGGTAGAGCAGCAGGGCGAGTCGCGGCACGCCTTCGGCGCGGTCGAGGAACAAGAACAGCAGCAGCGCGATCAGGGCACCGCCCAGCAGGCTGCTGACGAGGATGTTCTTGAGGTCCGGCAGGCTGGCGAAGCGCCACAGGCCGCGGTACAGGCCCATCCGCCAGAACACCAGCAACTGCAGGCCGGCGGCCAGCAGGGTCTCGGCGAGGAAGCCATGGGCCGGCAGCGGCTGGTCGAGCCAGGCGTAGCGCAGCAGCACGAGCCCCTGCCAGGCCAGCACGACCATCCCGAGGTCGTGGAGCACCACCATGGCCCGTCCCAGTGGCCAGCGCAGCCTCATGCCGGAACCTCGCCCTCGAGGCCCCGCGCCAGACGCGGCCGCAACACGCCCCAGGCCAGGGCCAGCAGCCCGGCCGCGGCGGCGCAGGCCAGCCCCGCCATCGTCACGCCCTGCGTGTGTCCGACCATTGCCACTCCCATGCCCAGCAGCGCCCCGAGCCCGGCATAGGCGGTGGCGACGCGGGCGTGACTGTAGCCCTTCCGCACCGCCAACTGGTAGAGGTGGCGACGGTGGGCACTGGCCAGCGGTTCACCATCCATGGCACGGCGCAGCAGGGTGGCCAGCACGTCGACGGCGAACGGCAGGGTCGCGGCGAGCAGCGGGAAGAGCACCGGCGGCGGGCCGGCGCCCGGCGATGCCGGCAGGCCGAGCAGCAGCAGCGCGCCGGCGGCCAGCCCCAGCACGTGGCTGCCGGCATCGCCCATGAACAGACGGGCGCGCGGCAGGTTCCAGGGCAGGAAACCGGCGCAGGCGGCCGCCAGCGCCAGCCCGAACCAGGCGAGGGCGGCATCGCCGAGGCCGAGTGCGAGGAGGCCGAGCACGGCGGCGGACAGGGCGGCGATGCCGTCGATGCCGTCCATGAAGTTCCAGGCGTTGACGAGGAACAGCAGGACACCGGCGGCGGCGAGGACCGCCAGCGGCAGGCCGAGAGCGGTCTCGACCGGCAGCAGGGCGAGCAGGCCGGGGGCGGCCACCAAGGCCAGCGGAGCCACCGCCAGCACCTGGCCGGCGAACTTCCGGCCGGCCCGCAGGCCGCGGCGGTCGTCGAGCAGGCCGAGCAGGGCGACGAGCAGCAACGAGGCCCCGAGGGCGGCGTGCTGCACGGCCGGCAGGGGCAGCAAGGGCACCGCCAGCAGCAGGGCGGCGGCGATGCCGACGCCACCGCCACGCGGGATCGGCCGGACGTGGTTGCTGCGCTGGCCCGGCAGGTCGAGCCAGCCGGCGCGCGCAGCCCAGCGCTGCCAGAAGGCGGCACCGGCCGCGCTGGTGCCGGCGAGCAGCAGGGCCGCCAGCAGGGCCGTCAACGGGGCGTCGGCGGGGCTCACTCGGTGGCCACGTGCGGCAGCGGCTTGATCGTCGCCCACTGCTTGCAGCTCGGGCACTGCCAGTGGTGGGCCCGGGCGCCGAAGCCGCAACCCTGACAGCGGTAGCCGGGCGAGCGGACGATCAGCTGCTCGTTGATCTGCTGCAGGGCCACCAGCAGGCCGCGCGGGTCCGCGGTCTCGCTGCGCAGGGCGAGGTCGATCAGGGCCGCCTCGCCGCGGATCGAGGGCCGCTGCCGCAGGTGCTCGCGCAGGAAGGCCAGCGCCGGCGCCGCGCCCTCCTCGGCCTCGATCCGCCGCACCAGGGCCAGCGCCGGGGACACGCCGGGATAGCGCTCCACCATCTCCAGCAGGAAGCCGCGGGCCCGGGCCGGATGGCCGCTGCGCTCGTAGGCGGCCAGCAGCGACGGCAGCACTTCGGGCAGGAACTCGAGGTCGAGCCGGGCGGCACGCTCGTAGGCACGGATGGCGGCGGCATCGTTGCCCTCGGCCAGTTCGATCTGGCCTTCCAGCAGGGCGGCGCGCACGCTGTTGGCGTCGGCGGCCGAGGCACGCTCCAGGTGCCTGCGCGCCAGGGCGCCGTCGCCGCGGATCCACGCCCGTTCGGCGAGCTCGCATTCGAACTGCGCGACCAGCCGGCCCATCGGCTCGCCGGTCGCGGTCTCGTAGCGGCGGGCGTGGTCGATGGCCTGCTGCCAGTCGCGCTCGGCCTGGTAGATCGACATCAGGTGGCGCAGGGCCTGCGGGGCCGCCGCGCCCATCTTGACGAGGTCGGCGAACAGGGTCTCGGCGCGGTCGAGCAGGCCGGCGCGCATATAGTCCTCGCCGAGCGCCAGGATGGCGCGGGTGCGCTGGTCGTCGGACAGCCCGGGGCGGGAGATCACGTTCTGGTGCAGCCGGATCGCGCGATCGACCTCGCCGCGGCGGCGGAACAGCGTCCCCAGCGTGAACTGGGTCTCCAGCGTCTCGCGGTCGCGCTCGGCGATCTGCAGGAAGACCTCGATGGCCTTGTCCTGCTGTTCGTTCAGCAGGTAGTTGAGGCCGCGGAAGTAGGTGGCCGAGAGCCGGCTGATGCGTGCCCCGCCGCGGCGCTCGCCGCCGCGGCGGCCGAGGAACCAGCCGATGGTGCCGACCAGTGGCAGCAGCACCAGCAGCCAGGCCAGGCTGATCACCGCGGGCTCCCGTCCTCGCTACCTTCGTGGGCCGGCGGCCTGCCGCCGCGTTGCCGGAGATCCAGGGTCCAGCGCGAGAGCACGACCGCCAGGCCGCCCAGCAAGGCGCCCAGCAGCAGCACCAGCAGCAGGAGCAGGCCCAGCGGCGGCCGCAGTTCGACCCAGAGCAGGTCGAGGGCGACGGGATCGCCGTTCAGGGCGGCCAGGGCCACCCCGAAGGCGACGCAGGCCAGGGCCAGCAGGAGGCGGAGCAGGCGCATGCGGTCACACGGTCCGGGGCTTGCGTGGATGGGTGTGGATTATGGCCGGCCTCAGCCGCCCTGGGGAACCACCGGGTTGACCCGTTCGCGCAATTCCTTGCCCGGCTTGAAGTGCGGGACGTACTTGCCGGGGAGTTCCACCGACTCGCCGGTCTTGGGGTTGCGGCCGAGCCGCGGCGGGCGGAAATGCAGGGAGAAGCTGCCGAACCCGCGCACCTCGATGCGCTGCCCATGCGCCAGGGCCTCGCCCATCATCTCCAGCAGCGACTTGACCCCCAGCTCGACGTCCTCGGGCCGGAGGTGCGACTGCCGCGCGGCAAGCGCTTCGATCAGTTCGGACTTGGTCATCGATCCCTTCGACGGCCGCGTTCAGGGGCGGCGGCCCGGGCGGACCCGGGCCACCGTCGTGCCCGCGATTACTCGCGGTTGCCCAGCTGCTCGCGCAGCAGCGCGCCCAGCTTGGTGGTGCCGCTGGAGGCCTCCGCCGCCGACTTGTTGTACTCGGCGAGCGTCTCCTGCACCTCGGCCTCGTCCTTGGCGCGGATCGAGAGCTGCAGCACGCGGCTCTTGCGGTCGGTGCCGACGATCTTGGCCTCGACCTGCTCGCCGACCTTGAGGTGCTGGCTAGCGTCCTCGACGCGCTCCTTGGCGATGTCCGAGGCGCGGATGTAGCCCTCGACGCCATCGCCGAGGTCGACCGTGGCGCCACGGGCGTCCACGTCCTTGACGGTGCCGGTCACCACCGCGCCCTTCTGGCGCTGGGCGACGAAGGAGCCGAACGGATCCTGCTCCAGCTGCTTGATGCCGAGCGAGATGCGCTCGCGTTCCGGGTCCACGGCCAGCACCACGGCCTCGACGGTGTCGCCCTTCTTGAAGTTGCGGACCACGTCCTCGCCGGTGGTGTTCCAGCGGATGTCGGAGAGGTGGATGAGGCCGTCGATGCCGCCGTCGAGGCCGATGAAGATGCCGAAGTCGGTGATCGACTTGACCTGGCCGGAGACCTTGTCGTTCTTCTTGTGCATGGCCGCGAACGCCTCCCAGGGGTTCGGCGCGCACTGCTTCATGCCGAGCGAGATGCGGCGACGCTCGGCGTCGACGTCGAGGATCATGACCTGGACCTCGTCGCCCAGCTGCACGACCTTGCCCGGGTTGACGTTCTTGTTGGTCCAGTCCATCTCGGAGACGTGGACCAGGCCCTCGACGCCCGGCTCGATCTCGACGAAGGCGCCGTAGTCGGTGACGTTGCTGACCTTGCCGAACACGCGGGCGCCGTTCGGGTAGCGGCGGGCGATGTTGTCCCACGGATCCTCGCCGAGCTGCTTCAGGCCGAGCGAGACACGGTTGCGCTCGCGGTCGAACTTCAGCACGCGGACCTGCAGCTCCTGGCCGACTTCCACCACTTCCGACGGGTGGCGGACGCGCTTCCACGCCATGTCGGTGATGTGCAGCAGGCCGTCGATGCCGCCCAGGTCGACGAACGCGCCGTAGTCGGTGAGGTTCTTGACCACGCCGCTGACGACCGCGCCTTCCTGCAGGCGCTCGAGCAGCTGCTCGCGCTCCTCCGAATGCTCCGACTCGACGACGGCGCGGCGCGACACCACCACGTTGTTGCGCTTGCGGTCGAGCTTGATGATCTTGAACTCGAGTTCCTTGCCCTCGAGGTAGACCGGGTCGCGCACCGGGCGGACATCGACCAGCGAGCCGGGCAGGAACGCGCGGACATCGCGGATGTCGACGGTGAAGCCGCCCTTGACCTTGCCGCTGATGCGGCCGGTGACGGTCTCGGCCTTCTCCATCGCTTCCTCGAGCTCGTCCCACACCATGGCGCGCTTGGCCTTCTCGCGCGACAGCACGGTTTCGCCGAAGCCGTTCTCGAGCGAGTCCAGCGCCACCTTGACGGTGTCGCCGACGTTGACCTCGAGCTCGCCGGCTTCGTTACGGAACTGTTCGATCGGGACGATGCCCTCGGACTTCAGGCCGGCGTTGACGACGACGACGTCGTTGCGGATCTCGACCACGGTGCCCGACACGATGGCACCCGGCTTGAGCTTGTTGAGCGCGGTCTGGCTTTGTTCGAACAGTTCGGCAAAAGATTCGGTCATGGGGATTTCTCTGGTTGGACATCAGGCAACGTGCGCTCGATCGCGCGACGCGCCCACCTGCTGTTGCGCCCTGCGGCGCGTGGGTTACCGCGGGCCGGACGGCCGCGCGGGCGGATCTTCCGCACTGGACCACGGGACGACGGCCAGCACCTGCTGGACCACCTCGCCGATCGACCGGCCGGTGGAATCCAGGAAAAGCGCATCGTCTGCGGGTTTCAGGGGTGCCACCGCACGGCTGGCATCGCGCTCGTCGCGTGCCGTGATTTCGTGCAGAAGACCATCAAAGCTAACAGAAACCCCCTTTTCCTTCAACTGCTTATGCCGGCGGCGGGCGCGCTCCCCGGCGCTGGCGGTGAGGAAGACCTTGAACGGGGCGTCGGGGAAGATCACCGTCCCCATGTCGCGGCCATCGGCCACCAAGCCGGGAAACCGGCGGAAACTGCGCTGAAGATCGGTCAACGCGGCGCGAACCTGCGGATGCGCCGCGATCGCCGAGGCCGCCGCGCCGGCGGTTTCCATGCGCAGCTGGTGGGTCGCGTCCTTGCCGTTGACCCAGACCCTGGGCTCGCCCTCGCCCTCGCCGTCGAAGCGGATGGCGGTGCGCGCCGCGCAGGCGGCGACCGCCTCGGCGTCGGAGAGGTCGATCTGCTCCCAGGCCGCGGCCAGGCCGACGGCGCGGTACAGGGCGCCGGAATCGAGGTAGTGCCAGCCCAGCGCGTGGGCGACCAGGCGGCTCACGGTGCCCTTGCCGGAACCGGAGGGGCCGTCGATGGTCAGGACGGGCGCTTTCGCAGCGACGGCGGAGGCCGGATCGCGGCCGCGGGAGGTCGAGGGACTCATGCGGGGCCGCAGTCTACGCGAGTCGCAGCCCGAACCCGACCCCTCGCGCCAGTGCATCGAAGCCCGGGAAGGAGGTTGCGACGTTGGCGACGTCGTCGATCCGCACCTCGCCCGCCGCACACTGCGCGGCGACGGCCAGGCTCATGGCGATGCGATGGTCGCCGCGGCTGTCGGCACGGCCGCCGCGCAGCGCGCCGCTCCGGGTGCCCGCCGAAGTGCCGGAGCCCGCCTTCGCGGTGAAACCGCTGCCGGTGATCACCGCTCCGTCCGGGGTCTCGTCGATGGCGGCCCCGAGGGCGCGCAGACCCTCGGCCATCACCGCGATGCGGTCGGATTCCTTGACCCGCAACTCGGCCGCGCCGCGGACCACGGTGGTGCCCTCGGCGAGCGCGGCGGCCGCGAACAGGGCCGGGAACTCGTCGATCATGTCCGGCACGAGGGCCTCCGGGATCACCGCGCCGCGCAGGGGCGCGGCCCGGACCTCGAGGTCGGCCACCGGTTCGCCACCCTGCTCGCCGGCCGGGCGCAGCCGGATGTCGGCGCCCATGAGCTTCAGGGCGTCCAGCAGCCCGGTGCGCCGGGGGTTCACGCCGACCCGCTCCAGCACCAGGTGCGAGCCGGGGATCAGGCTCGCCGCCACGAGGAAGAAGGCGGCCGAACTGAAATCGGCCGGGACGTCCACGGACGTGGCCGTGAGCACCCGACCGGGACGGAGGGTGGCGATGCCGGGCGCGAACTCGAGGTCGGCACCGAAGGCCGCCAGCATCCGCTCGGTGTAATCACGGGTCGGATGCGGCTCGCGCACCGTGGTCGGGCCGCTGGCGTAGAGGCCGGCCAGCAGGATCGCCGATTTCACCTGCGCGCTGGCGACAGGACATTCATAATCAATGCTTTGTAGCGCATTCTTCGCGTGGATTCGCAGTGGCGGCAGGCCGCCTTCGCTGTCGATCCGGGCACCCATGCGCTCCAGCGGCTCGATCACGCGGCGCATCGGCCGCTTGCTCAGGGAGGCATCGCCGGTGAGCACGCTGTCGAAGCCCTGCCCGGCGAGCAGGCCGGCCAGCAGGCGCATGCCGGTGCCGGCATTGCCGCAGTCGAGAGGGCCTTCGGCCGCACGCAGGCCGTGCAGACCGACGCCGTGGACGAGCCGCTCGCCCTCGCCCGGTGCCTCAATACGCACGCCGAGGCGCTGCAGGATGGCCGCAGTGGCGCAGGTGTCCTCGCCTTCGAGGAAGCCGGTGACGCGGGTCGTGCCCTCGGCCAGCGCGCCCAGCATCACGGCGCGATGCGAGACGGATTTGTCGCCGGGCACGCGCAGGCGGCCGGCCAGCGGGCGGCCGGGGGCGGCGATCCAGGCGGGGGCACCGTGGCCGCCGCTCATCGGCCGGCACCCTCGGACGGTCGCGACAGCGGCACGCCATCGCCATGGGCGGTGAGTCCGGCCTCGGACACCACGGCATCCAGCGCCTTCAGCAGCCTCGCGTTCTGCTCGACCTTGCCGACGGTGATCCGTAGACAAGCGGGCAGGCCGTAGCCGCGCATCGGCCGCACCACGATGTCGCGGGCCAGCAGGCCGCGGTCGATGGCCATGGCGATCTCCGGCGTGCCGAAATCGACCAGCAGGAAATTGGTCTGCGAGGGGTGCACGAACCAGCCGCGGGCCTGGAGTTCGAGGGCCAGCGCCTCGCGGTTGCCGGCGGTCTCGTGCAGCACGGTGGCGATGTGCGCTTCGTCCTTGAGCGCCGCGGCGGCCGCCGCGAGGCCGGGGCTGTTGACGTTGAAACTCTCGCGGACCCGCTCCATCACCGCCACGATGCCGGGGTCGGCCACCAGCACCCCGACCCGCAGCGCGGCCAAGCCGTGCAGCTTCGAGAAGGTGCGCGTCACCAGCAGATTCGGGTACTTGCGAAGTAAACTTAAAGCGGATTCGCAGCCGGGCTGGGCAAGGAACTCGCCGTAGGCCTCGTCCACCACCACCAGCGTGTCCGGCCCGGCGGCGGCGAGCAGGCGCTCGAGCTGGGCGCTCGTCAGCCAGGTACCGGTCGGGTTGTTCGGGTTGGCCAGCATCACCAGCCCGTGCTCCGGGCGCAGAGCGGCGACCATGGCGTCGATGTCGTGCCCCCGGGGCTGGGTCGGGTGGTCCTTGGGCAAGGCCTCGACCACGTCGAGGCGGGCGTTCGCCGCCTGCGCCGCCAGCGGATACACCGCGAAGCAATAGCGCGACACCAGCACCGGGCGCTCCGGGCCGGCGAAGACCTGGGCGACCTGCATCAGCAGCTCGTGGGTGCCGTTGCCGAGCAGCAGCCACTCGCACGCCACCCCGAAGGCCTCCGCCAGCGCGTGCTTCAGCACGCCGCCGCGCGGGTCGGGGTAGAGCTCGAGGCTGTCGAGTTCGGAACGCAGCGCGGCCAGAGCCAGCAGGCTCGGACCCCAGGCGCTCTCGTTGCCGCCGAGTTCGAGCAGGCCCTGCTCGCCGGCCCGGTTGCGCAGGGCGACGATGTCGTGGCCGGGATCGTAGCTGGCGAGGCCGCGGATGCCGGGGTTCGCCAGCGCGCTGAAATCGCGGCCCGATCCTGCGGCCCGCCCCTGCCCGCCGCCGGCGGGCGCGCCCTGCTCCCCCGCCATCAGAGCACCGCCACCGGGTAGGAACCGAGGATCTTCACCGACGAGGCGAAGGCACCCAGTTGTTGCAGGGCGGCCTGCATCTCCGGCTGGTCGACGTGGCCGGAGACGTCGATGAAGAAGGCGTACTCCCAGCGCCGCGTGTGGGCCGGCCGCGACTCGATGCGGTTCAGCGACAGCCCGGCGTCGGCGAAGGGCTTCAAGATGCCGAACAGCGCGCCCGGCTGGTCGTTCACGAACACCAGCAGCGAGGTGCGGTCGTGGCCGCAGGTCGGCAGCAGCTCGCGGCCGAGGACGAGGAAGCGGGTGGTGTTGTCGGCGCGGTCGTTGACCGGCCCGGCGATGGTCTTCAGGCCGTAGACGTGCCCGGCCGACTCGCCGGCGAGTGCTGCGGCATCGTCGGCGTTGCGGGCACGGCGCGCGGCGTCGGCATTGCTCGGCGTCGGCACCAGCTCGGCCTTCGGCAGGTTCTGCCGCAGCCAGGCCCGGCACTGGGCGAGTGACTGCGGGTGCGCGTGGACGCGCTCGATGTCCTCGATGCGACCGGTGCGACCCAGCAGGTACTGGTGGATGCCGAGCTCGACCTCGCCGCAGATCTTCAGCGAGGAGGTCAGGAACATGTCGAGCGTGGACTGGATCGTGCCCTGCCCCGAATTCTCGACCGGCACCACGCCGAAGTCGGCATTGCCGGCCTCGACCTCCTGGAACACCTCCTCGATGCTCGCCAGCGGCAGGCCCTTGGCCGAATGGCCGAAGTGCTTGTGCACGGCCTGCTGCGAGAAGGTGCCCTCGGGCCCGAGGTAGCCGACCTTCAGCGGCTCCTGCTGGGCGAGGCAGGCCGACATGATCTCGCGGAACAGGCGCACCAGCACCTCGTCCGCCAGCGGCCCCTCGTTGCGGTCGACCACGCGGCGCAGCACCTGCGCCTCGCGCTCGGGGCGGTAGTAGTCGACGGCGGCCTTGAGCGGCCCCTTGGCGCGGCCCACCTGCTGCGCCCAGCGGGCGCGCTCGGCGATCAGCCGCTGGATCTGCTCGTCGATACCGTCGATGCGGGCGCGGACCTGGGCGAGGTCGAGCGGTTCCGCCCCCTCCCCGGTCGCCGCTTGCGGTTCATCGGCCATGGCTCACCCGTGCCTCCGGGCGAAATCGCCCATGAAGTCGACCAGCGCTGCGACCGCCTCGTAGGGCAGCGCGTTGTAGAGCGAGGCGCGCATGCCGCCGAGGTCGCGGTGGCCCTTCAGCGCCAGCAGGCCGGCGGATTCCGATTCCTTCAGGAAGGTGGCATCGAGCGCGGCGTCATACAGCATGAAGGGCACGTTCATCAGCGAGCGCGCGTCCACGGCGACCGGGTTGCGGTAGAAGCCGCCGCTGCCGTCGATGGCGGCGTACACGGCCCCGGCCTTGCGGCGGTTGCTGGCCTCGAAGGCGGCGAGGCCGCCCTGCTCCAGCATCCACTCGAACACCAGGCCGGCGAGGTACCAGGCGAAGGTCGGCGGCGTGTTGAGCATCGAGCCCTGCTCGGCATGGGCCTTGTAGCTCAGGATCTTGGCGCGCGGCTGGCCGGCGCGCTCCAGCAGGTCGCGGCGGATCACCATCACCACGAGGCCCGAGGGGCCGATGTTCTTCTGGGCACCGGCGTAGATCACGCCGTACTTCCTGACGTCGACCGGGCGCGACAGGATCGAGCTGCTGAAATCCGCGACCAGCGGCACACCGCCGGTTTCGATGGCATCCGGGAACTCGACGCCGTGGATGGTCTCGTTGGCGACGAGGTGCACGTACGCCGCAGAGGGATCGATCGCGTAGGAACCCACCGCCGGAAGGGTCGTGTAGTTCGAGGCCGCGGTATCGGCGACGACGTGGACGGCGCTGTGCGCCTTGCCCTCGCTGGCGGCCTTCTTGCTCCAGGCGCCGGTCACGAGATGATCGACGCGCTCACCCGGCGCCGCGAGGTTCATCGGCAGCAGGGCGAAATGCGTGGTCGCGCCGCCCTGCAGGAACAGCACGGCGTAGTCCTCGGGGATGCCCATGAGCCTGCGGAGGTCGGCCTCGGCCTTCTCGGCCACGGCGATGAAGGCCTTGCCGCGGTGCGAGACTTCCATCACCGAGGCGCGCTCGCCACCCCATTCGAGCAGCTCGGCCTGCGCCCGGCGCAGCACCGGCTCCGGAAGCACCGCCGGACCGGCGCTGAAATTGAATCCCCGCGACATCTGCACCCCCCTGGTCGAAACGCCGACGCTAGCACGCGTCCAGATCGCCTCGACAGTAGGCAAGCCGATTAGAGTCGAATCTCGAAATGCCCGTTTGGGCATCTGCCGCGCGGGCGGTCAGCCGCGCGGCGCGTAGACGAAGAACGCGGTCAGCGCGGCGGCGAGTGCCGCGGCGGCGGCGACCAGCAGGTAGAGGCCGCCGGGATCGCGCGAGGGCGGTGCTTCCTCGTGGCCGGGAGCCGCGGGCGGGGCCGGTGCCACCAGCGGGCTGCGTGGCGGCGGCGCGATGCCCGGGGATTCCAGCAGCAGACGCTGCTCGCCAAGTTCGATCTGGTCGCCGGGGGCCAGCAGGGCCGCATCGACCGGGTGGCCGTTGACCCGCAACAGGGCGGCGCCGGAAAGGGCGCGGAGCACCCAGCGCCCGCCCTCGCCAGGTTCCAGCACGGCATGGCGGTCGAGCACGCCGGCGGCGTCGAGGCGGAGGTCGCAGGCGTTGCCGGAGCCGATCAGCATCGACCCGCCGAGCAGGGGTTGGCAGCGGCCGAACCAGCCGCCGTTGAGACCGCGGAGCGCCTGCCGCGGCGGCGGATCGTGGCGCGAACCGTTGCTGGCGGCGGGACGGGGCGGCGGCAGGTCGGCCTCGATGCGGACCTGCACCGTGCCGAGGCAGACGAGGTCGCCGGGGCGCAACCAGGCGAGGCGTCGCACCGGGCGCGCGTTGAGCACCACGCGGGCATCCTCGGGAACGGTCAGCCAACGCCCGCGCCGGCCACTGGCGAACACGGCGTGCAGGGGTGCGAGGCCGGGGATGGCGACGGCGGTGCCGCCACCGGGCGCGCTGCCGACGCCGACCTGGCCGTGCTCGACCGGCACGGCGGCGTGCTCGCCATTCGGAAACGTCAGTCGCATCGTCGCTCCATGGCGGCGAACGGTAGCACAGCGTTCACGCTGGCCGGACCCGTCGCCGGTCGCGCAGAATCGGCCGGCCAGGAGGAGCCGATGAGCCAGATCGACATCCGGCGCGCGCACGCGCTGCCGCTGAAGGACGCCCGCAGCAAGGTCGAACGGATCGCCACCGCGATCGCCGCCCGCTTCGACCTCGAATGGGGCTGGGAAGGCAACGTCCTGCGCTTCCGCCGCAGCGGGGTCGAGGGTGAGATCGCGGTGGCCGCCAAGGCCATCCATGTCCGCGCCCGGCTGGGCTTCCTGCTGTTCGCGATCCGGCCAGCGGTCGAGCGCGAGATCCACCGCGTCATGGACGAGGAGTTCTCCTGAAAGGCCGCCATCGGAAGACCACGGTCAGGGGCCGAAGGGCGCCGGATGGGCGGCGAACAGGCGGCGGCTGACCTCGCGCTCGCCGGCTTCGATGCGGGCCAGGAAGCGTTCGGCGCCACCGAGGCGGTCGAAGGCGTCGAAGCCGCGTTCGAGGAAACCCTGGAGCTCGGCGAGGCCGGCCGCCCGCGCCGGCAGCCGGGCGGCGCGCAGGATGCGGTGCACGCCGTGGCGGCGCACGGCGGCGTCCAGGCTGCGGCCCACCGCCACCACCAGGTCGATCTGCCGGGCCCGCAGCCGTGGCAGCCCGCAGGCGCGGTAGACCGTGCCGTAGCGTTCGACGTCGAGGCGGCGCCAGCGCCGCTCCGCCATCGCCGTCGACATCCGCAGGTCGAGCGCCTGGCTGATCACGTGCAGGCCGATCGCGTCGCGGGCCGCGACCAGCAGGCTGCCGGGCAGCAGGTGGACCATCACCGGCATGATCCTCTCGAGGTCGCGGTCGCGGCTGCTGAAATCGCGATCGCCGTAGAGGTCGCTGAGGAAGAAGCGGCCGGCCGCGTGCATGGCCGGGTCGGCGAGCACGTCGACGAAACTGGCCTCGAGGCGCGCCGCCTGCCACTGCCGCAACACCGGCAGCAGGGCCACCGCCTCGCGGGGGGCGCTGGCACCGACCCGGCGCAGGGCCTGCAGGCGCAGCAGGATCGACCGCTTCAGGCCCTCGCGCACCGCCTGCTCCGCCATCGCCGCCTCCAACCCGACCGTCCCGATGCCGACATGATGCGGCAGGACGGGCTGGGGCTAGAATCGGCCATCGTCCTTCCCTCCGGCCCGCCATGCTCCTTGTCCAGCCCGCCCGCCCCGGCACGCCGAGCCGCAGTCGCATCGGCCTCGCCATCGCCGGCGGCGGCCCCACCGGCGGCATGTACGAGCTGGGCGCCCTGCGCGCCCTGGAGCGCGCCATCGAAGGCCTGGACCTGACCCGGCTGGAGGTCTACGTCGGCGTCAGCTCCGGGGCCTTCCTCGCCGCCGGGCTGGCCAACCGCCTCGACACCGCCGCGATGTGCCGGGTCTTCCTGACCGGGCAATCCGAGGTGCGCTTCCACCCCGGGCTGTTCCTGCGCCCGGCCCTGGCCGAGTACCTGCGCCGGGCCGGGCACACCCCGACACTGCTGCTGCGCTGGGCCGGGGAGGCCCTGCGCGATCCGGGCTCGGCTTCCTTCGGCGAACTGCTGGGCCATCTCGGCGGCGCCATCCCGAACGGCCTGTTCGACAACGAGGGCATCGAGCGCTTCCTGCGCCGGCTGTTCACGAGCGGTGGACGGAGCAATGATTTCCGCGAACTGGAGCGGCCGCTGTTCGTGGTCGCCGTCGACCTCGACAGCGGCAAGACCGTGCGCTTCGGCGCGCCCGGCTGGGACGACGTGCCGATCTCCCGCGCGGTGCAGGCCAGCGCCGCCCTGCCCGGCCTGTACCCGCCGGTCTGCATCCGCGACCACCACTTCGTCGACGGCGCCCTGCGCCGCACCATGCACGCCTCGATCGCGCTGGATCGCGGCGTCGACCTCCTGCTCGGCATCAATCCCTTCGTGCCCTTCGATGCCAGCGGCGGCGGCAAGCGCCCGGCCGGGATGAAGCGGCTCGCCGAGGGCGGCCTGCCGCTGGTGCTGTCGCAGACCTTCCGCACCCTGCTGCAATCCCGCGTGCAGGTGGGGCTGGAGAAATACGCCCGCCAGTACCCGGACACCGACCAGCTGGTGATGGAGCCGGACGAGGACGATGGCGAGATGTTCTTCACCAGCGTCTTCAGCTACCGCAACCGCCTGAAGGTCTGCGAGTACGCCTTCCGCAGCACCCTGCGCGACCTGCACCGGCGTCGCGAGCAGCTCGCCCCGCTGTTCGCCCGCCACGGCCTGCGGCTGCGCACCGAGCTGCTCGATGCCGGTGGCCTGTCGATCCTCGACGGGGTGGGGCCGGAGCGGCCGCGCAGCGCGACCACGGCCCGCCTGCACCGGGCGCTGGACCTGCTGCAGGAACAGTTGGCGGCGGAATCCGCGCCACCACCGGCGGCGCGCTCCCGTGGCCGCCGCCCCCGCCGCCGGCTGGTGTGAATGCTCTAGCGGCGAAGCCAAGACTGCATCCACGTTCCCGCACCCCGAACAGGACTCCGGCCCATGGCCAAGCTCAAGAAATCGACCCGCCGCAAGGCGACCACCACCCCGGACCATGACCTGCAGGCCACGGCCGAGCGGATCTCGCGCGGGCTGACCGAATCGGCGCAGCAGATCTGGCTGGCCGGCGTCGGCGCCTTCCAACGCGCCCAGCTCGAGGGCTCGAAGCTGTTCGACGCCCTGGTCAAGGAAGGCTCCAGTTTCGAATCCGCCACCCGCAAGCTCGCCACTGGCCAGGTGGATGCGGTCCGCGACGCCGTCGAGGAGCGCGTCGACACCGTGCGCGGCCGTGCCGTCGACACCTGGGACCGGCTGGAGAAGGTCTTCGAGGAGCGCGTGCAGCGTGCCCTCACCCGCCTCGGCGTGCCCACCCGCGAGGATCTGGTCGAGCTGAACGACCGGGTCGAGGCCCTGACCCGCGCCATCCGCCAGCGCCCCGTGGCCGCATCGACCCGCGCCACCGGCAAGGCCGGCGGCAAGGCGGCGAAGTCCGGCGCCAAGGCGGCGAAGCCCGCCGCCAAGGCCTCGGCGCGCAAGCCGGCCAAGGCCGCCGGGACGCGCGCCCGCAAGCCCGTCCTGGCCACCGTCGCCACCCCGCAAGCCCCGCAGGGCTGACCGGCGACCGGCAGCCACCCCTGCGCCCGCGGCCCCGCCGCAGGCGCAGGGATCGCGCTGACCGCCACCGCGAGGGGAAGCGGTGGCTTGCTACAGTGGCCTCCCTTCCGACCGGGATCCCGCCGTGCCGCCGATCGTCTCCATCCTCGTCGCCCTGCTGCTCGCCGCCACCCTGATCCTCGGCGCGCACTTCTACTTCAACCGCATCCAGCGCCGCCGCAAGTTGCTGGAGATCGGCACCGAAGTGCTGGCCTCGCGGAGCTGGAAGGACGGCCTCGAACTCCTGGCCAAGGCACTGGCCGCGGATGGCGCGCGGATCGAGGGGCTGGTGGGCGACAAGGGTGTGCCGCTGGCGGAGCGCCTGCTGCGGCGCGACAGCGGCAGCACCCTGCTGGTCTACAAGCACGGCACCGCCTACCGCATCGCCGCCCCCGCCCTGGTCGAGGCGCAGCGCCGGCGCGAGGAACTGGGGGCCGACGCACTCTGCATCGCCACCCTCGGCAGCATCGATCCGGCCGCCGCCAAGCAGGCCGGGCGCGACGGCATCCAGGTCATCGACGGTGCCGCGCTGTGGCTGCTGGTCGAACCCTTCGTCGAGGAACACGTCCGCCGCGAGGTGGCCCGCGAGGCCGATGAGGCGGTGAAGCGCCCGCGCGCCCTCGCCACCACGGCCGCCGCCCTGCTCGGCGCCGCCATCGTGGTGCTGAACCTGCCGCCGCCCGGCCCCGATCCCGCCGCGACCACGGCGGTCCCCGCCGCGCCGCGCACCGGCGCTGCGCCGGCGGCCACCGCCGCTCCGCCGCCGGCCGGCACGGAGGCCGAGGCCGAAGCCGAGGCCCAGCGCGAGGTGCGGCGCACCGCGCTGGCCCTCGCCATGATCGACATCGAAGGCGTGGAGAACGCGGCCTGGGCGAGCAGCACCACCCTAGTGGTCGAGCTGCTGCCCGGCGCCACCGTCGAGGCGGTGTTCGCCGCCAGCTGCGGCCTCGCCAAGCAGTTCCCGGAACTGCGCGACGTGCGCTTGCAGTTCGAATCGGCCGACCCCGCCGAGGGCGTGCGCTGGCGGCGCTGCGGCTGAACCCCGCCGCTACCAGTGCACGCCGCGCATCAGGGCGGCGAAGGCGATCTGCTCGTTGGTCGGCTTCTCGCCCTCGCGCACGCCCTTGATGCCCTTGGCCGCGGCCGAGTCCGGGAACAGCTCGTAGGCGGTGTTCATGATGATCTCGTAGGCCTTCGGCGCCACCGCGTTCAGCACTCCGGCGAAGATGCCGAGGCGGGTCGCGACCCGGCTCGGTCGCTCGATGATGGCCTGCACGACCAGGTCGGCGGCTTCCTCCGGGGTCAGGGTCGGCACCGAGTCGTACATCTTGGTCGGCGCGATCATCGGCGTCTTCACCAGCGGCATGTTGACCGTGGTGAAGTGGATGTTGCGGTTGGAAAGCTCGCCCTGGGCGCAACGGCTGAAGGCGTCGAGCGCCGCCTTGGAGGCGACGTAGGCCGAGAAGCGCGGGGAATTGGCCAGCACGCCGATCGAGGAGATGTTGATGACGTGGCCGCCGCCGCGCTCGATCATCGCCGGCAGCACGCCCATGATCAGGCGCAGGCTGCCGAAGTAGTTGAGCTGCATGGTGCGCTCGAAGTCGTGGAAGCGGTCGAAGCTCAGCTCGATCGAGCGGCGGATCGAGCGGCCGGCGTTGTTGACCAGGATGTCGACCGGGCCGACCTCGGCCTGCACCTTCTGCACCAGCGCGTCGCAGCTGGCGAGGTCGGTGAGGTCGGCGGTGTAGGCATGGCACTGGCCGCCCTTGGCGCGGATCTCGTCGCGGGCCTTGAACAGTTCCTCCTCGCCGCGGGCGCAGATCACCACCCGGGCACCGGCCTCGGCGACCTTGTGGGCGGCGGCGAGCCCGATGCCCGAGGAACCGCCGGTGATCAGCACCACCCGGCCCTCGACCTTGCCGCGCAGCGAGCGGTCGATGAACAGGTCGGGGTCGAGGTGGCGCTGCCAGTAGTCCCAGAGCCGCCAGGCGTAGTCCTCGAGCTTCGGCACCTCGATGCCGCTGCCCTTGAGCGCACGCTCCACCTCGCGGGTGTCGAAGCGGGTCGGGTAGGTGATGTAGCCGAGCGCCTGCGGCGGGATGCGCAGGTCCTTGAGCAGCACCTTGCTGAAGCGCTGCACCGGCGGCAGGTTCATCAATGCGCTGCGGATGTAGCCGGGCACCACGGCGAACATGCGGGCGTCGATGCGCATGCTCATCTCCGGGGCGTTGGCGGCGCGGGCGAACAGGTTCATCACCTCGCCGATGCGCAGCGGCGCCGGGTCGACCAGGTGGAAGCACTTGCCGTCCAGCCCGCGCTTGTGGGCGATGTGGTCCATCGCCTCGACCACGAAATCGACCGGCACCAGGTTGATCCGCCCGCCCTCGATGCCGAGCGTCGGCATCCATTGCGGCAGCGCCTGGCGGATCTTCTTGATCAGCGTGAACAGGTAGTAGGGGCCGTCGATCTTGTCCATCTCGCCGGTGCGGCTGTGGCCGATCACCACGCCGGGGCGGTAGATGCGGTACGGCACCGGGCAGGACGTGCGCACCAGCCCCTCGGACTCGTGCTTGGTGCGGAAATAGGGGTCGTCCAAGCCCTCCGCCTCGGCGAACATGTCCTCGCGGAACACGCCGGGGTAGAGGCCGGCGGCGGCGATCGAACTGGTGTGGTGGAAGCACTGCGCCTTCACCACGCCGGCGAATTCCATGGCGTGCCGGGTGCCCTCGACGTTGGCGACGCGCTGCGACTCGGCATCCGCCGTGAGGTCGTAGATGGCGGCGAGGTGGAAGACGTGCTTCACCTTGCCGGTCAGCGCCTTCAGCTGGGCGGCGCTGAGGCCGAGCTTGGGCTTGGCAAGGTCGCCGCTGACCGGGATGACGCGCTTCCGGTCCCAGCCCATGCGCGCGGCGGTCTCCTCGAACTTCTTCTGCGAGCCCTTGCGCACCAGCACGTGGATGCTGCCCCTGCGCTTGAGCAGCCGCTCGACCAGGAAACGGCCGATGAAGCCGGTGCCGCCGGTCACGAAATACGCCATGTCGTCCTCCCCCGGGATCGCCTGTGGCCACCGCCGCGCGCGGCTTCGGGCCTGCGGCTACGGTGCCAGAGCGCCCGTTCGCGGGCAAACCCCGGCGCCGCGTTGACCCCCGCGCCGGCGGCATGCTATTTCCTGCGGGACGATGCCCTGGGACCCGCCGCGATGTCCGACCTGAAGACGCAGTTCGAGAACGCCAAGGAGGCCGTCAAGGGCCTCCCCGAACGCCCCGACAACGACACCCTGCTGCGGCTCTACGCCCTGTTCAAGCAGGGTTCGGAAGGCGACGTCCACGGCGAGAAGCCGGGTTTCTTCGATTTCGTCGGCAACGCCAAGTACGAGGCCTGGGAAAAGTTGAAGGGCATGGGCCGCGAGCAGGCGATGCAGGAATACATCGACCTGGTCAAGCGCCTGACCGGCTGACGCGGAGCCGCCCGATGGCCGCCCAGACCCGGCAACGGATCCTCGACTGCGCGCTGGCGATGTTCAACGCCCAGGGCGAACCGAACGTCACCACCAACCACATCGCCGACGAGCTGGAGATCAGCCCCGGCAACCTGTACTACCACTTCCGCAACAAGGACGACATCATCGAGCAGCTGTTCAGCCGCTACGAGGAGCGGATCAGCGAGGCGATGGCGGTGCCGGCGACGCGGCTGCCGAACCTGGAGGACATCTGGCTGCAGATGCACCTGGTGTTCGAGTGCATCTGGGACTACCGCTTCCTGTACCGCGACCTGGTCGACATCCTGAGCCGCAACCGCCGCCTGCGCCTGCGCTTCGCGCGCATCCTCAAGCGCGCCACCGACAACGCCAACCAGGTGGTGCGCGGGCTCGGCCGCGCCGGCATCGTCCGCGCCTCGCCGGCCGAGATGGAGGCGTTCTCGACCAACCTGCTGGTGCTGGCGACCTTCTGGCTCAACTACGCGGCGGCCCGCGGCGAGGCCGACGAGGCGCGCTCGATCCGGCAGGGCATCGTGCAGGTGATGATGCTGATCGCGCCTTTCCTGCGCGACGCCGAGCGCGTGCACCTGCACACGCTGAGCCAGGCCTACCTCGACTGATTCCGTCGGACGGATTCAGGCGCGGCGGCGGCGCAGCGGGCGGGCCGGCTTGCGGGCGGCACCAAGCCCTCCAACCAGGCCGCCGAGGCGGTCGCCGAAGCGGCGTGCCTCGCCGGCCAAGGGGGCGATCCGCTGGCCGGCCGCGGCGGCGAGCCGCAGGGCTTCGCGGCGGCCGCACAGTACCGCGCCGATCGAGGCGAGCAGCAGGTTGCGGGCGTTGAGGGGCGCGCTGGACGTCGCGCGGCTACGGGAACGAGAAACCTTGCTGTCCATGGGGAACACCGTTCGTGGCACCGCCCAAGCTGGCGGCTGGGGCCAGTCTCGGCAGCCGACCCCGAGCTTTCACACTAGACGAAACCGTCGCTTCGCCGCAGGCTTTGCGTCGGCCCAAGGGAGCCCAAGGCATGGCGACGAGGAAGAAAAGCGGCTGGACGGCGATGTCGGCGAAGGCCCCGGCCTTCGATTTCGGCGGCGATGCGCTGAAGAAGGCCTGGAAGGACTTGCACGCCGGCGACGCCGAGCCCTGGCCCGACGCCAAACGCGCCAGCGCGCTGCTGAAGGCGGCGGGGAAGTCCGCGCCCAAGGGGATCGATGCCGCCGCCCTCGCCGGGACGCTCGAGGCGGGTTGGCGGGCCTTCCACGAGGGGCGCTTCGAGGAGGCCTTCGAGGCCGGGGCCGGGCTCGGTGTGCTCGGTGCCTCGCTGGCGGCCAAGGCCATGGGCATCCACGCCGCCTACCTCGTCGAGGACGCGGCCGAGCGCCTGCAGCGCTTCGAGACCGTCGCCGCGCTGGCCGAGGCCGCCGTCGCCGCCCTGCCCGAGGAGGCCAACAGCCACTACCGACGCGCCTTTGCGCTCGGCCGCTACAGCCAGGGCATCAGCATCGTGAAGGCCCTGAAGCTGGGCCTCGCCGGCAAGGTGCGGGAAAGCCTCGACCGGACCCTCGCGCTCGCCCCCGGGCATGCCGAGGCGCATCTGGCGCTGGCGGTCTACCACGCCGAGATCGTCGCCAAGGTCGGCGGACTGGTCGCCGGCCTGACCTACGGCGCCAAGGCGGCCGAGGCCGAGAAGCACCTCGCCGCGGCGCTCAAGCTCACGCCGAAATCGCCAGTGGCCCACCTCGAGCAGGGCAATGTGGCGCTGCTGCTGCACGGCGCGAAAGGCGAGGACGCCGCCGCCGCGGCCTACGAGAAGGCCGCCAAGCTCAAGCCGCGCGACGCGATGGAGTGGCTGGACGCGCGCCACGCGGCGAGCCTGATCGAATGACGGGGTCGATCGAAGACCTCGGCCCGGTCGGCGTCATCGGCCTGGGCTACGTCGGCCTGCCGGTGGCGGTGGCCTTCGGGACAGTCGTCGAGACACTCGGCTTCGACGTCTCGGCGCAGCGCATCGAGGCCCTGCGCCGCGGCGTCGACGCCACCGGCGAGGTCGAGCCGCAGGAGTGGCGGGCGGCGTCGCGCCTGTCCTTCAGCACCGACCCGGCCGAACTCGCGCGCTGCCGCAGCTTCATCGTCGCCGTGCCAACACCGGTGGACGCCGCCAAGCGCCCCGACCTCGCCGCCCTGCTCGCCGCCAGCCGCACGGTCGGTGCGGTGCTGAAGCCGGGCGACCTCGTGGTCTACGAATCCACCGTCTACCCCGGCGCCACCGAGGAGGTCTGCGTGCCCGAGTTGGAGCGTGCCTCGGGGCTGCGCCTGGACGTCGATTTCCACGTCGGCTACAGCCCCGAGCGCATCAACCCCGGCGATCGCACGCGGCGGCTCAAGGACATCGTCAAGGTCACGTCCGGATCGACACCTGAAGCCGCCGGGCGCGTCGACCGGCTCTACCGCGCCGTCGTCGCGGCGGGCACCTTCCGCGCCGCCTCGATCCGCGTCGCCGAGGCCGCCAAGGTGATCGAGAACACCCAGCGCGACCTCAACATCGCGCTGATGAACGAACTGGCGACCCTGTTCGAGCGGCTCGGCATCGACACCCTCGACGTGCTGGCCGCCGCCGGCACCAAGTGGAACTTCCTGCCGTTCCGCCCCGGCCTGGTCGGCGGCCACTGCATCGGCGTCGATCCCTACTACCTCACCCACAAGGCGCAGGCGGTGGGCCATGCCCCCGAGGTGATCCTCGCCGGCCGACGCATCAACGACGCGATGGGCGGCCACGTGGCCGTGCGGGTGGCGCGGAGGATGGGCCAACGCGGCCTGCTGCGCCCCGGCGCGCGGGTGCTGGTGGCCGGGCTCGCCTTCAAGGAGAACTGCCCCGACCTGCGCAACACGCGGGTGATCGACGTGGTGCGCGGGCTCGAGGACTTCGGCCTCGCCGTGGACGTGTTCGACCCGCGGGTGTCGGCCGCCGAGGCCGAGGCCGAACACGGCATCGCCCTGCTGCCGGACTGGCCGCCGGGCCCCTACGCCGCGGCCGTGCTCGCCGTGCCGCATGCCGAACTTCTGGCCCGGGGTGCGGCCGCCTTCCGCGGGTGCCTGGAGCCGGACGGCGTGCTGTTCGACGTGCGCGGCGCCCTGCCCCGCGCCGAGGTCGACGACCGGCTCTGACCCGCCACCAAGGACCCCATGCGCATCCTGATCACCGGCGCCGCCGGCTTCATCGGCTCGACGCTCGCCCACCGCCTGCTCGATCGCGGCGACGAGGTGCTCGGCCTCGACAACCTCAACGACTACTACGACGTGCGCCTGAAGCAGGCGCGGCTCGACCGGCTCGCCCCGCGTGCCGGCTTCTCCTTCGTCAAGGCCGCACTGGAGGATGGCGGTGCGCTGGAGGCCGCGTTCGACGCCTTCCGGCCGCAGCGGGTGGTGAACCTCGCCGCCCAGGCCGGCGTGCGCTACTCGCTGGAGAACCCGCGCGCCTACATCGACGCCAACATCGTGGGTTTCCTGAACGTGCTGGAGGCCTGCCGCCACAAGGGCGTGGAGCACCTCGTCTACGCCTCGTCGAGCTCGGTCTACGGCGCGAACCGCAAGCTGCCCTTCGCCGTCGAGGACAGCGTCGACCACCCGGTCAGCCTCTATGCCGCGAGCAAGAAGGCCAACGAGCTGATGGCGCACACCTACAGCCACCTGTTCGGCCTGCCCACCACCGGCCTGCGCTTCTTCACGGTGTACGGGCCGTGGGGCCGGCCGGACATGGCGCTGTTCCTGTTCACCCGGAAGATCCTCGCCGGGGAGCCGATCGACGTCTTCAACCACGGCCGGCACACGCGGGATTTCACCTACATCGACGACATCGTCGAGGGCGTGCTGCGCACGCTGGACCGGGTGCCGGGGCCGGATCCGGGCTTCGACCCGCTGCAGCCGACGCCGGCCTCGAGCACGGCGCCGTACCGGCTCTACAACATCGGCAACCACGCACCGGTCGAACTGCTGCGCTACATCGAGCTGATCGAACAGGCCACCGGCAGGACGGCCCGCAAGAACCTGCTGCCGCTGCAGCCCGGCGACGTGCCCGACACCGAGGCCGAGGTCTCGGCGCTGATGCGCGACGTGGGCTATTCGCCCTCGACCCCGGTGGAGGTGGGGATTCCGCGCTTCGTGGCCTGGTACCGGGCTTACTACGGGGTCTGACGCGGGGGTCGTGGCGCGGCCCGCACCGTGGGCCGCGATGCGGGGGCGGTTCAGGCAAGTGCTTGATCGGCGGCGGGGTTTGCCCCATACTCGCGCGCTTCCCGATCCATCCTTCCCGCCACAGGTGTCGCATGAAAGTCCTCTCGTCCCTGAAGTCCGCGAAGTCCCGCCACCGCGACTGCAAGGTCGTGCGCCGCCGTGGCAAGGTCTTCGTGATCTGCAAGTCGAACCCGCGCTTCAAGGCCCGCCAGCGCTGAACCGCGGCGGTCCCCGAAGCCCTGCGACGCCGGCCCCGTGCCGGCGTTGTTGTTTTCGCGGTCGGCGATGCCACAATCCAGCGACCCGTCCCGGCCCCGGAGAACCGCCATGCCGTCGCGTTCCGTCTTCCTCGCCGCGAGCCTTGCCCTCGCCTTCGCCCTGCCGGCCCAAGCCGATCGCCTGCTGATCGAGCGTGTCCAGGCCGGAGAAACCGCCAACCTTCCGGCCCGCGGCCAGAGCATGGCCCAGGTCGAGGCCCGCTTCGGCGCCCCGCAGCAGAAGCTGGAGCCGCGCGGCGGCCAGCGCGCGGCTTGGCCGGTGATCCACCGCTGGGTCTATGCCGACTTCACCGTCTACTTCGAGCGCGACCGCGTCATCAATGCCGTGCTCAACCGCGCTTCGCCTACGGAGATCGGGCCGGCCCCGGTGCCGCGGTCCTGAACCGGGCACCCCTGATGTCCCTGCGTTTTCCCGCCGAATGGGAGCCCCAGGACGCCGCCCTGATCGCCTGGCCGCACGAGGGCACCGACTGGGCCGAGCGCCTTGCCGAGGTGGAGGCGACCTACGTCGCGCTGGGTCTTGCGGTGACGCGCTTCCAGCGCCTGGTCATCGTCGTGGCGGACGCCGCGCTCGAAGCCCGCGCGCGCACCCTGCTGGCGGGCGCCGGCGCCGACCTCGGCCGCGTCCGCTTCGTGCACGCCGCCTACGACGACACCTGGCTGCGTGACTCCGGCCCGATCACCTTGATCGACGCCGCCCTGCGCGACGGCGACGCTTTCCGCCTGCTCGACTTCCGCTTCACCGGCTGGGGCGGCAAGTACGGCGCGGCGCAGGACGACGCACTGATCGCGCAGCTCGTTGCCGCCGGCCTGTTCCGGAACGCGAGGCACCAGCGCATCGACTTCGCGCTCGAGGGCGGCGCCATCGAGACCGACGGCGACGGCACCCTGCTCACCACCGCGCGATGCCTGCACGCGCGCCACCCCGGGCTGACGCGCCAGGAGATTTCGTGGCAGCTGGAGAACGCCCTGCAGCAGCGGCGCGTACTCTGGCTCGAACACGGCGCGCTGGAGGGCGACGACACTGACGCGCACATCGACACCCTCGCCCGCTTCGCCGCGCGCGACGCCATCGTCTTCCAGGACTGCGACGACCCCGCCGATGCGCACTACGCCGGCCTCAAGGCGATGGGCGCGGAACTGGCCGCGCTGCGCACCGCCGGGAACCGGCCCTACCGCCTGTACCCGCTGCCGTGGCCGCGGCCGATCCTCGACGGCGGCCGCCGCCTCGCGGCCTCCTACGCGAATTTCCTGGTCGTCAACGGCGCGGTGCTGATGCCGGCCTACGGCGACCGGGCGGACGCCGCCGCCGCGGTGATGCTCGGCAACGCCTTCCCGGGCCGCGCCATCGTGCCGGTGCCCTGCCGGCCGCTGGTCTGGCAGAACGGCAGCCTGCACTGCATCACCATGCAGCTGCCGGCCGGCCTGCTGGCCTGAACGGCGCATCGCCCGCCCGACCGACCGACACGACGACCACGGATCCTCCCGAATGTCCCGCCTTCTCAAAGTCGCCCTCGTCCAGGAAACGAACCAGGGCGACGCCGAAGCCAACCTCGCCCGCATCGAAGAGCGCGTGGCCGAAGCCGCTGCCGCCGGCGCGAGGCTGGTGCTGCTGCAGGAGTTGCACAACGGCCCGTACTTCTGCCAGCACCAGAGCGTCGACGAGTTCGACCGCGCCGAGCCCGTCCCGGGCCCGAGCACGGAGCGCCTGTCGCGCCTCGCGAAGCAGCACGGCGTGGTGCTGGTGGGTTCGCTGTTCGAGCGCCGCGCGCCGGGGCTCGCCCACAACACCGCGGTGGTGTTCGATGCCGACGGCCGCTTCGCCGGCAAGTACCGCAAGATGCACATCCCCGACGATCCGGGCTTCAACGAGAAGTTCTACTTCACGCCGGGCGACCTCGGCTTCACCCCGATCGACACCTCGGTGGGCCGCTTGGGCGTGCTGGTCTGCTGGGACCAGTGGTACCCGGAAGCGGCGCGCCTGATGGCGCTGGCCGGCGCGGAACTGCTGCTCTACCCCACCGCGATCGGCTGGGACCCGCGCGATACGCAAGCCGAGAAAGAGCGCCAGCGCATGGCCTGGATCCTCTCGCACCGCGGCCACGCGGTGGCCAACGGCCTGCCGGTGCTGGCCTGCAACCGCACCGGCTTCGAGGCCTCGCCGCTGGCGCCGCAGGGCGACGACGGCAGGCACGGCATCCGCTTCTGGGGCACGAGCTTCGTCTGCGGCCCGCAGGGTGAGATCCTCGCCGAGGCCTCGCACGATGCCGCGGAAGTGCTGCTCTGCGAGATCGACCTCGACCGCGGCGAAGCCGTGCGCCGCATCTGGCCCTTCCTGCGCGACCGCCGCATCGACGCCTATGGCGACCTGACGAAACGGTTCCGCGATTGAACAAGGCGATCGAACACCGCAACCTGCGCTCGTCCAGCGCGCCGCCGGAATCCGACTTGAACGACACCCCGCTCCCGGCCGCACTGGCCACGGAACCGCATGCCCTCGTCGAACGCGATGGCGTGCGCTACACCCTGCTCGGCACCGCCCACGTCTCGAAGGCGAGCGTGCAGGCGGTCGAGGCGGCACTCGCCAGCGATGCCTTCGACGTCGTCGCGGTCGAACTCGACCCGGCGCGGCACCGCGCGCTCACCGACCCCGACGCACTCGCCCGGCTCGACCTCGTGCAGGCGATCAAGGACGGCAAGGCCGGCCTGCTCGCCGCCAGCCTGGCGCTCGCCGCCTACCAGCGGCGGCTGGCCGAACAACTCGGCGTCGAACCGGGTGCCGAACTGAAGGCCGCGGCCCTCGGTGCCAGCGCCCGCGGCCTGCCGCTCGCACTGATCGACCGCGATGTCGGCTTGAGCTTCCGCCGCGCCTGGGGTCGGCTCGGCTGCTGGAAGCGGGCCCTGCTGGGGTCCGGCATCCTCGCCAGCCTGCTGGTCGACGAGCAGGTCGAGGAGACCGCCATCGAGGCGCTCAAGCACGGCGACGTGCTGCAATCGAGCTTCGCCGAGTTCGCCGGCCAGAGCCCGGTGCTGCACGAAGCGCTCATCGCCGAACGCGACCGCTACATGGCGGCCAAGCTGCGCGAGGCCGGTGCCGCCCATCCCGGTGCCCACGTGCTGGCGGTGGTCGGGGCCGGCCACCTGGCCGGGCTCAAGGCGGCGCTGGAATCCGGCGGCGGCGAGCCGGCCACCGAGATCGCCGCTCTCGAACGACCGCCAGCGGCCGATGGCCTGCCGTGGTTCTCGATCGTCCTGGTCGCCTTCCTGCTCGGCGGCTTCGCCTGGGGCTGGCACCAGGGCGGCATCGAGACCGGCGGCATGGTGCTGCTGCACTGGGCGCTGGTCACCGCCGCCGGCGGCGCGCTCGGCTGCCTGGCGGCGGGCGGGCACCCCTTGAGCATCCTGGCGGCGGCGCTGGCCTCGCCGATCACCCCGCTGCACCCGGCGCTGGGCTCGGGCACCTTCAGCGCCCTGGTCGAGGCCTGGGTCCGCAAGCCCGGCTATGCCGATTTCCTCGCCCTGCGCGACGACACCCGCCGGCTCGGTGGCTGGTGGCGCAACCGGGTGGCGCGCATCCTGCTCAACTTCTTCCTGACCTCGTTGGGCACGGTGCTGGGCATCTGGCTGGCCGGCGCCGGCATCCTCGCCCGCCTGCTCGAAGGCGGCGGCGCATGAATGCGTCGCTGCCGCCGCTGCCGCCCTGGCGGCGGGCCGTCCTCAAGGTCGGCAGCAACCTGATCGCGCCGGAAGGCCGGCGGCTTTCCACCCGCCACCTGCTCGGCATCGCCCGCTTCATCACCGATGCGAAGGCCGAGGGGCGGGAACTGGTGCTGGTGTCCTCCGGCGCGGTCGCCGCCGGCCGCGCCCTGCTCGGCAACCCCGATGCCTCGGCCCTGCCGGCGAAGCAGGCGCTGGCCGCGCTCGGCCAGCCACGCATGGTCGAGGTCTGGGCACGGCTGCTCGACCTGCCCTGCGCGCAGGTGCTGCTGGCCTTCGACGACCTGCAGAACCGCCGCCGCTTCGTCAACGCCAAGAACACTCTGCGCGAGCTGCTGCGGCTCGGGGTGCTGCCGGTGGTCAACGAGAACGACTCGGTCGCCATCGACGAACTGCGGCTCGGCGACAACGACAACCTCGCCGCCCACGTCGCCGTGCTGGTGGAGGCCGACCTGCTGGTGCTGCTGTCCGACGTCGATGGCCTGTTCGACGCCGATCCGCGCAGCACCCCGGGCGCGAACCGGATCGAACGCGTGGCGGTGATCGACGATGCGGTGTTCGCACTGGCCGGCGGCGCCGGGTCGGCGGTCGGTACCGGCGGCATGCGCACCAAGCTGGAGGCCGCGGCCAAGGCGACGGCACGCGGCATCCCGACGCTGATCGCCAACGGCCGCGAGGCCGCCGCCCTGGAAGCGCTGGCGCGCGGACGCTGCCCCGGCACCCTGTTCGAGGCCACCGCCAGCCCGGCCAGTGCCAAGGCGCACTGGATGCGCCACGCGCTGGCCTGCCGGGGCCGATTGCAGGTCGATGCCGGCGCGCTGCGCGCGCTGCGCGAGCGCGGTGCATCGCTGCTGCCGGCCGGCGTGCGGGCGGTCGATGGCGCGTTCCACGCCGGCGATGCCGTCGAGGTGTTCGCCGAGGGTGCGGCCCAGCCCTTCGCCAAGGGCATCGTCCAGTACGATGCCGGCGAACTGCGCCGGGTGCTCGGCCGCTCCAGCGCCGAATTGCCGGCCCTGCTGGGCTACCAAGGCCCCGACACCGTGATCCACCGCGACGACCTGGTGCTGCTGTGAGCGAAGCCGCCGATCCGATCCGCGTCTGCGCCGAACGCGCCCGCGATGCCGCCCGCCTGCTGCGCGGGGTCGACCACCCGCGGCGCCGCGCCGCCCTGGATGCCATCGCCGCGGGCATCGAGGCCGGGCGGGCGGAACTGCTGGCGGCCAACGCGCTCGACCTCGCGGCCGCCGATGCCGCCGGGCTCGGCGCGGCGCTGCGCGACCGCCTGCGGCTCGACCCCGGACGGGTCGCCGGCATCGCCGCCGCCGTGCGCGCGGTGGCCGCCCTGCCCGACCCGCTCGGTCCCTGCGGCGAGGTCCGCCAGCGCGCCGACGGCCTGCGCATCGCCCGCCGCCGGGTGCCGCTCGGTGCCATCGCCATGGTCTACGAGTCGCGCCCCAACGTCACCGCCGATGCCGCCGCGCTCTGCATCGCCTCCGGCAACAGCGTGGTGCTGCGCGGCGGCCGCGAGGCCGCGCACAGCAACGCGGCGCTGCTCGGGCTGATCCGCAACGGGCTGGCCGCGGCCGACCTGCCGGAGGATGCCGTGCAGGCCGTGCCGGTGCCGGACCGTGCGGCGATCGCCGGGCTGCTGCGCCACGACGACTGCCTCGCGCTGGTCATCCCGCGCGGCGGCGAGGGCCTGATCCGCCACGTCGCCGAGGTCAGCCGGGTACCGGTGATCCGCCACTACAAGGGCGTCTGCCACCTCTACGTCGAGGCCAGCGCCGACCCCGACGCCGCGCTGCGGCTGGCCATCGACGGCAAGTGCGCACGGCCTTCGGCCTGCAACGCCCTGGAGACCCTGCTGGTCGATGCCGCCATCGCAGCGGCCTTCCTGCCGCGGCTCGGCACCGCGCTCGCGGCCCGCGGGGTGGAACTGCGCGCCGATGCCGAGGCCCGCGCCTGGCTGCCCGCGGCACGGTCCGCCGAGGCCGCCGACTGGGACGCCGAATACCTCGACCTGGTGCTGGCGGTGCGGGTGGTCGAGGGCATCGACGCGGCGCTGGCCCACATCGCCCGCCACGGTTCGCTGCACACCGAGGCGATCGCCACCCGCGACCCGCGGATGGCGGAACGGTTCCAGCGCGAGGTCGATGCCTCGGTGGTGGCGGTCAACGCCTCGACCCGCTTCAACGACGGCGGGGAACTGGGGCTGGGTGCCGAGATCGGCATCTCCACCAGCAAGCTGCACGCCTACGGCCCGATGGGGCTGGAATCGCTGACCACCGCCCGCTGGGACGTGGTCGGCGACGGCCACACCCGCGCGCCGGTGGATTGAGCCGAAGGCCCAGCCCAGCCCGGGGCACCGGCTCAGCCGGGCAGCACCGCCGGGCCGAGCCCGGCCCGCAGGCGGGCGCGCTGGAAGGCCGCGGCACCCCACAGCCCGAGGTCGTCGAGCAGGCTGTAGATGGTCGGCAGGAACAGCAGGCTGACCACGGTGGAGAACGCCAGGCCGCCGACGATGGCCCGCGCCATCGGGTAGTAGGCCGGGCCCTCGCCGCCGATCTGGGCGCCGCCGACGGCCAGCGGCAGCATGCCGAGGATGGTGGTGCCCATGGTCATCAGGATCGGCCGCAGGCGCTCGCCGCTGCCCTCGACCAGGGCGTCGATCCGGCGTTTCCCGGCGCGCCGCAGGTTGTTGATGTGCTCGACCATGACGATGCCGTTGTTCACCACCACGCCCATCAGCACGAGGATGCCGATCGCCGACATGATGGTGAAGGTGGTGCCGGTCAGCACGAAGAACCAGAACACGCCGAAGGCCGAGAACAGCACGCTGCTCATGATCGCGAGCGGGTGCAGCAGCGACTCGAACAACGCCGCCATGACGATGAAGATCATGATCAGCGCGATCAGGGTGTTGAAGGCCATCTGCGCGCCGGCCTGGTCGTTGCGCTGGAAGTCGCCGCCCCAGCGGTAGCCGTAGCCGGGCGGGAAGTCCACTTGCGAGAGCACGGCGTCGATGGCGCGGCGCGCGTCCTCGCTGGTCTTGCCTTCGGCGCGGTTGGCGGCGATGGCGAGCGCGGTACGGCGGTTCTCGCGCTGGATCTGGCTGGCACCGCGCACCACCGCGACGTCCACCACCGAGGTCAGCGGCACCCGGCTGCCGTCGGGCCGGGTCAGGTGCAGGGTGCCGAGGTTCTCGACGCGGAACTGCTGCGCGCCGTCGAAGCGCACCCACACCGGGATTTCGTCGCCGTCGCGGCGGAACTCGCGCAACGGCGTGCCGCGCAGGGCGATCCCGAGGTACTGCGCCACCTCCTCGGCGGAGAAGCCGTAGGCCGCCGCGCGCTCGCGGTCGACGCTGACCCGCACTTCGCCGACCTCGTCGCCGGTGTCGATGCGGACGTCGCGCAGCTCCGGGCGCTGCGCCAGCAGGGGCAGGACGGCCGCGGCGATGGCCTGCAACTCGGTGCTGGAATCGCCGGTCAGCGACACCCGCACGCCTTGGCCCCGGCCGCCACCGCCACCGCCGGGGCCGCCCGTGCCCTCGATGCCGATCTCGGCCAACGCCGAGCGCGGCAGTGCCTCGCGCAGCCGCTCGCGGATCGCCGCGGTGTCCTCCAGCCCGGCGCCGGTGGAGCGCAAAGTGAGGTCGATGCCGCCCCAGCCGCGCTCGCTGTAGACGACGTAGATCTGCTCGATCTGGAACTCGTCGCGGCGCTGGTCGAGGAAGCGCTCGACCCGCAGCATCTCGTCGCGCATCTGCTCGATGCTGTAGGAGCCGCGCCAGTCGAAATAGATGTCGATCTCGCGGCCCTCGTCCTCCTGGAACATGTCGACCTTCATCATCCCGGTGGCGGCCGGCAGCACGCCGAGGACGACCACCAGCAGGATGCCGGCCACCGACCAGCCGCGGTGCTCCAGAGTCCAGCGCAGCAGGTCGGCGTAGCGCGTCGACAGCCAGGGCACGAGGCCGCGCCGGTGGCCGATGCCGGACGGCGCCGGGATGCGGGCGGCGATCATCGGGATCAGGCTGACCGCCACCAGCCACGAGGAAAGCAGGGCGATGGTGATGGTCAGCGCCACCTGGCCGAGGAAGATCGAGATCTGGTTGACCTCGCCGAACAGGTTGGGCACGAACACGATGATGCTGGTGAGAGTGCCGGCGCTGATGGCGAGCTGCACGCTGCGGGTGCCCTCGATGGCGCAGCGCACCGGGTCGTCGGGGTACTTGGCGCGGTACTGGTGGATGCTCTCGACCACCACCACGGCGTTGTCGACCAGCATGCCGACCGCCAGCAGCAGGCCCATCAGGGTCAGTACGTTGAGCGTGACGCCATGGAAGTACATGACGCCGAGGGTCATCACCAGGCAGAGCGGGATGGCCAGCGCCACCATCAGCGTGCTCGACCACTGGCGCAGGAAGTAGAACAGCACCAGCAGGGCGAACAGGCTGCCGACGATGCCGGCCTCCAGCAGCTCGGCCAGCGAGCTGCGCACGCTGTCGGCCTGGTCGTCGGCGACGAACCACTGGATGCCGCCGAGCTCCGGCAGGTCCTCGATGGCATCCATCTCGGCCAGCACCGCGCGCGACATCTCGACCAGGTTGGCCTCCGCCTCGCGGTAAACGTCGACGCCGACCGCCGGGCGGCCGTCGAGCAGCCGACCCATCTCGGCGCGCTGCGGCTGGAAGCGCACCTCGGCGATGTCGGAGAGCCGCAGGCCGCGCTCGTCGAGGACCAGGTCGCGCAGCTCGTCGAGGCTGTGGATCTCGCCGACCGGTTGCACGCGGATCCGCCGCAGGCCGTCGTCGATGCTGCCGGCCGAGATCGAGAAGTTGACCGCCCGCAGCCGCATCGCCAGGTCGTTGAGGCTCAAGTTGTGGGCACCGAGCCGCATCGGGTCGATGGCGATCTCGACCTCCGGCTGCTCGACCCCGACGATGTCGACCCGCGCCACGCCGGGGATGCGTTCCATCCGGCGCTTGAAGTTGCGCTCGAGCATGGCGTACTCGTTGCGCAGGTCGCGCTCGCTGGTGAAGCGCAGCCGCAGCACCGGCTCGTCGGTGGTCGAGAACTTCATCACGAAGTAGCGCTGGAAGTCGTCGGGCAGCTCCGGGCGGATGGCGTCGATCCGCTCCCGCGCCTCGTTGGCGGCGATCGAGACGTCGCGGCTCCAGTCGCTGAACTCGATGAACACGCCGCCGCCGTCGCCGCGCGACTGCGAGAACATGTTGGCGAGCCCGGGCAGGGTCGCCAGCGCTTCCTCGACCGGGCGCACCAGGGTGCGCTCCACTTCCTCCGGGGTGGCGCCCGGATAGGGCAGCTCGACGTACAGGAAGGGCGCGCTGATCGCCGGGAACTGCTCCAGCGGCAGGCGGAAGGCGGCGATGGCGCCGAGCACCATCAGCGAGACGTAGAACATGATCGCTGTCACCGGGCGGCGCAGGCTCCATTCGGCGAGGCTCATGGCGCACCCTCCCCGAGCATCCGGCCGATCATGCCGATGCGGCGGTTGCGCTCGCCGTCGCGGGCCCAAGCCTCGTCGCCGCGGCGGTCGAGCAGGTCGTACACCACCGGGATCACCACGAGGGTGAGCAGGGTGGAGACCAGCAGCCCGCCGATCACCGTCAGCGCCATCGGCGACTTGACCTCGGCGCCCTCGCCGCCGAGGAAGGCGAGCGGGGCGAAGGCGAACAGCGTGGTCAGCGTGGTCATGATGATCGGCCGCAGGCGGGTGGCCGCGCCCTCGAGCAGGGCGAGCCGCTTGGGCAAGCCGGACAAGCGCAGCTGGTTGACTTTGTCGACCAGCACGATGGCGTTCTTGACCACGATGCCGACCAGCAGGATCAGGCCGATGAACACCACCACCGAGACCGGCGCATCGCTCAGGAACAGCGCCAGCACCGCGCCGACGATGGCGAGCGGGATGGTGAACAGGATGACGAAGGGATGCAGCAGCGACTCGAACTGCGAGGCCATCACCAGGTAGACGAGGAAGATCGCCAGCGCGAAGGCGAACAGCAGGGATTGCAGGGAACGCGCCAGCTCCTCGCCCTGGCCGCCGAAGGCCAGCCGGACATCACCCCCGAGCGGGTTCTCCGCGACCAGGCGCTCGACCTCGGCGATGGCGGTGCCGAGGTCGACGCCGCGCAGGTTGGCCGAGAGGATCGCCGCACGGGTCTGGTCGACGCGGTGGATCTCGCCCGGGCCGATGGCCTCGCGCACCTCGGCCACCGCCGAGAGCGGCACCGGGCGCTCGCTGCGCGGGTTGACGATGAGGTTGCGGATCTCCGCCACCGAGGCGCGGTCCTGCTCCTGCGCCCGCACCCGCACGTCGATCTTGCGGTCGCGGAGGCTGTAGCGGGTCGCGACCTCGCCACGCACCTTGCGCACCACCTCGTCGGCGATCTGGCGGGTGGTCAGGCCGAGGGCTGCGGCGCGCTCCTGGTCGAAGATGATCTGGATCTCCGGGAACCCTTCCTGGACGCTGGAGCGCACGTCGGCGAACATCGGCGAGGCCACCATCAAATCCTGCAGGCGGCGGGCGGCGCGCTCGATGGCGGCGAAATCGCTGCCGCGCAGCTCGATCTCCAGCGGGGTCGAGAGGGCGACCAGCTCCGGGCGGCTGAACTTGACCTCGACGTCCGGGTACTGCGCCATCAGGGCGCGCAGGTCCTCGGTGATCGCCGCCTCGGTGGCGCGGGTGTAGCCCTGCCCGAGCACGATGGCGACGCGCGCGATGTTCTCACCGGCCTCGGTCGGGTTGGCGTCGAGCCGGGTGCCGATGCCGCTGACCCCGAACAAGGCCTGGATCCGCGGGTCGTCCTCGAAGCGGCCCTGCACCGCCGCGACCAGGCGGTCGGTGTCGGCGAGCTGGGTGCCCGCCGGCAGCGCCGCGGTCATCTCGAAGCGGTCCTGCGCGAGTTGCGGGATCAGGTCGGTGCCGAGCGTGCTGGCCAGGCCCAGCGCGAGCACGAAGGCGGTGCCGGCGCTGCCCAGCACCAGCGCGGGGCGGTCGAGCGCACCGGGCAGGATGCGCTCGCGGTAGGCCGTGGCCAGCCGCTCGTAGGGCCGCAGCAGGAACTCGCCGAGCGCGGCGACCCGCGGCAGCACCTGCCCGACGAACCCCCGCCAAGCCAGCAGGGCGAGGCGCAGGCTGCCGGCGACCAGCAGCGAGGCGAGCGCGAACAGGGCGATGAAGGGTGCCGCCAGCACGGCCGCCGTCCAGCCCAGGGCCTCGCCCGGACGGCCGCCAAGGCGTTCGCGCACGGCCCGCAAGGGGGCACCGAACAGGGCGCCCCTGCCGCTGGAGCGGGTCGCCAGCGGCACCTCGCCGGGTTCGCGCTCGACCAGGAAGCCCATCGGCGCGGTCGCCTTCAGCGAGGCCAGCATCGGGATCAGGGTGAGCGCGACCACCATCGAGATCAGCAGGGCGATCGACACCGTCAGCGCCTGGTCCTGGAAGAGCTGCCCGGCGATGCCCTCCACGAACACCAGCGGCAGGAACACCGCCACCGTGGTCAGGGTGGTGGCCACCACCGGCATGCCGACCTCGCGGGTGCCGGCCAGCGCCGCCTCCAGCACGCCGAGGCCGCGCTCCCGGGCCTTGGCGATGCTTTCCAGCACCACGATCGAATCGTCCACCACCATGCCGGTGGCGAGCGCCAGCCCGGCGAGCGACATCACGTTCAGGGACAACCCGAGCTGGCCCATGAAGAAGAAGGTGGCGATGATCGAGATCGGCAGCGAGAGCGAGATGACGAAGGTGCTCCAGCCGTCGCGCAGGAAGAAGAAGATGATCAGGATCGCGAACAGGCCGCCGAGCACCGCCTCGACCTGGACCTGGCCGAGTGCCGCGCGGATGAACACCGACTGGTCCTCGATGGTGCGCAGGCGGAAGCCGTCGATGCGGTACTCGCCCTCGACGCGCGGTTCCGCCGCGGCCGCATGCCGCTCGCCGGGCCGGGTCGGGCTGGCCTCCGCCTCCATCCGCCGCAAGGCCTCGTGGACCGCGGCGGCCACCGCCACGGTGTTGGCGTCGCCCTCGCGGTAGATGGCGATCTCCACCGCCTCGGCGGCGCCGATGCGGATGATCGCCTCGCGCTCGCGGTGGCCCTGCGCCACGGTGGCGACGTCGCGAAGACGGACCGGCACCCCGTCGACGTGGCCGACCAGCATGTCGCGGATCTGCTCCAGGCTGGCGAACTGGTTGACCGTGCGCACGAGGTAGCGCTGGCTGCCTTCTTCGATGCGGCCGCCGGAAACGTTGACGTTCTCCTCCTGCAGCCGCTGCACCACCTGCCGGATGTCGAGGTTGAGCCGCGCCAGCGCCTGCTGGTCGATGAGCACCTGCACCTCGTCCTCCAGGCCGCCGCCGACCCGCACCGCCGCAACACCCTCGACCGGCTCCAACCGGCGCTGCAGGGTCTCCTCGGCGTAGGTCCGCAGGGCCATCAGCTCCTCCGGCGTGGCCGCCGGGCCGGAAGCGGCCAGCGCCAGCCGCAGGATCGGCTCGGTGCCGGGGTTGAAGCGCAGCAGCAGCGGCGGCTCGGCCTCCAGCGGCAGCTGCAGCAGCTCCAGCTTGTCGCGCACCTCCAGGCTGGCCTGGTCCATGTCGGTGCCCCAAGCGAACTCCAGCACCACGTCGCTCTGGCCGGTGCGGGAGATCGAACGGATGCGGCGCAGGTCCTGCACCACGCCGACCGCCTGCTCGACCGGCTCGGAAACCAGCGCCTCGATCTCGGCCGGCGCCGCGCCGGTGTATTCGGTGCGGACGGTCAGGGTCGGGTAGCTCAGGTCGGGCAGCAGGTTGACCTGCAGGTCGCGCAGGGCGATCAGGCCGAACAGCACCAGGGTCAGGGCCGCCATGGCGATGGTGACGCGGCGGCGGATGGCGGTCTCGATCAGTCCCATGGTCGCGGCCCGTCGTGCTCAGCCGGCCGCCACGGCGGCAGCCGGTACCGGCTCCGCGGGGGCTTCGACCGGGGCGGGATCGAGCACTTCCACGGCCACGCCATCGCGCACCGCGATGCGGCCGGCGGTGATCACCCGGTCGCCCTCGGCCAGCCCCTCGACGATCTCGGCATAGCTGCCATTGACATGCCCCAGCCGCACCACCCGGCGCACCGCCTTGCCGTCCTCGACCAGGAACACCGAGGCCTCGCCGCTGGCCTCGACCACCGCCGCTCGCGGCACGGTCAGGGCCGCCTCGCGCTCGTCGTAGACGATCTGCAGCCGCCCGAACATGCCGGGCTTCAGGCCCTGGTCGCCCTCGAACACGCCGACCACGCGGAAGGTGCCGCTGGCGGCATCCACCACCGGGCTGATGCGGTCGACCACGCCGGTGAACACCTGCCCGCGCAGGGCATCGACCACCATGCGGATCGGCAGGCCCGGCACCATCGTCGCCATCTCGCGCTCGGGCACGTTGAGCACCGCCTCCAGCCGGGAGGTGTCGACGATGCGGTAGAGCGGCGTGTTGAGGTTGATCAGGTTGCCCGGCTTGGCCATGCGCTCGGCCACCACCCCGCCGATCGGCGCGGTGATGGTGGTGTGGCTGAGCTCCAGCCGGGCCAGTTCCCAGGCCGCCTTGGCCGCCTCGTACTCGAAGCGGAGCTGGTCGTGCGCCTCGGCGCTGACCAGCTGCCGCCCGAACAACTCGCGGGAGCGCTCGAAGTTGTTCTTGGCGCGGCGCATGGTGGCCTCGGCGCGGGCGGCTTCCAGCCGTGGCCGCTCGGGATCGAGCTGGGCCAGCACCTGCCCGGCGCGCACGCGGTCGCCCTCCTCGACCAGCACGCGCAGCAGCACGCCGCTGGTCTTGGCGACCACCTGGGCATCGGCCGGCACCTCGAGGTTGGCGGTTCCGGCGTAGCTGGCGGCGATCCGCCGCTGCACCACCGGCGCCACCTCGACCGGAAGCGGCCGCTCGCGCTCCGCTCCCGCGCGCCCGCTGGCCGCGGCGGCCTCGCCGGCCGCGCCGCCCTCCCCCGGGCCATCGCCACCGCGGCAGCCCGCGAGGCCGAAGGCGGCCAGCAGGGCCAGGGCCAAGGCGAATCGGAAGGGTCGGTCGGGGATGTGCATGGGCGGCTCGCGAAGGTGTGCTGGTCGGGTAAAACAGTACGGGCGCGGTGTTGCAGGCGCATATGCCAAGAGTCAGCATGACCTTCACCCCGATCCGGCCGCGCCCCCTGTGCGACCCCGTCACGCGCCGTCTATACTGCGATGCGTTTTCCGCCACTCCCCGGATTCTTCCCGATGCGTCGATTCCTGCCCGCCCTCTGCGGCACCGCGCTCGTCCTCGCGATGGCCCCCGGCCTCGCGGCCGGCAGCACCGCCGGTGCCAGCACCGGCAACATCGAGAACGGCCAGCTGCTCGCCTTCACCTGCGCCGGCTGCCACGGCATCGAAGAGTTCCGCAACGCCTACCCCAACTTCCGCGTGCCGAAGATCGCCGGGCAGAACGAGACCTACCTCGTCAACGCGCTCAAGGCCTACCGCAGCGGCGACCGCAGCCACCCGACCATGGTCGCGCAGGCTTCGAGCTTCTCCGAGCAGGACATCGCCGACCTCGCCGCCTACTTCGCCTCGCGGAAGCCCCAGCAGCAGGATCGCCGTCCATGAAGTCCACCGCCCTGATCGCCCTCGCCGCCCTGCTCGCCACCGGCAGCGTCGCCGCCGTCGGCGGCCCGCCCGGCAACCCGGCGCTCGGCAAGCAACGCTTCGAGGCCACGCCGCCGGGCGGCCAGTCCTGCGCCAGCTGCCACCTCGAGTCCGGTGCCGGCGCGATCGACGACAGCACGCCCCTGCTCGCCGGCCAGCACGCCGACTACCTCGCCATGACCCTGCGGCAATACCGCTCCGGCGAGCGCGTCAACGTGCTGATGAACGCGCAGGTCGCGCCGGACGGCACCAACCCGCTGACCGATGCCGACATCGAGAACATCAGCGCCTACCTCGCCGCCCAGCGCTCGACCCTGCACACCTACCAGCCGCCGCGGCGGCGTTGAGCCGCCACACCGCCCGGGCGCCCGAGTGACCTGCCTTCAGCGGGCGATGTAGGGCGCCTCGCCGCTGCTGTGGTCGGTGGCGTCGCGCACCGCGGTGATGCCGGGCACCTTGGCCATCAGGGTCTTCTCGATCCCCTGCTTCAGCGTGACGTCGACCATGCCGCAGCCGTGGCAGCCGCCGCCGAAGCGCAGCAGCACGACGCCGTCGGCGCTCACTTCCTCCAGGCGCACATGGCCCTTGTGGGCGGCGAGCTGCGGGTTGATCTCGCTGTCGAGCAACCAGCGCACCTGCTCCGGGATCGACGCGCCTTCCTTCGGCGCGACACCCTTGATCTTCGGTGCGCGGATGTTGAGTTCGCCGCCGGTGGCGTTGCTGCGGTAGTCGATCTCGGCGCCGTCGAGCCAGCCGGCGCTGTCACCGTCGACGAACAGGGTGAAGCCCTCGCAGTCGATCGCCCACTCCTTGCCGTCGAGGTCGCCCTGCTCGGCGAACTCGAGGCGCACATCGGCCTTCGGCGTGCCGGCGTGCAGGGCGGAGAGGCGGATGCCGACGGCATCGCCACCCTGCGTTTCGAGCAGGCGGCGGAAGTGGGACTGGGCGGATTCGGTGATCTGGATCATGCGGGTATTCTAGCCCGCCCGTACGCCGGAGCCGCCATGACGACCCTCGCCGAACTCGCCACCGCCCGCTGCACGCCGCTGCGTGGCCCCGAACACCGGCTGCCGACCGGGCGCATCGCCGAGCTGCTGCGCCTGCTGCCGGAGGGCTGGCGGCAGGTCGACGACGGCCTCGCCATCGAGAAGACCTTCCGCTTCGCCGACTACCACCGCACGATGGCCTTCGTGAACGCACTCGCCTTCATCGCCCATGCCGAGGACCACCACCCGGACCTCGGCGTGCACTACGACCGCTGCGTGGTGCGCTACTCGACCCACGACGTCGGCGGGCTCTCGATCAACGACTTCGTCTGCGCCGCCAAGGCCGAGGCGCTGCTGGCGCGCTGAACACCCCCAGCGAGGGGCCACAGGCATCGCGCGCGACACGGCCCGCAGCGCACGCGGGAACCTACCTCAAGCGAGGCGATCCAGCACCGCGCGCAGTTCGTCGCCGAGCGGTGCGGTCACGAGGTAGGACGTCGCGCCACCGTCGAGGGCGAACTCCATCGAGGCGGCGTGCAGGAACAGCCGCTTCAGGCCGGCCTGCTCGGCGAGGCGCTTGTTGGCCTCGCGATCGCCGTACTTCGGGTCGCCGGCGACCGGGTGGCCGACGTGGGCGGCATGCACGCGGATCTGGTGAGTGCGGCCGGTCTCGATGCGGATCTCGCAGAAGCTGTGGCCGCCTCTCCGCTCCAGCACCCGGATGTGGCTGACCGAGGGCTTGCCCTCGGGATCGACGCGCACCATCCGCTCGCCGCCCTGCAGCACCGACTTCCGCAGCGGGGCATCGACGGTGATCGTGCCGTCCGGCACGCGGCCGACGAGCAGGGCGAGGTAGCGCTTGCCGGGGCCTTCGTCGTCCTCGCCGCCGCGCATCAGGGCCTGCAGTTCCAGCAGGGCCGAGCGCTTCTTCGCCAGCACGATCACGCCCGAGGTGTCGCGGTCGAGCCGATGCACCAGTTCGATCGACTCGTTCGGCCGCAGGGCGCGAAGGCCCTCGATCACCCCGAAGCTGACCCCGGAGCCGCCGTGGGCGGCGATGCCGGAGGGCTTGTTCAGGGCCAGGATGGCCTTGTCCTCGAAGACGATGCTGGCGGCCAGGCGGTCCAGCAGGCTCTTCGGTGCGCTCCTGGGTTCACTCTCTTCGGCCAGTCGCACCGGCGGGATACGCACCTCGTCGCCCCCGTTCAGCCTGGTCTCCGGCTTGGCCCGGCCGCCGTTCACCCGCACCTGCCCCGAGCGCACGATCTTGTAGACGATCGAACGCGGCGCGCCCTTCAGCTGGCCGAGCAGGAAGTTGTCGAGGCGCTGGCCGTCGCGGTCGTCCGGCACGCGGACGAGACGGACACCACCGGCTTTCTCATTCATGGGCGAGACCGACGGGATGGCGGGCCGGGGCGCATCTGTATACACTCCGCGCGCAGGCCCAAGGTTCTGATTCGCTTGGGAGTTGGCCGAAAGCCCCCTCCCCTGGGTTCCCGCCGAAACGCGACCACGCCCCCCGGGGGCGATCATGTTAGCGGCTTTCGCGTGGGCAGACCTGCCCCTGCCCGCCTGTCCCGAGGGGTTGCCCGACGGTCGTGCGGCAAGCACCGGCGTGGCCTGACGAACCGCCCGGACCACTGGAATACCAAGAAGCGCTCCCGCGGGCATGGCCCGATGGTCCGAAGCGCTGGAAAGGTGCCAGGCGCCGCTTCCGCGGCGCCGGATGACGGGCCCCGAGCCGGCGTTCCTCGCGGTAGAGCGCGTGAGGAACCTGACAATGAAGCGGATGCTGATCAATGCCACGCAGGCCGAAGAACTGCGCGTGGCGATCGTGGACGGCCAGTCCCTGTACGACATCGACATCGAGCAGTCGGCCAAGGAACAGCGCAAATCCAACATCTACAAGGGCCGCATCACCCGGCTCGAACCCTCCCTCGAAGCGGCCTTCGTCGAATACGGCGGCGAGCGCCACGGCTTCCTGCCGCTGAAGGAGATCGCCCGCGAGTACTTCCAGCCGGGCACGAACCCCGACAAGAACAGCCTCAAGGAATGCCTGCGCGAAGGCCAGGAAGTGGTCGTCCAGGTCGACAAGGAGGAGCGCGGCAACAAGGGCGCGGCGCTGACGACCTTCATCTCGCTGGCCGGCCGCTACATGGTGCTGATGCCGAACTCGCCGAACGCCGGCGGGGTGTCGCGGCGCATCGAGGGCGAGGACCGCCAGGCCCTCAAGGAGGCCCTGGACCGGATCAACATCCCCGATGACATGGGCGTCATCATCCGCACCGCCGGCGTCGGCCGCGATGCCGAGGAACTGCAGTGGGACCTCGCCTACCTGCTGCAGGTCTGGCGCGCCATCTGCGAGGCCGCCCTGTCGAAGCCGGCGCCCTTCCTGATCTACCAGGAATCGCGGCTGATCGTGCGCGCCCTGCGCGACTACCTGCGCGGCGACATCAACGAGATCCTGATCGACACGCCGGCCATGTACGACGAGGCCCGCGAGTTCATGCAGCAGGTGATGCCGAACTCGCTGCGCAAGCTGAAGCTCTACAAGGACACGATCCCGCTGTTCAACCGCTTCCAGATCGAGTCGCAGATCGAGAACGCCTACGACCGCCACGTGCGCCTGCCTTCCGGCGGCATGCTGGTCATCGACCAGACGGAAGCCCTGACCGCCGTCGACGTCAACTCGGCGCGCGCCACCAAGGGCGGCGACATCGAGGAGACCGCGCTGCAGACCAACCTGGAGGCCGCCGACGAGGTGGCCCGCCAGCTGCGCCTGCGCGACTTGGGCGGCCTCGTCGTCATCGACTTCATCGACATGGGCTCGACCAAGGCCCAGCGCCAGGTCGAGGACCGCCTGCAGAACGCGCTCAAGCACGACCGCGCCCGCGTCCAGGTCGGCCGCATCTCGCGCTTCGGCCTGCTGGAGATGTCGCGCCAGCGCCTGCGTCCGTCGCTCGGCGAGAGCAGCCAGATGGTCTGCCCGCGTTGCGACGGCCATGGCCGCGTGCGCAGCGTCGAGTCGCTGTCGCTGTCGATCCTGCGCGTGGTCGAGGAGCACGCGATGAAGGAAAACACCGGTCAGGTGCTGGTGCAGGCCCCGTCGCAGATCGCCAACTACCTGCTCAACGAGAAGCGCCGCGCCATCCTCGAGATCGAGCAGCGCCACGACGCACCGATCATCATCGTCGCCGATGCCGAGTTGGAGACGCCGCACTACAACGTCACCCGCATCCGCGAGAGCGAACTGGGCGAGGAGAGCGCCAAGCCCAGTTACCACCGCGGCAGCCCGCGCAAGCTGGAACTGCACGCCCTCACCAAGAACCAGCTCAACATCCCGCCCCCGCCGGCGGTCACCAAGGTGCAGCCGGTCCAGCCGATGCCCAGCCGGCCGGCGCAGGAATCCGAGGGCGAGGTCGCCGTCGTGACGGCACCGGCCGCGGCCCCCGCCACAGCCCCGCCCCGCGGCGGCTTCTGGAACCGCCTGATGGCCGGCCTGAGTTCGGTGTTCACTGGCGAGCCGGCGACGCCGCCCGCGGCCACGCCGGTCGCATCGACCCCGGCCAGACCCGCGGCCGAGCGTCCGCGTCGTGAAGAGCGCAGCGCGCGCGGCGAGCGCGGCCAGCGCGGAGACAGGCCGCAGCGTGGCGAGCGCCCCGAGCGCGGCGAGAAAGCCGAGCGTGGCGAGAAGCCGGAGCAGGCCCGGCGCGAACGCAACGGCAAGCCGGAGCGCAGCCCGGAGGAGCAGAAGCGGATCGACGAACAGCGCAAGCTCGAGGAACAGCGCCGCCTCGAAAAGCAGCAGCGCCGCGAGGAACAGCAGCGGCGCGAGACCGAGAAGGCCGAGGCGCGCCGGCAGGAACAGGCACGACGGCAGCAGGAGTCGCGTGCAGGCAACGGTCCGGCCGGGGATCCTCCGGCGTCCGTGGCGGCCGCGCCCGGGCAGGCCGTCGCGGGCATGCCGGTGCCGACCGCCGCCGCCGCCGCACCCGCCGCGGCGCTGGCCGATGCGACCCCGGCCGCAGCGGACGGCCTGATGACGGCCGAGGCCATGCCGGAGGCCGCCGCCGTCCCGACGCACGAACAAGCCGACCCTTCCGAAGCCGCCGGCAGCGGCAAGCGGCGTCGCGGACGCCGTGGCGGCCGTCGCCGTCGCCGCGGCCAAGGCGAGGCAACCGGCACCGAGGGTGGCCAGCAGGACCAGGACGATCCGTCCTTCGATCCCGAGGACGATCCCGAGGAAACACCGGCCGCCACCCGCGGCGATGACGCGCCGGCGTCGGCTCCGGCCCAGGTCCTGCGCCTGCTGACCGCGGTCGAATCGGATTTCGAGGATCTGCCGGCCCCAACCCCGGCCACGGTCCAGGCCGTACCAGCCGTGACCGAGGCCCAGCCAACCGTGGTCGAAGCAGCCCCAGCCCCGGCGGTGCCCGAAACCCAAGCTGCCGTGGTCGAAACCTTGCCGGCCCCGCGACAACCGGACCTGCTGCTCGATCTGCCGGACGATGCCGGGGAACGCCGCCCCGAGGAATCGCCCCGGCCCTGAAGCCGGAACCAAGCCGCCGCCCGCAGCAGGGCGGCCCGACCGGGGACCGAGGTGGCCGGCCTTGGGCCGTCGCTCAGTGCGGGGCGAGGTAGGCGTCGTGGACCCCGTACTGGGTAGCCAGCCGCGCCAGGGACAGCGTGTCCTTGATCGAGAGCTTGTCCAGCAGGCGGTATTTGTGGGTCGCGACGGTCTTCCCCGACAGGTGCAGGCGGCGGCCGATCTCCTCCAGCTTCAGGCCCTGGCAGAGCAGCTTGGCGACCTCCATCTCGCGCGGCGACAGGGCCTCGAAGGGCGAAGCCCCTTCGTTCCCGGCGAGCGCGAGGTGCTGGGCCACTTCCGCGGCGAGGTAGCGGCGACCGCGCGCGGCCTCGCGGATGGCGCGGAGCAGTTCCTGGGCGTCACAGGCCTTGCCGACATAGGCATGGGCGCCCGCCTCCATCAGCCGGCGCGGCATCGGACCATCCTGCTGCACGGAACAGATGACCACGCGGCTGCTGGCACCGGCCTTGGCCAGCCGTTCAGTGACCTCCAGCCCACTGACGCCGGGCAGGTGCAAGTCGCAGAGCACCACGTCGGGCTTGAGCTGGCGGATCAGCGGCAAGGCCGCCTCGCCATCCTCGGCCTCTCCCACCACCCGCAGGTCGGTCTCGCGCTCGAGGATGAGCCGGTAACCAGTGCGCACCAGGGCGTGGTCGTCCAGCAGGAACACGGTGATCATGCGTCCTCCGCGCCCGGGCGTTGTGCCGGGCATGGGAAGAGACTAGGCAGACCGCCGAGTGCGGGCAAGCGGTGGATTCCGGCCTTCGCGTAGGAAATCGATGCGGCCCTCGACCGGAGGAATCCTACCCTTCGCCATCGGAACCGCCGGCCGACGGGCAGCTGCGCCTGGAGGGCGAGCCTGTCGGTGTATCGGGGCGGACTTCCCGGGGCGAGCCTGTCGGCGGATCGGAGTGCGCTCGAACTCGGCAAGGCGAGCCTGTCGGCGGATCGGATCCGGTTCGTGCTGGCGAGCCTGTCGGCGGATCGGGCCACCTGCTTCCCGCGCGATCGGGCTTCCTGCCCTCACGCGCGGCGCTCGGCTCCTGCCTCGCTGCCGCAGGTCGGCCCTCACCACCGCGGCTCGCCCGACAGGCACCGCGCTTGCGACCACGGCTCGCCCACGCTCGTGGTGTAGCCATGCCGCAGCGTGTTTGTGATCCCGGCCTTGCCGGGTGCTTCGCTCCACGACCCGCCGGGAACGATCCGCGCCGTGCCCGTGGGCCATGGGGATCGCAGGAGGCGCACACGACGTGCGCCGTCCGGTGACTGCGGAGCGGGACGCGTAGCCGTCGCCGGCCGCGACCCCATGGACCACGAAGGCAGGCGCGTCCGGAACCGTCGGCCCCGTGGCCCACGAAGGCAGGCGCGTCCGGGACGGTGGACCGAGTGGGCCGCGCAGGCAGGCGCACCCGGGATTCCTTCACTCGTTGGAGACCCCGTGCGGCACGTGGCCGGCGGCGACATGCTGCATCGCGCTCTCGATGTTGTGCATCGAATCGTCGAAGAAGATGTCGGCGCCGAAGGTCTCGAGGAAAGGCCCCTTCGGCCGGCCGCCGAGGAACAGCGCCTCGTCGAGGCGGATGCCCCATTCGCGCAGGGTCAGGATGACGCGCTTGTGCGCCGGCGCGGAACGGGCGGTGACCAACGCGATGCGGATCGGCGGGTCGTCGGCCGGCAAGGCCTGCTGCAGGTCGTGCAGGGCCGCGAGGAAGCCGCGGAAGGGGCCGCCGGACAGCGGTTCGGCGGCGCGTTCGCTCTCGTGCGCGTGGAAGGCCAGCAGCCCGGATTGCTGCGAAACCCGCTCGCTCTCGTCGCCGAAGATCACCGCGTCGCCGTCGAAGGCGATCCGCAGTTGCGGGTGCGGCTCCACCTGCGGCCGCGTGGCGGAAGGCAGGATGGTGGCGGCGGCGACGCCGTGCTCCAGCGCGCTGCGTACGCTGGCCGGGTTGGCGCTCAGGAACAGCTGGGCGCCGAACGGCGTGATGTAGGGATGGGTGTCGGCACCGGCGGTGAACACCGCGCGCACGATCGGCAGACCGTAGTGCTCGATGGCGTTGAAGATGCGCAGGCCGGTGTCGGCGGAATTGCGCGAGAGCAGGATCACCTCCACCGGCGGCACGCCCTCGGGCAAGCTGCGGTTGAGTGCCAGCAGCTTGCGCACCAGCGGGAAGGCGATGCCCGGCCGCAGCAGCACGTTCTCGTGGCGACGCTGGTACTCGGCGTAGGCCAGCAGGCCCTCGCGCTCGAACAGGGCGTGGCCGTCCTCGAGGTCGAACAGCGCGCGGGCGGTGATGGCGACGGTGAGCGGGCGCATCAGCCTTCGAACTGCTCGTCGAGGATGCGTTCGGCCAGTTCGTGGCCGGGGTCGAACAGCAGGGTGACGGTGCGCTCGCGCGACTGCCGGATGCTGACCTCGACCACGTGGCGGACCTCGTGGGAATCGGCGGTGGCGCTGACCGGTCGCTTCAGCGCATCGAGCACCTCGAGGCTGACCTCGACGTCGGCGCGCAGGATCGCGCCACGCCAGCGTCGCGGCCGGAAGGCCGCGATCGGGGTCAAGGCCACCACGTCGGTGCCGAGCGGCAGGATCGGCCCGTGCGCCGAGTAGTTGTAGGCGGTCGAACCGGCCGGCGTGGCGACCAGCACGCCGTCGCAGACCAGTTCGTCGAGCTTGCGCTGGCCGTTGACGTGGATGCGCAGGTGCGCCGCCTGGCGGGTCTGCCGGAGCAGGGCGACCTCGTTGTAGGCCAACGAGTCCACCGTGGTCCCGCCTTCGGTGACCGCCCGCATCTCCAACGGCCGCAGCACGCTCGGGCGGGCGCTGGCGAGGCGTTCCTCGATGGCCTCGGGGTGGTACTGGTTCATCAGGAAGCCGACCGTGCCGAGCTTCATGCCGTAGACCGGCAGGCCCAAGCCCCCGTGGCGGTGCAGGGTCTGGAGCATGAAGCCATCACCACCGAGCGCCACCAGCACCTCGGCCTCGGCCGGCGCGCAGGCGCCGAGCCGGGCCACCAGCACCTCGCGCGCAGCCTGTGCCTCGGGCGTCGGACCGGCCAGCACGGCGATGCGCGGGGTCATGCGCGGGTTCCCTCAGCGGGCGGCGGCGTGGTGGCCGGCGGCCACCAGCTGCCCGAGGCGGCGCACCGCGACCAGCAGGGTGGCGTAATCGACGCCACGCAGCAGGCGCATGTCGGCGAACATGGCGAGGGTGCGGCGCAGGCCAAGGTCCTCGCGGGCCAGCCAGGTGCCCAAGGCCTCGCCCACCGGCCGGCCGGCGGGAAGGCCGGCCAGCACCTGCCCCACCAGCACGCTCTGCTGCTGCTGCAATTCGTCGCGCAGCGCGCTGCGAGCCTGGGCATGCCAGGGACCCTCGACCGGCAACTGCTCGACCTGGTCCATCAGCCACTTGGTGTGCAGCGCCTCGGAAAGGGCGAAGTAGAGCACCGCCACGTCGGCCACCGGCAGGCCACGCTCGAGGGCGATGACCGCGATGTCCGGACCGTAGGTGAGGAACGGCAGGGCCGCGAGGTCGGTCGCCATCGCCGGCCCGAAACCACGGCGCGCCCAGGCCTCGGCACTGTCGGTGAACTGGGCGCGCGCCTCGGCGGGAAGGGCCTGCGGCAGGGTCTGGCGAAGCTCGCGCAGGGGATCGGCGAAGCGCTCGACCATGGCGGCGATGCCGAGCTTGCCGCCGGGGCGGTTGAGCATCCAGCGGGTGTACTGGCGCAGCAGGTGCCAGATCGCCATCAGGGCGTCGATCTGCGCTGTCTCCGGCACCTTGAGGTCGGCGGCGTCGATCGCCGACCACCACTGCCTGGCATCGAGGATCTCGCGGGCGATGGTGTAGGCCTTGGCGATCTGCGCCGGTGGTTCGCCCGCGTCCTCCTGCATGCGCAGCACGAAGGTGGCGCCCATGCGGTTGACCATCGAGTTGGTGACCGCGGTGGCGATGATCTCGCGGCGCAGGCGGTGGCCCTCCATGTCGGCGGCGTAACGCTCCTGCAGGGCTTTGGGGAAGTAGCGCAGCAGCTCGCGCGAGAGGTACGGGTCCTCCGGCACGTCGCTGTCGAGCAGCTGGTTGAAGATCACGATCTTGTCGTAACTGAGCAGGATCGAAAGCTCCGGCCGGGTCAGGCCGAGGCCGCGCGAGCGGCGGTCGCTGAACTCGGCATCGGAGGGCAGGAACTCGATGGCGCGGTCGAGCAGGCCCTGCGATTCCAGCGTGCGGACCAGGTGCTGGAAGCTGCCGAGCCGCGGCGCGCTCATCCGTTCCATCAGGCTGATGGCCTGGTTCTGCCGGTAGTTGTCGTTGAGCACCAGTTCGCCGACCTCGTCGGTCATCTCGGCGAGCAGGGCGTTGCGCTGCTCCAGCGTCAGCCCGCCGCGGGCCATCACCGCGTCGAGCAGGATCTTGATGTTGACCTCGTGGTCGGAGGTGTCGACGCCGGCCGAGTTGTCGATGAAGTCGGTGTTGAGCAGCACGCCGTTCAGCGCCGCCTCGATGCGGCCCTTCTGGGTCATGCCGAGGTTGCCGCCCTCGCCCACCACCTTGCAGCGCAGCTCCCTGCCGTCGACGCGCAGGGCGTCGTTGGCACGGTCGCCGGCGTCGGCATGGGTCTCGGCACTGGCCTTGACGTAGGTGCCGATGCCGCCGTTCCAGAGCAGGTCGACCGGCGCCTTCAGGATGGCGTTCATCAGCGCGGCCGGCGTCATCTGATCGACCGCCTCCTCGATGCCGAGCGCCGCGCGCACCTGCGGGCTCACCGGGATGTGCTTGGCCGAACGCGGGTACACGCCGCCGCCGGCCGAGATCAGCGCCCGGTCGTAGTCGTCCCAGCTCGAGCGCGGCAGCCGGAACAGGCGCTCGCGCTCGGCGAAGGAAGCCCCGGCATCCGGGTCGGGATCGAGGAAGATGTGGCGGTGGTCGAAGGCCGCCAGCAATCGGATGTGCTTCGAGAGCAGCATGCCGTTGCCGAACACGTCGCCGGACATGTCGCCGACGCCGACGACCGTGAAGTCCTGCGTCTGGCAGTCGCGGCCCAGCGCGCGGAAGTGGCGCTTCACCGACTCCCACGCACCACGGGCGGTGATGCCCATGCCCTTGTGGTCGTAGCCGGCCGAACCGCCCGAGGCGAAGGCGTCGCCCAGCCAGAAGCCGTGCTCGGCGCTGATGCCGTTGGCGATGTCGGAGAAGCTGGCCGTGCCCTTGTCGGCGGCGACCACCAGGTAGGGATCGTCGGCGTCGTGGCGCACCACGTCGACCGGTGGCACGATCCGGCCGTCGACGATGTTGTCGGTGATATCCAGCAGGCCGTGGATGAAGCGCTTGTAGCTGGCGATGCCCTCGGCCATCCAGGCGTCGCGGTCGCTGCTGGGCGGCAGCCGCTTCGGGAAGAAGCCACCCTTGCTACCGACCGGCACGATCACCGTGTTCTTCACCATCTGCGCCTTGACGAGCCCCAGCACCTCGGTGCGGAAGTCCTCGCGGCGGTCCGACCAGCGCAGGCCGCCGCGGGCCACCGGCCCGAAGCGCAGGTGGACGCCCTCGACCCAGGGCGAGTACACGAAGATCTCGCGATAGGGGCGCGGCTTCGGCAGGTCCGGCACCTTGGCCGGGTCGAACTTGAAGCTGATGGAATCCCGGTGCGGGCCCGCGTGGATCTGGAAGAAACTGGTCCGCAAGGTGGCCTGGATGACCGCCCGGAAGCTGCGCAGGATGCGGTCCTCGTCGAGGCTCGCGACCTGCTCCAGCATCTGGCCGATGGCCTCGTCGCAGGCGGCGATGGCGGCCTCCCGGCTGGAGCCCGGGAAGTCGCGGCGCGGGTCGAAGCGCGCCTCGAACAGTTCGACGAGGAGTCGCGCCGCCTGCGGGTAGCGCGCCAGCGTCTGCTCCATGTAGGCCTGCGAAAACGGCACGCCGGTCTGCAGCAGGTACTTGGCGTAGCCGCGCAGCATCGCCACCTGCCGCCAGGCGAGGCCGGCGGCCAGCACGAGCTTGTTGAAGCCGTCGTTCTCGGCGTCGCCGCTCCAGACGTGTTCGAAGGCCGCCTCGAAATGCGCCCGCACCGCGGCCAGGTCGCCGAGCGGACACTGCGGCTCCACCACGAAATCCTGGATCGCGATGGTGCGGCCCTCGCCGTCGGAGAGTGCGTGGGGATGCTCGGAGAGGATGCGCAGGCCGAGGTTCTCCAGCATCGGCAGGGCGTCGGAGAGTGCGATGGCGTGCTCGAGGCGGATCGCCTTGAAGCGCAGGCCCTCGGATGTCGAGTAGAGCGAGAGCTTCAGGTCGGCTTCGCCGGCGAGGTGGTCGGCCTGCACCAGGTCGAGCGCCGCCGCCTCCGGCGGCACGGTGTCCATGTAACCCGGTGGCAGGCCCCGGGCGAAGCGCCGTGCCAGCCGCAAGCCCTCGCCCTCGCCGCGCAGGCGGACCAGGGCCTCGCGCAGGCCGTCCTGCCAGTTGCGGACGATGGCGGCGATGCGCTGTTCGAGCTGGGCCGGATCGACCCCGGCCTCGATCCCCGGGCGGGGGCGGACCACCAGGTACATCTGCGCCAGCGGCGAACTGCCGATCTGGATGCTGGAATCGAGCCGATCGCCCTGCAGCTCGTCGCGCAGCAGGGCTTCGATGCGGCTGCGGACTTCGCCGCTGAAGCGGTCGCGCGGGATGTAGACCAGCGCGGTGAAGAAGCGGCCGTAGCGGTCGCGGCGCAGGAACAGCCGACTGCGCGGCCGTTCGTGCAGGGTGAGGATGCCCATCGCGGTGCCGAACAGCTCCTCGGTCGAGGCCTGGAACAGCTCGTCGCGCGGCAGGGTGTCGAGGATGTGGCGCAGGGCCTTGCCGCTGTGGCTGCCGGGCGCCAGGCCGGAGCGCTCCATGATCTGGTCATGGCGGCGCCGCACCAGCGGGATCTCCCAGGGCCGGCGGTTGTAGGCGCCCGAGGTGTAGAGGCCGAGGAAACGCCGTTCGGCGATCGCATTGCCATCGGCGTCGTAGTCCAGCACGCCGATGTAATCCATGTAGCCGGGCCGGTGCACGGTGGCCCGGGCGTTGGTCTTGGTCAGGATCAGCACGTCGCGCTCGCCGCTGCGCCGCCGCGCCAGCACCTCGGCGAGCGGACGCGGGCCGTGCGAGGGGGTCGCGCGCATCAGGCCGAGCCCGCTGCCCTCGACCGGCACCAGCAGCCGTGCCTCGTCCTCGCCAATGACCCGGTACTCGCGGTAGCCGAGGAACGTGAAGTGGTTGTCGGCCGCCCAGTGCAGGAAATCCTGGGCCTCGGTGCGGGCCACGTTGTTGACCGGCAGCGGACGGCTGGAGAGTTCGTCGGCGGCACGCACCATCGCCTCGCGCATCGCCGCCCAGTCCTGCACACAGATACGCACATCGGCGAGCACCGCCTCCAGCCGGGCCTGGAGGGCGGGCAGTTCCTCGGCCGGCTGGCGGTCGATCTCGATGTGCATCAGCGATTCCGCCCTGCCCGCGCCGATCGCGACCAGAGTCCCGGCCTCGCGCCGGACCGCAAGGACCGGATGCACCAGCAAGTGGGTGCCGATGCCGTGCTCGGCCAGGGCCATGCTGGTCGAGTCGACCAGGAACGGCATGTCGTCGTTGACCACCTGCAGCACGCTGTGGCTGCTCGACTCCGGGTTGAACAGACGGATCTTGGGTACGCCGGGGGCGCGCCGCTCCGCGAAGGCGAGGAACTCCCGGGCCAGCGCCAGCCATTCCGCCGCCGGCCGCTGGGCCAGTTCCTCGGCCGGCAGGCGGTCGTAGAGCGCCGCGACGAAGTCCACCAGCAGGGTCTTGGCGGGATCGGCCACGGCGGCGGCCTGGACCAGGGCGGTCAATTCGGCATTCGGAGCGGGGTTCGGGGCACTCATGGGGGGGTGGACGGCGAGGTGAAGGCGCGAAGTGTACCCGGCGGCGGCCCGGGGCCGGGGATCAGCCCTCCAGCTCGGCCCAGCGCGCGAAGGCCGCGTCCAGCCCGGCTTGCAGCGCCGCCATCCGGGCATGGTGCGCGGCCTGCGCCGCGCCGTCCCGCGCGTAGAAGTCCGGTGCCGAAAGCGCTTCGGTGAGGGCCGCCATCTCCCTTTCGAGGGCGTCGATCCGTCCCGGCAGGGCCTCGAGTTCGCGCTGCTCCTTGAAGCCGAGCCGGCGCTTCGGCGCTGGGGTGGCTGCGGCACCTGAGGCCCCGGCGTCGGGCGCAGCGCCCGTCGATGCCGACCCGGGGAGCTGGCTGGGGGCGGGGCTCGATGCGGACGGCTTGGCCACCGCGCCGGCGGTCGCCGCCACGCTGGCCGCGGGCCGCTGCCGCAACCAGTCGCTGTAGCCGCCGACGTACTCGCCGACCCGGCCATTGCCCTCCATCACCAGGGTCGAGGTCACCACGGCATCGAGGAAATCGCGGTCGTGGCTGACCAGCAGCAGGGTGCCGGGGTAGTCGCCGAGCAGCTCCTCCAGCAGCTCCAGCGTCTCGACGTCGAGGTCGTTGGTCGGCTCGTCCATCACCAGCAGGTTGGAAGGCTGGGCGAAGAGCCGCGCCAGCAGCAGGCGGTTGCGTTCGCCGCCCGAAAGCTTGTGGATCGGCGCGCGGGCGCGCTCCGGCGTGAACAGGAAGTCCTGCAGGTAGCCCATCACGTGCTTGCGCTGGCCGCCCACCTCGACGAACTCGGCACCCTGCGAGACGTTGTCGAGCGCGTTCCAGTCCTCGCGCAGGGCCATGCGGTACTGGTCGAAGTAGGCGACCTGGAGCCCGGTGCCCTGCCGCACCTCGCCGGCCTGCGGCGCGAGCTCGCCGAGCAGCAGGCGGATCAGCGTGGTCTTGCCGCTGCCGTTCGGGCCGACCAGGCCGATGCGGTCGCCGCGCATAACCGTCAGGTCGAGCCCACGCACCAGCGCCTTGTCGCCATGCGCGAAGCACAGGCCTTTGGTCTCGATGACCTTGCGGCCGCTCTGCTGCCCTTCGGCCAGCGCCATCCGTACGTTGCCGGTCTTGTCGCGGCGCTCGGCGCGCTCGCGGCGCATGGCCTCCAGCCGGCGCACGCGGCCCTCGTCGCGGGTGCGGCGGGCCTTGATGCCCTGGCGGATCCAGACTTCCTCCTGCGCCAGCAGCTTGTCGAAGCGTGCGTTCTCCTGCGCCTCGGCGTGGGCACGCTCGGCCTGCCGGCGCTGGTAGTTGGCCCAGTCGCCGGACCAGCTCGTCAGCGCGCCGCGGTCGATCTCGACGATCCGCGTGGCCAGCGCCTTCAGGAAGCGGCGGTCGTGGGTGACGAAGACGATGCTGCCGGCATGGTCGAGCAGCGCCGCCTCCAGCGCCTCGATGGCGGCGATGTCGAGGTGGTTGGTGGGTTCGTCGAGCAGCAGCACCTGCGGCTCGGCGACGAAGGCGCGGGCCAGCAGCACGCGGCGCTTCAGGCCACCGGACTGGGCGCTGAAGGGCAGTTCGCCATCGAGCCCGAGCTTGGTCAGCGTGGCCGCGACCCGGGCCTCCAGCCGCCAGCCGTCGGCAGCATCGATACGCGCCTGCACGCGGCCCAAGGCCTCCATGTCGATGTCCTCGGCATGGCTCAGATGATGGAACTCGGCGATGTCGCGCCCGACCGAACCGAGGCCGTCCGCGACCACGTCGTAGATCGAGCCCGCGAGGTGGGCGGGCACCTCCTGCTCCAGCCGCGCCACGCGCACGCCGCCCTCGAGTCGGCGCTCGCCGTCGTCGGGGGCGATCTCGCCGGCGATCAGCTTCAGCAGGGTGGACTTGCCGGCGCCGTTGCGGCCGATCAGGGCGATGCGTTCGCCGGCGTCGATGGCGAGGTCGACGCCATCGAGCAGGCGCGGGCCGCCGACGCCATAGTCGACGCGATTCAGGGTGAGCAGAGGCATGCGGCGCAGTGTACGCGCCGGCCCCGAAGCTCGGGTACACTCCGCGCCCTTCCCGCCGGGCTTTTCCGCCGGCACTCTCGAGGCCGCCATGAGCGCCGATACCGACCCCGCCAACGAAGCGCCCTCGCTGCGCTTCGCCGACCTCGCCCTGCCCGAGAGCCTGATGAAGGCGCTGGCCGCGGTCGGCTACGAATCCCCCTCGCCGATCCAGGCCGCCACCATCCCGCCCCTGCTCGCGGGCCGCGACGTGCTCGGCCAGGCCCAGACCGGCACCGGCAAGACCGCCGCCTTCGCCCTGCCCCTGCTCGCCCGCATCGCCGAGGAGCCGGCCGGCACGCCGAAGGTCGTGGTGCTCGCGCCGACCCGCGAACTCGCCATCCAGGTCGCCGAGGCCTTCCAGAAGTACGCCGCCTTCCTCCCCGGTTTCCAGGTGCTGCCGATCTACGGCGGCCAGGCCTACGGCCCGCAGCTCGGTGCCCTGAAGCGCGGCGTGCATGTCGTCGTCGGCACGCCGGGCCGCGTCATCGATCATCTGGAGCGCGGCTCGCTGGATCTCTCGCAGCTCAGGGCGCTGGTGCTCGACGAAGCCGACGAGATGCTGCGCATGGGCTTCATCGACGACGTCGAGGCGGTGCTGAAGAAGACCCCGCCGCAGCGCCAGGTGGCGCTGTTCTCGGCGACCATGCCGCCGCCGATCAGGCGCATCGCCCAGACCTACCTGAAGGACCCGGTGGAAGTGGCCATCCAGGCCAAGACCACCACGGCCACCAACATCCGCCAGCGGATGTGGATGGTCAGCGGCCTGCACAAATTGGACGCGCTCACCCGCATCCTCGAGGCCGAAACCTTCGATGCGATGATCGTCTTCGCGCGCACCAAGCAGGCCACGCAGGAGCTCGCCGAGAAGCTGGCCGCCCGTGGCCTCGCTGCCGCCGCCATCCACGGCGACGTGCAGCAGGCGCAGCGCGAGCGCACCATCCAGCAGCTGAAAGACCGCAAGATCGACATCCTCGTCGCCACCGACGTCGCCGCTCGAGGGCTCGACGTCGAGCGCATCAGCCACGTGCTGAACTACGACATCCCCTACGACACCGAGAGCTACGTCCACCGCATCGGCCGCACCGGCCGCGCCGGCCGCAGCGGCGAGGCCATCCTGTTCGTCAGCCCGCGCGAACGCGGCATGCTCAAGGCCATCGAGCGCGCCACCCGCCAGCCGATCGAGCCGATGACCCTGCCCTCGGTACAGGCCGTCAACGATTCGCGCATCACCCGCTTCCTCGACCGCATCACTCAGGCCCGCCAGCTCGACGACGTCGGCGTCTACCGCAGCCTGGTCGAGCGCTACGAGACCGAGCACAACGTACCGGCCATCGAGATCGCCGCGGCGCTGGCCCGCCTGCTGCAGGGCGACACGCCGCTCCTGATGGAGCCGCCGAGCCGCGAGGCGCGCGTGGAGCGCGAATCCGGCGGCGAGCGTCCGGAGCGCCCCGAGCGGCGTGAGCGCGTGGATTTCGACCGGCTGCCGCGGCAGCCGCGCGGCGAGCCGATGAGCTGGCGCCCGGAGACGCGCGCGCCGCGCGAAGGCGCCGCGCCGAAGCCGCGCCCGCCCAAGTTCGACAGCGCGCCGCGTCCGCCGGAGCCGGGCTTCGCGACCTACTGGATCGCCGTCGGCCACGCCCACCAGGTGAAGCCGGGCAACATCGTCGGCGCCATCGCCAACGAGGCCGGGCTCGACGCGGCGCACATCGGCCGCATCAACATCCGCACCCACGACACCCTGGTCGACCTGCCCGAGGGCATGCCCAAGGAAGTCATGGCGCACCTGAAGAAAGTGCGCGTCGCCGGCCAGGCCCTGATGCTGAAGGCCTACGACCCGTCGAAGGACGACGGCGGCGAGATCGAGGGGGCGGCGCCGCGCTTCCCGAAGAAGGGTGGCTTCAAGCCCGGCGGCTTCAAGCCGGGAGGCTCCAGGCCCGGCGGTTTCAAGGGCCGTCCCAAGCACGATTCCTGAAGCCCGCGACCCTGTCATGACCACCCTGCCCCGCCTGCTGCTGTTTGCCGCCACCCTCGGCCTTGCCGCCTGCGCGCCCGACCCCGGCCCGCCCCCCGGCGGCACGCCGGACGGGCTCGAAGTGCGCGTGCTGCGCGTCGGCGATGGGCCGGTTGCCCGCAGCGGCGACGTGGTGAAAGCGCACTACACCGGCTGGCTCTACGATGAGCGCGAGCCGGGGCGACAGGGTGCGGAGTTCGACAGCTCCCGCCCGCGTGGCGAGCCGCTGGTGTTCGTGCTCGGCCAAGGCCGGGTGATCCCGCCGCACCAGCCGCTGCTGTTCGAGGTCGAACTGGTCGGCATCGACGCCGCGCCCTGACCCCGGCATGGCCGCGCCGCCGCTGCCCTGCCCCGGCGTGGCCGTGATCGGCGGCGGACCGGCCGGCCTGATGGCCGCGGAGGCCGCCCTCGCGGCCGGCGTGGCGGTCGACCTGTTCGAGGTCAAGGCTTCGGTCGGGCGCAAGTTCCTGCTCGCCGGGCGCGGCGGGCTGAACCTGACGCACGGCGAGCCCCGTCCGGGCTTCGACCGCCGCTACCACCGCGGCGGCGGACGCGTGGCCGAATGGCTCGACGACTTCGATGCCACCGCCCTCCGGGACTGGGCGCACGGCCTCGGCATCCCGACCTTCGTCGGCAGTTCCGGCCGGGTCTTCCCCACCGACCTGAAGGCGGCCCCGCTGCTGCGGGCCTGGCTTGCACGGCTGAAGGCGCAGGGCCTGCGCCTGCACGTCCGCCACCGCTGGGCGGGCTTCGAGGACGACGGCACGGTCCGCATCGACACTCCGCAGGGGCCGCGCCGTCTCGAGGCCGCGGCGGTGGTGCTTGCCCTGGGCGGCGGCAGTTGGCCACAGCTCGGCTCGGACGGCGCCTGGCTGCCCTGGCTCGCCGGGCGCGGCGCGCCGGTGCAGCCGCTCGAGGCTTCGAACTGCGGCTTCGAACATGCCTGGAGCCCGCACCTGCGCGAACGTTTCGCCGGGGCGCCGCTGAAACCGGTCGTCGCGCACTGGAGCACCATCCACGGCGAGGCCCGGCACCGGCAGGGGGAGTGCGTGCTGAGCGAATACGGCCTCGAAGGCGGCCTGCTCTACGCCATCGGCGCCGACCTGCGGGAGCAGCAGCGTCGGCAGGGCCACGCCCTGCTGCACCTCGACCTGCTGCCGGCCACCCCGCTGGCCACGGTGGAGGCCGCGCTCGCCCGCCCTCGGGAGGGCCGCAGCCTGAGCGAAGTGTTGCGCCGCCGGCTGAAACTGGACGGCGCCAAGGCGGCCCTGCTGCGCGAACGGCTGGAACCGGCGGCGCTGGCCGACCCGGTGCGGATCGCGGCCGCCATCAAGCGCCTGCCGCTGCGCCTGACCGCCACCCGCCCCATCGCCGAGGCGATCAGCACGGCCGGCGGCCTGTGCCTCGACGGCGTCGATGCCGGGCTCGGCATCCGCGCCCTGCCCGGCTGGTTCGCCTGCGGCGAGATGCTCGACTGGGACGCGCCGACCGGCGGCTACCTGCTCACCGCCTGCTTCGCCAGCGGTCGGCACGCCGGCCGCGCGGCGGCGCGGCACGCGGCGGGTGCCGCCACACTCCCTTGACCGGGACCGGCTAGGCTTGGAAGCCCGCGTCGCCGGAGCCCGCCATGCACCGTGCCGCCCCGTTTCGCCGCATCGTCCTGTGGTTGGCCGCCGCCCTGGTCCCCGGCCTGCTCGCCGCCCAGGCCAACACCCAGACCCTGGCCAGCCCGCTCGGCCCCGTCCGGCTCACCACCGTCGCCACCGGCCTGCAGCATCCCTGGGGCCTCGCCTTCCTGCCGGACGGCAACCTGCTCGTCACCGAGCGGCCCGGCCGGCTGCGCCTGGTCACGCCCCTGGGCGGGGTCTCGGCACCGCTGGCCGGCGTGCCGGCGGTGTTCGCGCAGGGTCAGGGCGGCCTGCTCGACGTGGCGCTCGACCCGGCCTTCGCAAGCAACCGCCGCGTCTACCTGAGTTTCGCCGAGACCGGCGCGAACGGCACCGCCGGCACCGCGGTGTTCCGCGCCGAGCTCAATCCGAACGCCACCGCACTCCTGAACGGCACGGTGGTCTTCCGCGCCCTGCCCAAACTCAACACGCAGGGCCATTTCGGCTCGCGGTTGGCCTTCGGCGCGGACGGCATGCTCTACGTCACCTCCGGCGACAACTTCCAGAACGCCACCGCCCAGCGGCAGGACCAGCACCAGGGCAAGATCCTGCGCATCCGCGGCGACGGCAGCGTGCCGCCCGACAACCCCTTCGTCGGCAACCCCGCATGGCGGCCGGAAATCTGGTCGACCGGCCACCGCAGCCCGCAGGGCCTGGCCTTCCATCCGGCCAGCGGCCAACTGTGGATGACCGAGCACGGCCCGCGCGGTGGCGACGAGCTGAACCGTGTCGGCCGCGGCCTCAACTACGGCTGGCCGACCATCACCCACGGCCTCGGCTACGACGGCCGGCCGATCCCGGAATCGATCGGCAGCAGCGCGCCCGGCCTGGAACAGCCGCAACACCAGTGGACGCCGTCGATCGGCACCAGCGGCCTTGCCTTCTACCAGCATCCGCGCTCGCCGGAATGGATCGGCAGCATGTTCGTCGGCGGGCTGGTCAGCCGTAGCCTGCATCGCCTGCGACTGGACGACGCCGGTCGCGTGGTCGTCGAGGAACGCCTGCTCGCGGGCCTGAACTGGCGCATCCGCGATGTCCGGGTGGGTCCGGAGGGCGCCGTCTACGTGCTCACCGACGACCCGAACAACGGCCGCGTTCTGCGCCTCGACCCGCCGGCCGTGCAGCCCCGCGGCAAGCGCCCGGCGCTGCCGGTGTCGCAGTCGGTGGCGGCACCGCAACGCCAACGCGAGGACCGCCGCTAGTGCGGCGGCCTTGATCGGCGGGCGGGCACGCCCGACCATCGAGGCCTCGCCCCCTGGAATGCCGCCATGCCCTGCCGCCGATCCGCCCGTGTGCTCGCCCTTGCCCTGTCCCTCGC